>Ga0209641_10000108_pt1 | contig 62643 bp, 56 predicted proteins | sample RifCSP16_1_FD_184022 | JGI IMG/M metagenome (GOLD analysis project Ga0209641, IMG submission 184022) | Soil microbial communities from Rifle, Colorado - Rifle CSP2_sed 16_1 (SPAdes) (version 2) | ecosystem: Environmental > Terrestrial > Deep subsurface > Rock core/Sediment | place: Rifle... | reverse complement strand
GTTGATCCGCGTCTCGATAGGCTGCTCCCCGTCCTCCGCATGCTTCGCGCCGGGCAGGCTCGCCCTCGCGGAGCGGGGGTTGCCGGCTGGAAAGTGGCCGTCCGTCGTTCCCCACAGCATCGCCGGCGCGACCGGCCAGTCGGCGCGCTCGGTTCCGTCGCGCAGCATACGCAACGCCCGGATCGTCGTCACCCGGATCATCTCGCTGCGATATTCGGCCGTGCCGCGCACGTCGTCGATCGGCCGGGCAGCGGCCGTGGCCAGCTCGCCGGCGGCGTTGATGGCAGAGTCGCTGAGCGTTTTGCCCTCAAGGAAATTCTCCGCGTCCGGCGCGCGGACGATCGTCGGCGCGACCGATCCCAGCGTGATACGCGCTTTCCCGATCCGGTCGCCCTCGAACCCCAGTAGGATGGCGGTGTTGACGACGGCAATCGCCTGCGTCCGGCGCAGCGCCAGCTTGACGAAAACCCCGCGCTCGTTTGGCTGCATCGCCGGGAACGAGATGTCGGTCAGCATCTCGTCCGGCGCCAGTGCCGTTTTGCGCACCCCGAGGAAGAACTGTTCGAAGGGCAGCGTCCGCTCGCCGCGATAGCTCTTTAAGGTGATCGACGCGCCCAACGCCCACAGCGGCGTGATCGTGTCGTTGGCAGGCGAGGCCGTGATGAGGTTGCCGGCGATCGTGCCCCGGTTGCGAATCTGCGGCGCGCCGACCTCCCAGCATGCGCGCGCCAGCGGGTACGCGCGCTCGACCAGCAGCTCCGATCCGACGACGTGGTTGTGCGTCACCAGCGGGCCGAGGTGGAGCGTGCCGCTTTCGAGCCGGATGCGGTCAAGCTCGGAGATGCGCGTGATGTCGATCAGCGCGCGCGGCGTCCTGATTTTGCGATCAAGCTCGATCAGGATGTCGGTTCCGCCGGCGATCAGCCGTGCATCGCTGCCATATTGCGCAAGTAACCCCAGGACTTCGTCAAGCGTCGCAGGAGTGTAGTAGGTTTTCCACATTTTTCATTCTTCGTTCCCCATTTGCAATTGCTTCATCGGTTCACCCGACCCGCCGCGCCGCAGCATGATGATCTCGGCCATGATGCTCAAGGCGATTTCCTCCGGCGTCTCGGCGTTCAGCTCCAATCCCATTGGCGAGTGCACGCGGCGCAGTGTCTCTTCGGGTATGCCTTGCTCCCGGAGCGCTTTGGCGGCCGCCGCCCAGCGCCGTCGTGAGCCGATTACGCCGAGGTAGGCGTATGGCTGGTCGATCAGGTAGGGCAGTCCTTCGATGTCGAACGCTGCGTTGCGCGTCGGCATCACGATGTATGTCTCAGCGTGGAAGGTGAAGCGCCGGGGAAGCTCCGACATGGAGACGGGCAAGTAGTCGTCCGCGCCGGGCGCCCACTCGGGATTGCAGTACTCCGGCCGGTCGTCCGACAAGGCGACGCGGAAGCCGAGCCACTTGGCAAGGTGGGCGACGGCCTTGCCGATATGGCCGCCGCCGACGACGAGCACCGTCGGCTCGGGCTTGATCGGCTCGATGAAGATGTCCACCTCTCCTCCGCAAATTCCGGGATCGCCCTGTTTGGGATCGACGAGTTCGTGATGCACGAGGCGTGGCTGGCCGTCCTGCATGACTTCCACAGCTACCCCGACTACGCGATTCTCCATCTCGCCGCCGCCGATCGTCCCGATGGTATGCCCGTCGGCGAACACCAGGATCTTGCTGCCGGCGTGGCGCGGCACCGAGCCGCGCGCCCGAACCACGGTGCACAGCGCAGCCGAGCGCCCCCTGGTGCGGGCTTCGACGATGGCAGTGTAAATGTCGGTCATGGCTATTCCCGATCCACCATTCGCTGGGCGTCTCGCAGCCGGTAAGCCTGGCGCGCCATTTCATGGTGTGTAAGGCGCGGCCGGCCCTGGACCTCAATTAACCGTGCATACCAGTCGCCAGGATCAGGCAAGTCGCCGCGTGTGCGTGGAATCAGGTGCAGGTGTAGATGCGGAACGCTCTGGCCTGCCGCTTCTGATTCCTGGATCGTCCAGTCAAACCCGTCCGAGCCGTAGAACCGCATGAGCAGAGCGATGGCCGGGCGGCTCAGCTTGACCATCTCGGCCACCTCGTCATCGCCTAGATCGAGCAGGCTCTCGACATGGCGTTTGGGAATGATCAACGAGTGTCCCGGCAGGATCGGCGCGACGTTGACGACGGCGCGAAAGCGGTCGGATTCCATGAACGTGATGTCGGCAACCACCGGGGCGCAGAAAGGACACTTCATCACTTTCTTAAGTATACCCCAAAGCGGTAGTGATTCAAGGATGGAAATGTGCAATCTAAGCGCCGTCCGCGAAGGCGCTCCCGAAGAACTCCGCCAGCCGCAGATAGAGCGTCTTTTGGTTCTTGGGCCGCGAGATGCCGTGCCCCTCGTCCTCGAAGGCCAACATCTGGAATTCGACGTCGTGCCGCTGCAGGGCGTCGGTCACGACCCTGACGTTTTCCGGCGTGACGTTCGGGTCTTGCAGACCCTGCACGATGAGCAACCGGCCCTTGATATTCGACACGAAGTGGATCGGCGACCGTTCGTGATATTTTTCGGGAGCCTGATCCGGCCGGCCGCCCATCATCTCCTCGCTGTACGGGCGCAGGTCGGGGCGCGTCGTCTCGTAGTCGACGGCCAGATCGGTCATGCCGCAAATCGGCGCGGACGCGGCGGCGAGGTCCTTCGGGAAGCGGGTGATGGCGCACCACGACGAGTAGCCGCCGTACGACGTGCCGGTCACGCCGACCTTGCCCTTCTCGGCGATGCCTGCTGCAATCAGCGCCTGTATGCCGGCCCGTATATCGTCCTGCTCGCGCCCGCCCCAGCCGTCGACCTTGATCGCCTCGCGGAAGGCCAGGCTGAAGCCGGTGCTGCCGCGATAGTTCGGATCGAGCACGTTGAAGCCCTGTCGCGCGAAGAACTGAATCTGGTTGTTGATCGCGTCGGCGCTGTGAAAAGTCGGTCCGCCGTGGATGAACACGATCGTGCCTCGCGCCCGCTTGCGCGCCTGCGGCCGATACAACCAGCCTTGTATCTTCAATCCATCGACGGACTGCCATCGGAAGTCCTCCGCCGGCGTCAGGTCGTCGGGCGTGAGCGAGGTGCGCTCCCACACACGGCTCAGGCTGGTGAAGCGAGCCGGATTCGGATCCAATGGCGAGAAGCGCACCAGGTCGGCCGGCTGGCGCGAGCTGTAATACTGCCCGACCCACGCTCCGTCGCCCACGGGCGCAAGCGGTATCAGGCTGCCGCCAACGTCCGGCAGCAGGAACTCTTCGCCGGTCTGCACGTCCAGCAGGGACGCGCGCGGCCGCGCCTCCCGGATTTCCACGACCACCGCCCGATCACTTCCGTGCGGGACGTGTGCGCTTTCGATGTTGCGATCGGGATCGTCGATCAGCCAGCGCGTCGTTTCGCTCTGCAGGTCCCACACGCCGACGCGCCTGTGCGTCTTCGTCTCGGCCACGACCAGCGCGCGCCGGCCGTCGGGAAACCACGAGGCGAAGACCTTCGCGTCCGCGCCGAAGTTGAGGATTTCCCGATCTTGGTTCCCTTCGATGTCCACCAGCCACACCTGCCGCCCGCTCGGATGGAGTTCGATGCGTGAATACAGGACGTGCGTCCCCAGAGTGTTCAGCTCGGGCCGATACCAGCATCCCTTTTGCGTGTGCGCCAGTACGCGCCGTTCGCCGGTGTGCAAGTCGTGCCGATACACCCATGTTGGCTCGATCTCCGCTCCGGCCCCGAAATCGAAGTTCGCGCCGTACACCAGCCATCGCCCGTTGGGATGCAGCTCTCCGCCCCGGATGAAGAAGTGCGGGTCAGGCTCGGTAAGCGGAATCATCACGCCAGGGCGGACCAGGTCGACGCGGAACAACTGCGCGCGCTCGTTGCCGTCCTTGTCCTGCTCGACGATTACCGCCTGGCTGTCCGGCGTCCATGACACGACGACGGTGTCGTCAGGCGTCTCAGTCAGGCGGACGGGTGGCGACCCTTCGCCTTCCCCACTCCCTTCGGTCGGGGACTTCGCGCTCAGGGCAGGCGATCCGTCTGTCGGCGCGGCGTAGACATCGCCCGCCGGGCCGGTTCGCAACCACATCCAGGCGACCCACTTGCCGTCCGGCGAGACCTCCGGCGTCCACATACCCGGCAGCTTCAACAGCGCTTCCAGATATTCGTCAGGCGTCATCCTCTCCAACCTCCAATCTCCAATCTCTAATCTCCAATCTCTAATCTCCAGCCACTATCTCCCCCAGCATCGCCGAATCGGCGCCATCGCCTGTCGGCAAACGCACTCCTTCCAGATCGTACATTCCTGCGGTCAACCGATATGTGCCCGGCGCAAGGCCCGCCGGCGGGATCAACCCGTGCCGATCGAGAATAGGCTGGTGGGGCGTCCAAGTCGTCGTCGGCGTGTACCCGCTGCCGGGCTGGATGTCTGACTGAGCGACGAGATTCCCGGCTGCGTCGAGCAGGTGGACGAAGACGGTGTAGTCGGTCGACGGCGTAGCGTCCGCCGTCCATACCAGCTCGACGCAGATAGGGTCGTCTTGCCCGATGGACGTGTTGTTGATGCGTGCGCCTGCCAGTGCGATCCCCTTTTCGAAATCGGCCGAGACGCGCAGATCGGTTCCCGGCTTCGCGTTCGCGTAGCGCGCGACACGCGCCGCCCCCGCGAATTGCCGGCTGACGATGCATAAGGAATCGCTCAAGTAACGATCGATGTCTTCCCCTATGTTCCGCCGGGCTGTGGCGCCGTAGTCGAGTACGTACCACAGCTCCGCTCGTCCCTCGGCAAATGACAGGATTTCCGCTTCGCTCCAGGCGTCGGCCGCGCTGCCCAGGCGCAGCGCGGCGAGCTTCGGCCAGCCGGCCAGGAACGACGCTAGCCGCTCGTAAGTGTCGACGCGGTCGAATAACACGCCGGCTCCATCGGGCGCCGAGGACGACTGAATCAAATCGACGGCCTCGCGCATCGGCTCGATCCGATAGCGTTGCGCACGGTACACCGGCAGCGCGCCGGCCGCCAGGGCGATCACCGCCGCGAGCGCGGCCAGGCTTCCGGCGATGCTGCCTTTGCGCAGCCGGCTCCACGCCTGGTCGCTCTTGACGAATATCAGCGCGGTGAACAACACGCCCAGCCCGATCGTCACCAGCGTGCGCACCGCGACCAGCGCCGTCAGGTAGCCCGGGTCGGCCTGGAGCAAGATGAACGCGACCGGCCATTCGATGACGTACAGCAGCTCGAGCGCGATCAGCATCAGCATGCCGCGCAGGTTCGGCATCAAGATGCAGAGAAACGCGATCAGGTACAGACTCCACTGTGGACTGTAGCCCTTCGACCACAGCAGGTACATGACGAAGCTGAAGCCGGCCAGTCCGACGGCAGCGCGGCTGTGCTGCTGCCTGTACGCGCGAAAGAGCACGAGGCCGTATACGACCGCGAACGCGAGCGTGACGGCGGCCCACGGCACCTGCGACGGCGCGATCGAGCTGGCGGCCAATGCGGCATCGAAGCGCTCGGCCAGTTGCGGGTCTGCATGCTTGATCACGCCGTCGATCAGCGCATACGGCGACGACCAGCCGGGCAGCGTCAGCAGCGTGGTGAAGTGGGCCTTCACCATCTCCGGGCTGGCGATCAGGAAGGGACTCAAGCCTGCCAGATATGCAAGCGCCGCAGACGCGACGAGCAGGCCGACCCTACACCACGTGGACAGGTGTATCAAGCCTACGGCGCCGATCAGCGCGACGTAGGGCTTGACGAGCATGCCCAGCCCGATGGCGACGCCGGCGGGGATCGGTCGATCCTCGAGAATCAGCCACAGTGCGAACAGCACGGCGAACAGGGCGATCGATTCGAACCAGCCCAGCACGACGAACATCGGCGCGAACAGGAGCGCGTACAGCCACGCGCTCTTGAGCGCGTCTGGCGCGCCGCTGGCTTTCCGCGAGAGAGCGTAGACGAGGACGACGTTGCCTGCCTCGAAGGGCGCAATCAGGCCGTGCAGACTGAGATTGAACCAGAAGCGCTGGTCGATCCACGAAGGCATGAGCGTCGACATCTTGTGCGCCAGCACGGTCAGCCACGGGAAGAAAGGAGGGTACTCCGTCCAGTAGTCGATGAACGGATATGCGCCGCTGGCGGACAACCGCCCCAACTGGAAGTGATATGCGCTGTCTGGGCCGGTCTCCGCGACGTAGCCACCCACGCGCAGCGCGATGATCGCTAGGAGGCGTGCTACCAATGCGACGGCGACCACGAGCGTCAGATCGTGGTGCGCAAGGCTTGACGCGTAATGCGTAATGCGTAAAACGTGATGAGTGATACGTGAAACGTGAGGCTTGAGGCGTGTCACTTTGTCACTTGTCCGATGACCACGGCGTGATCAGGCAGACTTTGCCCGCTTGCGTCGATTGCAGTGAGGCGCTCGCCGGTGAGCCGATTATATATCCCCACGCGGATAATGCCCGCGCCGGGCGGCGTTTCGATGAAGCGCACGTCGCGGATGCGCTCGCCGGGCCGGCACTCGGACAACGGAAAGAGGCCGCGCAGCGAATCGCCGTCGGACTGCGCGACGAGTCGATCGCCGTCGACGGCGTGCAGGAATATCGTGTCCTGCCCGTCGAATCGCGCAAGGCACTCCCACGTCAGCGCGGCACGCCAGCGTTCGCCCTCCGGTGTGACTGTGGCGTCGACCAGGCCGGCGCGTCCACCGAAGGTGGCTTGATACGGCTCGGCCGCTGCGGGTTGGGCAGGCGCAAGGCCTGCCCCTACGGTTCCCGCTTCGACCACGCGCACGCGTCCGCCGGGTTCGTACTCGGTCAAGTACACGCCGTCGGCGGCGCGGATGGCGGTGCTCAGCTCCGCCTGACCGACTGACGGTCCGCGCATGTCGACCTGATGCGGGTAGTTCTCCAATCCGGCCAGCGCAGGCACGGACAGCGAAGTCGTCGCCGGTCGAACGCCGGTCTGCAGCTCCACGTATTGGCCCAGATCGACCGACACCGGCATCAGGATGGCGCGAAAGAACCCGACCGGATATTCGCGCAGGCGCGGCGTGATCTGATCGGGCGCGTTGACGAAGAGCAGGCTGGCTTCGTCGCCCGCCGACTGACCGATGCGCACGACGTCCCAGATTGCTGTGATCGCCTGATCGTGCACATCCTTTCGCACGCCGAGAAATGCCGCGCTTTGCATGACGATCAGCGCGGTGAGCAGGCTGAGGCCGATCTTCCAGACGCGATTCGCGTTAGGAGATCGAAGATCGAGCGAGAGCAGGCCGGCCCACATCAGGATCGCGCCCGGCGCGGCGATGTAGAAGACGCGCGGCGAGACGCCCACGTAGCTAATGCCCCGCGTCGCCCAGATGGGCAGGGTCATCGCGGCGAACCATGACAGGCCGAGCGCGAACAGCGGCAGCCGGCGAGCATAGGCGTAAGCGGCGAGCAGGAACAGCAATGTGATCGGCGCAGTGAGGATCAGCGGCTGCCAGGCCGGCCCGTCGAGCCAGGCGCGCCACCAGCCGACTGCGCCCGCCACCGGCCAGATCGCGCCCTGCAACAGATACCATCCGGCTGCCGGCTCGAAACGAGTCACCGCCGAATCGGGGTCTTTGGGGACGGCGAACCACAGCGCGGCGAATGCGGCGCAGATCGCGAGGTGGGCGAGAGGCCAGCACGGCATGGGGATGCCGTGCCTTATCCGCTTGCCCTCTTCCCCGCCGATCCGGCGCTCGGCGATGAGAAAGCCCTCGAGCGCGGCGATTACGAATCCGAACGACGCGGCATTCTCATGGAACGGCAGGGCGATGGTGAGGAGCAACAGCGAGAGGATGATTCGCCGACGGTCTCCCCGAGTTCGCCCGTCGGTGTAGGCGATAGCCGAGCCGAGCAGAAAAGGCATGGCCTGCACCTGCGGCGAAATGACCCACGTCACCGCCTGGTAACTCGCCGGATACCATACGAATAGCAGTCCCGCAATTCCGGCCGGCGTGCGGTCGCCGAGAATGCGTCTCGCCAGCGCGTAAAACAGCCAGGCGCTGATCGTGTGACAGGCGACGTGAACGAGGTGGAAAGCGAACGGGTCGAAGCGGCCGGACAGCGTGTATAGTGCCTTCCACAGCATGAAAGCGAATGGCCGGTAGTAAAGATAGCCCTGCGAGTTCGTGAGGATGGTAGGGATGTCGCGCGAGGCGGCCAGGCCGATGTCTATCGGATCGACCCAGAAGAATGGGTATGTGAGAGATGTGCCGTAGACCAGGAGCGCGGCGGCGAGCAGCCCGGCGAGCCACAGCGCGTCAAGCGTGCGCGGTCGAAGACGATCGAGGAAGCTCATAGCCAGACGTCAGGCATCGGCGTAAACCTTCCAGTATGGCTTCTCTTCGGCCCAGCGTTTGCGGAAGTCGTCGGGGGGGAGTGTCAACAGCAGCTTGGCCTCGGCAGGAAACTGCCGAAGGGTCTTCCTGTGATTGCCGTTCATGGGGCTGCTCCTATGTCACCATTGTACTCCTTACCCGAGAGCATGTGCAACTGGTCGCTCAAGGAATGCTTGGCCGAACGCTAAGCGACGCAGAGATGGCGGCGGTTGCCGCAGAACTGCAGGGGAAAGGCCCGCCGCCTTACCAGGTAATCGCAAAGCGAACCGCCGCCGAAGAGGCGGCGGTTCTGAGATCCGAAATCTTCCAGCGCAGCCAAAATGCGCCCTACGGCTTGTTGATCGTGATCAAGGTGCCGTTGCTGTCGCCGTCCGGATCGTGGTTGGCGACCGAGTTATAAGTATCGGAGCCGCGCACTACGTTGGTGACGGTGAAGGTCACACTCGACGCGTTCTTGTTGATATTGTTTCTGTTGACGGTGCACTGGCCGCTGCCAGTGGTGGTGCACTGCGACGTGCCGCCCACGCTCCACGAGCCGCTGACCACCGCGTTCGCGACTGGGGCCTCGCTCGCATCGTGGACTGTGATGGTGACAAAGGCGTTCCACTTGCCGCCTGAAGCCGGGGTGCTGCTGCCGTCAAGGTCGCCGACATGCATCACGACTTGCGGCGGCGGAGGGCAGTTCGTGCAGTCTACGATCAGGCCATAGCGGCGGTCGGACTGGAAGACGTAGGTGTCGCTGCCAATCGTCGCCAGCCGGACGCCCCAGGCGCCGTCATACGGGTCGTCGGCCGACTCGGTCTGGACCTGGTGGTACTGCACGGCTGTGCGGGGCGTGGGATTCGAGCGGACGAATCCGCTGCTGGTGAAATCCCAAGCCTGGAGGCCAAGCTTATACCACCCCACGTAGAGCCGGCTCGGGAACAGGCCGTAGTTCACTTCCAGGTTGTGAGCCGGGTTGGCAGGGACGTCCGATCCAAGCGTGACGCCGTCCACAAATGAGGGGCTGGACGGGCTGCTGATGTTCCACATCTGGACGGGCTGCTGACCGTTGCTGCTCAGGAACTCGTCTTGAATAAAGACGAAGTTGCCATCCTGAGTGGGGAACGAATGGTGGTTCAGGAAGCCCGCTGGGTCAAGCTGGTTCGGCCCGATGATAGGCGTGGGATTCGTGCCCGGCGTGACATCCGCCGCGTTCAACACCACCAGCCCGGTGTCCCAGTAGGCCAGGTAGGCACGTCGCCCGGTCGCGCCGCCGTGGTCAATCACGGTGATGTCGTGCACGTAGTTATCGTTGTTGGCGGTAGGGGAAAGATAGCGGCCAACCTCAACCGGGTTCTGGACGCTACCGCCGGGCGATTTGATGTCCAGCACGCGCATGTCGTTGGGACCATCGGCGGTGGCGTAGACGAACTCGCCTTCGCCATTGACCTTCTCAACGAAGTTGTTATGGGTATCGCACCAGTCCGCGCCGATGAACTGGCTCTCGATGACAGGGCTGGCCGGAGCCGTCACGTTGACGATGACCACGCCGCAGAAGGCATTGACGGTCAGGCGCTCTAGGCCCATCACGATGTAGTGCTGGTTGCCCTGGCGGAAGGCCTTGATATCCGGCGTGTAGGTATTCTTGCCAGCCTGGCCGGACCATTTGAACTGATAGAAGGTGACCGGCATGCCGTTGCTGCCGATCTCGGTCTGAGTCCAGGCGGCTTCCTCGCCGCCGGCCTGCACCACGTAGAATTTGCCGGTATTGACATCTACGAAGGTGTCAATGTCGGCACTGGTGCAGATGACGTTGTTCTGCGCGGCGACGAACGTCACGCCTGAAATGGTGCTGGTGGTGTCAATGTCCTTGTCACAGCCGCCCCCTGGTGGCGGTGGTTGGCGATCCTGTCCGGGCGGGCCGCCCAACGGGTGATCCGGCAGGGGATGCCGCAGGATGATGCTGGCGACCGGCAGGTCTGGGCGAGTCTGAAGCCCGTGGATTTCTATCGGCCCAGGCGGCCCCGCTTGGGTAGCGCCTGCCGTCAGCAGCATCACTAGCGTTAGCCCGAGGATCAGATACAGCTTCTTGTTCCTAAGCATGATGCTCTCTCCTCCGATGCTTTTTCCGAATGATGAGCGGCCAGCAGCATGGGTGAAAGCGTCTGTGGCGCTGGATACAAGCAAGGCATGTTTCTCGACACCCGGCATCACCTCCTTTCCATGCTGAACTCACGTGATCAAAGCGTATGCATCTGGTTGTTTGATTCGGTGATAGAGATTGTATACCCGAAAAGTGCTTTGTCAATCCGGCTAACCTTAAAAATGCTATGTTCGGTTGTTTGTTCATGCATCTCCGAGGGGCGGATGATAGGGCACAACCTCGCGCTCGTCGAGGAAGATCAGAGCGGTCAGCGCATTGTCGAGCGCGGGCCATTCCTGAAGCCGTGCGTGTATCTTCAACAGTGTGGCTGTGCTGTCCGCCACGTAGCGTGACATCGTCGCCTCGTTGAGGAAAGGATATAGCCGACAAGCAAAATGCCCGACGACGATCGGGCAGCGCAGCTCCGAGATGTTCGGTCACGCTCAGCAGAGGAGTTCGATCGTCGGCTCATTCGAACATCTCGTCCACCTGCAAGAACAGGTTCGCCATCGTCGCCGATTGAACCGTTTCTCCGCTGCGAACTCTGTTCGCGAGAACGTAACTCGCGCCTCTGAGCACATAAATCGACACATTCTTGGCGTCTATCTCAACGATCCAGTATTCGGGGATACCGGCCCGCGCATATTCGTCCATTTTCTCGCCCAGATCGACAGAGCGCGTCGACGGCGACAGCACTTCGACGACGAGATCGGGCACACCGGCGAAGTGCTCTTGTATGCGGCTGAGATGGTCGGCCTTGAAGAACATCACATCCGGTTCGCGCATTTTGCCCGGCCAGAGTTGCACGGGCACCGGCGCGACGAGCGTTCGGCCTTCAGCCTGTTCGCGCAGGCGTGCGGCAATATTCAGTACGACGGCCTGATGCTGCGGGGTCGGCATCTCGTGGATCACCACCTTTCCGTCGGACAACTCGATCAGCGCGTTCTGATCGTTGGCGAACAGCAGGTATTCCTCTTCCGTCCAGAGCCGTTCGCTGAACCAATCGTAAACGATATCTTTTTGCAAATGGCTGACGGTGCTCATGGCTTGACCTCTTGCTGCGCAAATGTGTCGATCATCAGTTTCGGATCGCCCGGCAGGTACAGGATCGGGCAGAGGCAGTTGCGTCGGCCATACTCGTCCACTCTGGCGCGGACTGCCTCGCACACGCCTGACGCCATAATACGTATGCTACTCGTAAAGCGGCGGCGCGTCAAGCAGCAGCGCAAGCTCCCGATACAGTTGCAGGTCGGATGGCCGGTCGATGTCGAGCGCGAGCGTCGGCGATCGATAAACGCACACCGAGATGCCGGCCGCCGTGGCTCGCGCCTGATGCGCCTCGAATGACGACGGGCCGAACGCCGGCTGGATGATGTGCGGCGGTCGCAGCAGCAGCGCGTTAGTGCCTTCGTCGCGCCGATCCGGCGCGATGACGAGGCACGCCGGCTCGCAGGCCAGATCGATCAGCGATCCGAGGTCGTGCGCTGTAAGCAGCGGCAGGTCCGTCGGAACGATGAGAACGCTCGACGCCCCCCGTGCTGACGCGAACGCGCACGCCTGCGACAGCGCGACGTTGAGGCCCGGCTCACTTTCGGCGAGGGCCAGCGCGCCCTTGGCGCGCGCGATGTCGTGCACGGTCAGATCGCTGCTCACGACGAGTGTGCGCTCGATCCGGTCGACCGAGGCCAGCACGTCGAGCGTGCGCGCGAAGACGGAGCGCGCCAGCGCCGCGCGCTGGTCCGCTTTCAGCGCACGCGCCAGGCGGCTCTTGGCGCGGCGCAGCGGCTTGACGGGGACGACGGCCCATATTGAAGGATGAGGGATGAAGGATGAAGGATGAATGTGGTTTACTCCAAATAAATAGCCCTGGATATGATGGGTTCGCGTCCGCGCGGCTTGCCCTCGTCAGTGGGCATGCCGATTGTGATGAGCGCCTGCACTTCCCAATCATCCGGGAGTCGCAGTGTTTCACGTACAGTGTCCGGGCAAAATAGCGGTGCGCACATCCAGCATGCGCCGAGTCCCAGCGCGTGCGCCGTGAGCAACAGGTTTTGCACGGCCATGGCGACGCTTTGGACGGCCATCGTTCGCTCGGCAGAGGCGCGTCGCTCGTCGGGGTAGCGATCCATGTCCCGCATCGACAGGCAGGTGACGATGACGAGCGGGGCGTTTACGATACGCTCGTAAGAGCGCTTCACGTCCCGCTCGATGGCATCCCGTGGATCCCCGTCACGGGTTCGATCAGCCCGAAGGCGGTCGCCCATCGCCGTGGCCAGCCGCCGTCTGGTTTCGAGGGACGTGATGACGGCGAAGCGCCACGGCTGGCGGTTGTGTGCGGATGGCGCCCACGTCGCCGCCTCCAGAAGCCGATCGATCGTCCCGCGCGGAACGAGGTCGAGGCGATAGCGACGGATGGAGCGGCGAGACCGGATGATGGCGAGAAGCGTATCTGAAGTCACTTGGAACTAAGATACAATTTCTTTCAGTGTTCGATATGCATAGACAAGTGAAGCGCGGCTCAAATCGTATAGATCCTCCTGGCTCCAAACATCACTTTCATCCACGATCCAACGCGGCGCGGCTTCTGCCAGATCGTCCATAATCAGCCGAGCCAATTGCAGGCGATCGGCTACGGACAGGGACTTAACCTGCTTTTCGTAGATTTCGACAGCCAGGTTCATGGTCAACCTCCTGACTATAGTATATCGCAATGTGCCCAGATGGCGTTGCCCATCGCGCTATACATCAATAGCCTGTTCCTTGATCACCTGTTCCCAGAGTGGTGTCAATTGGTGCGTGGCAATTTCCTCAGGCGTGACTCCGCGTGCCTGGATAGGCTCCAGGAGGCGCGCTGCAGCAACGCCTAGCATTTCCAGCCGTTCGCGCTGGTTGTAGCGTGCCCAGTCCGGCGAGATAACGAACAAATCGATGTCGCTGCCCTCACTGGCTGCGCCCGTGGCCCGAGAGCCAAATAGCAGCACGCGCTCGCAGGCAATCCCCATCTTTCTCAGTTCTTCACAGAAGCGCTCAATCACGCCTTTAAGTTCGGATGTTGTCTCAGCCATTGAAGCACCTCCTCGGTCTGCTTCAAATATACTCAACGCGGGCACAATTTGCGCTTTTGTTAGCGTTACCGTGACGGCCACGGTCATGCCCGAAAGCTGTTATCGGGCATCCAGTTTGACGATTGGCACTCTATGCCGATAGGGTTGCTGGATTCCCGCCTAAAACGTGCGGGAATGACCAAGAGGCGCAGTTTATGATCGCGAGCAGTATAACCACGTGCAAGTCGATCATCTAAACAAATCCATCTCTCTCGGCCGCAGCAACGCCCGCGCCGAACCTTCGCGCTGCTCGAAAGGAACGCCTCGTACCAGGACCGTCGGTATCGCCTCGGCGGCCTGTCCAAACAGCAGCGTCGCCGCCGAGGCGATCTGATCGGCGAGCGCAACTTCGGTGTGCTCGAGCGTGTAGCCGAACAGGTCCCTTCGCCCGCGCCAGTCTTCCAGCCCGTGCAAACCGGCGACGCCGATCGCGACGCCGATCGTGCCCATGCGGTGCGGCCGGCCGTGACTGTCGGCGATAATCACCCCGACGCTCGCCTGGAATCGCTCGCATAGCGCAGCGCGTATCTGCCGGGCAGATGCGTCCGGATCGGCCGGCAGGCGTAGCACGATGTCTTGCCCGGCCGGCGCAACATTGCTGCGATCGACGCCGGCGTTCGCGCATACCCAGCCGAGCCGGTGGCGGACAATGATCAAGCCGGGACGCGCGCGAACGACTTCGTCGCTCTCCGATAGAATCACTTCGAGCAGGCGTGGGTCTTTTTGGGTGACGGCTGCCAGCTCCACGGCGCGCGGAGACGGCGTGACCGTCGCCAGATCGACGTAGCGGTTCTCCGCCTTGCTAACGATCTTCTGCGCGACGACCAGCACGTCGCCGTGGGCCGGCGCTGCTGACTTCAATGCGTCGGCCAGAATACCCGGCAGGTCGTCGCCGGGCTGGATGAGGGGGATGCCGGGTACCGGCACGAGCGTAATCGGGTTCATGGAGTGGATTTGCCAATCCACGCCGAGCGGTGCGAAATATGGGCTAGGTCTCGTGGATGCCGACGATGCGGATGCCAGCGGACCTGACCTTGTGCCTCACGTTGATGTTGAGCAAGGCCGACACCAGTGTTTCCGCCACCACCGCATTCTCGATCGGGCCGGCGTCGAACGCTCGCATGCCGATCGCTTCGGCCAGCGCGACGACCTGCCGCTTCGCCTCTTTGTCGTTGCCGGTGATCAGCACATCGCATTCGATCGGCGCATCGAGTTCCTGCAAGTGGACAAAACCGATGTTCTGGAACGCCGACACCACTCTGACCTGTTCGCCCAGCAGCGCCTGGGCCTCTGCCCCGGCCGAGCCGCCCGGCGGAATATACACATGGCGGCGCTTCTCGGGGTTGAGTGGCACTGTCACGTCGACGAGAATCTTGCCCTTGAGCGCGTCTCTGACCGATTCCAGTGTCGCGCGCTGCGCCCGGTAGGGCACGCTCAATACGGCGATATCGCAGGCATAGGCTGCCTCGAGGTTCGTCATGCCGTGCACGACGCCGTCTCGGCCAAGCTTTTCGTTGATCGATTCGGCCGTGGCCTCGGCGCGCGCCCGGTCACGCGAGCCGACGATCACCGCATAGTGAGCGTGCGCCCAGCGCAGCGCCAGCCCCGATCCTTGTTTGCCCGTGCCGCCCAGGATGCCTAGCGTGAGAACAGTGTCCTGTGCCATTTGCTCGTCTCTCGGTGAGGTTAAGGTGATTATATCAGAGATAAGCGGCAGCCCGGCGCGTATCAGTTGTCGTGCGCAGGCGCATTATACGGGCCGAGCATCAGCGACGTGGTGTTCAGTCCATCGCTGCCCAGAACCTCGACCAGGACGCTCTCGCCGGCAAAATCGGCAAGGCTCAGTTGAATCGAAGGCGTGGTCAGGTTCACGCCGATCGTCTGCCACGACGCGCCGCCGTCTGTCGAGGCCCGCACCAGATAGACCGGCGTCTCGCCGTCGCTGTCCGAGCCGAGCCAATCGAAGACGACCGATTGCCCGTCTGTGATGAGCGCATTTCTCCCGGCGACGAGTGAGGGCTTGCGCAGGCCTGCCTGCCGCAAGCCAAGAACCGTTGCGCCGCGCCGAACACGAATAGCGTTGACGCCATCGACGTAAGGCAGGGCCATGTGAAAACCGGCTCGCTCGAAGGCGGTTCCGGCTCGCCACCGGTCGGCCACGGCCTGCGCCGGGGCGAAGGGGTAAGCGGCCACGATCCGGCCCGCCGCGTCGAGCAATTCGAGGGTGTGGTCGCCCGGCTCCGGCAGCAGCACCCTCGCGTCGAGCGTGTAGACCGGTGAGATCGCCATAGAGCCGTCCCTGCCGAGCCGACCGGACACGAGCATCACACGCTGCCGCTTCACGCCCGGCCGATCGCCCGCGCCGTGCGCTTGATTCCAGCCCCGCAGCGCTTCGTAGGTATAGTCCGAGATCCACGCCGGATCGCAGTAGCCCATGAAATCGTAGTGCGGCGAATAGGGATAGATCGTTTGCGTGCCGACGTCGAAGCCGAAGTTGGGGTTGGCGCTGTTGCCGATGTAGCCTCTGCCGCCGGATACGTAGGGAAACGTCGGGTCGATTCCAAGCGCGCCGCAGCCGGGCGCGTGCGATCGCCCGTGGTTGTGCCCGACCTCGTGAGCGTGCGTCGGGCCTGCGCCATCGTGCCCGGCGTTGACGCCGTCGAAGCCGACGGCAGCTTTGCTGTACCCGATCCAGCCGATACCGGCAATACAACTGCTGCCGCAGTACACCTTGACAAGCCCGTAGTAGTAGCTGTCCGGGCGGCCTTCGCTCACCCACACGGTCGTCACCAGGTCGAGCATGGTGTCCCATTCGTAGAAGTCGGGATCGGGCACGCCGGACGGGGTGCAAGGCCCGCCGTTGAAAACCAGCGCCGCGTGCGTGGCCATCGCGAGCGAAGGCACGGGATACGTGTGATACGTGTACTCGGTGAGGTAGGTGTAAGGGCCTTGCGGGGTCGTCGTTCCGCTCCCGCCACTCGTGCACACGTAGGAAATCGGCAGAACCGTGACGCGCAGCGGATCGGCGTTCACGAACGTGAGCGAAGATGATCCGCCGGTTACGTCGAAGGTCGTTCCATTGGCCGCAGCGCCGTACAGCGTGATCGTCCCATTCAGCCACGACGCCGGCAACTCGAAGTTGAACGTGTCGTTCAACACGGCGCGATCGGCGCTCGATTCGAGCGTGCGCGGGTTGTTGATGGCAGGGATGGGCGATCCGGGCAAAGGCGCGCCGCCGCGCGTTCCGCGCAGGTAGGCGCTGACGCCCGTGTGCGGAGTCGTCGACGTGATGGTCAGGCGCACGAAGGTGGGTCGATCCTGTATCAGCGTGACGGAGTTGTCCGGCTGCTGCACGCCCTGCGTCACCTCGATCGGCCACGGGGCCGGGAAACCACGAGCCAATACCGGCAGGTAAGTGGTGCAACTGACGACGCCGCAGCCGGCCGGAGCCGTCGATTCGCCGCGATTGAGGGGTCGTGCCTGGGCGCTCAGCAACGCCGTACCCGTGAAGGCGAGCATGCAGATCAACAGCCCGGCCAGCGGGAGGATAAGTCGGAGACGAGCGCGCATGAATATGCCTTTGTCGAATGGCAGCCATTCGTTCGGGATTGCAAGCGTTGGTGAATTGTAGCATGCACGAGCGGGCCGCGACAATGCGACGGACGACCTATTTGCCGGGCCGGAGGTAGGTGGCGCTATCTACGGTTGTTATCCCGCCGCGCGACAGTCGACGGGTTTGGAGCGGTTTGAAGCCCCTTGCGGCTCGACTTACGGCCTCTGTCGCTCGCGCTTCCTTGCGGGGGTCGGACGCTCTGTAGACGGTTTCCGAATCGATTTTTGCTTGGGTGGCTTAGGTTTGGGGGACCGCTGCGGCGTGGGCCTCAGGGGCCGCTTTGCTTCCGAACCCGTTACGAGTTGATCGTCGATCATGGCGCTCGCTCCTTTGTGCCTGGCAGGGCATCTCCCGAGAGTGGTTATGTCCCGGCCGATTTCCCGATTGCGCTTTGTTTCGTTCTTGAAATAACTGTACACGACATCAGCCCTGCCTTCTCTCGAACACCGGCTTGAGAAGAATGCTCGCTCCGATCAAGATGAGCAAGATCGGGAAGAGCGGCAAGTCGACGCCGGCGAAGTCGCTCAGCCCCGAGGCCAGCGCCAGGATGCCCAGCACGATCGTGAAGCCGCTCATCCGGATGCCGTTGAGGTAGCGGGCCAGGTTGAGTCCCAGCATGATCAGGCCGGCCCCGATCAGCCACGTGCCCTCCGGCACCTGTTCGTCGGGCACGAGCCAGATGCCGCCGATCATGATGAGGAACAGCCCCCAGCCGATGCTTTCGAGCCGCTTGTTCAGTGCGGCTTTCTGTGTGTCTTGGATGCTCGAAGGTTGGTCGTTCTGTGCGGTCATAGTATTCCCCCTGTGTCGTGAGGCGTCGATTCCAGTAGAAGGCATTTCCTATGAAATTGAAACTCACGCCTGACCGCAAATATAACCGCCGGGTAGTACAGTAATCATAGGTCTTCCGGGTTTACGGGAAACCGGCAGTATGTCATGCTGAGCCGTCCTTCGACAGACCGATCCGAGACGCTCCCTCACTCGCTTCACTCCGCGTGACACTCTCCGGCCAGAGTCGGAAGAGTCGTAAACATGGAAAGCGTGGGTGGGGCGCACAAGTCCCGGCCGAATGGCCTGGAGTGCACAGGATGGTTGGATGCGGATTCGAGTGGACCACGTATCACGTAGCTCGTTTCACGCATCACGCTCCTTGTCACACTGATTTCCGTGTGAGCTATTTTGGATGTTCGAAATGGCAAGTAACTCTGTCAACGAATGTCCAACGAATAAACGAATAACGCTAGCGGCCATAGGTCATTCGTTTATTCGTTTCCCCATTCGTTGACAGACTGGGCGGGAATTCTTGCCAATCCGTGTAATCCGTGGGAAATCGGTGTGTCACCAGATTGTCACCGCTTTGGATCCGCCATGAGACCGCAAGAAGGCAAGCTATGTCCATCGTCCTCGAGCAACTCACCAAGCGCTACGACGGCCATCCGGTCGTCAACCACGTCTCGCTGGAGATCGCGGACGGCGAGCTGTTCGTGCTGCTGGGGCCGAGCGGCAGCGGCAAGAGCACCGTCCTGCGCATGATCGCCGGCCTGACCGACAGCGACGAGGGGCGCATGGTGCTTCACGGGCGCGACGTGACGTTTCTGCCGCCGCAACAGCGCGGTGTGGGTTTCGTGTTTCAACACTACGCGCTGTTCCGCCACATGAGCGTGGCCGAGAACGTCGAGTTTGCGCTGCACATCCGCAAAGTATCTGCCGCCGAGCGACGCAAGCGGCGCGACGAGCTGCTCGAACTCGTCGGGCTGGCCGGGCTGGGCGGCCGCATGCCGTCGCAGTTGTCGGGCGGCCAGCAGCAGCGCGTGGCGCTGGCGCGCGCGCTGGCGCACCGGCCCGATGTGCTGCTGCTTGACGAGCCGTTCGGCGCGCTGGACGCCAAGATCCGCGTGGAGCTGCGCCGTGCGCTGCGAACGATACAGGAAGAGCTAGGCATGACGACGATCTTCGTCACGCACGATCAGGAGGAAGCCTTCGAGCTGGCCGATCGCTTGGGCGTCATGAACTTCGGCCGCCTGCTCGAAGTCGGGCAGCCTGAAGAACTGTACCAGCGCCCGCAGACCGAGTTCGTGGCGACGTTCCTCGGCACGGCCAATTTGCTGGTGGGACAGGCGACGCCGACCGGCGTGCAGTTGGGGCCGGTGCACTTTCCACTGAATACCGTGGCCAGCCCCGCCGCCGAGCAGCGCGTGCAGGTGTTGTTCCGGACGGAGGATGTGGCGCTGGCCGAATCATCCGACCTGCTGGGCTGCCCACACATCGGCCGCGGCGAGGTCGAGCATACCACCTTCGCCGGCTCGTTCGAGAAGCTGAGGCTGCGACTGCCGCCCCTGCCCGGCGTGCGGCCCATCTCGCCGCCGGTGTCGTTCGGCGACAACTCGATCCTGGTCGAAGCGACGCGCTCGCAAGACCTGACGCACCGCTTTCCGTTGACACCCGGCAACAAGGTATGGGTCGGCGTGCGGCGCATCCACGCGCTGGCGCATCCGGGTCTGAGCTTCCTGTTCTTGACCGACGGCTCGCCGCAGGCGAAGGCTGCGCTGGACGTCGGCGGGCAAATCGCCCGCATGGCGCACGCGCGCATGACGATTCTCGGTTTCGGCCTGGCCGACGAGGCGCTACAACGCCACCTGCAGGAAGTGAAGGAGCAGTTGGGCAGCGGGCTGGCCTCGCTCGACCTGCGCGCGACCGATGACGACGCTGTCGAGGCTGTCGGGCGCGAAATCGAGCGCCAGCCGTTCGACCTGATGGTGCTGGGACGCCAGTTGCGGGGCGGCGTCGAGCTGGCCGAGGAGCTGATGCAGTCGGGCGAGCATCACCTGCTGTTGGTGCCCGGGCCGCAGCCGGCGCCGTCGCGCGCGCTCATCTGCGTGACGAGCGGCGAGCCGGGCAAACACGACGTGTTGTTCGCCGGCCGGCTGATCCGTCACCTGGGCGCAGAGGCGACGCTGCTGTCGGTGATGCGGCCAGGCGGTGACACGCTGCGCCGCAATCAAACCGAGCGCTTCCTGACCGGTGGCATCCGCTCGCTGGAAGTTCTGGGTGTCCAGGCGAAGTCGAAGATTCGACTCGGCGCGGTGCGCGACGAGGTCGTCGACGAGGTGAACGAGGGCCAGTACGACCTGCTGGTGCTCGGCGCGCCGCTGCCCGATCGCGAAGGCCGCATCTCGCTGAACGGGTTAGTGGGTCAGGTGTTGAGCAGCGTGGCGGATCGCGCCACGCTGATAGTGCGATCGAGCTATACGACGACCAAGCTCCCGATTCTTGTGCCACTGGGCCGTCTCAGTCTGGTTGAGGAGGATAAGCTGTGAAAAAGAAAATAGCGTCTATCCCTGTCGTACTGGCGCTGATTGGGCTGCTGGCGGCGTGCGCCGGACCGGCGGCCACACAGCCGTCAAGCCAGGAACCGGTCAAACTGATCTTGGGCGCGTACACCACGCCGCGCGAGGCGTACAGCAAGATCATCCCGCTGTTTCAAGCCGAGTGGAAAGCGAAGACCGGGCAGGATGTGACGTTTGAGGAGTCGTACCAAGGCTCGGGCGCGCAGTCGCGCGCGATCGTCGAGGGCTTCGAGGCCGACATTGCCGCGCTGTCGCTGGAGGCCGACCTCACCCGTATCGTCAACGCCAACCTGATCACGCACGACTGGAAAAGCAAGCCGCACGATGGCATGATCAGCACGTCGCTCGTCGTGTTCGCCGTGCGTCCCGGCAATCCCAAGGCTATTCAAGACTGGGCCGACCTGGGGCAGCCGGGCGTCGAGGTGCTGACGCCCAATCCCAAGACGAGCGGCGGCGCGCAGTGGAACATTCTGGCGCTGTACGGCGCGTCGCTCCGAGGCCACGTCGAGGGCGTACCGGCCAATGACGAGGCGGCGGCGCTGCAGTTCTTGAAAGCAGTGCTGACGAACGTGAGCGTGATGGACGGCAGCGCTCGGGAGAGCGTGACCAACTTCGAGAAGGGTGTCGGCGACGTGATGATCACGTACGAGAACGAAGTGCTGGTCGGCCAGCAGGCCGGCGCGGATTACGAGATGATCATCCCGCGTTCGACGATCCTGATCGAGAATCCCGTCGCCGTGATCGACGCCTATGTCGACGAGCACGGCACGCGCGCGGCGGCCGAGGCGTTCGTCGACTTCCTGTTTACGAAAGAAGCGCAGGAGATCTTCGCCCAGTACGGGCTGCGCTCGGTCGATCCCGAAGTGGCTCAGGCGACTGCGGCACAGTACCCGCCAGTGGATGACCTGTTCACCGTGAAAGACTTCGGCGGTTGGACGCAGATCGCCGACCAGTTCTTCGACGACGACGGCATCTATTCGGTCGCGATCGCGCAGGTGCAAGGGCAGTAGAAATCCCTCACCCCTGCCCTCCCCCGTCGCTTAGCGACGGGGGAGGGTGTGGGAGGAGGTCGGATTCACGCATGACCACGACGGCGTTAGCCTCCACTCAATCGCCGCCACGCACCGGTGCGCCCTGGGGCCGCTGGGGCGTGCGCGGCATCGCGATCAGCTATCTCGCGCTCATGCTGATCATTCCGATTCTGGTGATTTTCCAGGATGGTCTGCGCGAAGGGCTGGCAGGCGTCTGGGAGGCTGTGTCAAAACCGATCGCCTCGTCCGCGCTGGTGTTGACGTTGTGGACGGCAGCGATGACGGCCATCATCAACGGCGTGATGGGCCTATTGACCGCATACGTCATCGTGCGCTACGATTTCCCGGGCAAGGCTATCTTGAACGCGGTGGTCGACCTGCCGCTGGCGATCCCGACGCTGGTGACCGGCGTGATGCTGGTCATCTTGTACGGGCCGCAGAGCGCGCTCGGCGGCTGGCTGGATAGCGCGCTGGGTCTGCGCGTGATCTTCGCGCCACCCGGCATCATTTTGGCGCTCCTCTTCATCACCTTCCCCTTCGTCGTGCGCACCATCCAACCGGTGCTGCTCGACCTGGAGCGGGCGCAGGAGGAAGCCGCGGCGACGCTGGGGGCGGGCGGCCTGACCATCTTCCGGCGCATCGTGCTGCCGACGCTGGCCATGCCCTTGATGAGCGGCACGCTGTTGAGCTTCGCCCGCGCGATCGGCGAGTTCGGATCGATCGTAATCGTCGCCGGCAACATCCCGTTCAAGTCGCAGACGGCGGCGGTGTACGTGCTGGGCGAGGTCGAATCGGAGAACCGGCTGGCGGCCAGCGCGTTGTCGATCGTCATGTTGAGCATCGCCTTCGGGCTGGTGCTTGTGGTCGACCGCTTGCAACGCCACGGGAAAAAGTGATCCACAATGATAACGACACCGCGAACCCTGCCACGTTTTGGCGCGTGGGGACGCCGACTGTTGATCGGCGTCGTGTTGATCTACGCCGCATTTCTGATCCTCGCCCCGATCGCGGCGCTGATTGCCGGCGCGATTCAAGACGGAATCGGCCCCATGATCGAGGCGTTGGGCCGGCCGCAAGTGCGGCTGCCTTCGGGCAGACGTTGTCCATCGCGCTGATCGTCGTCGCCGTTCACGTTGCCTTCGGCACGATCGTCGCCTGGGTGCTGGTGCGCCATCGCTTCCCCGGACGCAGCGTGCTCAACGCGCTGATCGACCTGCCCTTCGCCATGTCGGCCGTCGTCGTTGGCTATATGCTGCTGCTGCTGTTCGGTCGCCGGGGACTGCTCGCGCCGATCCTACAAGCACTCGACATTCAGGTTGCCTTCGCCGTGCCGGGCATGGTCCTGGCGACGCTGTTCGTGACGCTGCCGTTCATGATCCGCGAGCTAATGCCGGTGCTGGAGGAGTTCGACATCGAGCAGGAGCGCGCGGCGGCGACGCTCGGCGCGAGCAGCTGGCAGACGTTTCGGCTGGTGACGCTGCCGGCGCTGCGCTGGGGCTTCGTGTACGGCATCATACTCACGTTCGCCCGCGCGCTGGGTGAATTCGGCGCCGTGCTGGTCATCGGCGGCGGCGTGCAGGGGCGCACCGAGACCGCTACGTTGTACATATTTCGCGCCCTCGACGAGCGCCAATACGTCGGCGCATACAGCGCTGCACTGGTGCTCGGGCTGTGCTCACTGCTGCTGGTGCTCGGCGCCGACCTCATCCGCAGAAAGCAGGAATAGGCCGCCGATGACCTCACCCACCCCTCTCCTGACTCGTCAGGAGAGGGAGGGGGGAGGGTGGCATGCAGTGCCGGGAGAGGGAAGGTGAGGTAAACTAGTCCTGTATGGCTTTCCGGAATCCTCTGCGTCGGCTGCGCCTGAGCGCGCTGCTGATCGGCATCAACGTCGGGTTACTGCTGCTGGCGGTGGCGGGTGTCACCGCCGTCGCGGTGAGCCTGTTGCAGCGGCTGGCCGACGAGCAGGCGCTGGCGCGCGTGGCGCAGGCCGGGGCGAGCGCGCAGAACGCGATCGAGCGCGCGGGCGACGAGATCCTCAGCGACGCGCAGCTCCTCGCCGAGCGCCCCACTCTGCTGCGCCTGATCCAATCGAGCGACGCCCAGGCGCTGAGCGCCTTCCTCAGCCAGTTCCAGTTGACGAGCCAGCTCGACGCGACGGCCATCATCGTGAGCGATCGGGTCTTTGCCAGCAGCGGCGCGGCGCTTCCCTGGGATGCGCTGTGGTCGGAGCACCAAGACGAGAGCGGCTATTACTTCTATCGTCAAGCCGAAGGCGCTCTGCTGATCATGGGCGCGCAGGTGGAGGTTCCATCGCTGACCGGAGCGACGGCTCTGGCCGCAAAACTGCTGGATGAATCCTTCGCGGCGCAGATCGCGGGCGAGGTGGGCCTGACCGTCACGATCCTTGAGCGCGAATCGGCCCTGGCGGACATCGATCTGCGACAACTGCGATCCGCCGCGACCGGGCAGACCGTCACCGCGCGCCGCGACGATCTGGGCGTGTACCTGGCGGTCTCCCCGCTGCGCGCGCCCTCCGGCCAGATCGCCGGCTTCGTCGAAACGGCGCTGCCGTCCACTCCCCTCACCGACTCGCTGCGCCGCCTGATCGAAACGCTGGTCGCGCTGACGCTGGGCGTCGTGGCGCTGGCGGCGCTGGTCAGCTTTCTCTTCGGCCGCTGGCTCGTTCATCCCTTGCTCAGACTCAGAAACGCGGCGGCGCGCATCGGCCGCGGCGACCTGGCGACGCCGGTTGCCGTCGTCTCCGGTGGCGAGATCGGCACGCTGGCGGCCACGCTGGAAGACATGCGCCGCCGCCTGCTGCAGCTCACCGCCGATCTCAAGCGCCAGCAGGCCGAGTCGAACGCCATCGTCACTAGCATCATCGAGGGTGTGTTCACCGTAGATCGCGAGCGGCGCATCCGCTACCTGAACCCGCAGGCGGCGGCGCTGCTCGGCGTCAACGCCGAAGAAGCGATTGGACAATTCTGCGGCAATGTGCTAAACCCTCAGGGGCCGGATCAGGTGAGACCGTGCGAAGAGCACTGCCCGATCGTCCATGCGCGATTCCGGGCCGGCGCGAGCGCGACCGAGCATCTGCTGCTCAGGCACGGCGCACGGCGCACAGTCGTCATCACCAGCGCGCCGCCGTCGGAGAACCGGCAGGTGCAGGTCATTCGTGACGAGACCGAGGTGGAAGCGACGCGCCGTCTGCGTGACGCGGTGCTGGCGAACATCTCGCACGAATTCCGCACGCCGCTCTCGGCCCAGTTGGCGTCGATCGAACTGCTGCTCGATCAACTGCCGGACCTATCCACTGAGCAGATCGGCACTTTGATCCTGTCGCTGCAACGCGGCACGCTGCGGCTGACGCAGTTGATCGACAACCTGCTGGAGAGTGTGCGCATCGAGGCGGGCGAGCACGCCATCCGCCGCCAGCCGGTGCTGCTCGACGAGGTGATCGAGCAGGCCCTGGAGTTCACGCAACCCCTGCTGGCGCAGCGCGAGCAGGAAGTGGAGGTCGAGTTGCCTTACCCCATGCCCGCGATCTCGGGCGACGCGACCCGGCTGACGCAGGTGTTCGTTCGTCAACCTGCTGGCAAACGCGAACAAGTTCGCGCCGGCCGGCTCGACGATCCGCATCGGTGGCGCGGTCGAGCCGACCACCATCCGCGTGTGGGTCGCGGATCAAGGCCCCGGCATCCCGCCGCAGGCCGGGCAGTCGCTCTTCACGCGCTTCGTGCGCTCGACGGGCGAAGAGCCGGAGCAGGGCGGCGTAGGGCTGGGGCTGTGGATCGTGAAATCGATCGTCGAGCGCCACGGCGGGCACGTCGAGGCCTTCAGCGATGTGACTGGCACGCGCATGCGCGTGACTTTGCCGCGAGGGGATCAGTCGTGAAGATACTGGCGGTCGACGACGACCGCGAGCTGCTCAACCTGATCAGTTTCGCGCTGCGCCAGAGCGGCTACCTGGTGATCGAAGCCTCGAACGGCGATGCGGCGTTGAGCGCGTTCGAGGGCGAGCAGCCCGACCTGGTGATCCTCGACGTCAACCTGCCGGGCCTCAGCGGTTTCGACGTCTGCCGCCGCATGCGCGAGCAGGCCAGCACGCCGATCATGATGCTCACCGTGCGCAGCAGCGAAGAGGACGAAGTGAAGGGGCTGGACCTGGGCGCGGATGACTACCTGACCAAGCCATTCAGCCCGCGAACACTCCTGGCCCGTGTGCGCGCACTCCTGCGCCGTGCCGACGCGGAGCGGCCTACGCCGGCGCTGGGCGCTGGCGACGTCATGCTGAACGTCGAAGTGCAGGCCGTGAGTGTGCGCGGCGGCGCACCGGTCCGGCTGACGAACCTGGAGTTTCGACTACTTCAATATCTGCTTGCCAATGCCGGGCACACGTTGTCTGTCGACCGGCTGACGAGTCACGTGTGGGGCTATCGTGGCGCGGGCGATCGGCAACTCCTCAAGCAGCTCGTCCACCGCCTGCGCCAAAAGATCGAGCGCGATCCGGCAGAACCAGAATATATCATCACCGTTCCAGGGATCGGCTATATGCTTCAGGCTACGCTGCAGGAGCCTTGACGCTCACCCCGAATCTCCCCTCGACATTTCCCCAATCTTTTCGGGTAGAGCCGGGAGCATGGTCACTCCTGGTTTCGTTGTGATAGATGGCCTTCACTCCTCAAATGTCTTTCCGCCGATAGATGCCAGGTAAGCCAACTCAATGTATGATAGCCGCAAAATGATCCGGTCAGTCGGGGCTAATCCAATTGCTTCAGCACGACACAACAGGGAGACATAGCCTAGAATCCTTAAGCACGTTGCGTCGGGTGAGCTAAAAACGGTTCGTCAGGCATCCGCCGGACTAACAGAGTTACCCCACTGGACTCTGGCGAATTGCCGGATGGCGGCCTGAAGGCTGCCATATCATGGGCTCCCGCAGGCTGAAGCCTGCACTCCAATCACCAGACATGGTTGCCACCAGAGTCCAGGACAAGAATTGAGTCTACACTCCAGCGCCTAAAAAGCAAACGCCCGGCTCATCACCGGGCGTCTATGTCAGGCAGCCTGCTATGCGTTCGCGTCAGCACCGACCGTCAGCGGCCAGCGCGGCATACACCCGCGTCCCTTGCCGTGTGCCGTCGCCGCGAGCGCCCCCAACATTGCGCGGCGAATCTGCCTCTATGCGATTTTTTGCCGTGCGTTTCTGGCCAGCGCGCTTTCCACTGCTGGCCTCGCGCGGAACCAGCCTCACTTCCAGCCGCGCATCCAGTGCATCCGCCACGCGCCGTAAAAAGCCCAGGTCATTTGTCCGCCGTTTGCGCTCCAGGCGTGCGATACTCGGCTGCTGTGTGCCAACCTTCTTCGCCAATTCTCTCTGAGACAAGTTGCGCTTCAAGCGCAGCGCGACGATTTGCTCCACAACTTCAAACTCCGGCGCGAGTTCCTCATAGGCTTTGGCAAACTCCGGGTCTTTCATTTGCCTGGAGAAATAGGCATCGATCGGCACGCCGGGCGAAACACGCTTCGCTGTCCGTTTGCGCTTACCCATGTGCTTCAACCCCCTTCCTGATATCGGGCCTGATGATCGGCCATGCGTTGCTCAGCCATCTCCAACTCCCGCGCTGGCGTCTTGGCGGTCTGCTTGGCAAAGGCGTGCAGAAGCACAAACCGCTGCCCCACAAACGCGAAGTACAGCACGCGATAATCCCGACGCCCAGCCGCTACCCGCAACTCGCATATCTTGCCGCGCAAGTGGCGACTGTAAGGCATCCCTAATTGTGTGCCGAACGCAGCCAATAAGTTCAACATGCGGCGGACGCGCGCCCGGTCTCCGACATCCAGCCCATCCAACCACATTTCAACTGGGCGGCGACCACGCGCATCCTGATAAAACTCGATCACCCACTTGGGCGGCTGCGCCATTGAGGATATGATAACCTCAAAGTTATGGGTTGTCAAGTGCCCGCCTCATCACCAGGCGCGTGTCCGGATTTTGCGCGTGCGCTGCTGTGGTATCATCGCAGCACGAGGGGAATGATATATGCATCAGGTAAAGGCGATAACTTTCGATTTCTGGGGAACACTGTACCACGGCGTGTCTGCGCGTCACCTGCGCATGCGACGGCTGATCGAAGTCCTCGGCGCGAACGGTCACGTCTTCGACCCGGAGGCGCTCGAGGCGGCCGATCGCGCGGCGGGGAAAGAGTGGGATCGCGCGTGGCGCGAGGAGCACCGCACGCTGTCGGCGGGCGAGTGGCTGCCTCTCATGCTCGGCCCTCTCGGCGTGACGCTGCCCCGGCCGGACTTCCAGGCGCTGGTCGAGTACTTCGACGAAGCGGTGCTCGAACTCGACCCGCCGCTGCGCCTGGTCGATGGGGCCGGCGACGCCGTGCGCCGGCTGGCGCAGTCCTATCGCCTGGGCCTTATTTCCGACACGGGTCTGTCGATCGGCCGCACGCTCCGCCGCTTCCTCGAAAGAGACGGCCTGATCGGCTGCTTCGCGTGCCTGTCGTTCTCGGATGAGACCGGCATCAGCAAGCCCCATCCCGATGCATTTCTGCGCTCGCTGGCATGCCTGGGCGCGCAGCCAGCGGAGGCTGTACACATCGGCGATCTCACCCGCACCGACGTCGGCGGCGCGAAAGCGGTCGGCATGCGCGCCGTGCGCTTCGCCGGATCGCACGACGATGCAGACCGCTCGGTCGAGCCGGACGCGATCGTGAGCACGTACGCACAATTCGAGTTGCTAATTCGAGCATGGGACTCTCCGAGAGACCTGGCAGGTCTTCGCGATCCCGCCCACGGCTAACACAGGCGGATAAGACCTGCCAGGTCTATCTTTAGAGCGAATTCCGATTTGATGTACGGCATCCTTCGACTACACGGCGGGCGCATCCTGAGCCATGCCCTGCCTGCACCCCCGGGCTCGCCCGAGGGCGAGCCTGTGGCGCAGGCACAGGTGAGCGGAGCCGAAGAGGGAGCGCAGCGAAGCATGCCCTGAGCGAAGGCGAAGGGTCGAAGGAGCTCGCCGGTTGGAGGAGAGATTCCTCGCTGCGCTCGGAATGACACTTTTGAAGTTTGGAGTTTGAAGTTGGGAGTTTGAGTCAGACGAGAGATTCCTCAACTGCGTTTAGAATGACACGCCGCCTCGTCTCACGGACCCAGCTCGTACCGCGCGACGGTCACGCGCATGAAGTCTGCCCGGTCGGTGAGGCTCCCGTCGCGTCCCAGCCACTCCTGAAGCAGGTGGCGCTCGTCCCACATCTCCACCTCGGTTGTCACCAGCCAGACCGACTCTATCCCCCCGAGCTGGCCGGCGATGTGCGCGTCCGCCGCCGCAGGGTCGATCTGGTAGCTGCCGTCGGGATTGCGATGATTCGTGTACGGGCCTTCCAGAAATGGAAACGCCGGGTCGAAGTAGTAATCGAAGTTGTACCGGCCGTACGGAATCTGGAAGACGATCACTTCACCCTGATAGCGTTCCTCCACGTAGCTCGCCGCCGATCGGAAGTCGGCTTTATAGGGGGTGGTCGACTGCGCAAGCGTGCTGACGAGCGCGACGCCCGTGATCGCGACGAGCGCTGCGCCGCCCAGCGCCCGGTTCCATTGTCCTGCCTCGACGATCCCCAGCGCCGCCAACGAGTAGATCGCCGGCCCGATCCAGATGAGGTATCGATCCGTAAAAATGGGCCGGTTGAGCGATACAAGCGCGATGGTCGCCATCGGGATGAGCGCCCACGCTGCCAGCCCGACGCGCTGGTTACGATCCCTCTTGTCCCTCCAGGTGACTGCGCCGGCGATTGCCAGCAGGCTCAGCAGCCACAGCCCCCACATCGTCGGGCGCAGCGCCGGCGTGATCGGACCGGCATCCCATTCGACCCCGATTGTACTGAGCGAGTAATCGAAGGGCAGCACGCCGTTGGCAAATGCGGTGAGCATCACCTGGAGGATCTGGTCGAAGCGATAGAACGCGAAGCCTTGACTGCCTGGAGTCAGAGCGTACGTCAGTTGCCAACCGATGAGTGGCAAGTAGGGCAGCGTGAGCGCGGCGAGCGCGATCAGGCCACCCAGCCAATGCCGCTTTGATTGCGGCCACCACAAGAGAAATAGTGCGATTTCCACCCCGATTAGCAGTGCGGCCAGGATGTGGCTATACATCGCCAGCGTCGTCGCCGCGATGGCGAGCGCCCACCACGGCCACGCGCGCCGGCTCTCCGCTGCGTCGACGGCCCGGCGCAGCGCGTAGATCGCGGCGATCGCTAATGCCGTAACCTCGGTGTACATCTTGGCTTCTTGCGAATACCACACGAAGTACGGCGAGAGGGCTACCAGCCAGGCGGCGATCAAAGCGACGTGGCGAGAAAATCCGTCGATCGGCGATCCACGCAGCAGGCGGTGGGCAAGAACGTAGATCACAGGGATGGTGAGTGCGCCGAAAAGGGCGGACGGGAAGCGCAGCGCGAAAGCCGTGTCGCCTGCCATGCGCGCCCACTGCTGCAGCGCGATGAAGTACAGCGGCCCGTTGAACCCGCCCTGGGTGAGCGATTGCGCGAGCATTTGAAAGTCGCCGGCAGCCAGTACCTCGCCCATGCGCATCTCTGGCGAGCCGAAGCCGCTGGCGTCGATCTCGTCGCGCCACAAGCTCTGGAAGTCGATCGCGGCGAAGCGAATGGCGAAACCGAACAGGATCACGAGTAGCAGCCACGACACGGGCCACGACAGCCCGTCCAGGCTCAGACCCGTAGTAGCGACTTTAGTCGCTTCGTTGCCAGAACGACTGAAGTCGTCACTACGAAATCGTGATCTACTGCGAGGCTTATCGTTCATTCGGAGCTGTGCGCCGGACGATCAAGACGACGGCGGCGCCGAGGATCAGCCCGACGACGATCCCGACGAGGAGGAACGTGGCTGCCGCGCTTGCCTCGGCCGTGGCCGTCGAAGTCGGCGTCGGCAGCGGACTGGTCGCGATCGAGGGAGTGGCGGCGGGCGACTGCCATTGCGGAATAGACGCTAAAGGCAAGCCCAGGATGGCGGCGGCACAAGACACGAACAGGGCGAAAAGGACGAATCGACTCACGGCATGGATTATAGTGAACCTTGCCGGCTTTGACAATCGTCGTGAAGTATGTTACAAAGACACTATCCCCGCCCTGCATCATGGTATGGAGGCGACATGCGCATACTTCGCACAGTCCTTGTGCTGATCTTGATCGTCGTCATCGTCCTCGGCGTGGTCGGCGCCGGGGGCTTCTTCTACCTGACGCGCCGCCCGTTTCCGCAGACCGATGGCACCACGCAACTGGCCGCGCTGCATGCCCCGGTCACCGTCATTCGCGACAAGTTCGGCATTCCGCACATCTATGCAAGCAGCGTGCATGACCTCTTCTTTGCGCAGGGTTACGTTCAGGCGCAGGATCGCCTCTGGGAAATGGAGGCCGGGCGCATGGGCATCTCCGGCCGCACCTCCGAGCTGCGCCCGTCGGCGTCGGCGCTCGAACAAGACAAGTTCGTCCGCACGCTGGGCTGGCGCCGAGCGGCCGAGGCCGACTTTGAGGCCACGAGCGAAGAGTTCAAAGCCATCTTGCAGGCGTACTCCGACGGCGTCAACGCCTTCATCTCGGCGCACCAGGACAGCCTGCCGATCGAGTTCTTCATCGTCGGCTTGTTCGGCAGCAAGGGGCCCGGCTACAAGCCCGACCCGTGGACGCCGGTCGATTCGCTGCAATGGGCCAAGGTGATGGCCTGGCGGCTGAGCGGCAACTGGGAGAGCGAGTGGCTGCGCTCGCAGATTCTCGCGAAGTTCGGCGAGGAACGCGGCAAGGCGGTGCTTGCCGATCTGGAGCCGCCCTACGATTATGAGAACCGGCCGATCATCGTGCCTGAGGAAGTCGCCTGGGAGCGCGTGCCGGCCGCGGTGCGTGGACTGCGCGCGCTGGATGCGATGAGCGGCCCACGCGGCAACGACATGGGTTCGAATAGTTGGGCCGTCGCCGGCAGCCGCTCGACGACGGGCATGCCGCTCCTCGCCAACGATCCGCACCTCGGCTACCAGATGCCGGCGCTGTGGTATTTCAACAGCCTCCACTGTGAGCCGGTCAGGCCGGATTGCCCCTTCGACCTGATCGGCGCCTCGCTGCCGGGCGCGCCCGGCGTTGTCATCGGCCACAACGCGCGCATCGTCTGGAGCATGACGAACGTCGGCCCGGACGTGCAGGATCTGTTTCTGGAGAACGTCGACGGCAACCAGTACGAGTTCCAGGGCAAGATGCTCGATCTGACGATCGTCCCCGAGACGTGGACGATTAAGGGCAAACTGCCCGAAGGGTACGAGTCGTCGCCGAACGAGACTGCCACGTACGACGAAGCGACGAACACGACGACGATCACGCTCAACGTGCGTTACACGCGGCACGGCCCGCTCATCAGCGACGTCGACGAGACCACGGCGGAAATCGATCCGCAGTACGCGGTCGCTTTCGCGTGGACGGCGATCAACGCGCCAGAGCACACGCTCGAATCCGTGCTGGGGTTCAACGCCGCTCAGAACTGGGAAGAGTTCCGCGAGGCGCTGCGCCTTTTCGGCACGCCCAGCCAGAATATGGTGTACGCCGACGTGGACGGCAACATCGGCTACCAGACGCCGGGCCGCATCCCGATTCGCGCGAGCGGCGACGGCCTGCTGCCCGTGCCGGGGTGGACGGGAGAGTACGAGTGGACCGGCACCATACCGTTCGACGAGCTGCCATCGGCCTTCAACCCGGCGCAAGGGTACATCGCCACGGCGAACAATGCCGTCGTCGGGCCGGATTATCCGTACTTCCTGACGACGGAATGGGACCGCGGCTACCGCGCGCGGCGCATCGTCGACCTGATCGAAGCGAAAGACAAACTCAGCCCGGACGACATGGCGGCCATTCAGGGCGACAATTTCAACCTGTCCGCGCCGGACATCGTCGTCTATCTCGATAACCTGACGGTCGACGGCGACGCGCAGAAGGCGCTCGATGCCATTCGAAGCTGGGATTTCAATGATGCTGTGGACAGCTCCGGCGCGGCCGCCTACGAGGTGTTCTGGCTGTACCTGCTGCGCAGCACGTTCGATGACGATCTGGGCGATCTTGCGTCTGCCTACGTCGACGGCGGCGACGTGAATAGCCAGGCCACGACGCTGCTGCTGGCGCAGCCCGATTCGGAGTGGTGGGACGACACGACGACGCTCGACGTGGTCGAGACGCGAGATGATATTCTCAAGAAGTCGCTGGCGGACGCCACGGCCGCGCTCACGGCCGAGTTCGGCGCCGACCCTGCGGGCTGGAAGTGGGGCGCGCTGCACCAGGTGACGTTCGCCAGCCAGGCGCTCGGCGACAGCCCGGTCGCGTTCATTTTCAACCGTGGGCCGTTCGCCGTGAACGGCGGACGGGAGATCGTCAACGCGAGCGGCGTCAGCTTCGGCCAGGCTTACCCGGACGATCCGGGTGACCCCGCACCCAAGCTGGTATCTATCTTTCAATCGAGGGGCGGTCCGTCGCTGCGCCAGATCGTCGATTTGAGCGATCTCGACGCGTCGCACTTCATCCACACCACCGGCCAGAGCGGCCTGCCGTACCATCCGCATTACGACGACATGATCCAGCCCTGGCTCAACATCGAGTTTGCGCCGATGTGGTGGGAGCGCCAGAGCGTCGAGCAGAACGCCGAAGGCACGCTCAGCCTGACGCCGTGATGGCGGATAGCGGATGGCAGATGGCTGATGGCAGATAGCTGATAGCTGATGGCTGATGGCGGAAGGGCGAACGTCGAACGTTCGTCCTTCGTGCTGCGGTGTCTCTGCGAAACCCGGCTCAGAAGTTGCAGCCGGGTTTTTGTTTGCAATTTGTATGTGTATCAAGAGCTGTGCACCCCGATAATTCAAACCGGAACTTGGCAGTAACCTAACCGGAACACACGGCACGCGTAGTTTGTGCTACTCTGAGCTTGACGTGTTCTCATCAGTCTCGGGAAGGATTCCGCTACAACGATCTGTATGGAAAGGAACATTCACATGTTGACCCGTCGCTTGCTGACCGTCCTGATTCTCGCAGCGTTGATCGTCACGGCATTCCCTCTGGCGGCCAGCGCCCAGTCGCCCAGCACGTATGCGGCAATCACGCTTACCGGCGTCACCTCCGGGACGCCGGCCGTGGGCAGTGACTTCACCACCGACGTGGAGGTTTCTGTCACCACCACAGGTCCTGGGGTCACCGGTGTAGAAGTGTACATCGGCTATATAGATGCTAATGTCGAGCCAGTGGACACAGACCCCTCTGTTCCCGGCGTGCAGCCGGCTACCCTGAGGCCCGACTTCTTTGGCAGTAACCCCTTCCCGGCTGCTAATGAAGTGATCACCGCTCCCGGCATAATCGCCCCCGGTATCCCTAAGCCCGGTGCTGCATGCCCTGGGCCCTTCCCTGGCCCCACTTGGCCTTGCGTCCATCTAGTGCTGGTTGGGCCCGCGCAAACCAGCAAAACCGACGTCGTTGCCCGGCTACACTGGAGAGGGGAAGCCTCCGGACTAGCAGGTTTTGTAGTCCTCAACCCGTACCTTGTTGGAGGACTGCCGCCTCCGCCACCGCCGCCTCCTCCGCCATTCACGGCTTTGAGTGATGCGGATGGCTTCGTTATCCCGCTCAACACCTTTGGCGTTACCCCAATTTTCATCGTGAGCGCGCCGTTCGTCGGTATAGGTGGGATTGTCCGGCGGCAAGGCGTGCCGCCTGCTGGCGGCCCTGGCACGCAGTGCGGCACGAGAATCACCGCGGCGAGCAGCGTCGGTTTCGTCGGGCCAGCCTTTACACTTGCATTCCCACCCCCGACCTTGCCGATGCCTCAGGTGAACACCGAAGGCGGCTTCTTTATTGTCATTCCCGCCGGGGGAACATACACGGTTGATGCGCATTATCCGGGCTACCTCCGGGCGCGAAAGCCCAACGTGTCTGTCTCGGGCGGCCAGGTGATGATCGGCCCGACCAGGCTCTACGGTGGTGACGTGAATGGTGACAATAACGTGAACATCCTCGACCTTCTCCAGATCATCGGCAGTTTTGGCGCAGCGGTTCCAGTCGGCTCGGCCTTCCCGCCTTGTGCGGCAGTTGAAGGCCACCCGGGTCTTCCGCCGGCCCCTCCGCCGCCACCGGATAGCGCCAATGACATCAACGATGATGGCGTAGTGAACATCAGTGATCTCGCCATCGCGGCCGGAAATTTCGGCAGGCCCGGCCCGACGGTCTGGGCGCCATAGATCTTGCACGTAGTTGAGTAAGCCCCCGGCCTTTCACAATGGGAGGCCGGGGGCAGGGGCAGTCGTCATGGGCAAGTTGCGTCCAGGCATCAGCCTATTGATTGGCATGCTTGCCGTGTGGGCCGTTACCGCCGTTGGGGCAGCTGCCCCCGATACGACGGTTCGCCTCAATCCGAATTTCGTTGAGGTCAATGTCGGCGATCAATTCACACTGGAAGTGTGGGTGGAAAACGTCACGGCGCTTAACGGTGTGGACTTGCGCCTGACGTACGATCCAGCCGCGCTTCAAGTGCAGGATGGGGATCCGTGGGTAGTCGGCACGCAGATACAACACGGGCGATGTTTACAGCCCGATCAAATCAGCGCCAATAACGCCGACGGCGGTGTCATTCATTACCGTGTTGAGCAGCTTTGGCCTCACGAACCGGTCAACGGCTCATGTGTCGTTGCCCGAATTACCTTCCAGGTACTGCTCACCGGAACGCATACGGTGGCTTTCGATCGTATACTGTCATGTCTCATAGGGCCGGATGGCACATGCCTCCCTGGCGTCCGCTGGGTCGATGCCACCATCGTCTGCCCAATACCGCCGACCGTGCTGACCGGAACCATCACCCGCCAGGGCTGGCCTACGCACGATCGGACGGTTGTTTGGACGATGTTCATGGTCAGCCCTAATCAAATCATAGTGCCGCCCGGACAACCCGTTGGCACCGATCCACGCGGCGTGTTTACGGTGACCATACCGGGCGATTTCACTGGAGCGAGCGCTTTGGCCTCCCAATCGAGCGTGCTTCCGCTTCCGAGTTGTCCGCAAACTTCGCTACGCTATAAAGCAGCCTTTGTCCAGGCTGGCTTTCCGAAGTATCTGTCCGCCGAGGGCTGGGTCTGTCTGCCTACCAGAGTGACAAGGCTACGCACTGTCACCCTGCCCGGCGGAGATGTGAACAACGATAGGGCAATTAATATTCTTGACATTAGGAAGATAATCAACGACTTCGGCAAGAGTGTCCCGCCGCCGTGCGCGGTCCCTGTACCGGAGTTTCCGAGTCCGATTCACCTGGCGCCTGCGAGTGATGTCAACGGCGATTGTCAGGTAGACATACGCGACCTGGCGCTGGCATCCGGCAATTTTGGCAAGGGGGGTCCTATTCCGATGGACGGGGTTCAGTAGCCTGAATTTGACCATTGTCCGGTCGGGCACAAGGAGACAACCATGTCTGTTATGCCATTGAGACATCAAAATTCAGCCGTGCTACGTTTATGGATCGTTGGCCTGTTACTGGGAGGGATGATGCTTGCCGGACTTTCGGCAGCCTCGCCCGCCAGCGCGCAGGGCGGGACGATCGTGAAGATCGATCCGGCGAGCGTTGCACTCGGTGTGGGCGCGACGACGGTCGTCAATGTTCGTATTGAAAATGTGTCCAACCTGGCCGGGGCCGAGGCTCATCTGACTTATGATCCTTTCCTGGTTGCGGTGCAGGGCATTGAGGCGGGCGGCTTCCCCGTGCCCGACTTCGTGGCGCAAAGCAGCGCCACGGGTGGCCGCATCGATTACGCCATTGCGCACATGCCGCCGCGTCAACCCGTCAGCGGCAGCGGCATATTGTTGAAGATAACGTTCAGGGGCCTGGCGGCCGGTACATCGCCGATCAACTTCACGTCGGCGATCTTGAGCGATCCCGGTGGTATTCTGATCCCCTCGACCACGCAGAACGGATCGATCGCTGTCACTTCCGGCGGCACGACCCCACAGCCTACGACTCCTGCACCGACAACCCCGCCTCCGACTACACCAGCGCCCACCACGCCAGCGCCCACTACGCCGGCGCCCACCACGCCAGCGCCTACAACTCCTGCGCCGACAACTCCACCTCCGACTACACCAGCGCCTGGAGGCGCCATTGTCAAAGTATCACCTGCAACTACTTCCGCGCCAGTGAATGGCACCGCAATAGTTGCGGTGCGGATCGAGAACGCAACGAACTTGTGGGGAGTGGACTTGAAGCTGACCTACAACGCGGCTGTCGTGGAATGTGCGCAATCTCAACCCGGCACGATTCCGGCGCCGGATGTGGTGGTGAAGAACACCTGCGCCGGCGGCGCGGCGGAGTACATCGTCACGCAAAAGGCGCCGCGTGCCCCGGCCAGCGGCAGCGGCGACGCCGTGCGGTTGACCTTCAAGTGCTTGACGGAAGGAACATCGCCACTGAGCTTTGGGCAGTCAAGGCTGGTGGATAGGGATGGTCGAGACTTGTCGAACACCCCCGTTCCTGGGAAAATCATCTGCAATCGGCCGGATCCACCACGCATCCACACGGTGCGGGCCGGTGAATGGTTGTACTGCATTGCCCGCGCCTACCAAGTGAATCCATGGGCCATCGCGTGGGTCAACCATCTCTATCCTCCGTATATCTTGTACCCGGGCCAGGTGCTGAAGATTCCAAATGTCCCGTGGGTCAACATGCCGCCCGGCGCGACGTGCGCGCGTCAGTTTTGACGCCATAGCCTCAGTTAAGAGACTTCGGAAGTCTTAGCAAGACTTCCGAAGTCTTTTCACGACAACTCTCGCATTTGGTGGAAGCGCGGCAAATGTGGTAGACTTTGGCACGTTTCGGCGCGCACGGTAGCTGTGATCGCAACGAAGATACGCCGGCTGTGCGCCGGTGCGTGCCGAAATGTCGTCGAGCCGCTGAGCAGGCTGGAATCCAACATCGAGGTGGATTATGCGAAGCAACCGTGGCTGGAAGCTGACAGTTATTACCGCCGGACTGGTTGTCACGCTTGCGCTGTTCGGGGCGGCGTTCGCGCAGGGTGAGGCAGTTGTGCGCGTCGATCCGGCTGCGGCGACGATCGCACCGGGCCAGATCGTCTCCATATCGATTAAGGTCGATAACGTATCCAACTTGGCAGGGGCGGAGATTCACCTGGCGTTCAATCCGAACGTGTTGGAAGTCATCGACGCCGACGCCGGCCAGGCGGGTGTCCAGATTACCAATGGCGGTATGCTGGCCGCCGACTTTGTCGCGCAGAACCAGGCTGACAATGTCGTTGGCACGATCGACTTTGCCGTGGTTCAGATCAACCGTCCGGCGGTGAGCGGAAGCGGGACGCTAGCCATTATCAGCTTCAGGGGCAAGGCGGCGGGGCCGTCGCCTATCACATTTCGTGGAACGCCCGCTGCGCCCGCCGGCGTCATCCTGAGCGATGCAAGCGGTACGCAGATTCCGAGTACGACGCAGAACGGGTTGGTGACGGTGGCCGCCGCCGTGGTTACCCCTTCTTCGACGCCAACGCCGACGAACACGCCAGTCGGGCCGACTTTCACGCCGACGAACACGCCAATCGGGCCGACTTTCACGCCGACGCCCACACCAACCGGTCCGACGAACACGCCGACTCCATCGGCGACACCCGGCAGCGGGACACCGGGCCGGCATGTCGTGCGAGCGGGCGAGACGCTGTTCTGCATCGGCCGCGCTTATGGCGTGCTGCCCTGGGCAATTGCCGCGACGAATCGCATTTTCGCGCCCTATCGGCTGTTCCCCGGGCAAGTGCTGACGATCCCGAACGTGCCCTGGAGCAACATCCCGGCCGGCCCGACCTGCGCGCGCCAGTTCCCGGGCACACCGCCGCCTCCACCGCCTCCACCGCCGCCACCCACATGCCGCGCCATACACATCGTGCGGCCAGGCGAGACGCTGTGGCGGATTTCACGCATCTATGGAACCAATCCGTGGGTGATCGGGGCCGCGAATAACATCTACAACCTCAACTTGATTTACCCCGGCCAACGGCTGTGCATCCCGTAATCATAGACCTGGCAGGTCTCTAAGACCTGCCAGGTCTGCCAAGAAACCGGGGTTCTATCGTTTGAGCAGCGTCGCGGCGGCAATGTGATCGCCACGCGCGCCCTCGACCTGGATACCTGTGACAAACGCGCCCCGCTCGACCAGCCCGCCGATCGCCGCTTCGAGTTCATCTTTGCGCCAGCCAAACAGCCGGGCGATCGCTCCCGGCGTGGCGGCGGCGACGTTCTCCATGTAGTGTCTTGCCAGCTCGGCGCGTGCTGCGCCGCGCGTGATGAGAGGCGCCGCTTCCGGCGCATCTGGAAACCACCGATCGACTAAGTAGGTCGGAAAAAGTTCTTTGACACTTTGTTTTCTCGTCCTGCTGCGAGTCTCCTGCTGAAAGGTCATCAGCGGTTCACTATGGTTCATAACGTTCCATAGCAGTCCAGCATTAGGGTTGGCGATGAGAACCCAACTCGGCTTTGTCAAAAGACTTTTCGTGACCTACTTAGCTCGTAGACGAAGGCGTAGCGCCACGCGCCCGCTTCCGCCACCCCGACCGGCAGGATCTTCAGCCCCTTCTGCAAATCCGTCAGAGCCTTCTCAAACCGCGCCTTGCTCGACTCGGCTGCCATGCGCGCCTCGCGTCGAAGGCGCACGGTGTCCATCGCGCCGCCGTCGCGGATCACTTCGTAGATCGTCTTCGCTTCCGCCGACAAACGCCCGGCGCGGTACTCCTCGAGATAGTCATCCACGCCGCCGAAGTTCTCGCTGAGCGCGTAGAAGTACGGCAGGGTATCCAGTGAGACGAGCGTGGCCTTGCCGCGCAGCAGCTTGCCGTAGTACCAGCGGCGCTTGTCGAGCGACTGATCTTTCCAATTCCAGGTAATGTGACCCGGATCGTCGTGCTCGTCGGCGACGGGTCGATCGCCGGCGACGGCGGCCCACAGGCTCGGCATTTCGATGCCCTGGATCGGCCAAAAGAAACAGAAGCCTAGCTCGTTCACGAAGCGCACGGCGTCGTCCGGCGACTTGAGCCGCAGGGATGGCTTGCGCCGGTAGCGCTCGTCGCGCAGGCGTTTGAGTTTCGCGGCTGAAAGCGTGAATGGCTTCTGAGGCATCCGAGGGCTTAAGGATGAAGGATGAGGGATGAAGGATGAGATGTACCGCTGGACGATAGAGAGCTTGTCCTCCCCCGTCATCCGAATAGGGTCAGTTGATGCGCAGGTCGCTTCCCGTCGAGCAAGATGTAAGGCGCGGCCCGCTGGGCGAGAATGTTCAACTGGCGCAAGTGGCCGAGATCGCGCAGGCGGCCCTGCCGGCGCACGGCGAGGATAGTCTCGACGCTTTTCGGGCCGAGGCCCGGGACGCGCAGCAGCTCGGCGCGCGTGGCGCGATTCAGCTCGACCGGCGCGTGCGCCAGGTGCGCTTGCGCCCACGCGACCTTGGGATCGACCTGAAGCGGCAGGTTGCCCGCGCCGTCGAACGTGAAGTCGTCGAAGGTGAAGCCGTACTGGCGCAGCAAAAAATCGGCCTGATACAGGCGATGCTCGCGCAGCGGCTCGGTCGGCGCGTGGTTTTCCAGCGGCGTGTCGCGCAGCGGCCGGAAGGCGGAAAAGTAGGCGCGCGCCAGGCGCACTTCGCGATGCAGATAGGCGACCGTCTTCAGGATCTCGGCGTCGCTTTCGTCGGCGCCGCCGACGACGAACTGCGTAACCTGGCTCGGGCCGCGCCCGCCGTTCTCGCGCCGAATCTTCTCGACGATGCGCAGCGGCCGCACCAGCTCATCAATCATCAGCTTGTGCGGCGCGATGCGCGCCAGCCGCTCGGTGTTGGGCGCTTCGAGGTTGATCGACACGCGGTTGGCGACCTGCATCGCCCGGCGGATCTGATCTTCTTCCGCGCCCGGCATGAGCTTCAGATGAACGTATCCGGCGAATTCGTGCTTCTGGCGCAGAATCTCGACGGCGGCGACGAGCCTGTCTTGCGTGCGCGGCCCGCCGCCGGCAATTCCGCTGCTCAGGAACAAACCCTGTGCGATGCCTTTGCGCACAATCTGGTCGACGGCGCTCGCCATCTCGTCGGGCTTGAATGTGGCGCGGCGAAAATCGCGCCCGGCCCGAAACGGGCAGTAGTAGCAATCGCGCTCGCACGCCGAGGTGAGCATTGTCTTGAGCATCGGCAGGCGCTTGCCGCCCGGCATGGCCGCCATGTGAACGCTGTTCGAGATGTCTTTAGGATCGTGCCCGGTCGGGCGGGAGTGCGGCCGCGCGGCAGCGCCGGCGCGGTCCTTGTGCTCGACATTGCGCGGATCGCCGAAGATGAGCGGCGCCGTGGGATGCGGGTTGGCGGTGTGGCACGAGGGCAGGTTGAGCGCAGAATTAACCGTGCTCTCGACCGTATAGGGAACTGAGGGAACTGAAGGAACTTCTTCGCTCGGCTCGAGCGTGGCGTTGTCGGCCAGCAGTGCGAACTTCTGCTCGACGTCCATGCCCATAGTATACGAACTTTTGTTCTATTCGTCAAGTGTGGCAACGGATTGCTTCGCACAACGGATAAACGGATGGGGTCGGGTAATGATGGCTCGACTAACCGACTATGTGACCGATCGACTACCTGACTAGCTGCCCTGCATACGCAAACAGCGCCGGCGTGCCGCCGGTGTGCCAGAACAGCACGTTCTGGTCGGAGGCGAACTCGCCTTTGCGAACCAGATCAATCAGGCCCGCCAGCGCGCGGCCGGTGTAAACCGGATCCACCAGCAGTCCTTCAAGGCGCGCCGCAAGTCGAATCGCTTCGCGCTCTGCATCGCCTATCACCGCGTAGCCGCCTCCGAGGTAGTCGTCGCGCACTTCGAAGTCGTCCGGATCGAAAGACATGGGCATGTCCAGCCGCTGCGCCGTTGCGGTGGCAAGCGGCGCGAGCGCCTGCTGGAACTCGCCGGCGCGATGATCGACGCTGATCCCCACGATGCGGCCGTCGTATCCGGCCAGGCGCGCGCCGACGACCATGCCTGCCTGTGTGCCGCCTGAGCTGGTCGGGAACACGATCGCGTCGAATTGGAAGCCGCCGCTCCGGCATTGCTCGACCCATTCGTGCATCGCGGCGACGTAGCCCAGCGCGCCGGTCGCCGTCGATCCGCCGAGCGGTATGACGAACGGCCTCTGCCCGCGCGCCTGGAGCGCGGCGGCGACTTCGTCCATGACTCCGGGCGTGGGCCGCGCGCCGGCCCACACGACGTCTGCGCCTAGGAGGTGATCGAGCAAGACGTTGCCCGTTGCCTCTGCGGGCGGCTCGCCGCGCAGGACGAGCGTGCATCGCAGGCCCGCGCGCGCGGCGGCGGCGGCCGTCTGCCGCGCGTGGTTCGACTGCGCAGCGCCGGTCGTGATCAATGTGTCGGCTTGATGCGCGATCGCCTCGCCGAGCAGGAACTCGAGCTTGCGGACTTTGTTGCCGCCGAACGCCAACCCGGTCTGGTCGTCTCGCTTCGTCCAGAGTTGAGGCCCGCCGAGGTGCGCCGACAGGCGGGGCAGGGGGTGCACCGGCGTCGGGAGGTGCGCTACAGACACACGTGGGTGTCGAGATAGATCCATCATGATATTCCCTCACATGTGGCAAGCGAAGACCCGCTTCCACGAACGGCGTGAGTGGCAAGCGGGCCGTGAGAGCGGGAGACGGGATTCGAACCCGCGGCCCTCTGCTTGGAAGGCAGATGCTCTACCCCTGAGCTACTCCCGCATCGGTCGAACCGTCCGGCTGTGCCGGTATCGCCGGACAGGCATTATAATACCACAGAAGTGGTGTGGATGTTCGCGGTGCGCCTATCCTGGCGCGAGCGGCTCATCGAGCGGTTTCTGGAGTTGAACACTTGAACATAGCAAAACAGCTCACCAGGAACGGTGAGCTGTTTGTGCAGCTTATGTGTCGGGGTGGCCGGACTCGAACCGGCGACTTCACGGTCCCAAACCGTGCGCGCTACCGGACTGCGCTACACCCCGGTATTCTCTTGGTTCGACTTACTTCAAAATCTCGCCCACGTCCAGTGATACGTCGGGAAACGCCAGCGGAGACATCGTCTCACCCGGCATAGCGCGCCGAATCGACTTGTAACCGAGTGCCGACGGCTCTCGATAAACTTCGATCCATCTATCCGGGAGCGATACAAGCCAAGCTTCCGGAATCCCAGCGCGCGCATATAGAGGCACCTTCACATTGCGGTCATACTCGACAGACGTTTCAGCCACTTCAACGATCAGCAGCACATCTTGCGGGCCAGGATGTGCGTCGGTATAGGTATCTTCGCGCAACCGCAGCACTGCGACGTCAGGTTGTGGCTCGGATAGTTCGTCCATGGCGACCGGGTTTTGGACGCTGACCAGTGCGCGTTCACCCAGTCTGCGCATCAGTAGAGCCGTCAGGCGCGTGACATGTCCTGCGTGAGTGGGACTGATGGGCGACATCTCGGCGATCTCCCCTTCGATCAGCTCTAACCGATCGTCCTCATCAAAGACACCGGCCTGGATCATCTGGTGGTATTCATCTATCGTGAAGAGCTTGCGCTGTAGTTGAATCGCCATGCGTGTGAGCCTTGCTGGCCAGGCTGTGCAACCGACGAATGCAGGCGCATTGTACCCCGCCACATGGCAGTGGTCAAGCCGCTGGCGAACGCCCTGTGAACGCAAAACCGAACACTTACGGCGACGCTTCGGTGTCCTGCGTCAGGCGGTGCGCCAGCAGGATGGGGATGAACGTGATCGCGATGACCATGACCGCCGCGACGTTCGTCACCGGCTGGTTGCGCGGCCGCGTCAACTGGCTGAAGATCCAGATCGGCAGCGTCGTCTGCTGCCCGGCGGTGAAGGTCGTGACGATGATCTCGTCGAACGAGAGGGCGAAGGCGAGCATCGCGCCCGCCAGCAGCGCCGTGGCGATGTTGGGCAGCACGATGTAGCGGAACGTCTGGAAGCTCGACGCGCCCAGGTCCATCGACGCCTCCATCTGCGAGCGGCCGGTGCGCCGCAGCCGCGCCACCACGTTGTTGTAGACCACGACGACGCAGAACGTCGCGTGGCCGATCACGATCGTCCAGAAGGTGAAGGGTATCTCCATCAGGCCGATCGCCGAGCGCAGCGCGATGCCGGTGACGATGCCCGGCAGCGCGATCGGCAGCACGACGATGAACGAGATCGTCTCACGCCCGAAGAACTTGCTGCGGGAGATGGCCACTGCGATCAGCGTGCCCAGCATGATGGCGACGAGCGTGGCGACCAGCGCCACTCCGACCGACAGCCACAGTGCGCTCCATAAGTCGGGACGCTCCGTGAGTGCCACCTGGAACCATTCCGTCGTCAGGCCCGGCGGCGGAAAGGTGAACGCCGACTCTTGTGTGTTGAACGCGTACAGGATGATGATGAAGAGCGGAAAATGCAGAAACAACAGAACGGCGATCGTCGCCAGCCGCAGGCCCAGGGAGGGTCTGGCCAGAATGCGTCCGCGGTTAGAGCGCATCGAACGCCCCCAGTCTCTTGGCGATGATCAGGTACGCGGCCATGATCACCATCGGGACGATGGTGAACGCGGCGGCGAGCGGAACGTTCCCGGCAGTGCCCTGATACTGATACACGGCCAGCCCGATGAACGGGCTGGAGTCCCCAATAATCGTCGGGATGATGAAATCGCCCAGCGTCAGCGAGAAGGTGAAGATCGATCCGGCCACGACGCCGGGGAAGACCAACGGCAGCGTCACGTGCTGGAATGTGGCTTCAGGGCGCGCTCCCAGATCGCCCGAGGCTTCGAGGAGCGAGCGTGGCACGCGCTCCAGCGCTGCGGCGACCGGAAGAATCATGTACGGCAGCCACACGTACAGAAACACGAGGAACAGGCCGAGCGGCGAGACCGACAGCGACTCCCCGCCGATCAGGGGAAAGTCCAGGACGGCGTTGAGCACTCCCTGGAGCCCGATCTGCGAGATAAACCAATTGAAGACACCCTCTTTGGCGAGAATGAACTTCCAGGCGTACACCCGAACCAGGTAGCTCGACCACAGCGGAAGCAGAACGGCCAGGTACAGGAAGGCCCTCGTGCGCCGCCCCGCGTAGCGCGCCATGTAGTAGGCGATCGGAAACGCGACGAACGCCCCCGCGATCGTCACGGCGGCGGCCATCAAGGCCGTGCGCCCCATGATGTCGAAGTGCGCCTGCGTGAACAGATCGCCGTACGTGTTCAACCCGAACTCGCGCACGACCCTCCCGGTGAAGCCGTCGAGGCGATAGAAGCTTTGGATGAGCATCGCCAGGAGCGAGCCAATGTACAGAATGCCCAGCCACAACAGCGGCGGGATCAGCAGCAGCAGCAGGGACAATACCGGGCGACGATACAGGAACGTCGACAGGCGGCGTTCTGCCGAGGGGTGGCTCGCTGCGGGTGTCATCGACGCGGTCGTCATGCGATCAGCTTAGCGCCGCGATCGGGCGGTTGTGTTCACGCTGCCACGTCAATAGAACCGGGCGCCCTCGATTCGCCAGTACGTCCATCGAGGTCTCGTCGAGGTTCTGGCGGACGACCGTCAGGTCGGCGCCGCCGTCAAGCTCCACTAGGTAGCGCGTGTACATGCCGAGATACACGACATCGCGAATGCGTCCGTTGGCCGAGCAGTACCCGTCCGGCACGACGACGCCCGGCGCCTGGATGTTGATCTTCTCCGGCCGAATCGAGAAGGTGTCGGGCGTTCCGGAGATCGCCTGCGCGGTGGCGCCGCTGATCAGGTTCGACACGCCGACGAATCCCGCCGCGAATGGCGTGGCCGGATGCTCGTATGCCTCGGCCGGCGTGCCGATCTGCTCGATGCGGCCGTGGTTGAACACGGCCAGCCGGTCGCTCATGGTGAGCGCTTCTTCCTGATCGTGCGTCACGTAGATGAAGGTGATGCCGACGCGCTGCTGGATCGCCTTGAGCTCGATCTGCATCTGCTGGCGCAATTTCAAGTCGAGCGCGCCGAGCGGTTCGTCGAGCAGCAGCACGCGTGGGTGCATGATCAGCGCGCGCGCCAACGCGACGCGCTGGCGCTGCCCGCCGGAAAGCTGAGACGGCTTGCGCTGCTCCATGCCGGGCAGCTGAACCAGATCCAGCATTTCGCTCACCCGCTTCATGCGCTCCGGCCTGGGCGCTTTCTTGATCATCAGGCCGTATCCGACGTTGTCTGCAACATTCATGTGCGGGAACAGCGCGTAATCCTGGAAGACCGTGTTAACGCTGCGCTCGTACGGCGGCAGGTCGGTGACATCCTCGCCGTGCAGTTCGATGCGCCCGGCCGTGGGCTGATCGAACCCCGCGATCAACCGCAGGCACGTGGTCTTGCCCGAGCCGGACGGCCCGAGCATCGAGAAGAACTCGCCGTCTACGATGTCCAGGTGGATGTTGTCCAGCGCCTTCACTTCGCCGAAGTGGCGGCTCACGCCGGACAGTCGGACGGCGGGCACGGAATCGTTAGCCACGATGCGATTCTCATCCAAGGGATTTGCGAACCCTTGCGAAGGTTCACGCTTCGCGCCTTCGCAAGGGTTCATACGAGCGATCGAAGTCCCCGTCGATAAAAGGCGCAAGCCCTGGGCATGCCAACTCCCAAAACCTGCGCGCCGATATTACCGTCCGCCGATCACGGCGAGGTAGTCGGTGACCCAGCGATAGTACGGGACGCAGCCCTCATTGCCTCCGGGGCCGTCGCCGCAGTCCTCGGTGGGTGTCTTCCAGAATCTGATCTTGTCAAAGTTGCCGAAGCCGTTGGTCTCGCAGCCGGCGTCGGTGAGCAGCGCGTTGCCTGTGCACGCCGCTGGCACTGCCGGCACCGATCCGAACCACGCCGCTAGATCGCCCTGCAGTTTCGGATTCAGCGACCACTCCAGCCACTTGTAGGCGCAGTTAGGATGCGGCGCGTCGACGTGCATCAGCGTCGTGTCGGCCCAGCCCGTCGCGCCCTCTTCTGGAACGACGCTGGCGATCGGCTCGCCGTTGAACTGCAACAGGTTCACCTGGAACGGCCACGAACTTGACGCCGCCACGCCTTCCTTCGTGAAATCGTCGATCTGGATGAACGCGTCGTGCCAGTAGCGGAAGACCAGGTCTCGCTGCTGGCGCAGCAGATCCAGCGCAGCCTTGTACTGCTCGTCGTTCAACGCGTACGGATCGGTGATGCCCAGCTCGGGCCGGTGCTTCGCCAGATACAGCGCGGCGTCGGCGATATAGATCGGGCCGTCGTAGGCGCTGACGCGTCCCTCGTTCGATTCGCCGTCGGGCAGCATCGTCTCTTCGAATACCACGCTCCAGCTCGTGGGCGGGTTATCGCCGAACACTTCGGTGTTGTACATCAACACGTTCGGCCCCCACTGGTAGGGTGTGCCGTAGTGCTCCGCTGTGCCGTCGCCATCCGTGTCTACAGTGTTCCACGGCGCATTTTGCAGGCGCTCGTCGACCGTGCTAAAGCTTGAGATCAGATCAATGTTGATGGGCTGGACCGTGCCGCCGGAGATCAGGCGATTGCTGGCGTCGCCCGAGGCGGTGACCAGGTCGAAGCCGCCCTGCGTCATCAGCGCGACCATTTCATCGGACGTGTTGGCGACTTTGACGTTGACCTTGCAGCCGGTGTCCTTCTCGAATTGCGTCACCCAGTCGAAGTTCGGATCGGTCGAGCCGTTTTCGATGTAGCCGGCCCAGGCAACGATCGACACCTCACCCTCACCAACGCCCACGGATTGCTTCATGCCAGCCCCCGCCTCCGGGGTGGCCGGCGTGGCCTGCTGGCACGCCGAGAGCATGAGCGATAGGACGATCAGCAGCGAGAAGAGCAGGAACAAACGTCGAGCGGTGTTGTGATGATGTAGCATTTCTCCTCCTTTTTAGTTTGAGTTGCGTTACAGACATCAACGGGGACTCTCGCCAGAGAGTGCGCGGATTATAACACCGGTGATTTTGAAAAGTCAAAATAAGACCTGCCAGGTCTCCACTCACCGTGCGTCGCTGCGGAATGTTTCGTGAGACCTGGCAGGTCTATCAGGCGCCGGCGGCGTCCAGGGCCGCGGCGAAGATGGTCAGCGCCTCGTCGATCTGCTCGGGCGTGACGACGAGCGGCGGAATCCAGCGGATGATGTTATCGTACGTGCCGCAGGTCAGCAGCATCAAGTTCCGCTCGAAGGCGGCCTTGACCACGGCTTTGGCCGTGTCCGTGTCCGGTTCGCCGCGCTGCGCAGCCGTGAATTCCGTGGCGACCATCACCCCAATCCCGCGCACGTCGCCAATCGATTTGAACTCGCCCTGCAGCTTGCGCAGGCCCGCCAGCAGTTGCTCGCCGCGCGCCGCCGCGTTCTGCGGCATCTTCTCTTCTTTCATGGCGCGGATGGTCGCCACGGCGGCGGCGCAGGCGACGACGTTCCCGCCGAACGTGCCGCCGTGCGAGCCAGGCTTCCACCGGGCCATGATGTCCTGGCGCGTCGCCAGCCCGCTCAGTGGAAGGCCCGACGCAATGCCTTTCGCCATGATCAGGATGTCGGGCCGGATGCCGAAGTGCTCGATCGCGAAGAACTTGCCGGTTCGCCCAAATCCCGACTGCACCTCGTCGGCGACGAGCAGAATGCCATGCTCGTCGCACAGCGCGCGCAGCTCGCGCATGAATCGGGCCGGCGGCACAACGTACCCGCCTTCTCCCAGCACCGGCTCGACGATGGCGCAAGCCGTCTCCTCCGGCGCGGTCTGTGACTTGAGCATTTTCTTCAACTGCCGGATGCAGGCATCGCTCGCGTCGTCGTCGCTCATGTGCAGCGCGTAGGCATAAGGATAGGGCGCGACGAAAATGCCGGGGACGAGCGGCTGGAAGCCGGCGCGATAGATCGTCTTGCTCGTCGTCATTGCCATCGTCAGGTGCGTGCGCCCATGGAATGATCCGGCGAACACAATCGTGTTGGGCCGCCCGGTGGCGACTTTTGCGAGCTTGACCGCCGCTTCGACGATCTCCGCGCCGCTGTTGCTGAAGAAGAACGAGTCGAGACTGGGATCAGGCATGATCGTCAGCAACTCCTCGACCAGATCGATCATCGGCTTGTGGTAGACGATGTTCACCTGGCCGTGGATCAACCTGGCGGCCTGCTCCTGGATCGCCTTGACGACCTTCGGATGCGCGTGGCCGGTGTTCGTCACGCCGATGCCGCAGGTGAAGTCGAGGTAGCGCCGGCCGTCGACGTCGTACAGGTACGGCCCTTCGCCGCGCTCGACGATCAGCGATGGCGAGAACAGGCGCGACCAGACGGGTGAGATGTGATCGAGTTTTGGCTTCATATCGGCACGACCTCTTCGAGGATGTATCTGCCAATTCGTGGCTTGAGTCCTGACTTTTCGACGAGGTCCACTTTAACTCCTACCAGGTCGCTCAGATAATGCTCGAGTGGACTCGAGGCTTCAGCCGGAGATGTGGTGGACAAACGAACCGGCTAAAGCCTCTATTCCGGAATTTGCCAAACTCCATTTCGGTAAAAGAGGCCGGGGGCCACATCTGGCTCGCCGACCTCCGATTATACTCACGCGCGGGCACTACCGCCAAAAGACTTCGGAAGTCTCCAAAGACTTCCGAAGTCTGAAATGATTAACCGCCGCCGATCGCAGCCTTGAACTCGGTCCAGATGCGGTCGTACAGCTCCAGCGCGTCGCCGACGTCCTCGATCCACTGCAGACCCTGCATCACGTCGTCCGGTGGGTAGATGCGCTCGTCGGCCAGCATGTCCGGGTCGATGAACTCCTTCGCAGCCTGGTTCGGCGAGCCGTAGCCGACGAACTCGGCATTCTGCGCGGCGATCTCCGGATAATGCACGTAATTCATGAACACCATCGCCGTGTACTTGTTCTGCGCCGATACCGGCAGGGCCATGTTGTCCTGCCAGATAGTGCAGCCTTCCGTGGGGATGAGATAGTCGATCCCTTCGCGCCCGCCCGCCTCCGGATCGCCGGCCAGGATCGCGTCGCCGGTCCAGAGGTGGCCGATCACCGTCTCGCCCTGCACGATCAGATCGTCGTTGCTCTGGCTGTCGTAGGCCTTCACGCACTTAGATTGTTCGATCAGCACGTTCTTGGCCTCTTCCAGATGCGCCGGATCGGTGTCGTTGATCGGGTAGCCCAGGTACATCAGCGCCGCGCCGATCGTCTCGCGCTGATCGTCCAGCATGCTGATCTTGCCGCACACCTCCTCCGACGGCTCGAAGACAAGCTTCCACGAAGGCTCAGGGTCCGGAATGACATTGGTGTCGACGGCGAACCCCGACGTGCCCCAGAAGTACGGCACCGTGTACTGCTGCTCCGGGTCGAAGTACTGGTTGACGTGGAAGTCGCCCATGTTCTGGATATTGATGATAATGCTGAAGTCGAGTGGCTCGATCAGGCCCTCGCTGATCAGGATCTGCACCATGTAGTCCGACGGGACGATGATGTCGTAGTTGGCCCCGCCGGCTTGCAGCGTCGCCAGCAGCGTCTCGTTCGAGTCGTAGTTGGTCTCGACCACTTTGACGCCGCATTCCTCCTCGAATTGCTCCTTGATGTCCGGATCAATGTACTCGACCCAGTTGTAGAGGGTCAACTCTGGAGACAATTCCGACCGGTCGCCGCAGCGGCCGGTATCGGCGGGTGTCGCTTCCGGGGGTGGTGTGGCCTCAGGCGGCGCCTGAGTCGGCGCGGGTGGTTGGGTAGGCGTCGCCGGCGCGGGACAGGCGGACAGCCACAGTGAGAGAACCACGAGTGTGAGCAGCGTGTGCTTCTTCATCTTTCTTCCTCCTCTGTATGTGGTGTAATCTTCGACCCGTAGTCGACCACAAGGAAAATGATGGGTAGCCCAGCCCCTCGTGGGCGTCATGAACGGGCACAAGGCCCTATGCTACACCCATCAAAACCAGTTTGGCGGACTACTAGGCCAGGTTGGTTCACGAGCGCCGGCGCTGGGCGGCGAGCGACAGCAGCACGAGACCCATCGACAGGGCCAGCAGCACGCTAGAGAGCGCGTTGATCTCCGGCGTCACGCCCTTGCGCACCAGGCTGTAGATGTAGGTGGGCATGGTGTTGATGTTGCCGCGCGTGAAAGCGGTGATCAGGTAATCGTCCAGCGAGAGCGTGAAGGCCATCAGCGCGCCGCCGACGATGCCGGGCATCAACAGCGGCAGCGTCACCCGGCGGAAGGTCGTCCATTCGTTCGCACCCAGGTCCTGCGCCGCCTCTTCCAACTGGCGGTCGAAGTCGGCCAGCCGGGCGCGGACGATGACGTACACAAACGGGATGTCGAAGGCGATGTGGGCAATAGCCACCGTCGGCCAGCCGGCGAGCGGTCGAACGCCGAAGACCGTGTCGATGATGGGGAACAGCGCCTGGTTGTAGAACAGCAGCAGCGCAATGCCCATCACGATCTCGGGGATCACGATCGGCAGGTAGAGATTCGCCTCGAATAACCCGCTCAGTCGAAAGCGGAAGCGATCCATGGCCAGCGCCGTCATCGTGCCGATCACGGTCGAGATGACCGTGGCTACGATGGCAATCTGCAGGCTGTTCACCGCCGCCGCTTGCAGCTCCTGGTTCTCGAACAGCTTGGCGTACCACTCGGTCGAAAAGCCGGTGAACTGCGCCACCGAGCGGCTACCGTTGAAGGAAAACAGAATCAAGATCAAGATCGGCAGGTACAAAAGGCCGAAAACGACGATCGCGTTGAGGCCGAGCGCCAGCGGTCCGATGCGGATCGCCGGCTCGCGGCGGGCGCGCGGCGGCGCCTGCGCGGCGGTTGTCAGCGTCGCTTCGGCGCTCATAACGCGCGTTCCTCCTTGCTGCCGGAGCGCAGGTAGTAGATCACACCGGCCAGCACGAGCAGCATCATGACGAACGAAATAGCCGATCCGAACGGCCAGTTGCGGCTGGAGCCGAACTGGCGGTTGATCAGCGTGCCGATCATCTCGACCTTGCCGCCGCTCATGATGTCCGGCGTGACGAACGCGCCGACGACCGGCACGAACACCAGCACGAACGCGGCGACCACCCCGGGCAGCGTCATCGGCAGCATCACGCGCCAGAAGGCGCGCCGGCTGTTCGCCCCCAGGTCGGCGGCCGCTTCCATCAGCGAAAAGTCGAATTTCTCGATCGAGGCGTACAGCGGGAGCACGGCGAAGGGCAAATAGCCGTAGGCCAGACCGACCAGCACGCCGGTCATGTTAAACAGCAGCGGGATCGGCTCGCCGATAATGCCCAGATTCATGAGCGCCGTGTTCAGCAGTCCGGTCTCGGCCAGCACTTGCTTGAGCGCGTAAGTGCGCACCAGGAAGTTCGTCCAGAACGGGATCATCACCAGCAGCAGCATGACGTTGCGCAGGTTGCGGCGCTGGCGCGCGATGAAGTAGGCCAGCGGGTAACCCAGCAGTAGGCAAACGGCCGTCACCATCAGCGCGATGAGCGCCGAGTTGAGGAAAATCCGGATGTACAGCCAGCGATCGCAGTCGGGACCGGAAAACTCGGAAGAGCAGGCGTTGGCGAACTGGGTGTAGGCATCGAGGGTGAACTGTAGCGGCACCTTCACGCCGCCAGCGCGCCCCTTTTCGACCAGGCTGATCACCAGTATGAATAACAGCGGCAGCGTGAAGAAGACGATCAGCCAGAACCCACCGGGGCTGAGCAGGCCGAACAGCCGCAGGCTGCGAGCACGACGGGCCTCTTTGGCGGTAGACAGGGCGCTCTCGGCCACAGAAGCGCTCCTCAGTTCGCCAGTACGCGCGCGCTGCCCGGGTGCCAGGACACCCACACGCGCATGCCGCTGGGGCCTTGCAGCGCCGGCAGGCCGACCGGGAGAATGTTTTGCCGGCGCACGCTGAGCGTGATCCTCGGCGCCAGTTGCACCCGGAAGCGCGTATCGTTGCCGACGTAGATCATCTCGATCACTTCGGCCAGGTAGGCGTTCGGCGTATCTCCGGGCTGCGTGTCGGACAGCACAATGCGCTCGGGCCGCACGGCCAGCGTCGCCTGCGCGCCCTGCGTCACTCCGGCCTCGACAGCGGCGATCATCTTCAGGCCGTCGGCCTCGAACTCGGCGTCCGCGCCGTCGAGCGACGTGACCTTGCCGCTGATGAAGTTGGTCTCGCCAATGAAGTCGGCGACGAAACGGCTGTTCGGCGCCTCGTAAATCTCTAATGACGTGCCGATCTGCAGCGCTCTGCCGTGATCCATGACCGCGATGCGGTCCGACATCGTGAGAGCTTCCTCCTGGTCGTGGGTCACGTAGATGAACGTGATGCCGACTCTCTCCTGGAGCTGCTTGAGCTCGAGCTGCATTTCCTTGCGCAGCTTCAGGTCGAGCGCACCGAGCGGCTCGTCCAGCAGGAGCACCTCCGGGTGGTTGATCAATGCCCGGGCCAGGGCGACGCGCTGCTGCTGACCGCCGGACAACTGCTTGGGCATGCGATCGTGCATACCCGGCAAGCGCACCAGCTCGAGCGCCTCGTCGACGCGCTTCTTGATCTCGTCGCGCGGCGCTTTTTTCATTTCAAGCCCGAAGGCGACGTTTTGGCCCACCGTCATGTGAGGAAACAGGGCGTAATGCTGAAACACGGTGTTGACCGGGCGCTGGTACGGCGGGGTATGACCGATGGGCCGGCCGTGGATGTAGATTGCTCCCGCAGTGGGCATCTCGAACCCGGCGATCATGCGCAGCGTCGTCGTTTTTCCGCAGCCGCTGGGTCCCAGGAGCGAGAAGAATTCGCCGTCGCGGATCTGGAGCGTGACGTGATCGACGGCCAGCACGGGATCGCCCCCGCGCGTCGCTGCGGGGAACTGCTTGACCACATCGCGCAGCTCAATGGCGTGCTCTTGCATTCTCTCTCCTCACCTGTGACCGGCGCGTGCGGCTGCCGAATCGCCAACCGTCAATCACGGCCTGACGGCAACGTACATACGACAAATGGTAGACACCTGCTATTCACCACGGCTGGTTGCAACGCTTGGACTGAGAATCGACACTGCTCACTCCCTGACCGGAGGAGCGCGACTTGAGGCGAAAGTGATTATAGCATCAAAGCGTCATACGGCAAATAAGGTATCTTCTCTTTTCTTCAGCCACAGAGTCACGGAGACACAGAGCGTTCCATAAAGGCATCGTCTCTGCGCCTCTGTATCTGCGTGGCTAGATCTGAACAAGCACCAGCTACTGGGTCTTGACGACGGCATACACGTGTGCTAGAATACGGCTAATTGAGAACGCTTCTCAATTGGGCGCTTGCCATGTTCGACCGGGACTTCGTCACTCGGCAGCTCGCCGCGCGGCAGTTCAAAATCACGCGCCAGCGCCGCGCGGTGCTGAACGCGATCGCGTCGTCGCAGGCGCGCATGAGCGCGGCGGATATTTGCGCCAGGGCCAGGCGCGAGTGCCGCGACCTGGGCCTGGCGACTGTGTATCGCACGCTGGAGATTCTTGCCGAGATCGGCGCGATACGGCGCGTGCACCTCGACGATGACTGTGAAGGGTTCGCGGCCGCCGCCGCCGAGCATGGGCACCACCTCGTTTGCAGCCGGTGCGGTGCCACGCTCGAAATCGAAGGCTGCGATCTGACAGGTATGCTCGAGCGCGTCGAGGCCAGCACCGGCTTCAAGGTGGATCAGCACTGGCTCGAGCTGGTGGGCCGCTGCCCGGCGTGTCAGACCAAGCCGCGGCAGCGGGCGCTCGGAAGGCGGCCGTGAAGAAGCTGCTCTCGATGGGCTGTATCGTCGCGCTCGCGGCGGGCGCGTGCGCCGGCGCGACAGGCTCACCGGATAGCCTGCCCGATGGCCGGCTGCCGGTTGTGGCTACGCACAGCATCTTGGGCGAGTTTGTGACGATTGTGGGCGGCGACAGGGTCGCCGTGCGCACCCTGGTCGGTCCGCAAGGAGATGCGCACGAATTCGAGCCGCGTCCGGCGGACGCGGTCGCCATTGCCGAAGCGGCCATCCTCTTCGAGAACGGCCTGGGATTCGAGCCGTGGCTGGACGATCTGTATGCCGCGTCTGGCTCTGGGGCTGTGCGGGTTGTCGCGACGGATAGCATGGTGCCTCTTCCGGCAGCGGGTCTATCCGGGAGGGGAGGGGCTGAGGGCGGCCCGGGCGATCTGGGCCAGCTCGATCCTCACGTCTGGCACGATGTGACGAATGCGATGCGCATGGTCGAAAACGTGCAGGCTGCGCTGCTGAAAGCCGATCCGTCGCATGCGGACGTCTACGCTGCAAACGCGGATGCCTACCTTGCGCAGTTGACGGAGCTGGATGCCTGGGTGAGGCAGCAGGTCGAGCGGTTGCCTGCCGGGCGTCGCAAGCTCGTTACGTCGCACGACACGTTTGGCTATTTTGCCGTGCGCTACGGCTTTGACGTGGTTGGCACGGCGCTCGGCGGGACGACGGCCGGGCTTGCCGATCCATCGGCCGGCGCGATCGCGGAATTGGTAGAGGCCATCAAGGCAGCCGGCGTCCGCGCCATCTTTGCCGAGAACGTGTCGAATCCCGGCCTGATGCGACAAATCGCGGCCGAGGCCGGCGTGGAGCTTGCTCCACTGCTGTATACCGACGCGCTCGGCGAGCCGGGCGGCGCCGGCGATACGTATGTCAAAGCGATCCGGTATAACGTGTCGACCATCGTCGACGCGTTGAGGAAATGACCGCGTATGGATGCGATGGCAGCCGGCAAACACGCCCATTCCAGGCATGTCGCCATTCATCTCGACGCCGTGAGTGTGACTTACGACGGCAAGCCCGTGCTGACCGACGTGACGCTGGATATCTCCGGGGGGTTGCGTCTGGCCGTGCTCGGGCCGAACGGCGCGGGCAAGTCGACCCTGTTCAAGGCCATCGTCGGGTTGCTGCCGCTGAGTTCCGGACACATCCTGATCCACGGCGACCCACCTCGCCAGCGCGAGAAGCACATTGCCTACGTGCCGCAGCAAGGCGACGTCGATCGGCGTTTTCCGGTGACCGTGCGCGACGTGGTGATGATGGGGCGCTATGGCCGGATCGGGTGGCTGCGCCGGCCAGGCCGCGACGATCGCCGTGCGGTCGATGAGGCGATGCAGCGGCTCGACATCGCGCGCCTGGCGGGCGCGCCCATCGACGAGCTTTCAGGAGGACAGTTGCAGCGCGCCTTCCTGGCTCGCGCGCTGGCCCAGGATGCCGACATTCTGTTGCTGGACGAGCCGTTCACCGGCGTCGACGCGACGACCGAGAGCGCGATCTACGAGGTGTTGGACGATCTGAAGGCGCGCCGCATGACGGTGCTGGTCGCCACGCACGACCTGGACAAGGCCATGTCTCACTTCGACGATCTCTTGCTGGTGAACAGGACCGTGATTGCCTGCGGCTGCGCCGAGGATGTGTTCCGGCCGGAGATTCTGCGGCGGGCATTCGGGTCACGGGTGACGCTCATGCCGACGGGCGAGCGCGTCATGGCCGCCACGGACGAGCATTATTCGCAGTAAGCCGCCTTTTGTTAGCTCGCGCATGCTCGATTTCTTGCTGGATCCTCTCGCCTACTCCTTCATGCAGCGCGCGCTGCTCGCGTCCGTGCTGGTCGGCGGGTTGTGTGCTATCGTCGGGTGCTACGTCGTGCTGCGCGGCATGGCCTTCCTCGGCGACGCGCTCGCACACGCCGTCTTGCCCGGGATCGCGATCGCCTTTCTGCTGGGCGGCGACTTGCTTGCCGCGGCGTTGGCGACGGCGATTCTCGTCGCCCTCGGCATGGGATACCTGGGCCGCGGTGGGCGGCTGCGCGAGGATGCGGCGATCGGCGTCATCTTCTCGGGCGCCTTCGCGCTCGGCGTCGCGCTGATCAGCAGCGCGCCCTCCTACCAGACCGATCTGACGCACATCCTCTTCGGCGATGTGCTGGGCGTGACCGATCGCGATCTCCTGCTGCTGATCGGCTTCGGGATTGCGGTCTTGGTGGTCGTCATGGCGCTCTACAAGGAGTTGCTCGCCTTCACTTTTGATCCGACCTTTGCGTCGTCGATCAAGCTGCCGGTCGGAAAGCTGCGCTATCTCCTCATGGTCGTGTTGGCCGTCACGGTCGTCGTCTCGCTCCGCACGGTCGGCGTTGGCCTGGTGGCAGCCATGCTCGTCACGCCGGCGGCGGCGGCCTCGATGTTGACCCGGCGTTTATCACGCATGATGGTCGTCTCCGCTCTCATGGGCGTATCGTCGTCAGCCGTCGGAATATACGTGTCATACTACGGCGATCTTTCGGCAGGCGCCTCTATCGTGCTGACCTGCACCGTCCTGTTCCTTTTCGCGCTCGTCCTCAGCCCGCGCGACGGCCTGCTCGCCCGCTTGCGGCCGGAGCGCCGCTCCGGTTGACCGCAACCCAAATCGCAAGTTTGGGCGTATAATGTGATATGTCCGTGCGCCTCATCGGCGAGTGCGCTGCCCGCTATGTCCGATTACGCGACTGACTACACTCGCGACGAGTTGATGTGTGTGTGTATCTCGCGCCAGGTCTGCGACGGCGAGGTGGTCGGGCAGGGCATCGCCACGCCGTTGGTGATGGCGGGCGTGATCCTCGCCAAGTTGACGCATGCGCCGAGCATCTTGCTGGCCTCGGCCATCGGCCAATCGGTGTGCCGCGATTGGGCGCCGCTGGGCCTGGCGCGCGTCGAGGAGCAATGGATCGGCAGAGGGCTGACGTTCTTGACCTTCAGCGAAGTATCCTGCGAGTTGCTGCCGCGCGTCAGGTTGAAAGAGTTTTTCCGCCCGGCGCAGGTCGACTCGCACGGCAATTTCAACAACGTCGTCGTCGGCGCCAGTTACGAGCGCCCGCACATGCGGCTGCCGGGCAGCGGCGGCATCCCGGACGTCACGGGCTACAACGACAAGTCGTGCCTGTACGTGCCGCGCCACTCACGCGCCGTGTTTGTCGAGCCGATCGACTTCGTCAGTGGGCTGGGGCACGTGCCTCGTCGCGCCGACGGCGCTGGCCCCGTGTACCTGGTCAGCAACCTCGGCCAGTTCGACTTCGCCAGCGGCCGTGTGCGGCTGACGACTTTCCACGCCGGCGGGAGCGTGGAAAGGATCCAGACGAAGACCGGTTTCCCGCTCGAGATTGCGCCGGACGTACACGAGACCGAGCCACCCTCGGCGGAGGAAGTGCGCTTGTTGCGCGAAGTGATCGATCCGCTGGATGTGCGCCGGCTGGAGCTGCTGAGCGGGGCGCAGCGCAAGCAGCTCATTCGGGACATCCTGCGGAAAGAAGGAGTCCTTTGATCAGGCGCTTCGCCGCCTGGGCATTCACATGGTTCACATGGCCGCCCCTTGCACATATGGAGTATACTAGGAGGCAGGTCGGAGACGGGAAGAGGTGCGCGACATGGAGCAGAATTTCGACGAGCGGGCCGGCGACGTGCGCGGCGACACGGTCCACATTCAGGACGGCGGCGCGCGTGATGTGTACGCGACGACCGTCACGCTTTCGCGCGGCGGCGCGAGGAGTGTGAAAGCCGATACGGTAACGGTGAGACAGGGCGGCGCTCAGAAAGTTGAGGCGCAGTCGATCGCGCTGAAGCAAGGTGGGGCCTTGAGCGTCGCCGCAGAGCGGGCCGAGATCGTGGCCTCCGCCGCGGCATTCGTGCGCGCCAACGACGCCCGAATCGGCCCGAGCTGCCGCGTGGGCGGGCTGATCGCCCAGCAGGCGGTCGTAGAAGATAGCATGGTGGCCGCGATGCTGGCGCGGGGCGAGGCCCGTCTCGATCAATCGGCAGTGGGCGTCGTCGTATCGAACCGGGCGGTGCTATCCGGCTCGGCCGTGGGCCTCGCCGTAGCCGAAGTCGTGGAAGGCGATGTGCGCGTGCAGGTCAAACCGCAAGTCGCGGTGCTGTTCGGCGCGGCGCTCGGCGCGGCGCTGGGGCTGTTGGTATTGATCGGCCGGCGCATCCGCTGAGAGGCCGAATCCGCACATCTCCCGTATCTGGCCAGCGCCCGCGGGCGGCTCGGGCGCGCGATGATTGAGGATGCACAATGCTGCTGTCGCCGGGTAACGTTCTTCACACGCGGTACCGCGTCGTCGGCCTGCTGGGGCAGGGGGGCATGGCGGCCGTGTACTGCGCGCACGATCGCACCTTCGACCGGATGGTGGCGATCAAGCAGCTCCGTCCCGACCCCTTCGCGAGCGAAAGAGCCCTCGCCGAGGCGCGGCAACAGTTCAAGCACGAAGCGCAAATCCTCGCCACGCTCGACCATCCCAACCTGCCGCGCGTAACCGATTTCTTCGAGAGCGAGGACTTCGAGTATCTGGTGATGGACTACGTCGAAGGCCAGACGCTCAGCGATCTGGCGGCGCAGCACGGCAACGGCCTGGACGAAGGGCAGGTGCTCGACTGGGCGGATCAACTCCTGGCGGCGCTCGAGTACGTTCACCGGCACGGCATTATTCATCGCGACGTCAAGCCGTCGAACATTCGCCTCACGCCCGATGGGCGCATCTTCCTCGTGGACTTCGGGCTGGTCAAGCTGTTCGATCCGAGGAATCCCAAGACGGCGACGATCATGCACGGCCTGGGCACGCCCGAGTATGCGCCGCCGGAGCAATACGACGCGCACCTGGGCCATACCGATCCTCGCTCCGACGTGTACGCGCTGGGCGCGACGATGTACCATCTCTTCACGGGCCGCGCGCCGGCCACGGCGACGCAGCGCGTCGCCGACCCGTCGTCCTTCCGGCCACCGCGTGCGCTGGGCGCGCACATCTCGGCCGACATCGAGCGCGCCATCCTGCGCGCGTTGGAACTCCAGCCCGCCAAGCGATTCGACAGCGCGACCACGATGCGCACTGCGCTCGGGCAAGCGCGGCGGCGTGTGAGCGTGGCGGACGCGACCATGACTCGCCGATTGCCGCGCTGGGCCGCACCGCTGTCGCGCACGAATTGGCGCCGCTTCGCCGCACCCTTCGGCGCGATAGCGCTGATCGTCGTCGCGGGAGTGATCGGACTTTCCGGCGGAGGCGGCCTGGGAACGACCGCCACGCCGACAGGTACTATCGCATCTCCGTCGCCGGTGGCCCCGTCCCCGACCGCGCCGGATGCGACGGCAACATCGACCCGTACGCTGACGCCGTCGCCGACGCAGTTCAACACACCGACCTTGACGGCGACGTCGACCCCGACGTCGACCCTGACGGTCACGCCGACGGCCACGCGGACGCGGACCCGAACGGCGACGTCGACGCGCACGCCGACGCCAACGCCGACGTTGACCCGTGAGCCTGGACAGCCCACGAATACACCTACCGTGCCGACTCCGATTCCAACTACGCTTGTGCCAACGACAGTCATACCAACTACCCCGGCCAGAACACCTCCCACCGCTGTACCGACAGACACGCCCGAGCCACCGACTGCGACGCTGGCCCCGGCGGTGGAAACTGCAAGCCCTACGCCGTGATTGCCATGCAATTGACGCTGCCTGGGCCGGTCGACAGGCAGCCCCTGGCGCAGATTGATGCGCCGATCCCCGTTTCCGGCGCGGGCGACATCCGCATCCGCGTTCGCGCCTGCGGTGTGTGCCACACCGATCTCCACATCGTCGAAGGCGACATCGCGCCCGCCAAGCTTCCGATCGTGCCAGGGCACCAGGTTGTGGGCGCGGTCGACGGGTGCGGCCCCCGCGCCGAACGCTTCCGCGAAGGGGATCGTGTCGGCGTGCCGTGGTTATACTCGACGTGCGGCGAGTGCGCGTACTGCCGGAGCGGCCGCGAAAACCTGTGTGAGCAGGCGCGGTTCACCGGCTATCATGTCGACGGCGGGTACGCCGAGTATATGGTCGTGCCGGAAGCGTTCGCATATCGACTCCCGGATAGCTTTGACGATCTGCAGGCCGCGCCGCTGTTGTGCGGCGGGGTGATCGGTTACCGTGCGCTTCGACTCAGCCAGATCGAGCCCGGGCAGCGACTGGGATTGTACGGCTTCGGTGCGTCGGCGCACATTGCCATTCAGGTTGCGCGGCATTGGAACTGTGAGGTCTACGTCTTCACGCGCAGCGAGGCGCACCGCCGTCACGCCTGGCGGCTGGGCGCAGCGTGGGCCGGGGGCGCGGAGGACACGCCGCCTGCGCCGATGGATAGCTCGATCATCTTCGCGCCGGCAGGCTCGATCGTTCCGGAGGCGCTGCGCGTGCTGCGACCCGGCGGCACGCTGGCCCTCGCCGGCATCACCATGTCCGACATCCCGCCCCTGCCGTATGAGTTGATCTATCTCGAGCGGACGCTCCGCAGCGTCGCGAACGCGACGCGGCGCGATGCCGAGGAGCTGCTGCGCCTCGCGGCGGAGATCCCGATTCGTACCGATGCCGAAGCGATGCCGCTCGAGCGTGCCAACGACGCGTTATGGCGAGTCAAACACAGCGACGTGAGTGGCGCTCTGGTATTGAAGATATCGTAGGGGCGACCCTGGCGGTCGCCCTCACGACAGCGGATTTTTGTAGGGGCGACCCCTGCGAAGCGCTCCGAGCCATGTCCTGAGCGAGGTCGAAGGGGAAGCGAGCGAGTCGCGGTCGCCCTGCCGAAGGGTGCGAGGATAGTCAGGCCCCATGCCGCGTGGCACGGGGCCATTTGGTTGAAGAACGGGAACATGCCAATGCCAACAGGCGTCCTACCACCAGGAGGACGTCGCGAGCCGGACCAGCGCCGAACCGGCTCTTTGTGGTATGAAGGAGAGGAAAATGAACACCTTGACGAGGCTTGCTTTGTTTCTTGCGCTGACAATCGTCGTGGTTATGGCTGCTGCCTGCGCTGCAGCGGCGACTCCGGAGCCACGCTTCGACGCAGATGCGGCAGGCGTGCCTGACGCATTGGCGGCAACACCGGCGCCGCAACCAGTGGAGGTCGCTTCGGAAGACAGATCCCGGCTGGGCAACGTCCAGTTGTCGCCCTATCGGGCTGACCGCCTGATCATCAAGAACGGCGAGATGAACCTGCTCGTCGCCAACACCGATCGCGCCGTCGACCAGGTGACCGACACCGCTGTCAACAGCGGCGGCTACATCGTGAGCAGCCGCACGTGGTTCGACGGCGAGTTCAAGTTTGCCACGCTGACGATGGGCGTGCCGGTCGATCAGTTCGAGACCGTCCAACGCCAGCTGCGAGCCATCGCCGCCACGGTGCTGAGCGACACCGCATCAGGCCAGGACGTGAGCGAGGAGTACGTCGATTTGCAGTCTCGCTTGACGAACCTCGAAGCGACGGCGGCGCGCATTCGTGAGTTTCTGGCGCAGGCTCAGAATGTCGAAGAGGCGCTGCAGGTAAATGCCCGCCTGACCGAGGTGGAGAACGAGATCGAGCAGATCAAGGGTCGCATGAACTACCTGAAAGATCGCGCCGCGTTCTCGACCATCGTCGTGAACCTCGAGCCGCGGCGCCCGACGCCGACACCCACGCCGACGCCCACGCCCGTTGCTTGGGCGCCGGGGAAGACGGTCGAGGCAGCTACGAGCACGCTCGGAAGTCTGCTGCGCACGCTGGGTGACATGCTGATCTGGCTCGTCGTCGTGGTCGGGCCATTCGCCGTGCCGGCGGCGATCGTGGGTGTGATCGTCGTGCGGGGGCGGAGGAAGAACGTGAAGCGTGATATGTGATACGTGAAGCGTGATGCGTAAAACGTGAAGCGTCCGCCAACTTCTGATAAAACATCGGATCGTTGTCGCGAGCCTCCAGCACAAATCTAATACTGTTCCAATACTTCTCTAGTGCCAGCCAGATACAATTTGGCTGGCACTTGTCCTGGCACCCTTGCGAAAGTTGCTGAACCTTGGCAGGCGTCCAGGTCAGCCGTCATTGCGAGATAGCCATCACCTCAAGCGTGATGCATGAGGGCAGAAACTTGAGCGCGCGGATGGGCTATAATCGCAGGACGGATTCAGACAAGCTAAGACCACGCGCTCAGTGGTGTGTGAGAG
>Ga0209641_10000101_pt1 | contig 63969 bp, 60 predicted proteins | sample RifCSP16_1_FD_184022 | JGI IMG/M metagenome (GOLD analysis project Ga0209641, IMG submission 184022) | Soil microbial communities from Rifle, Colorado - Rifle CSP2_sed 16_1 (SPAdes) (version 2) | ecosystem: Environmental > Terrestrial > Deep subsurface > Rock core/Sediment | place: Rifle... | reverse complement strand
CTTGTCGATCGCGTGGCAGGCCGCGCAGTTGTACTTCTTGGCGAGTGCCTCGTCGGCATAGGCCGCGTTCGCCAGGAACAGCGCCGCAACGGCGGCGCCAACGGTCAGTGCTCTCATCTCGATCCCCTAGTAGATGTCGTACGTCGTGTTGTAGACGTTGAAGTGGCCGGTTGGCGGACCACACCGCAAGAGGCGCGCGGAAACCGCGGACTAGCTTGATTTTCTCGCCGCCGCCGTCCTTGACTGAATCTCGTCGAATTCGGCCCTGGAGATCAGCCGATGGGCAAGCGTGTAGAGCACGTTGTCCTTGTGAAAAACATGAAGGCGCAGCAACTCGACCAGGTTCTTGCACTGCTCGAGCGCGGCATCCAGCACGATCAACCTCGATCTCTCGTCCGGTAGCCGGAAGACCAGCCCCAGGAAATTCACCACCACCGCGGCGAGCTGAATGGCTTCGGCGTGCTCGTCCTGCATCATGTCTATCGCCGTGGTGGGAGTCTCTCCCTTGCCGTGCTCGCCAGAGGCTATCAGCCGCTCGCGCAGCAGGGGAAACAGCGTCGCCTCCTCACGCCGGCTTTGGCGGGGGAACTCCCGATCGAAAAAATGGAAGAACCGCGTCAGGTTGGCGTCCGACTCCTTGGTGTATCCGCCTTTCTGTATCGAGACGATCGCCTCTTCGAAGGCGCTCAACTCCTCCATCAAGGAAACATGTTCATCCCTGAATCTCCTCAGAAACGGATGCAGCTCTGCCGCGGGCACCGGCTCCACGCTTGGAGGCGCGTAGGCATCCGGAGGATCCATGGGAGACAAACCCTTTCCGCTCTCCAGGCCCCTCTCCGGTTGCTTTTGCAGAGGATCGATCCGACGCAGTATGTGCATGTCCATGGCTGTCAGTTGTTCCTCGGACGGGTCTCAGACCATGCCGTCTGCGGGTCGCGGATGCGCGCACGGTCCCAGTACCACACGACTCGTTGATAGGGACGCCAGATGTAATGAAACGGCGCCACCAGGAAGTGCACCAACCGGGTGAACGGAATCATTCCCAGGATCACGAAGGCCCCGACGATATGGGCCTTGATCACCAAAGGCATGGCGTTAACCGCTTCGATCTGGGGATTCAACTTCACGATCGACCACAGATACGGCGACAGATCCGCCGCGAACCAGTAGTATCCCCAGCGGTATCCCAGGGCAATCCAGAGCCCGAGGACGATTTGCGCAAGCAGCAGAAGCTCGATGACGATGTCCATCCGGCTGGTCACCACCCGAAGGCGGGGGTGCGTGATTCGCCGGATGAAAAGCCCGGCCAATCCGATCAAGAGGCCGAGCCCGAACGTGAAGATCACAATCTCGGCGGAGATCAGGCGCACCGCGCTGCTGTGCCACGTCAAGATCGCGTCCGGCAACAGGAAGGCGATCAGATGTCCCAGGAACACTATCAATATTCCCCAGTGAAACAGCACCGCGAATATGTAAATACCGCGCCCTTCCAGGAACTGGGAGGACAAGGACGAGTACTTGAACCCGGTTGCCCGATACCGATAAATGGCCCCGGCCAGAAACACCGCGATGGCGGCATACGGTAAACCGATAAACAGGAAATTGTTGACCACGTTCATGTCTGATTCTCCTCGCGCTCAGGCGTCACAGCCGCTGTTGACCGGGTTTGCGTCCCGCTCGATGTCCATTTCCTTCTCGACCAGTCGCAGGAAATCCACAGCCTGCGGCCGGCTGCTCCAATCCGACAATTTGGTCATCGTCTCGGTCACCTGGAAATCCTTCGCCAGCACCTGCAGCACGGCCTTGAGCACCAGGCGATAAACGGTCGAATCGCACCCGGCGGCAGGATCGATGAGAGTTTTGTAATGTTTCCGATAGTTCGCGTTTTTCTTCTCGATTCGCCCCGGTTCAAACTCCCGGATCATCAGCATCAGCGCCGGTACCAGGATCTGCCTGACCAAATCGTTCAGCAGGTTCTGATCCTTCAGCTTCGGAATCAGCCGTAGAACGTTCGGCAAATGATCGGCCAGTTCGCGCCCGCAGTCGTTTTCCGCCTGTGCGTGCTCGCGATTCAAATTGGACAACAACGCTCCACGCTTGTAGTCGTCCCCGAACAGGACATAACCGATGTCCAACGTCGTCAGGGACTGCACGTCAAACGTACGGGTGTGGAGCTCCTGGAGATCGAGTGTCTTCTCCGGAATCGCGTCGAGAAAATGCTCCACCTCGACCGCGGCAGCGGGATAGTTTTCACTCAGAAAGTCCAACAACGCCCGTCCCCGGGGGGCGAGCTCCGGTCCCGGAAAATCAAACAACTCGGCCACATGGCTGTAGTGTGCGTAATTCATGTTGGCTCACAGCCCCCTTTGCATCGTGCCTTCCTTGAAGCCAAAGCCGACTTCGCCTCTTCTGTCGCCCGTGAACTCCAGCATCTCGATCGCCTGCTCGCGATGGGCCGCCGGAATCACGAATCGGTCATCGAACTTGGGCAGCGACGTCAGGTAGTAGACCTCCTCGGCCATCTCCGGCGTGTAACCCACGTCCTTGAGCGCATCATTCGCCTTTTGCTCCGGAATGTCGCCGACCGTTTTCCAGCGACGATAGATCCGCACCGCCATCAATTTCTTCAACCGTTCCTTGACCTTGCCCTCGTCCCCGGCGCCCAGGAGACTCGCGAGATACTTCAGCGGGAAGCGGGCCTGATCGATGGTTCCCCAAAGCGCTTCGGTACTGGTGTCATAGAGCCAGTCGTCATCCCAGACCTTGGCGATGGGTCCGAACTTTTTCGCCTGCTCGCGATTGACTCCTTCCTTGACGGTGGCCATCACCGGCAAGAGCGGCGGCACATAGAACAGCATGGGAAGGGTCCTGAATTCCGCGTGCAGCGGCAGGGCCAGCCCCCACTTTTTCACGAACTTGTAGGTAGGCGAAATCTGCGCCGCATGAATCGTCGAATCCGCGATTCCGTTCGCCTTCGCGGACGCGATGACCTCGGGATCGAACGGATCCATGAGCATGCTCATGTGGCTGTCGATCAGGTCCTTTTCAGGAACCGATGCCGCCTCGTGAATGCGGTCGGCATCGTACAGGATCACCCCCATGTAGCGAATTCGGCCGACGCAGGAGTGCATGCAAGCCGGAGCAAGACCTGCCTCCATGCGCGGATAACAAAGGATGCACTTTTCGGATTTTCCGGTGTGCCAGTTGTAATAGGACTTCTTATACGGACAAGCCGTGACGCACATTCTCCATGCGCGACAGACGTCCTGGTTGATGAGAACCACGCCGTCCTCGCCCCTCTTATAGAGCGCACCCGACGGGCAGGAGGCGACACAGGCCGGATTCAGGCAGTGATTGCAGATCCGGGGCAGGTAGAAAAACGCCATCCGTTCCAACTGGAACATGGCTTCCTGCTCGGCCCGTGACAGATTCTTGAGATTGGGATCGTTGCGGGCGTAATCCGGGGTTCCGCTCAGATCGTCGTCCCAGTTCGGACCCATCTTGATATCGATGGGTTGCCCCGTGATCAGCGAAACAGGCCGGGCCGTCGGCTGGTCATCCCCCGCGGGCGCCTCGACCAGATCGAGATACTTGTAGGTAAAGGGCTCGTAATAGTCGTCGATCACCGGCATGTTGGGGTTGTGGAAGATATTCAACAATCCCTTCTGCTTGCCCGCGCCCTTCAGTGAAATCGCACCCCCGACATGCTCCCAGCCGCCTTTATAGATGCTCTGGTCTTCCCACTTCGTCGGATAGCCGGTTCCAGGCTTGGTTTCCACATTGTTCCACCACATGTACTCGGCGCCCTTGCGGTCGGTCCAGACATTCTTGCAGGCGATCGAGCAGGTATGGCAGCCGATGCATTTGTCCAGGTGAAACACCATTGAGATCTGCGAGCGAATATCCATGTTTTTTCCTTGCCGTCCAGTCAGAATACGACCTTGTCCATTCTCTTGACCGTCACGTGAGTATCCCGTTGCGGAGCAATGGGCCCCCAGTAGTTGAAGTGATACGAGAACTGCCCGTATCCGCCGCACAGGTAGTTCGGCTTCAGATGAATCCGGGTAAAGCTGTTATGCCCACCCGCCCTCTTGTTGCCGCGTACCTGCGACTTGGGGATACCAACGGTGCGCTCCGGCACGTGATAAACGATGCACACTCCCGGCGGAATGCGGGAACTGACGCACGCCCGGGTGCAATAGACCCCATGATCGTTGTAGACCTCGACCCAGTCGTTGTCCTTGATGCCCAGCTCTGCCGCGTCTTTCTCGCTGAGCCAGCAAGGCTCGCAGCCGCGGGAAAGCGTCAACATGCGGAGAGTTTCCATGTAGGTCGAATGGATGTGCCACTTGCCGTGAGGGGTGAGGCAATTCAGCACCTTCGCCTTGCCGTCCTTCAGGGTTTCCTTCAGATCTCCGTAAACCTCAGGCTTCGGTGACGGCTTGTAAGTCGGCAGATTCTCGCCATAGGCGATATACATTTCATGATCGAGGTAGAAGTGCTGGCGTCCCGTCAGCGTCCGCCACGGAACGAGCCTGTCCACGTTATAGGTATAGGGAGCATAAGCCCTGCCGTCGTTCATGAGCCCGGACCACAGCGGCGAAGTGTTGTACCTGCGCGGCTGGGCCTGAAGATCCGCGTAGCGAATCCGCACATCCTTGTTCCCTTCGCCCAGATCGGCCAGCTTGAGACCGGTCTTTTTTTCCATGTTCTGGTAGGCGCGCACATTGAGCACACCGTTGGTCAGCGTGGACAGGTGCAGGACGGCGTTCGCGGCCGATTCGTCCTCTTTCAACGACGGATAGACTTTGCCGTTCAGTTTCTCGACCGGGAAGTGGTTGGAGGCGATCATTTCGTCGTACTCTTCCGCGCACAGGTAGTGGTTGCCATGCGCGCCCAGTCCTGCCGTCTTCACGTTCTCGCCCAGCGTGATGAACTTCTCGTAGATCTTCGTGTAATCGCGACGGACCACGGCCAGCTTGTGCATGGTCTTGCCGGGGATCGCCTCGCACTCGCCTTTGTACCAGTCCTTCACGTTCGGCTGGGTGATCTCATCCGCCGTATCGTGCGCCAGGGGCAATGCCACGATGTCGATCTGAGGCTCGGGCAGGTACTTCTTGGCCGCCTCGCTCGTTACTCTCGCCAGTTCCCTAAAGATGTCCCAGTCGGTCTTGGATTCCCAGACCGGCGCGACCGCGGCAGACAGCGGGTGAATGAACGAATGCAGGTCCGTGCTGTTCAAATCCGCCTTCTCGTACCAGGACGCAGCAGGCAGAACGATGTCCGAATAGAGCGCCGACGAATCCATGCGGAAGTTCAGGTCCACCACGAGATCCATCTTCCCTCGCGGCGCGATCTCATGCCACTTCACTTCCTTCGGGTGCTCGTCTGAATCCTTCGCGATGGCGTTGGAGTGCGTGCCAAGATAGTGTTTGAGCGCGTACTCATGGCCTTTCATGCTGCCCATGATCGCGTTGCCGCGCCAGATGTACCAGACCCTTGGATGGTTCTCTTCCGCCTCCGGATCCCCGACCGAGTATTCCAGCTGTTTCGATTTCAGCTTTTCGAGCACGTGATTCGCGATGCCGGCGTCGTCCTTCGCTCCTTTGGCGACCGCCTCCTTGCCCAGTTCCAGCGTGTTCTGCTTGAACTGCGGATAAAACGGCATCCAGCCATTGCGCACAGCCATGAAGATGGTGTCGGCCGTGTGCTTGCCGGTCATTTCGTTCTTCGGAACCGTGTTGTATCGGGAGTACTGCCCGTCATAACGGTACTGGCAGGTGTTGATGTAATGCCACAGCGGCGACTGCTGAAGCCGGACGGGCGCGCTCCAGTCCCGGCCGAACGCGATGGTGCTCCAGGAGTCCTGCGGCGCCAGCTTTTCCTGTCCCACGTAGTGGTTCAGGCCACCGCCGTTCCTGCCGACGCAGCCGGAAAGCATGAGCGCCATCGCGCCCGCGCGGTACATCAAATTCGCGTGGTACCAGTGGTTGATGCCCGCGCCGATGATGATCATGCACTTGCCTTGAGTCACGTTCGCCGTGTTGGCCCATTCCCGGGCGAATTGCAGCACGGTCCTGGAATCGATTCCGGTAAGGATTTCCTGCCACGCCGGCGTGTAAGCGGCATCCTTGTCGGTGTAATCCTTCGGATAATCCCCGGCAAGCCCGCGGCCCACTCCGTATTGCGCCATGATCAGGTCGTAAACCGTGGCCACGGCGACTCTTCCGTGTAGCGTCTCGACGTACTTGGCCGGCACTCCCCGCAGGGCTTTCTTGTCCAGGCCGAATTCCGTGAACTCGGTGCTGAGCACCCCATCGTTGTTCTTGAGCAGCGTCAGCGCGGGATCATAGGGCTGATCGTCCGTCGAGTTCTCCAGCTTCATGTTCCACTTGCCAAGCTCCTTGCTCCAGCGATGTCCCATCGCGCCCTTCGGCACGACAAAGTTTCCGGATTTTTCGTCGATGTTGACGAATTTCCACTCGCCGTTCTCGATATCCTTGAACTGGGCAAGCTCGTTGGCGCGAAGCAGGCGGCCCGGCTTGAAATGGTCACCTTCCTGGTTGAGGACAACCAGATAAGGGCTGTCCGTGTACTGCTTGCCGTACTTGAGGAAATAGGGCGTCTGTTTTTCGTGGTGGAACTCTTTGAGAATGACGTGCGAGACCGCCATCCAGAACGCGCCGTCGCTGCCCGCGTGCAGAGGCACCCATTGGTCCGCGTACTTGCAGACCTGGCTGAAATCGGGCGAGAACACCACCGCCTTGGTGCCGTTATGCCGCGATTCCGCGAAGAAATGGCAGTCGGGCGTCCGGGTCATGTTCAGGCAGGCCCCCATGTCGGCGACCATCTTGGCGTTGTACCAGTCGGCGCTTTCGCATACGTCGGTCTGCTCGCCCCAGATTTCCGGGAAAGCGGTAGGGAGATCGCAGTACCAGTCGTAGAAACTGAGGTTCACGCCGCCGAAAAGCTGCAGGAATCGTCCGCCGGCCGCGTAGCTGAGCATGGACATCGCCGGAATCGGCGAAAAACCGATGACTCGGTCGGGACCGTACTTCTTCGCCGTATAGATGTTGGCGACGGCCATGAGCTCCAGGACCTCGTCCCAGCTCGCCCTTCTGAATCCGCCCTTGCCGCGCGCGTTCTGGTACTTCCTGCGTTGCTCCGAGTCCCCCTGCAGGGCCTCCCACGCCTTGAGCGGATCGCCGGTTCTCTCCTTCTGCGCGCGGTAGGCGTCGATCAGCGCACCCCGGATCAACGGGTACTTGATCCGAAGCGGACTGTACAAATACCAGGAGAACGAAATCCCGCGTTGACATCCACGCGGCTCGTACGGGGGAAGGGAATCCTCCAGCAGCGGATAATCCAGCTGCTGAGTTTCCCAAACTACGATGCCCTCCTTGACATGGATTTGCCAGGAACAACCGCCGGTGCAGTTGACCCCATGCGTGCTTCTGACGATCCGGTCATGCTGGAAGCGATTCCGGTAGAACTCTTCCCATTTACGCGTCTGAGGCGAAATGATGTCTTCGATCCAGCCCATGTGATTGCCTCTGTCGAGTCTCTGTTACAGCGGTCTTGATTCGAACAATTACTCCGACGTGACCTGCCGGTCGTAGATATCCTGATTCACGCACCGAGTCTTCCGGCGCCGCCCGGCCAGCGAGAAGATTCCCAGCAGCACGACCACGCCTCCGGCGCCCGCGCTGAACATCCTCCACCCCCATTCTTTGGGCATCTGACGAGCATGTTCCTTGTCGATGTGCTGCAGGAACGCGACCAGCGCATTGATTTCCTTGCCCGTGAGGTCCTTTCCTGCATAGGCGGCCTGCATCACCGGGAAAGGAGAATTTTCGATAACGGCGCGGACCCCCGCATGGCCCATGCGCGAGAACACCAGCGAAAGTTCGGCGGCCAAGAGTCCGCCGCCGAGGAGGGCATCACTGGTTACGTGATGGCATGCATTGCAGGACGGGCCTCCGTTGGCGAAACGAAGCTTGCCCACGAAAAGGTCCTCGCCGCGCTGGATTTCATCCGTCGTGGCCACTGCCGCGGATTCCTTCGCCGCCTGCGCGGGTGGGGCGGCGGTTTCCTTGCGCGCCGCGGGGCTGCCTTCCGTCTCCTTGATGTGAGCCAACACCTTCCTGATTTGGTCGTCCGACAATGCCTGATCCGGCATGGGGATCTTGTTGAATTCTTCAAACAGAGCCGTGGCAGTCTTGTCACCCGATTTCACGAGCGTTTGCGAGGACTTGATGTACTTCAGCAGCCAATCCTCGGGGCGTTTGTCGTTCACTCCCGCCAGATCGGGCCCGACGAGCCGCCCTCCGCCGATGCTATGGCAGGCCGCGCACGACCGTTGAAAAATCTGCTTGCCGGATTCCTGAGCGAACGCCGGCTGGGATCCGATCAGCCACCCCGCCACGACGAGAAACCCGATCACGTTCTTACGAAACGCAAAGCCCCGATTGATCATGTTGACGACCTTTCGCACGTGCTCATCATTTAAATTTTGAGCGCCACCAACTTGTTTGTATTGATTTACGTCAAATCCGTCACTATTCGCTGCCTTAAGCATTCCCCAAGCTTTTGCCATCAGCACGGCATCTCCGCCTGCCTGCGGGCGGAGCAGCACCACGTCATCGCATCGGACCGCCTCGCCATTGACCCTGTTGAATCTACTTCGGCACCATGAAGAAAACAACCGGTTGCGCACGCTTTAATTGGGATTACCCACTTTGTGCTACTGCGATGCGCCGCATGCAGCGCCGGACTCCGGATATTGCGTACTTCGCCAATAACGACGCGGTATTCCGCGCGACGGCGTTTCGGCGTGGACTACCACCAATTGGGGTAGAAAACGTTTTTTTTGAGCGTCGTTGCTTTGTTCCCAGGGGCCTGACGCGCGCCTAAACTCCGCTATGAATTCAATCACGAACGGAGGTTGACGACATGGCGTCGCAGACTTACAAGGGCTGGTCGGTGGTGACGGCGAGCACGGCTGCGTTCACGGTGTGTTTCATGGTGTGGATGATGTTTGCGGTGATCGGCATCCCGATCAAGCAGACCTTGAACCTGAACGAGACCCAGTTCGGCGTCCTGGTCGCACTGCCGGTGCTGACCGGCTCGCTGATCCGCCTGCCGCTGGGCATGTGGACCGACCGCTTCGGCGGACGCATCGTGTTTTTCATTCTCATGCTCTCTACCGTGGTCCCGATCTGGCTCATTTCCAAGGGCACCGAATTCTGGCATTACCTCGTGACCGGACTTTTTGTCGGAGTTGCAGGCGGCTCGTTCACGGTCGGCATCGCCTACTGCGCGCGCTGGTTCCCCAAGCATCGCCAGGGGCTTGCGATGGGCATCTTCGGCGTCGGCAATACCGGAGCGGCGGTAACCAAGCTGGTTGCGCCGACCATCGTGGTGGCCTTCGGCTGGGCGATGGTGCCGCAGGTGTATGCCGTGCTCATGCTGATCACGGCGGTTCTGTTCTGGTTTTTCACCTATACCGATGAGGACCACTCCGCGGGTAATTCCCACGTTACGATCAAAGAGCAGTTGATGGTGCTGAAGGATCCGACCGTATGGAGATACAGCCAGTACTACTCGATCGTATTCGGCGGCTACGTGGCGCTGTCGCTGTGGATGACCAAGTACTATATCTCCGAGTACGGTTTCGACATCCAGCTGGCGGCGCTGCTGGCCGCCGGTTTCAGCATACCCGGGGGCGTGCTGCGCGCCATCGGCGGCTGGTTCTCCGACAAGTACGGCGCGCATTTCATAACGTGGTGGGTGTTGTGGGTCTCTCTGGTCTGCCTGTTTTTCCTTTCCTACCCGCAGAGCGATGTCATCTTTTACACCGTTACCGGTCCCAAGACCTTTCATTTCGGACTCGGTCCGACGGTCTTCACCGTCATCATGTTCACCATGGGCATCGCCTTTGCGATAGGCAAGGCCTCGGTGTTCAAGTACATCTCCGACGACTATCCGCATAACATCGGCGTGGTTTCCGGCGTCGTGGGCCTCGCCGGCGGCATGGGAGGGTTCATTCTGCCGATCATGTTCGGCGCGCTGGTGGATCTGACGGGCCTGCGCTCCTCCGCCTTCATGCTGATGTTCGGCATCGTCTGGGTGTCCCTGATGTGGATGTACTTCACCGAAGTGCGGCCGCTGAGCACGGAGCTGAGCCGCCAGCGTCCCGAGCCCACTCACTACACCTGAACCCGGCAGCCAGCCGCACAGGCCATGGCATCTCACGTCCTCACGCGCTGGGATCCCGAAGACCCGGTCTTCTGGGAAACGCAGGGCCGCGACATCGCCAACCGCAACCTGTGGATTTCCATACCCTCGCTGTCGCTCGCCTTCGCGGTGTGGATGGTGTGGAGCGTCGTGGTCGTGAACCTGCCCAACGCCGGGTTCAGCTTCTCGACCCGGGAACTGTTCTGGCTTTCCGCGCTGCCTGCGCTGTGCGGCGCCACGCTGCGCATTTTCTACTCGTTCATGGTGCCGATCTTTGGTGGCCGCCGCTGGACGGCGATCTCCACGGCGTTGCTGCTGCTGCCCACCCTCGGCATGGGGTTCGCCGTAACGGATCCCTCGACCAGCTATTTGACTTTCGCGGTTCTCGCGCTCCTGTGCGGGCTAGGCGGTGGCAATTTCGCCTCCAGCATGGCGAACATCAACTTCTTCTTTCCGCAAGCGCAGAAAGGAACCGCGCTCGGTCTCAATGCCGGCCTTGGCAACCTCGGTGTTTCGCTGGCCCAGTTCGTGGTGCCTCTGGTGATAACCGCCGGCATGTTCGGCGCGCTTGGCGGCGAACCGCAGACCTGGATGAAGGGCGCGGAAAGCAAGCAGATGTGGCTGCAGAATGCCGGGTTTATCTGGGTGCCCTTCATCGCGGTGTGCGCCGTTGCGGCATGGTTCTTCATGCACGACCTTGCCACGTCGCGGGCCTCGTTCTCGGACCAGGTCGTGATCTTCAGGAGCAAGCACACCTGGATCATGTGCTGGCTCTACCTCGGCACCTTCGGTTCCTTCGTCGGCTATTCCGCCGCATTTCCGCTGCTCAGCAAGAGCCAGTTTCCGCAGGTCGACGTGCTCGCGTATGCATGGCTTGGACCGCTGATCGGCGCGCTCATACGTCCGCTCGGGGGCTGGCTCTCGGACAAGCTGGGAGGGGCGCAGGTGACCTTCTGGAATTTCATCGCCATGGCAGCGGGCGTGGCCGGCGTGCTGGCGTTCCTGCCGCAAGCGGGAATCGGCGGCAATTTCTACGGCTTCCTCGCCATGTTCATGGTGCTGTTCTTGACCGCCGGGATCGGGAATGGTTCGACCTTCCGCATGATCCCGGCCATCTTCCTCGAAGAGCGCCAGGGTGAGGCTGGGGGCAAGGAAAGAGCGGCCGGGGAACAGGCGGTGCGCGATGCCAACACTGAGGCCGCGGCCGTGCTCGGCTTCTCTTCGGCCATCGGCGCCTACGGCGGCTTCTTCATCCCCATGAGCTACGGGGCCTCGATCTCGATGACAGGCACGGCCGAGACGGCGCTATACGCGTTCATCGTGTTTTACCTGACATGCATTGCGATGACGTGGTGGTTCTACTCGCGCCGAAACGCCGAATTGCCTTGCTGAGCGCCGCGGCACAAACCGTTCACGGGACTCATTTACTGCATAAATGGAGATTTGAATGATGATGAACAAGAAAGAACAGCGCGGTTCAGTGGGCACCGGAGGCGCGGTCAGCCACAGTTCAGCCGATATCGCGCAGTGGGACGTCGAGGACGATGCCTTCTGGGAATCGAAGGCCAAGGGCATCGCCAACCGCAACCTGTGGATCTCGATCCCCAACCTGCTGTGCGGCTTCGCCATATGGCTGATGTGGGGCATCATCACGGTGCAGATGCTGAACCTCGGCTTTCCCTTCACGCCGGCGGAGATGTTCACGCTGACCGCGATCTCGGGGCTGATGGGCGCGACCCTGCGCATTCCGGCGTCGTTTTTCATCCGCCTCTGCGGCGGGCGCAACACCATTTTCCTAACCTCTGCGCTGCTCATCATTCCGGCCATCGGGACGGGCATCTCCCTGCAGGACAAGACCACGCCGCTGTGGGTGTTCCAGTCTTGGGCGTTCCTGTCCGGCATCGGCGGCGGCAACTTCGCCTGTTCCATGTCCAACATCAGCGGCTTTTTTCCCAAGCGCCTGCAGGGGACGGCCCTGGGACTCAACGCGGGGCTGGGCAACTTCGGTGTCACCACCATGCAGGTTCTGATCCCGCTGGTGATGACCGTCGGCCTCTTCGGGGCGATCGCCGGTGCGCCGATGACGCTGCTGAAGGATAGCGGCTGGATCCTCGGCAAGATCACCTCCGGCACGCCCACCTTCATCCAGAACGCGGGCTTCGTCTGGGCGGCGATCCTGGTGCCTCTGGTAATCGCAGCCTGGTTCGGCATGAACAACCTGTTGCCGCTGTCGCCCAACTACGGCGGCACGGTCGCCGCCTTCGCCAAGATCCTGTATCTGTGGGGCCTGGCTTGCCTCATCGGCGGCTTTGGCCTTTACTTGTACCTGCCGGCGCCGACGGGCCTCGGCCTGCTCAACATGTGGGTGGCGCTGCCGCTGATCATGGTCGGCACCCTATTCATAATGAAACTCGCCGCCTTCGGCGACATGAAGGGCAATATCGCCAAGCAGTTCGAGATTTTCAGCAACAAGCACACCTGGTCGATGACGGCGCTCTACATCGTCACCTTCGGTTCGTTCATCGGCTTCTCGATGGCGCTGCCGCTGTCGATCACGGTGATCTTCGGCGTGCAGCACGTGCCTGACGCATCGGGCGTCATGCAGCACACCCTGAAAAACCCCAATGCGCCGTCCGCGCTGACCTACGCCTGGATCGGCCCCTTCGTCGGCGCCCTGATCCGCCCCGTGGGTGGCTGGATATCCGACAAAGTGGGCGGCTCCATCGTCACCCAGATCATTTCGGCGGTGATGGTGGCGGCTTCCGCCGCGGTCGGCTACGTGATGCTGCTGGCTTACAAGTCCGCGACGCCGGAGGAGTATTTCCTGGTGTTCATGGTGCTGTTCGTGGTGCTGTTCGCCGCCACCGGCATCGGCAACGGCTCCACATTCCGCACCATCGGCGTGATCTTCGACCGCCAGCAGGCCGGCCCCGTGCTGGGCTGGACTTCCGCAGCGGCGGCCTACGGCGCTTTCATCGCCCCGGTGGTGATCGGCGCCCAGATCAAGGCCGGCACGCCGGAGTACTCCATGTATGGATTCGCGGTGTTCTACGCCGTTTGCCTGGTGCTCAACTGGTGGTTCTACCTGCGCAGCGGCTCCGAGATCAAAAACCCGTAACCAGGGACGGTCTGAAAGAGAAATTGGACTGATCTACCGAATACATCCTGCCATTCAGGAGTTGCCCGAGGCCGCAGCGGTTATGGGCGCGGTCTATGAGGCTCGTCGAGCCTGAAACAGCATCGCCAAAAGTAAGACTGAACGCCGCGCGGCACCAAGATCATCGAGAACCCCCACGGGGCACGGCGTGTGTCTCTGACGCGATGCCGACACCGGGACACCGGCAGGGTGAAGGTGTGGCCAGCGTCCCCCTGCGCAACTTGTGAATGCTGGGCGCCGGGTTCCTTTCTACCCATTTCCAGGAACACGCGGGAGCCAAAGGACCCTTCGTAATGTCCTTGACAATATATCACAACGTGATATATTAATTTCATTGGATGCACGCAGGAGCGCATCCAGCGTGGAGGTGCCGGTTCGATGGATCCGGACCTCGACCGAGCAGTCTCAGCAAAGGAGAGCGCCATGAACCCGTTACAGATGTACGGCATGATCTTTTCGTTTCACAAGGGGTGGGACGAGTTGGTCAAGCATCGTCCGTCCGTTTCCCGCATTTTTGCCTTGGTGGTCTTCCCGTTCTCATTGTTGCCACCGGCGATGATCTATTGGGCAGGGGGAAATTACGGCGACGTGTTTGTGCCTGGTGTTTCGCCCCAGCAGTGGTATACCGCTGCCGGAATTTTCTTTCTTGCCGAGTTACTCACCGTTCCATTGATGGCGTGGCTTATGCACCTCGCATCCCGGGCGAATAACGTTGCGGCCGATTTTCGGGAATGTTTCACCCTCGCGGCGATTGCACCGATCCCGCTGTGGCTTTCGTCGCTGGTGCTGTTCGTTCCAAATCTGGTTGTCGTCGTCCTCGTCGGCGGACTAGCCTTGTTCTGCACGCTGGGGCTGACCTACCGCGGTGTGTACGCGTTGCTTCACATGCATGAAGACGTGCGGGCACTGCAAATGGCGACGGTAATTACCGGCGCCGGTCTGCTGGCGTGGCTGTTGCTGATGCAGATCGTGCTGGTGCACTGATGCCGACGCGACCACGCGACATTCGCGCGGTTCGCTTGCCGGCGGGGCGGAATTCAGTCACGATGCGGGGCGTTCTGCCCATGCTCTTCGCCCGGCGGACACTCCTTGCCCAAACCCGACAATCGCCGCCTGACCAAGCATGATTTTGAAATCCTTGCGGATTTTCGCTATCAAATCCGGAAATTCGTAAGATTCAGCGAGCAGGTCTCCCGGCAGCACGGAATCACGCCGCGCCAGTACCTGTTATTGCTGCATGTCAAAGGCTATCCCGGGCGCAATTGGGCGACGGTCGGAGAACTCGCGGAGCGTTTGCAGGCGAAGCATCACGGCGTCGTTGCGCTGGTTTCCCGCTGCGAAAAACAGGGGTTCGTCGAACGCCGCCGTTCCTCCGAGGATCGGCGGCGCATCGAGATCCATCTGCTGGAGAATGGCGAAAGGGTGCTCGATGAACTGGCGCGTTTGCACCGCGCCGAGTTGCTGTCGTTGCAGGGCCGTTTCGTCGTGCCCGTCATGCAAGCTTTCGACCACGGATAATCCACCTAAACAGAACAGGCCGGAACCAAACAGGTCACTCAGCAGTCGGTAATAAATATAGACAAGAAGTATGACATTCAAGCAGTCACGTGACCGTGGGGCCGCGCGCGCCGATTATTGCGGGAAGTTGTAGTAGGTCGCGTTCAGATAGGCAACGACGTCCTCGACTTCCTGGGGCGTCATCTTGGGGCTGAGATAGTCGTTGCGCCGGTTCACGCCTTCCCGCAGCGTCGCCAGCGACTTGATCCTTCCCTTGAACCGGGCCGGTTCGGCAGGTGGCAAATCGGAAAGCCCGCTCGCCCTGAGCACCGAATCGATAAAGCTGGCCGCAGCGTAGGTTACCGGCGCCACATAGCGCTCGATGCCGTGACAGCCAAAGCATCCGCGGTGCAACGTGGCGCCTCTTGCCGGGTCTCCGACCAGCTTGGGCGCCGGCGCAGGCGCATCCGCGGCCTTGGTATCCGCCGCCTTCGCATCCGCGGCTTTGGCATACTCGGCGCGGATTTTTGCTTTTTCTTCCGGCGTGGCCGCTTCCGCCATGCGGCGCCGATAAGTGTCGCGCTCGGCGCTGGTCATCCGGTCCGCACCCGGGATCACCTCCCGCTCGCCTGCTCGCATTGCCGGGCTTCCGGCGCTTGTCGCCTTGTCCGTCCCCTTCGTGACCTGGGCGGTCACGGTGCCCGAACCGAGGGCGAAAAGAAGGATCGCGCTTTCCAGAACCGCGGCGTTTGCCTTGAAGGATTTCATCGTGCGCTCCTCCGTTGGTTGAAAGCACACTCATTCTTAATCCTTACCGGCTTCGTGCATTTGACATGAATCAAATGAGACGTGGGCTAAATGTACTCTGGAGTGGTCTGGTCTTCCGCGCTGCTGCGGCAGAGGTCAGGTGTGCGGCTTCGTTCCGCGCCCAACGGCCCAGACTGCGGCCTCGAGCCGGGAGTGGAAGCCGAGCTTTTTCAGCAGATTCTTGACGTGCACCTTCACGGTGGCGTCGGTGATCTTGAGGTTGCGCGCGATCAGCTTGTTGGCGAGTCCCTGAGCAAGCCCCCGCAGGATCTCCTTTTCGCGATCGGTCAGGGTGGCGCTGTCGCGCTGTTGCGCCGAGGCTTCCTCGCGTATGGCGCGCGCCAGCAAGCCGTTCAGGCGCTCGCCGATCACGGTGCGGCCGTTGAGCGCTTCGTCAATCGCGGTAAGCAGATCCTCCGGCTCCATGTCCTTGAGCAGGTAGCCGTCGGCCCCGCTGCGGATCGCCGCGACCAGGTCGTCGGCGTTGTCCGACACGGTGAATATGACCACCCGGCAGTCCAGGTCCGCGTCCCGGATCGCCTTGAGCGTCTCGATGCCGCTCATGCCCGTCATGTGCAGGTCGAGCAGGATGAGGTCGGGATCAAGTGTCTTCGCCATCGCCACGCCCAGCTCGCCGCTGGAAACCTCGCCCACCACCTCGAGGTGCGGTGCCATTGCGATCAGCTGGACGACGCCTTTGCGGAACAAAGGGTGGTCGTCGATGATCAGGATGCCGTTGCCCCCGCTCATGCCGCCGTCAGGGATCTAGCGCCGGCGCAGAAGGGCCCGCGCGGCGAAAAATCCAGCTCGACGCGAGTGCCGCCTTCGGCGCGTCTGGAAATCCGGAGCGTTCCTCCAAGCGTTGCAGCGCGGTCGCGCATGATCGCCAGACCATAGTGGTGCGTCGGCGGTTCCGCGTTGTGGATGCCCACGCCATCGTCGTCCACCGTCACGCGAACGCGTCCCTGTTCGATGGCGAGGCGCACGTCGGCACGGCGCGCGTGCGCATGATGTTCGACGTTGGTCAGGGCTTCGCGCACCACCTGCAGCACGTGGATCTGCTCGCTCGAATCGAGTTCGTGGCCAAGCAGGCGGTCATTAAGCCGGAAGTCTATTTCGGTGCGCTGGGAGAATTCGCCGACGGTGTCACGCAACGCATCCGAAAGTCCGCGTCCGTCCATGCGAAGGCGGAACGTAGTGAGCAGTTCCCGCAGCTGGCGGTAGGCGTTGTTGAGCCCGACCTTCAACTCTTCGACGACATCGGCGGTCTGCGTGCGCGTGCTGTTGCCGTCCAGATGCGACTTGAGGCGAGTCACCTGAATTTTGAGGTAGGACAAAGACTGCGCGAGGGAGTCGTGCAGTTCGCGCGCGATGACCGAACGCTCCTCCATGAGCGCAATGCGGCGGCGCTCGTCGGTGCGCTTGGCGGTGGCGAGCGCAGCGCCGATGTGGTGGCCGATGGATTCAAGCAGCTTCAGCTTCCACGCATCGAGTTCCATGCCGGGCGGCATCCGCAGCAGCATCACGCCGTAGGGCTTGCCGCCCTCGGACAGAGGCACCGCGAGCATGCGCTCCGCGCCGTTGCCCACGGTGCGCACACGAGCCTCGCCGCCGTCGAAACACTCGTAGCAGCGCTCCTGCCCGCACCAGCTGCCGGCGCGCTCGCCTTCCGCGCCTGCCGTCTCCTCGGTCCTGAGGGCGATGGGAAAGCCACGCCGGTCGCCGTCCTCGCGGGCGCAGATGGCGCCCGCCTTGAGGCCGATGACGCGCTCGATGTCGATCATCACCGCATCGAGCGTCGCCCGAGTGAGCGGATTCTCGGCCAGCGTGCGGGTGGTGTTGTACAGGATTTCCAGCGAGACGTTGCTGCGCGCAAGCTCCTCGGTCTTCTCCTTGACCTTGGCCTCGAGCGTGGCGTAGCTGCGGGAGAGGTCAGCCACCATGTAGTTGAATGACTGGCCGAGCTGGCCGAGCTCGTCCTCACCCGCGTGCTGCGCGCGTACCGTGAAATCTCCGATGCGGACGCGGCGCGCACACTGCAGCAGGTTGGCGAGCGGCACGATGACCTGCGCGTGCATGAGGTACAGGGAAATGAACATCACCACGATAATCGCGAACAGCGCGGCTCCCTGAATCAGCCTCAGCATCTGGATGCGCCGCTCCAGATCGTTCTCGATCAGGTATACCAGTCTGTCGACGTCGAGAACATAAGCCGCCATGCGCGCGACGAATGTGTCGCGCGCCGGCACGCCCGCGGTGACGGCGCCCGCGACCGCGGGTTTGAGCGTGCTCGACCAGCCGGCCGCGACACGGTCGTAGGCGCGGCGCGTTGGGTCGGCCGAATCCGAGGGTATGCCGCCCAGGAGCAGCGGGCTGTGCAGACGCGACTCGAACTCGGCCAGCGCCTGTTTCAACTCGGCCGGCGGCTGCCCGCTGCCGCCCGAGCGCAGCACCTGTACCGTGATCCAGTACGACTGCATCCTGAGACTGCCCGCCAGGTTGATCGCGGCGGCCTTGCCGGTGGACAACTCGGTGAACACGGTCGCACTGATCGTGGCGGCGAGCGCGAGCGCGACGATGGTGCCGAGCGCGATTCCCAGCCGCACGACCAGCGATTCGACGAAAAAGCGACGATCGATTTTCATGACGCGAACTCCCGGGCGGCGTTGCCTGCCGCATGCGCTTGGACGTGCATTTTGCCATCTTGCCCGTTCAACCCGGTTCAGGTCGCCGCGGATTGGACAAACGGACGCGACCCCGGGCTTGGGAGTAGCAGGGGAGGCGGGCGACGCAGGTTCACCACGGCTGCGGCGAGCGTGAAGAGCAGCTCGACTTTCGCCAGTCCGCGCAGCTTCACTTTTTGTTGTACATGAATCGGGTGGAGTCCGGCTCGTCTCCGGCGTCGAAGCTTGTCCCCGAGCGGAGGTGGCAAGTTTGATTTGAAAAGTGTCCACGAAAGCGGGTCAACTCCACTGTGGACTTGCAATCTCCGTTATTCGCGACCTTAGAGAGCGATCATGCCTGTTAGTACAAAACCCAAAGATATCCTGGTGCGGGATTCTTCATCTCTCCTCGACGGCGTGAAAGAGAGAGTAAAGAGTTTGTCTCCGGCCTACTTTGGAATGGTCATGGCGACGGGCATTGTTTCCATTGCGGCCCACATGTTGGGACTATCGCTTATCGCTGTTGCATTGTTCTGGCTGACTATCGTTGCTTACTTGGTGTTATGGCTCCTGAACGTGCTACGAGCCATTTGGTTCGCCCGCGACTTCTTCAGTGACATGGTCAACCATCAGCGTGGCATGGGTTTCTTTACGATCGTGGCCGGGTCCTGCGTTCTCGGTAGCCAGTTCGTGCTGATCGCCGAGAACTATCAGGTAGCGACCTACCTTTGGGTGCTGGCGCTTGTACTCTGGATAGGTCTCACCTATACCATTTTCACGGCCTTTACCGTTAACGAGACTAAACCTTCTCTGGAGGCGGGTATCTACATAGCGCTGTTTGTCTGGCTGGCCGTCTTCACCGGACTCGTGCACGCGCTTGTAAATCCGCTGCTCGTTTTCCTGGTCAAGCGGCACCAAGCCAAGGCTTGAGTTTGAGCGCCGGCGAAGTAGGGATGCTCGGAGTTGCAGTGGGCCAATAGCGCATTGGAAGATGACTCTTGGAGTTGCCCCGTCCGAGCACGGGCGGGCCGCTTGGATGTGCATCAAGGGCGGTCGGATGAGGCCGCCCGGCTGGCGGCGCGCAGGGCGAGCGGGTAGCGCGCGAGCTGCCAGGCGAGCGCCGCGGCCGAGCAGGCCAGGGCTACGGCCGCCGCGCGGGCCAGGATCTCGGGCCACAGCGGCGCGAGGGCAAGAAGCAATGTGCCCGCGGCGTGGAGCCAGGCGTGCCGCACGCCGGAGAGCACCCGCGGTGCCGGCGCGCCGCCGGCGCGCGGTGCCGAGCGCGATTGATGGAGCCAGGTCAGGAACGGCACGATCCGGTACAGCATCCCGGTGGTCACCGACATGCCGAAGCCGACGAAGATGAGCGCACCCAGCGCGGACGGATAGGCATGCGAAGCGGCGATGTCCGGGGCGGCGCGCGCGCCGATCCACAGCAGCGAAGCGGCAAAAAGGCTCGCCATGCCGACCTGCAGGAACGCGATAGTGGCGTCGGTTGCGCGCCGCTTGCGCTTCGCGAGCAGCACCAGCGTGGCCGCTGCGAACAGCGCCGCGCCCGCCCCGGCGAGCGACTCGAGCGTCCCGCGCGTCCAGGCGGGGGCGCCGCCGAGCTCGAGCGCGGTCCAGACGCCGAGCGCGGCGAACATCGCCGGCGCGAAGCCGCGCTCGATGGCGCGCGGGTAGGGCGGCGTTACCTGGAACATCGGCACCACGCGCAGCGCCACCGCGGACACCAGGCCGAGCACCCAGCCCGCCGCGCCCCAGACGGCGTGGGCGTCGGTGAGGGTCGCGAGCGGGAAAGCCGCGCCTGCCCCTAGCGCGACGGCGAGCGTCACCCCCAGCGCGACCGTGACCGCAAAGCTGACGAGCGCATGGCCGATGGCGACGAGGCTCGAATCTCGCGAGCGCGCGCGCGCGAGGCGCCAGGCGCATGCGGCGATGAACGCGGCGAGCGCCGCGCCGAGCACCAGCGCGCCGCCGCGGATCCAGCCCGCCGAGCCGAGCAGAAAGCCCACGGCGAGCGCGGGCGTGCCGAGCGTGAGAGCGGCATGCACCAGCGCGGCGAGCGCATCGCCCCCCGGCAGGCGCCGGCCGGTGAACACCGAGACGAACTGGAGCATCGCCCCCGCCATCACCATGGCGAGGAACCCGAGCGCGACGAGGTGCGTGAGCGCGAGCGCCGCGGGCGTCCAGCGCGACGCGAGCGCCGCGGGCCCGCTCCAGGCGAGCAGCGCCGCTGCCGCGACCGCGAACGCCGGCGCGGTGAGAAAGAAGCGCATCGGCGCGGCGTAGGCGGGCGCCGCGTCGAACGACGGAACCAGGTTCACGCCCGCGCCCGGTCGATCAGGATCTCGAAGCTGCCGTCGCGGAGGTTCGTGGTCTGGTAACGGTATCCCTGCTCGTGCAGAAGCTCGTACAGGGGATAGGGCTCGCGGTGGATGCGCACCCGCAGCGGCGCTCCGGGGTCGCGCCCGAGCGCATCGAGGATGCGCTGCATCGGCTCGGGGGGCTCGAGCCAGCGCACGTCGAGCGCGCCCTGGCGATCGCCGCCGCGCGCCTTGACGAGCGCCGCCGCGCTCGCGGCGAGCGCGCCGAGCTCCGCACCGAGCATCTGCTCGCAGGCCGAGTAGAGCACCATCTCTTCCTTGACGTTGTGCTGCTGCAGCAGCGAGAAGAGCGTATCGAGCTCGGCGAGGCAGCCCTCGGGATCCTGCTCCGGCGCCGCCGCGGTGAGCAGCGCGAGCGTGTCCCTCATCTGCGCGTGTTCCTCGCGCATCACGTCGGTCGGCCCGCCGCTCATGCCGCTCGCGTGCTCCAGGGCGGGGAACAGCTCGTCGTCCTCGAAGGCCATATGCCGGCCGAGCGCGTCGGCGAGCACGCGCAGGCGCTCGCGGTAAAGGTTCCAATCACCCTTGCGCGCTGCCTGCTCGGCTTCGGCGCACAGCCCGTCGCAGTAGCGGTGGTCCCCGGTTAGCGCTTCGCTGAGGGTCGCCATGCGCCGATTGTCGGCGCGAGCCGGCGCGCGGCCTTGATATGCCTCAAGTTGCGAGCGCGGCGGCGAGATTGTGCGCAACCTCGGCCGCGACAGGGGCATCGAGCACCAGCACCGCGAGCCCCGCCGCCAGGGCGAGCAACGCGGCCGCAGCGAGCCCGAGACCCATGCGGCGCATGCCGGAGTCGAGCATGCGCAGCCCGGTCACGATCGCCGTTGCCGCGGCGGCGATGCCGAGCGCTGCCGCCGCGAGCCGCGCAAACCAGGGCGAATCAGGCGCGCCGCTCATACGCCGTCCACAGCGCCGCGGCGAGCAGCAGCACCGCGCCCGCCTGGTGGGCGGCCGCGAGCGGGATCGGCACCGCCAGCAGCAGCGTCGAGACGCCGAGCGTCGCCTGAGCGACGAACATGGCGAGCATTGCCGTCGCGGCAGTTCCGCGCCACCGCCACCAGGCGAGCGGCACCAGGATCGCGAGCAGCCAGAACAACGCGCGGTGCACGAACTGCACCGTCGCGATGTTGTAGAAGAAGTTTCTCCACCACGGCTCGAGCATCAGGATCTCGGACGGAACGAGCTGCCCGTCCATGAGCGGGAACGTGTTGTAGGCGAGGCCGGCGCGCAGCCCCGCGACCATGCCGCCGCTCAGCGCCGTGGCGAACACCAGAGCGGCGAGCGCGAACGCGCGCCGGTCGACTTTCGCGCGGCGCGCCGCAAGCAGATCGAGCGCGATCCACAGCTCGGCGGCCAGAATCGCCAGCGCGAGCCCGAGGTGGGCGGTGAGCCGGAAATGGCTCACGCGCGGATCGTCCACCAGGCCCGAGCGCACCATATACCAGCCGAGCGCGCCCTGCAGCGCGCCGAGCGCGAAGATGCCCGCGAGCGACCAGGCGAGCCGCGCATCGAGCCAGCGCCTGGCGAGGAACCACAGGAAGGGCGCGAGGAAGGCGAGACCGATCAGCCTTCCGAGCAGGCGGTGCACGTACTCCCACCAGAAGATGCGCTTGAAGCCGGCGAGATCCATGTCGAAGTTGACGAGCCTGAACTCGGGCGTCTCGCGGTACTTGGCGAACAGCGACTCCCAATCCCCTTGCGCGAGCGGGGGAATGGCTCCCACGAGCGGCTGCCACTCGACGATCGAGAGACCCGAATGCGTCAGGCGCGTGACCCCGCCGACCACGACGATCGAAAAGGCTAGTGCGGCGCACAACAGCAGCCACGCCGCGATCGCGCGCCGCCGAACTTGATCCATATCAAGTTGCGCTGTGGCGTGCATGCTGCTGTTCCTCGGCATCGTGATGCCTACCGTGCTGTACATCCCGCCACCGAACGCGTGTGGTGAAAGCAACCGCTGGACCGCGTCGAGCTGACGTGGATCGTGCCTACAGGACCACGCCCGAAGCCTACACGAAGCCTACATGAAGAAGGCTCAGGTGCCGGCTCGCCGCGCCGGGCATGGCCTGGGCCGGGTACTGGCTGATGATCCTCGGCGCGCTGATGAACAACTTCGCCGGGGAGCGCACCCGACCTTTTACCTGGGGCTGATCCTGTTCATCGCCTCGGGCGCGATCATCCTGATCCCGACCTTCCTGTGGTCGATCGGGCTGGTGGAGCACATCGACTCGCTCACACCACGATCATCGTCGAGTTTGCGGTGGGGGTGTTCCTCACCCTCGCGACGATCGCGGTGCTGGTGCGCGAGTGGCGCCGCAGCCGGCGCGTCACCTAGGTCGCAGGCGGGCATCCGGGTCCGGCCAGGCGCGTGGCGGCGCTCATTCGCTTCTGGCCGGACCGGCGGTATCGCAGACGGCGACCCAGGTGCCGGCGATTTCCTCCGCGTCGCTGACGAGGGTCGCGCCGTCCTCGAGAAGCTCCTGGACGCGGGCGTACACCGCTTCGTGCGTCGGCCCCGTCACCATGAGCTTGAAGCCGGCCTGCTCGACCTTGCAAAGGCTCGCCTCCGGCCGGCGCTCGCGCTGCGCCGCCTGGATCTCGCGCAGGTCCAGCGTGGATGTGCGGTCGGCTTCGTGGGTCTTGGGCGGCTGCGTGCAGGCCGCGACCCAGGTTTTCCCAACCCGCGTAAGCGGCGTGAGGATATTGGCGCCGCGCGCGAGCAGGTCTTCGAGCACTGCGTCCACGTCCTCGCGCGTCTCGCCGCTGAGCAGGATGTCGCCGCCCGCGTCCAGACGCTTCACCTCCGCCATCCCCGTTTTTACCACTGCGCGAGGCCAGGCTCCGCTCGGGGCGTCAATGGCCGGTTGACGCATATCGATTCGACGCGGGTATCCGCGTCCTAGCATGCGTCGGTGCTTCGGCGCATACACCTGATCGGCCAGTGGTTTTTCATGCGCGTCGAGGCGCTGTTCAACCTCGCCTTCGGCGAGCGCCTCAACCCGCTCTACTACCTCGGCGCGATCTCGTACCTGCTCACCTGGATCGCGGTCGGCAGCGGGATCTATCTGTACGTCTTTTTCAGCACCGGCGACCTTCTGGCTGATCAGCCTCCTGTCGCGCGGAAATTGACGCGGATCAACAGTGCGGCCGCCGGAGGTTGAAGCGCGCCGCGGGCGGTGCCTCAATGGGAGAATTTTCCCATGCCTGTAACCTGAAGTAGCGCCTTGACGCGAGTCCTGCTGGTCAACCCGAGGTTCCCCGAGAGCTTCTGGAGCTTCCGCTGGGCGCTCGAGAAGGCGCTCGAGGGCAAGCGCGAGCTCAACCCTCCGCTCGGCCTCGCCACCCTCGCCGCGCTGTGCCCTCCAGACTGGGAAGTGCGCATCGTCGACGAGAACGTCGAGCCGCTGCCGCTCAAGCCCGAGGCGGACATCGTCGGCGTGTGCGGCATGGGCGTGCAGGCCGCGCGCCAGAAGCAGCTGCTGCGCTACTACCGCGGCGCGGGCTATCACGCGGTCGCGGGCGGGAGCTACGCCTCGCTCTGCCCGGAGGAGTACGCGGGCATCGCCGACAGCGTCGTCGCCGGCGAGTCGGAATACATCTGGCCGCGCTTCTGCGAAGATTACGCGCGCGGGACCCCGCAGGCGCTCTACCGCGAGACCGGCAACGTGGATCTCGCCGACTCGCCGGTGCCGCGCTTCGACCTCCTCAGGCTCGAGCGCTACGCCACGGCGACCGTGCAGCTATCGCGCGGCTGCCCGTTCCGCTGCGAGTTCTGCGACATCATCGTGATGTTCGGCAGGCGGCCGCGCTACAAGTCGGCCGCGCAGATCGGGCGCGAGCTCGACGCGCTGCGCGCCCTCGGCGCGCGCAAGGTGTTCTTCGTCGACGACAACTTCATCGGCAACAAGGCGCGCGCGAAGGAAGTGCTGCGCTCTCTCGCGGACTACCAGGAGCGGCACGGCCGCAGGATGCGCTTCGGCACCGAGGCCTCGCTCAACCTCGCCGCCGACGACGAGCTGATGCGCCTGATGCGCGGGGCCGGCTTCGAGTGGGTGTTCCTCGGGCTGGAGACGCCCGACGCGCAAACGCTGCGCGAGGCCGGGAAGACCCAGAACTGCGCGCAGGACCTGCTCGCGGCGGTGCGCAGGATCTACGCGCACGGCATCGACGTGCTCGGCGGCTTCATCGTCGGCTTCGACCGCGATACGCCCGAGACCTTCGGCGTCCAGGAGCGCTTCATCCGCGAGGCCGGGATCATGGTGGCGATGGTGGGGCTGCTCACCGCGCTGCCGAAGACGCCGCTCTACGCGCGCCTGGCGCGCGAAGGGCGCATCGTCGAGGGCGCGGCGCACGGCGACAACACCAAGCTCGCCACCAACATCGTGCCCAAGTCGATGAGCGCGGCGCAGATGGCGGACGGCTACCGCGCGCTGTACGCGCGCCTGCTCTGCGATTCGGTGATCGCCGAGCGCATCCGCAACAAGCTGCGGCATTTCGGGCAGCAAGCGGCGCTGCATCGCGAGCGGCCGCTCGAGGCGGCGCGCATCGTCTGGAACCTGCTGCGCCGCGGCGTGGCGCGCGGCGGCCTCGCGCGCGCCTGGCACTTCGCGAGGAGTCTCCCGCTCGCCCGGCCGCGGCTGCTGCCGCTCGCGATGAACGACTGGATCGCGGCGCTCGCGATGCGCGACTACGCCGACCGGCATCTCCTCGCCGCCGCTGCGAAAGAGGGTGCGCGCGAGTGGGTGCTGCGGATCAGCGGACGACTCGACCGCGCCGCGGTGCGAAGGCTCGTGCGCGAGGCGAGGACGCTGCTTGCCGACACGCAAGCGCGGCTGGTACTGGCTGCTGGCGAGCTGCGCGAGGCGGAGAAAGCGGAGCTCGAGCGCCTGTCTCGCGCGCTTGCGCGCTACGGCGACCGAGTGGCGATCGTACTCGGGGCGGGAATCAACGAGCTGCTGCGCCTCGAAGCGGCGCGCGCCTCGTAGCCACACCGCCCGGCGCATCTTGATCTGAGTTAAGGGCCGGCCGGCGCTGCCGGCCGAAAGTAGAGCCGATGCGCCTGCCAGGCGGCGTTCCTTCCGCCCACGTCGATCCGTTCATCCGCTCGCAGCTTCCGCCGCGCGAGCTGTGGCCGAGGTTCGATTATGGCGCCCCCCATCTGCGGCACCTGCCGGACCGCCTGAACGCCTGCGCGGCGCTGCTCGACGCGGCGCTCGAGGCGGGCGCCGGCGAGCGGCCGGTCTTTCACTACGAAGGCGTCACCTGGACCTTCTCGCACCTGCTCGACCGGGTGCAGCGCATCGCGCGCGTGCTGGTCGAGGACCTGGGCCTCGCGCCCGGCGAGCGCGTGCTGCTGCGCTCGCTCAACACGCCGATGGTCGCGGCCTGCTGGCTGGCCGTGGCGCGCGCCGGAGGCGTCGTGGTCAACACGATCGGGATGCTGCGCGCGCGCGAGCTCGCCTACATCCTCGAAAAGGCGCAGGTGCGCCTCGCGCTGTGCGAGGTGTCGCTCGCCGAGGATCTCGCGCAGGCGGCGGCGCGCTCGCCCGTGCTCGAGCGCATCGCGTATTTCACGCCGGCCGGCGACGCGAGCCACCCGGACGCCGACCTGGATCGGCGCCTCGAAGCGAAGCCCGCGGGCGGCGGCTGCGTCGCGACCGCGGCCGACGACGTCGCGCTCCTCAGCTTCACCTCGGGGACGACCGGCAACCCGAAGGGCGCGGCGCACTTTCACCGCGACATCGTCGCGGTCACCGAATGCTGGCCGCAGGTCTACACGGTCGGACCCGGCGACGTGATCGTCGGCTCGCCGACGCTCGCCTTCACCTACGGGCTCGCCGCATCGCTTCTGTACCCGCTGCGCTACCGCGTCGCTTCGGTGCTCGTTCCGCGGCCGACGCCGGAGGCGATCCTCAGCGCGATCGAGCGCCACCGCGCGACGAGCCTGTACTCGGTGCCGACGCTGTACCAGAGCATGCTGCCGCTCGTCGGCCGCTACGACCTCGCGAGCCTGCGCAAATGCACATCGGCGGGCGAGAACCTGCGCACCGCCCTCTGGGAGCAGTGGCGCGCGGCAACCGGGGTGCGCATCGTCAACGGCCTCGGCACTACCGAAATGCTCACGCATTTCGTTTCCGAGTCGATGGCGGTTGCCTGCGTCGGCTCGATGGGGCACGCCGTTCCCGGCTACAGGGTGGAAATCCTCGACGAGGCCGGACGGCCGCTGCCGCCGGGCGGGCGCGGCCGGCTCGCGGTCGTCGGCCCGACCGGCTGCCGTTACATCGGCGAGCCCGAGCGCCAGCGTCGCGCCGTGCAATACGGGTGGAACCTCACCGGCGACGTGTGCGAGCGCGACAAGGAAGGCTACTTCTGGTACGTCGACCGGGCCGACGACATGATCGTGTCGGCCGGCTACAACATCTCGCCGCAGGAAGTCGAGCGCGCCGTCGCCGAGCATCCGAAGGTCCAGGCCTGCGCGGTGGTCGGGGTCCCGCACGAGGCGCGCGGCAACGTCGTGCGGGCGTGCGTCGTGCTGCGCGACACGCGCGAGGCCGGCGAAGCGACCGCGCTCGAGATCCAGCAGCACGTCAAGTCGGTGCTCGCGCCCTACAAGTATCCGCGCGAGGTGAAGTTCCTGGACGAGCTGCCGCGCACCGCGACCGGTAAAATCCAGCGCTACCGCCTGCGAGAGATCTGAGCAGCATCGCGCGTGAGCGCCACGCTCTACTGGGAGGATTTCCGTCCCGGCGAGACGACGGAGATCGGCCGCCACACCTTCACCGAGGAGGAAATGGTGGCCTTCGCGCGCCAGTTCGACCCGCAGCCCTTCCATACGGATCCGGTCGCGGCGCGCGCGACGCACTTCGGCGGCCTGATCGCGAGCGGCTGGCACACCTGCGCCGTGGCGATGCGCCTGATGGTGGAGAGCCGCATCGGCCGCTCGGCGAGCCTCGGCTCGCCCGGCGTGGACAACGTCCGCTGGCCCGCCCCGGTGCGTCCGGGCGACACGCTCGTGTACCGGCACGTGATCCTCGAAGCGCGGCGCTCGGAAAGCAAACCCGGGATGGGGCTGGTGCGCACCCGCACCGAGGCCGTCAACCAGCGCGGCGAGATGGTGATGACGATGGAGGGCTGGGGGATGTTCCGCAGGCGGCCCGGCGAAGCCGCATGAGCAGCCGCGCAACGTCCGTCATTCCGTCAGCGGGCCCCGACTGGACTACAGGAGAACGGCGGCGACGCCGAGCCGCGGAGGGCTGCTAACCGACTCGCGCTTCGAGCGCCGCGAGCCGCGCCTCCAGCCGGTCAATGCGCTGATTGACCACCGGCACCACATTGAGCAGTGCTGCCATATGGGCTTCGAGCGAGGTAAGGCGGCTTTCGACGTCGCCGAGTCGCGCCTCGACGAGATTGAGGCGATGGAAGACGGTCCCGAAGCTGCCGCGCGTCTCCTCTCGGAACTCGCGCGCCTCGACGCGCATCTCCTTGAGTACCGTGAGAACGACATCTTCAGGCATGCGCGATTTTAGCACCTGGCAGGCGGACCCCACGGACATCTTGGGGCGCTAGAGCACCGTGCCGGCTACCGGCTGGACGAACTTCGAGCGCGCATCGCCGCCGAAAGCACGAGCCCGGCGGCGGTCAGAATGAAGAGCGCGATCGCCGCCGCGTTTCCCACCGCTGCGACGATCCGGAGCGCGCCGGCCCCGAGAAGGTCGCCGCTCACCCGCAGCGCGAGCGAGCCGTGCAGCAGCGCGAGCGGCAGGTAGAGCCACGCGGAATACGGGAGCGCGACGCGCAGCACGGCCGGCAGGATCACCGGCGCGTGGCCGAACACCATCGAGAACACGAACCCGAGCATCATCGCGTGGATCGCTGCGTCGTAGTTTGAACCGAGGGCGAACAGCGCCCCGCCGATCGCGAGCCAGGCGTAGCCGGCGAGCAGGCACGCCGCGATGTAGCGCGGCAGCATCGTCTGCCGAATGGTGATCCGCGCGAGGTCGAAGGCGAGCAGCCAGGCCGCGAGGGCGACGAGCGCCGCGCCGAGCGGCACTGTGCCGAAATACGCCGAGATGACCAGCGCCGCGATGATGGCGACGAACGCGCGGCGAACCGCAGGCGGCCGCGGCATGTAGCGCGAAAGCTCGAGCCGCTCGGCGGCGATGGTGAGCGCGAAGAACGCGATCCACCAGGGGACGACGCCGGGAGCGGGAATGCCGACGGCGAGCATCAAGTTTCCTGCCAGCCAGCACACCGCACCGAGGATCAGCGTGGAGGATTCGAGCGACGGCTGGCGCGCGGCGAGCACCGCGCTCGCCGCGACCAGCAAGGCCGCGCTTGCGGCGAGCAGCCACAGTCCCGCCGCCGTCGCCCCGGCGAGAAGCGCGATGCCGCCGAGGCCGCTGGCGAGCGGAGCGCCATACCCCCACAGCCGGCCGAGCGCCACCGCGCGCTCGAGCGAGATGACGGTGCCGAAAAAGGCCGACACCATGAGTGCGCCATGCAGCGCGACCGACGCCTGCGGCGCGGGAAAGGAAGCGAGGCCGCTGCGCGTCAGCCCGCCGGCGATGCCGCTGGCGAGCGCAACGAACCCGAGAACGAGCAGCGGAAAGCGCCAGCGCGGCGCGAGCCCGCCTGCACCCATGACCTAGGAAGTCCAGCCGAAGCGCTTCTGCGCCTCCGGGCTCATGCGCTCGGGCGTCCAGGGCGGGTCCCAGACCAGCACTACCTCCACTTCGGCATCGGGCGAGACCCGGCGTACCGCTTCGGCGACCGCGTCGGTCAGATAGTCGCCGAGCGGGCAGGCGGGCGAGGTCATGGTCATCTCGACCTTGACATGATTGTCACTGGCGCTCACGCGGTAGACCAAGCCGAGGTCCACGACGCTCATCCCCGCCTCTGGATCGTCGACCGAGTGCAGGGCGTCGAGAATGTCTGCTTCGCTCATTGCTTGTCGATCAGCTCGAGCAGCACGCTGTTCAGCGCTTTGGGGTGGACGAACGCGTATTCGCCGCCGCGGAACGGCCGCGCCCCGCCGGCGAACCCGTAGCCCGCGCCCTTCAGCTCCTGCATCGCGCGGCGCGTGTCGTCCACGTTGAGGCTCACCAGCATCACGCCTTCCCCGCGCCGCTCGATGAATTTCGCCACTTCGCCCTCCGGCGCGATGGATTCCATCAGCTCGAATCCCACCTCGCCGAGATAGTAGCGGGCGACGCGGATCTTCTCGGCCTCGTCCACGTAGAGATCGTCCGGCGCGCTCTTGCCGAGCACCGGCTCCCAGGCGCGGCGCGCCTCGTCGAGGTTGCGCACGGCGATGCTGATGTGGTCGATGCGGTTTATCTTCACGTCTCACTCACCGTTGTAGTTGGGGGGATCGGGGTCGCGGTCCCAGCCGGGATCCGGGCGCGGCACGCGCGCGAGCCATTGCCTCACCAGGCGCGCGTGGGCGCGCTCCTCGCGCGCCATCGCGGCCGCCGCGGCGCGGATCGCCGCGGGACCGCTGCGCCGCGCGAACGCGGCGAAGAAGCGCGCCGCGCGCTGCTCGTTCGCGAGCGCGATCTCGAGGGCGTGGTAAGGCTGCATCAGGTAGTGCAGCTCGCCCGGGGCGCCGCTCTCGGGGCCTTCGCGCCCCAGCCAGCGCACCGCCGTGAGAACCTGCGGGGCGCTCTTCCAGCCCATCTGCTTGCGGATGCTGGTCGCGTGCCTGTGCTCGATCTGCGCGAGGCTGCGGAACAGCTCGGCGACCTCGCGGTTGTTGTGCATCTCCATCTGGGCGGCGAAATCGGCGTAGCGCTCGGCGGCCTCGAGCTCCATCGCGTAGGCGCGCCTCATGAACTCGGCGAGCGCGGCGGCGGCCGGCTTGCTCGCTTGGCGGCGCTTGCGCGGCGCGGTCATAGCGCGAAATCCAGCTCGAGCGAGGCCGGCGATTGCGGCTCGTGCTGCGGCGCTGCCCGATAGGGAGCGCGCCTGCCCGCGTACAGCACTCCGAGATTGAACCCGTCGTCGGTCATCAGCCGGCGCGCGGCGCGCGCCGGATCGTCGGTCACCGCCACCGACGCGGGCCGCACCGCGTCCTTCCAGCCGCGCTGCTCGGGGCGGTAGGTGACGCAGGGCGAGAGCACCTCGATGAACGAGAAGCCCGGATGCCGGACCGCCTGCGCGATCAGGTCCGCGGTGCCGTTCGGGTCGCCCGAGAACGCGCGCGCGATGAAGTTCGCTCCCGAGGCGAGCGCGATCACCAGCGGGTGGAACTCGCGCAGCCCGGTGCCGCCCGGCGCGAGCTTCGAGTCCCAGTCGGGCTCGGTGGTGGGCGAGGGCTGTCCCTTGGTCATGCCGTAGACGTGGTTGTCCATCACGACGTAGGTGAGGTCGACGTTCCTGCGGCAGGCGTGCAGGAAATGGTTGCCGCCGATCGAGTAGCCGTCGCCGTCGCCGCCGGCGACGATCACCGTGAGGTCCGGGCGGGCGATCTTGAGCCCGGTGGCCGCGGGCAGCGCGCGCCCGTGCACGCCGTGAAAGCCGTAGCAGCTGGTGTAGGCGGGGATGCGCGAGGAGCAGCCGATGCCCGAGACGATGGCCGCGTTCTCCGGCGCGAGCCCGAGCGCGGCGAGCGCCTTGGTGATCGAGGACAGCACGCTGTAGTCCCCGCAGCCCGGGCACCACACCGGCTTCACCCCGGACTTGAACGATTGCGGCGTGATCGCCGCGGCTGAAGCGGTGCTCATGGACGGCCCCATTGCGCGAGGGTGCGATGGATTTCGCCGGGAAGGATCGGCAGCGGGCCCGGCCTGTGGAAACTCTCGAGGTCGGCCTCGAGCGTGTACTCGGCGCGCAGATACTTGAGCAGCTGCGCGCCGTGGTTCTGCTCGACCACCAGGGCCCGCCGCACGCCGTCGAGCGCCCTGGCCATGCGCTCGGGTTGCGCCGGCGCGATCAGGCGCAGCGACACCAGGCGCGCGCGCAGCCCTTCGGCGCGCGCCCGCGCCAGCGCCTCGCGCACCGGCCCGGTGCACGAGCCCCAGGTGATCACCGCCAGCTCGCCCTCGCCTTCGACGTCGGCCCAGTGCTCGCCGAAGTCGGCGCGCTCGAGCTTGCGCGCGCGTTTGTCGAGCTGCGCGAGATGGTCCGGCGCCTGGCTGGAAGGCGTGCCGCGCTCGTTGTGCTCCAGGCCGTCCGCGGTGTACGCGACCCCGGGCGTGCCGGGAATCGCCATCGGCGAGACGCCCGATTCCGTGATCGCGTAGCGCTGGTACGCGGCGTCGTCGGCCGAGGCGCGCTTCCTGCCGCCGGCGAACGCGACGTCGGCCGGGCGGTCGACCACGGCGCGCGACTGCCCGAGAAACTGGTCCGCGAGCACCACTGCCGGCGCCTGGAGCGTCTCGGCGAGATGCACCGCCCACCTCAGCGTGCGCACGCAGTCGACGACCGAGTTGGGCGCGAGCACGAGGTGCGGCGCGTCCCCGTGCAGCCCGCGCGTGGCGATGTTGAGATCGGCCTGCTCGGTCTTGGTGGCGATCCCCGTCGAGGGCCCGACGCGCATCACGTCCACCACCACCACCGGGATCTCGGCCGCGACCGCCAGGCCGAGCGCCTCGCTCATCAGCGAGAGCCCCGGTCCGGAGGTCGCGGTGAGCGCCGGCACCCCGCCGAACGAGGCGCCGAGCGTCATGTTGATCGAGGCGAGCTCGTCCTCGGCCTGGACCAGGGCGCCCCCGACCTTCGCCAGCGCGGGCGCCATCCATTCGAGCAGCTCGGTGGCCGGGGTGATCGGGTACGCGGCGACGAAGCGCACGCCGCCGCGGATCGCGCCGTAGCCCGCCGCCTCGTCGCCGCTCAGGAGCCAGCGATCGCCGCGCCGCCCGCCCTGCGGCGGCGCCAGCCGCGCGAACGGCCCGAGCTTCGGCGCTTCGGCGTAGCCGAGCCGCATCGCCGAGACGCTCGCGGCGAGCGCCGCGCCGCCCTTCTTCATGGTGCCTTCGAGCGCGGCGCGCACCGCGTCCTCGGGCAGGCCGGCGAGCCCGGCGAGCGCGCCGAGCGCGACCATGTTCGGCCAGCCGCCGGGAATGCCCTTGGCGAGCGCCTTGAGGGGCAGCGATGCGTAGCGCGCGCCGCAAGCCGCGAGAGCGGGCGGCGGATCGCCCTGCGCCGGATCGCCCACCACCAGGCTCTCCGGGCCGAGCGGGATCTCGGCGGCGAAGCGTGCAATATTCTGCCAGTCGACCGCGGCCAGGCAGGCGAAGCGGTCGTCGAGGTTGTCCACCGGCGCGCACGCCAGGCGCACGAGCGCCGCCGCCTCGCCGCCGCGGATCTGCGGGCCGCTGGTGCGCACCATCAGCCCGTAGTAGCCCGCCTGCGCCGCCGCCTCGAGGAGGAGGTTGCCCGCGGTCATCACGCCGGCGCCGCCGGATCCGGCGAGCGCGAGCGACACGCTGTCCCGCTGCTGCATCGCGATGCTCCTTGTGCCACGGATTATGGCGGGCCGGCGAGGGGTTTTCTTGCTCCAGATCAAAACATCGCGCGGCCGCCGCCCCAGAATCGCGCCAACAAGCGCCCCGAAAGGGCAGAATATGCAAACCGGTACTGTAATACCGAATTAAGGAGCGGCGCGCATGGGCAAGCACGAATCCTTCCTGAGAAGCCACGATCTGGCCGAGCTCTCCGTTCCCGGGGTCGTGGTCGAGAAGCGCCCGGCGAGGACCCCCGACGGCGGGCAGGCCGCGGGCCTGTACAACGCCTGGATCCGGCTCGACAACCCCGAGCAGTACAACTCCTACACCACCGAGATGGTGAAGGGCGTGATCCTGGCGTTTCGCGCCGCCTCCAACGCGCGCGACGTGAACTGCGTGGTGTTCACGGGCAGCGGCGACAAGGCCTTCTGCACCGGTGGCAACACCAGGGAGTACGCCAAATACTACGCCGGGCGTCCGCAGGAGTACCGCCAGTACATGCGCCTTTTCAACGACATGGTGAGCGCGATCCTCGCCTGCGACAAGCCGGTGATCTGCCGTGTGAACGGGATGAGGATCGGCGGCGGCCAGGAGATCGGCATGGCCTGCGATTTCTCGGTGGCGCAGGACCTGGCGCGCTTCGGCCAGGCCGGGCCCAAGCACGGCTCGGCGCCGATCGGCGGCGCGACCGATTTTCTCCCGGTGCTCGTCGGCACCGAGCGCGCCATGGCGACCTGCGTGCTGTGCGAGCCGTTCTCGGCGCACCAGGCCTATTACATGGGCGTTCTCACCGACATCGCGCCGGCGCTGAAAGTGGACGGCAGCTTCATCGCCAATCCGCTGGTCGAGACCGGCCGCGTCCACGACGAGTACGGGCGCCTGGTGTTCGGCACGCCGAAGACGGGCGCGGCGCTCAAGGCGGGCAAGGAGCTGCTCGCGCGCGGCGCGATCGACCTCTCGCTGCTCGACGCCAAGGTCGAGGAGCTGTGCGCGAAGATGCTGCTCACCTTCCCCGATTGCACGACCAAGACGCTCGAGGAGCTGAGGAAACCCAAGCTCGAGGCCTGGAACCGCAACAAGGAGAATTCGCGCGCCTGGCTGGCGCTCAACATGGTGACCGAGGCGCGCGCCGGCTTCACCGCGTTCGACGCGGGCGCGAAGGACGATCGCGAGGTCGACTTCGTCCTGCTCAGGCAGAAGCTCGCCGCGGGCGAAGGCTGGGTCGGGGAGCTTCACGACGCGATCCAGCCGAAGAGCGCGAGAAAAGCGACATGAACGATTCCCCGCTCAAGGTCTGGCTGGAGCGCGAGGGCGCGCTGCTCAGGCTGCGCCTCGCCCGGCCCAAGGCGAACGTCCTCGACCAGGCGATGGTGGCGGCGCTCGCCCGCGCGCTCGACATGCACCGCGACAATCCCGGGCTGGTCGCGGCGCTGCTCGACCACGAGGGGCCGCACTTCTCGTTCGGCGCGAGCGTGGACGAGCACCTGCCAGCGCACTGCGCCTCGATGCTGCGGGGCTTCCACGCCCTGCTCGAGCGCATGCTCGACTGGCCGAGGCCGATTCTGGTCGCGGCGAACGGCCAGTGCCTGGGCGGGGGGCTCGAGCTGGCGAGCGCGGGGCATCTGCTGTTCCTCGCGCCGCAGGCGCAGCTCGGCCAGCCGGAGCTGAAGCTCGGCGTTTTCGCCCCTGCCGCGTCGGTCCTGCTGCCGGCGCGCATCGGGCAGGCGAGGGCGGAAGACCTTCTGTACTCGGGCCGCTCGATCGACTCGCAGACTGCGCTCGCCTGGGGATTGGCCAACGAAGTCGCGCTCGATCCGGCTGCGGCGGCGCTGGAGTATTTCGCGCAGCACCTTGCGGCGAAGAGCGCGGCGTCGCTCGGCTACGCCGTGCACGCCGCGCGCGCGGCGTTCGCCGCCCAGGTGCGGACGCGCCTCGCGGACGCGGAAAACCTGTATCTGGACGGACTGATGAAGACGCGCGACGCGGCGGAAGGCCTGCACGCGTTCCTCGAGAAGCGCCAGCCGAAATGGGAGCACCGATGAACACGCCACTCAAAGACATCATCGCGCGCTGCGAGGGCCTGTTCGAGGACCTGAGATTCGCGTCGGTACAGGAATGGAAGGCCGCCGCGCCCGGGCGCAAGGCGATCGGCTACATGCCGATCTACGTGCCGCGCGAGCTGATCCACGCGGCCGGCATGCTTCCCGTAGGGATCTTCGGCGGCGGCGACCAGATGGAAGTGATCCAGGGCGACGCCTACTACCAGAGCTACATCTGCCGCATCCCGCGCTCGACCGTGGAGCTCGGCCTCACCGGCAGGCTCGATTGCCTCGACGGGATGCTGTTTCCCTCGATCTGCGACGTGATCCGCAACCTCTCGGGCATGTGGCAGATCATGTTCAAGGACAAGTACGTCAAGTATTTCGACGTGCCGCAGGACTACGACGACGCGATCGGCGGGGAGTTCTACGTGCACGAGATGCAGGCGCTGCGCGACGATCTCGCGCGGCTCCGCGGCGCGCCGGTCACGGACGACGAGCTGCGCGCCTCGATCGCGGTGTACAACGACAACCGCAGGGCGATCCGCGACCTGTACGCGTTTCGCGCGCAGCAGCCCTGGCAGGCGCCGACCGTCGAGCTGTACCTGCTGCTCAGGGCCGGCTGCGTGCTGCCGCCCGAGGAGCACACGCGCCTGGTGCGCGAATACCTTGCCGCGGCGGCGGCCGAGAAGCGCACCAAGCGCGACAACGCGCGCGTGGTGCTGACCGGCGCGTTCTGCGAGCAGCCGCCGCTCGGGCTCATCAAGTCGATCGAGATGGCGGGCTGCTACATCGTGGACGACGACTTCATGCTGGTGATGCGGTGGCTGCTGGACGAGGTGCCCGAGCAGGGCGATCCGCTGGTGGAGCTTTCGAAAGCCTTCCTGCACCGCTCGGCGCAGACCCCGTCCAAGTACGACGACAAGAAGGAGGACAAGGGCAAGTACCTCCTCGAGCAGGTGAGGACGCGCGGCGCGGAGGGCGTGGTGTTCGCCTCGCCCTCGTTCTGCGACCCGGCGCTGCTCGAGCGCCCGATGCTGCAGGACGTGCTCGCGAAACACAAGATTCCCTACACCGCCTTCAAGTTCGCGGAGAACACCGGCCAGATGGCGCCGATCCGCGAGCAGGCCGGGACTTTCGCCGACTCGATCAAGCTGTGGAGCGCCGCATGACGACCCCGATCCAGGTGATGCCGCAGGCCGCACCCGCCAGGAAGCCGCCGAGCGTCCAGAAGGAGGACGCGATGTGGCTGCAGAAGGAAATGATCACGCGCAACTACCACGAGCTGGCGAGCGCGCACGCCGAAGGCAGGAAGATCTCCGCCACCTTCGTGCCGGGCAATCTCAACGAGCTGCTGATGTGCTTCGACTTCGTGCGCCGGCTCCCCGAGACCGACGCGCTGCAGAACGGCATGAGGAAGAAGTCGGGCAAGATGATCATGGACGCGGAGCGCGACGGCCATTCCGAGGACGTGTGCACCTACGTGAAGACCGACCTCGGCATGATGCTGCAGGGCGAGTTCGGGCCCACCGGCGAGCCCATGCCGCATCCCGACGTGCTGCTGCTTTCCTACACCGGCTGCTTCACCTTCATGAAGTGGTTCGAGCTGGTGCGCCAGAAATACGGCTGCGAGACGCTGATGCTGCACGTGCCCTACCAGGGCGACGCGAAGATCAGCCCCAACATGCGCGAGTACGTGGTGCGCCAGCTCAAGGACAAGATCATCCCGGCGCTCGAGCGCATCTCGGGGGTGAAGTTCGACATCGACCGGCTGCGCGGGTACATGAAGGAGTCCGCCAAGGCCGAGGAGGATCTGGTGCGCGTGCTGCAATCGGCCAAGCACCGGCCGAGCCCGATCGACGGCTACTTCGGCGGCGTGTACTACATCGGCCCGATGTTCACCGCGTTCCGCGGCGCGCCCGAGGCGACGCGCTTCTACGCCATGCTGAACGCCGAGGTGCAGGAGCGCATGCGCCAGGGCAAGGGGCCGATGACGCCCGAGGGCGAGCTCGCCGAGGAAAAATACCGGCTGGTGGTCGAAGGCCCGCCCAACTGGACCCACTTCCGCGAGTTCTGGAAGATGTTCTACGACGAGGGCGCGGTGGTGGTCGCCTCGACCTACGCCAAGGTGGGCGGGGTGTACGACTTCGGCTTCCGCCACGACCCGGAGCGGCCGCTCGAGTCGCTCGCCGACTACTGCCTGGGCTGCTACACCAACCTGAATTTCCCGCAGCGCATCGACATGATCTGCCGCTACCTCGACGAGTACTCGGCCGACGGCCTGCTCATCAACTCGATCAAGAGCTGCAACAGCTTCTCGGCCGGGCAGCTGCTCATCCTGCGCGAGGTGGAGAAGCGCACCGGCAAGCCCGCCGCGTTCATCGAGTCGGACCTGGTCGATCCGCGCTACTTCTCGGCGGCGAACATCAAGAACCGGCTGGAGAGCTACTTCCAGATGATCAAGCAGAAGCGCGCCGCGGCGGTGCACTGACCATGAAGACGTTCATCGGCATCGACCTGGGCTCGACCACCACCAAGGCGCTCGTCATCGACGAGGCGAGGAACGTCCTCGGGCGCGGCATCACCAACTCGCGCTCCAACTACGACACCGCCGCCACCATCGCCAAGCAGGAGGCGCTGGTGAACGCGCGCTTCCACCTGTTCCGCGAGGCGCTCGGCCGCACCGGCGCGCTGAACGGGAGCCTCGAGGACTTCCTCGGCCAGCTCGAGCGCGACTTCAGGCTGGAGCAGTTCGTGGAGCAGCTGGCGGACCTCGAGCACACCTGCCGGCGCAACGCCGAGGGCACGCGCTTCGGCGAAGCCGCGGCGGCGGTGGGCACCGCGCTCGAGGAGCTGTTCAGGCGGCTGCGCGGTGAAGCCCCGGAGCTGTTCGCACCGGGCGCGAAGCGAAAGAGCGACTTCTTCCGCGACATCGCGGGCAGCCGCTACCTGGCGCAGGGCGAGACTCTCGCCAGGGAGACCGGCGTTCGCTACGACATGCTGCTCAACGTGTTCGATCGCTCGATCATCGAGGTCGAGAACCGCATCTACGGCGAATCGATCTCGAAGCACCTGCTGGCGGCGCTGGATCGCACCTTCGCGGCGATGCCGCAGCACGCCGCGCGCGGCGAGAGGATCCGCGCGCCGATCCAGGGCATGCTCGACATGGCGCTCGAGGAAGCCTACGTCATCGGCACCGGCTACGGGCGCGCGCGGCTGCCCTTTTCCAAGGAGCACGTCCGCTCCGAGATCCTGTGCCACGGCCTGGGCGCGCACGTGATGCACCCGAATACCGCCACCGTGCTCGACATCGGCGGCCAGGACACCAAGGCGATCCAGGTCGACCCGAACGGCATCGTCGAATCGTTCCAGATGAACGACCGCTGCGCCGCCGGCTGCGGGCGCTACCTCGGCTACATCGCCGACGAGATGAACATGGGCCTGCACGAGCTCGGGCCGCTCGCCATGAAGTCGACCAAGACCGTGCGCATCAACTCGACCTGCACCGTGTTCGCCGGGGCCGAGCTGCGCGACCGCCTGTCGCTGGGCGAGAAGCGCGAGGACATCATGGCGGGGCTGCACCGCGCCATCGTGCTGCGCGCGATGTCGATCCTGGCGCGCTCGGGCGGGATCAGGAACGAATTCACCTTCACCGGCGGCGTCGCCAAGAACGAGGCGGCGGTCAAGGCGCTCAAGGCGCTCGTCTTCGAGAACTACGGCGAGATGACGCTCAACATCAATCCCGACTCGATCTACACCGGAGCGCTCGGCGCCGCGACCTTCGCCTGGCGCGCGGTGACCGAGGAGGGCAAGGTCGTGGAACACAGGGAGGCGGCATGATCCACACCGCGGGCATCGACATCGGCTCGGGCGCCGTCAAGACAGTGCTGTTCCGCCACGAGGGCGACCGCAGCCTGTGGCTCGCGCGGCGCTGCGAGCGCATCCGCAGGCGCGATCCCATGCAGCTCGCGCAGCAGAGCTTCAACGAGGCGCTCGAGGAGGCGGGGCTCGCGGCGAACGACATCGAATACATCGCCACCACCGGCGAAGGTGAAAACGTCAAGTTCGCCACCGGGCATTTCTACTCGATGACCACGCACGCGCGCGGGGCGGTGCACCTCGCGCCCGAGGCGCGCGCGGTGGTGGACGTGGGCGCGCTGAACGGCCGCGCCATCTGGATCGACGGGCGCGGCAAGGTGCTTTCCTACAAGATGACCAGCCAGTGCGCCTCGGGCTCGGGGCAGTTCCTCGAGAACATCGCGCGCTACCTCGGCGTCGCGGTGGAGGAGATCGGGCCGCTCTCGGAGAGCTCCAAGAACCCCGAGAAGGTCAGCTCGATCTGCGCGGTGCTCGCCGAGACCGACGTGATCAACATGGTGTCGCGCGGCATCGCCACGCCCGACATCCTGAAGGGCATCCACCTCTCGATGGCCTCGCGCCTGGTGAAGCTGCTCAAGGTCACCGGAATCACCAAGGGCAAGGTGCTCATCACCGGCGGGCTCGCGCTCGACACCGGGCTGCTCGCCGCGCTGCGCGAGGAGCTGGTGAACGAGAAAATCACCGGCCTGGAGGCGATGAACCACCCGGATTCGATCTACGCAGGCGCGATTGGCGCGTCGCTGTGGGGCGCTTTTCGGCACCACAGGCTGAAGGAATTGCAGCAACGCGCGGCGGCCTGAACGAAAGGAGAAAGGGAATGTCGCTGCTCATCAACGAAACCTGCACCGCGTGCGACGCGTGCAAGCCGGTCTGCCCCAACGAGGCGATCGCGGTGGGCGACCCGATCTACGTCATCGACCCGTTCAAGTGCACCGAGTGCGTCGGGGCCGAGGACGAGCCGCAATGCAGGCTGGTCTGCCCGGTCACCGACTGCATCGTGGACCACCCGGACTACCGCGAGACGCGCGAGCAGCTGCTCGAGAAGTACCAGTCGCTGCACGCTTGATGAAGCCTCGCTGAATCAAGGCCCCACCCCGGCGCGGGCATCTTCCTTGATCATGTCGGACGCCTTTTCGCCGATCATGATCGACGGCGCATTGGTATTGCCGCCAGTGATCGTGGGCATGATCGAGGCGTCGACCACCCGCAGGCGCTGAAGACCGCGCACCCGCAGCCGCGCGTCGACCACGGCCATCTCGTCGGGGCCCATCCTGCACGTGCCGACGGGATGAAAGATCGTGCCGCCGGTGTTGCGAACCCATTGCTTCAGCTGATCGTCCGTCTGCACCGCCTGCCCCGGCCCGGTCTCCTTCGGCCGATATTTCTTGAACACGTCGCAGTGCACGATCCGGCGGCATTCCTTGACGCCCTTGATCAGGACGTCGAGGTCGATCTCTTCGGAGAAGAAGCGCGGATCGATGATCGGGGCGGCCAACGGATCGTTCGACGCGATCGCCACCGTGCCGCGGCTCTTCGGCCTGAGCAGCACGGCGAAGCACGAATAGCCGTGGCCGACCTCGACCATCTTGGGCGGCGGCGCGCGGTGCCCCGGTATGAACACGATCTGAATGTCGGGCCGGTCGAGCTCCGGATCGGTGCGCAGGAAACCGCCCGATTCGATCAATTGCGCGGCGAAAAACCCCTTGCGGTCGATCAGATAGCGCAGCGCGTGGAGCGCCAACGAAGGCGCCTTGGGCCAGGAAAAACCCCAGGGAATGCGCGATTCGGTCCGCATCAGGATGCCGCCCGCGGCATGGTCCTGCAGGTTCCTGCCCACGCCCCTGAGGGCGTGCACGACCTTTATGCCGTGGGGTTGCAGGTCCGCGGGATCGCCGATTCCCGAAAGCTGAAGGAGCTTGGGTGAGACGATCGCGCCCGCCGAGACGATGACCTCGCGGCGGGCGTCGAGCCTGCGGCCGCCGACGAGCTCGATGCCGACTGCGCTCCTGCCTTCGAGGATCACCCGCGCCACGGGCGAATCGGTCATCAGCGTGAAGTTGGGCCGGCGGGCCGCGGGCCAGACGTAGGCGGTGGCCGTCGACCAGCGGCGGCCGTTCTTCTGCGTGACCTGGTGCCGGCCCATGCCGTCCTGGCTCTCGCCATTGAAGTCCTCGTTGTGGCGGTGGCCCAGCTGCTTGCAGGCCGCGAGGAAGTCCTTTTCGAGGGGGCTCGCGATGTTGGGAAACGTCACGTTCAAGGGCCCGCCCCTGCCGTGGTACTGCGTGCCGCCATATTGCTCGTTGTTCTCCGACTTGACGAAGCAGGGTCTCACGTCGGCACAGGCCCAGCCGGGATTTCCCTGCTTGGCCCAATCGTCGTAGTCGAGCTGGTTGCCGCGCATGTGGACCATGGCGTTGATCGCGCTGGTGCCGCCGACGGCCTTGCCTCGGGGCGTGAAGATCGGGCGGTTGTTGAAGCCCGCCTGCGGCACCGAGTTGTAACGCCAATTGAATTTCGCGTGGTACGGCAGTTTGATGATGCCGGTCGGTACGTGGATGTAGGGGCTGTTGTCGGGCGGCCCCGCCTCCAGCAGGCAAACCGAGACGGAAGGATCCTCGCTCAGGCGGTTGGCCACGACGGCGCCCGCAGAGCCTGCTCCGACGACGATGTAATCGAAGCGTGCCGTTTCCCTGATCAATCCAGAGCGCAAGTCCGGAATCCGGCGAAAATGTCGTTCCGATACGGCTGAAAGAAGTTCCGCAACGTGTTGTAGGCGAACCGCGGCCGGGTGGCCCAGCTCCCTCCCTTCAGGACTTTGCGGTAGCCGAACCACGGAGCCGAATATTCCTTGTAGGGGTAATCGACGACAAAGCCCGGAAACGGGTAGAAGGCAGAGGCGGTCCATTCCCAGACGTTTCCGATCATCTGCCGGCAGCCGAAAGCGCTGTCCCCCGCCGCGTAGGCGCCGACATCCACGCAACCGGAATGGTGCGCATCCAGGTTGGCGCGACCGGCGTAGTGCGGATCGTCCCCCCAGGGATACCTGCGTTTGCGTTCGGTCACTCCGCTGCCGTGATTCGCAGGCTCGGCGCTCGCGGCCATTTCCCATTCCGCTTCCGTCGGCAGCCTTCGCCTCGCCCAGTTGCAGTAGGCGCTCGCCTCGAACCAGTTCACGTGCACGACCGGTGCATGCGGCTCCAGCGGCACGACCGAGTCGAAATGACGGCGCATCCACCCCTCCTTGCCGCGCCTCCAGTAGACGGGATGGCACGCGCCGGTCCTGCTTCGCCACGTCCACCCCTGATAGCCCCACAGCTCGCGGCGAAAATAACCGCCATCCTCGACAAACGCCTCGAATTCCGAGTTGGTCACGGGCGCCCGCGCGATCTTGTAGGGTCGGATTTCGGTCACGTGGGACCATTTTTCGTTATCGAACGTAAAGGGAGCATCAGGCGCGGCGCCGAGTCGCATCGCGCCTCCCGGGACCTGCACGTCTCCGGGCAGAGGCCCGCCGCCGATGTCGCGGGCAGGGGATCCAGCGACGCTATTTGCGAATGACGGCATGGCGTAGCCGAGGGTCTGCCTCATGTAGGTGAAGGCCTCGCCGTGCATGTCCTCGTGGACGAGGGCGAGCAGGTAAAGATACGTTTCTCCGGCGTCCGGTTCATGCGACGCCAGGCGCTCGAGCACGAGGTCCTTGACCCGTTCGGTGTATTCCAGCGTCTCGCGCCTCGTCGGCAGGGGCAGGTGCCAGCGGTCGTCGTGGTCGACCTTGAAGGAATCGTACAGGTCGTCTCCCCCCTCCATGACCGGGCTCCGTTGTTCCAATATGCGGAGCAGGAAGACGTCGTAGAAAAACGCGACATGCCCCAGCTCCCATGCGAAGGGATTGACGATCTCCATGAGCGGAACGCTCAGTTGCGCGTCGTGCAAATCGGCGATGCAGGCCAGGGTGTGCTCGTGGGCTTCCTCGACCACCTGCGCCAAGCGCGACGCAGGCAGCACGTAGTGCTTGTTTTCCAGGATCCCCACGCGATTCCCCCGTTTGCGCCGACGCTGGTGCACGTTACCCGGTCGTTGGCGCGCAAGGTTTGACGCTCATCAAGGTATCGTCCACCCCATGCCGGAGGCCGCGCGCGAGCTACAGACGAAGGGCCCGAAGGGCTGGCCTCAGACCCCCGCTTCTTGCAGCACCCGCGCGAGCGCGCGCGCGGGCGCGAGGACCTGTACGCCGCGGAGGGTGCGATCGAGGAAGGGACCGAAATCTCGCCTGTCGCCGGTCACCAGCACTTCGGCGCCCGCCTGCACGGCGGCGGCGAGGATCGGCGCGTCCTTGAGCGGCAGGCCTTCCTGCCGCGCCCATTCGACGAGGCTGGGGGGCGCTTCTGCCACGACATCGATTGCCGAAAGCGCCTCGGCGAGCCGCTTTTCGTATTCGTTCGACTTCAACGCAAGATTGCGCTGCGCCTCCTCGAGCGCGTGGGCCGAGGTCTGGAGCGTGCATCGTCCCGCGCGGGCAAGGGCAACGAGCGCCTGCGCATTGCCCGCCTGCTGGTGCGCCGCGCTGAAGATGACGTTGGCGTCGAGGAAAAGCTTCAACGCCTGCGTCGGCGCAGCGCTTTCTGCACCCGTTTGGCGTCCGCCGGCGCGAGCCGGTTGGACTGCTCGAATTCCTTCACCCGGGCCGCGGAGTAGAGCTCGATCGGGTACACGCCCGCCGGGCGCAGGATCACCGCGCCATCCTCGGTCGCCTCGACGAGCAGCGTCGCGCGGCCCTCAAGCCCGAGCTTGCGCAGCACCGCGGCCGGCAGCGAGACCTGCCCTTTCTTGCCCAGCTTGACCACGTCCATACGATCTCCGGTATCCGGAATGCCGGATTATCTCATGTCCGGGCATCGGCGCGCGCAACAGCCCGCAATGCGCTATGGTGAGCGCCGTCCGTTCAATGGAGCGGCCGGATGAGAACCATCGCCATCGAGGAGCATTTCACCACCCCGATGTACCGGGCGAACGTCCCGGCGAACGAGTTCCGCAACTTCTACCTGACCTCGCGCAGCGGGCAGCTCGGCCACGACATCGTCGCCCAGCTCGCCGACCTCGGCGCCGAGCGGATCGCGCGCATGGACGCGGCGGGCGTGGACGTGCAGGTGCTCTCGTTCGGCTCGCCGGGTCCGCAGGCCTTCGCGCCGGATCTCGCCGTCCCCATGGCGCGCGACGCGAACGACCTCGCTTTTGAGGCCGTCAAGGCTCACCCGCAGCGCTTCGCCGCGTTCGCCGCGCTTCCCACTTCCGCCCCCGAGGCTGCGGCTGAAGAGCTGGAACGCTGCGTCGCCAAGCTCGGCTTCAAGGGCGCGATGATCCACGGCCACACGCGCGGCGAGTTCCTCGACGACAGGAAATACTGGGTGATCTTCGAGCGCGCGCAGGCGCTCGAGGTGCCGATCTACCTGCACCCGACGCTGCCGCACCCGGACGTTGTCCGCGCGTATTTCGGCGGCTACGAGGAGCTGGCGCGCGCCGGCTGGGGATTCATGATCGACACCAGCTGCCACTTCCTGCGCATCATGTTCTCGGGCCTGTTCGATGCCTACCCGAAGCTGCAGATCATCCTCGGGCACCTGGGCGAGGCGCTGCCGTTCGCGATGCACCGGCTTCACGACCACACGTATCGCGCCGCCGGGCGGCGCGGGCTGAAGAAGACGCCGCTCGAGTACCTGCGCGACAACCTCCTGGTGACGACGAGCGGCAACTGGTACGAGCCGGCGTTCCTGTGCACGCTGCTCGCGCTCGGGGCCGACCGGATCCTGTTCGCGGTGGACTGGCCCTACGAGCCGAACCGCACCGGCGTCGAGTTCCTGAAGCGCCTTGCGCTCAGCGACGCCGACCGCGAGAAGATCGCGCACGCAAACGCCGAGCGCGTACTGCGCCTGTAGCTTACTTGATGAGGCCGGTCTTGCGCGCGAGCGCCTCCACCGTGCGGTGCTCCTCGCGGATCTCGGCCACCACGTCCGCGGGCGGCGCGTAGCTGAGCACGATGCCGAGCTTGGCGAGCCGCTCGGCGGCCGCGGGGTTCTTCACTGCTTTCTCCACCGCCGGAACGAGCGCGCGCGTCGCCTCGGCGGGAATGCCCGCAGGCGCGAAGAACGCGAGCCAGATCCCAAGCAGGTTCTGTGGGTAGCCCAGCTCGGCGAGCGTCGGGATGCCGGAGAACTCGGGGAACCGGGTCGAAATGACCATCCCGCGCATCGCGCCGCTCCTCAAGTGCGCGCTGAGCGCGCCGAGCGCGAGCACCACGCCTTCGATGTGCCCGCCGCGCAGCGCCGCGACCGCCGGCGCCGCGCCCTTGAACGGTACCGACACGAGTCCCGCACCGGTGAGCGAGTTGATTATCTCGACGCAGAAATCGCCGACCGAGCCGCTGCCGGCGGTGCCGATGCGCACCTTGCCGGGATTGTTCTTCGCGTGCTCGATCAACCCGCGGAAGTCCTTGAACGGCGCATCGCCCGCGACCACCAGAACGCTCGGGGTGCGCATCGCCATGCCGAGCGAGGTGAGGTCCTTCGTCGGATCGTAGGCGACCGTCTGCGGATCGAGCACGCGCCGGTAAGTGAGCGAGGCGTTCACTCCGAAGAGCAGCGTATGGCCGTCCTTCAGGGCCTTCGCGACGCTGTTGGCGCCGATCACCCCGGCGGCGCCGGGCCGGTTCACCGGGACGATCGGCACCTTGAGCGCCGCACCCAGCTCCTCGGCGAGCACGCGTGCGCCGATGTCGGCCGCATCGCCCGGCGCGAGCGGAATCACCAGCGTGATCGGGCCCTTCGGGAAATTCTGGGCGAGCGCCACCGGCGCGGCAAGAGGCAGCAGCGAAGCGGCGGCGAGCACGCACAGCGCAAACCTGATCCTGATCATGGCTTCCCTTTCTCGATATGCCGAGCCTGGGCGTATCGTGCCGCAATCGAAGACGATGGAGAACCCCCCATGACGAAAGACATGCGCAGCTGGATCGCAGAGCTGGAGGCGGCCGGCGAACTGATACGCATTGACAAGCCGGTCGATCCCCTGACCCAGATGGGCTCGCTCCTTTACCAGTCGCGCGAAAAAGCGCTGTTGTTCGAAAACCTGCCGCACGGCTGGCGCTCGCTCGGGCAGGCGCCGGCCAACGTGCGCCACGCCGCGCTCGCGTTCGGCGAGCGCGAGGAGACGGTGGTGCCGGCGATCGCGGCGAGACTCGGCGCGCGCATCCCGCCGCAGACCCTCGGCGACGGGCCGGTGAAGCAGGTCAAGCTCGGCCGGGGCGAATTCGACCTCACGCAGCTTCCGGTGCACGTCGCGGGGCAGCGCGACGCCGGCCCGGTGATCGGCTCGGGGCTGCTCGTGTCCAGGGACCCCGACACCGGCGCGCGCAACGTCAGCTTCCACCGGCTGCAGATCAAGGGGGCGGCGAAGTCCGGGGTGCTCCTCTATCCGCGCCATACCTGGAAGAACTACCTGAAGTACCAGGAGCGCAACCAGCCGATGCCGGTGGCGATCTTCATCGGCCACCACCCCGCCTACTACCTCGCCGCGGCGACCACCGCGGCCTACGGCGTCGACGAGTTCGAGATTGCCGGCGCCTATCTCGGCGAGCCGGCGCGCCTGGTGAAGTGCGAAACGGTCGATCTCGAGGTGCCGGCGGAGGCCGAGATCGTGCTCGAGGGCCACATCCCGCCGCACGTGCGCGAGGAGGAGGGGCCGTTTTCAGAGTTCCAGGACTACTACGTCACCGGCTCCGGCAAGAACCCGATCGTCGAGTACCAGTACATGACCCGCAGGCGCGACGCGATCTTCAAGAACCTGCAGAACGGCTCGGAGATGGAAGGCTGCGTGTTCCACAAGCTGCCGATGAGCGCGACCATCTTCCGGCGCCTGAAGGACGTCGGCGGCGGCCCGAACCTGCACAACGTGATGGCGCTGCCCGGGATCTTCGCGATCGCGGTGCAGATGACCCCGCGCGCCTACGGCGAGGCGAAGAACCTGCTGCTCGCGGCGCTTTCCTCCGAGTACCAGCACCCGAAGATCGCGATCGCGGTGGATGCCGACGTGGACATCTTCAACCCTTCCGAGCTGCTGTGGGCGATCGCCACGCGCGTCAACCCGGAGCGCGACATCGTGATCATCCCCGACACGCACAACCACGCGATGGACGCGAGCCTGCCCGAGATCGGCGCGCCCGGCACGGCGCTGTGGCAGCGGCGCGGCTCCAAGATGCTGATCGACGCGACCATCCCGCCGCCCGCGGACGCCGCCGCGCGCGCCGCATTCGAGCGCATCCGGCCGAGAAACCCGCAGCTGCGGCTGGAGGACTTCGCCGCCGAAGCGTCGCTGCCGATCGTGCGCTCGCTCGCGCCGCTGTTTTTCGGGTCGAAGCTGCTGCGCTGAGGGCAGAGCGGAAGAGGAGGCGACCATGCACGGGGGCAGATTTCGTGCGGCGGTGGTGCAGGCGGGCAGCGTCCCGTTCGACACGGCCGCGACCGTGGACAAGACGCTCGGGCTGATCGGGCGCTGCGCCGAGCGCGGCATCGAGCTCGCGGTGTTTCCCGAGGCGTTCGTCGGCGGCTACCCGAAGGGAATCACCTTCGGCGCGGTGGTCGGCGCGCGCCGGCCCGAAGGCCGCGACTGGTTCGCTCGCTACCACGCCGGCGCCATCGCGGTCCCCGGCCGCGAGACCGAGGCCCTCGGCAAGGCCTGCATGCGCGCGCGGCTTCACGCCGTGGTCGGCGTGATCGAGCGCGACGGCGGCACGCTCTACTGCACGGTCGTTTTCTTCGGCCCGGACGGCGGGCTGCTCGGCAAACACCGCAAGCTGATGCCCACCGCCGCCGAGCGGCTGGTATGGGGCTACGGAGACGGCTCGACGCTGCCGGTGCTGGAGACGCCGCACGGCCGGCTCGGCGCGGTGATCTGCTGGGAGAACTACATGCCGATGCTGCGCATGGCGATGTACGCGAAGAACGTGCAGATCTACTGCGCGCCGACGGCGGACGACCGCGGCACCTGGCTGCCTTCGATGCAGATGGTCGCGCTCGAGGGACGCTGTTTCGTCCTTTCGGCCTGTCAGTACATCGCGCGCGGCGCCTACCCGGCAGACTACCCGTGCGAGCTGTCGAACGATCCGGGGTTCGTGCTGATGCGCGGCGGCTCGTGCGTCGTCGACCCTCTGGGCGGCGTGCTGGTGGCGCCGCACTTCCAGGGCGAGGCGATCCTCGAGGCCGAACTCGATCCGCTCGACATCGCGCGCGGCAAGTACGATTTCGACGTCGCCGGGCATTACGCGCGACCGGACGTGTTCCGGCTGTCGGTGAACGAAGCGCCGCAGCCGCCGGTGGCGTTCGGCGCGCGCGGCGGCGGCTGAGCCGGCGTGAGCGCGCCGTTTCACGTCATCGCCAAGCCGAGCGGACCGGACTGCAACCTCGCCTGCGGCTATTGCTTCTACCTGGCCAAGGCGGCCATGTTTGCGCCAGGCGCGCCGCTACGCATGAGCGAGGCGGTGCTCGAAGCGTACGTCCGGCAGCATATCGAGGCGCAGCCGGTGCCGTACGCCGAGTTCATCTGGCAGGGCGGCGAGCCGACGCTGATGGGGATCAAGTTCTTCGAGCGCGCGCTGGAGTTGCAGCGCCGCTATCGGCGAGCGGGCATGACGATCGGCAATTCGTTCCAGACCAACGGCGTGCTGCTGGAGGACGACTGGTGCGCGTTCCTTGAGGCGAACGGCTTCCTCGTCGGGCTGAGCCTCGACGGCCCGGCCGAGCTGCACGACGCCTGGCGCGTCAATCGCGGCGGACGGCCGACGTTCGCGGCCGCGTACAAGGCGCTGAAGCGGCTGCAGCGCCACGGCGTCGAGTACAACGTGCTCTGTGTCGTCAACGCGCGCAACGCGGTGCAACCGCGACGCGTGTACCGCTTCCTGCGTGGCGAGGGCGTGCGCCACATCCAGTTCATCCCGGCGGTGGGCCGGGACGCGCGGGGTAACGTGACCGGGTGGACCGTGCCGCCGCGCGCCTGGGGCGAGTTTCTCACACGCACGTTCGACCAGTGGCTCGAGCGCGATGCGGGGCGCGTGACCGTGCAGCACTTCGACATCGCGCTCGGCGCCGCGGCCGGCATCGAGCCGCGCCTGTGCGCGCACGCGCGGCGCTGCGGCACGGCGCTCGCGCTCGAGCACAACGGCGACGTTTACGCCTGCGTTCCGATCTTGGAGCCCGCATACCGGCTCGGCAACCTGCTCGAGACGCCGCTGGGGGAGCTCGCGAATTCCGCCGCGCAGCGGCGCTTCGGCGCGGACAAGCTCGACTCGCTGCCGCGCCAATGCCGCGAGTGCGCGTTTCTCGCGGCGTGCAACGGCGGCTGCCCGAAGGACCGCTTCGTCGCGACCGGGGACGGCGAAGCGGGACTCAATTGCCTGTGCGAGGGGTACCGCCACTTCTTTGCGCACACTGCCAGGGTGTTCCGATCCCTTCTTAACACGCATCAAGGCCGGCATGGACCGGGGCGATAGTCTGCTCTCGATGGCCTCGCGCCTGGTCGAGAAATACAACGCCTTTCACACCTGAGATCGGGACGGCAGGTTCTTTGCTTCCGATCCTTGAGGCGTTCGCCATCGCGCGCGGCAGCGTGGTCGCGTTAGCGGGCGGCGGCGGCAAGACCTCGCTCATGTGGGCGCTGGCGCGCGCGGCGAGCGCGGCCGGCTGGCGCGTGCTGACCACGACGACCACGCGCATCCGGATGCCGCGCGAGGACGAATGCGCGCTGACCGTTCTCCTCGACGCGCGCGACGATCCGGTGGGCGTCCTGCGCGGCCACCTCGCGCGCACGCCGCACGTCACCGTGGCGGCGCGTCGCCGCGAAGAAGGCAAGCTCGGCGGGCTCGCGCCCGCGCTCGTCGACGCGATCGCGGCGGCCGGCATCGCCGAGCTGATCGTGGTCGAGGCCGACGGCGCGGCAGGGCGGCCGATCAAGGCGCCGCGCGAAGGCGAGCCCGTTTATCCCGGCTCGACGACGCTCGCCGTGATGGTGGTCGGCGTCGATGCGCTCGGCGTGCCGCTCGACGAGGCGCACGTGTTCCGTGCCGCGCTGGCGGCGCAAATTACCGGCCTGGAGCCGGGCGCTCGAGTTACGCCCGAGGCGGCGGCCGCGCTGCTGGTCGGTCCGGGCGGCCTCGCCGCCAAGGCGCCGGCGCGCGCGCGCATCGCGGTACTCGTGAACAAGGTGGAGGATGCGGCGGGCGAACGTGCGGCCCATGCGCTCGCGCAGCGCCTGCTCGAGCGCGGCGCGCCGCGGCTCGAGCGCGCGCTCATCGGAGCCGTGCTGCGCGCCGAGGCGGGCTTCGCAGTGCTCGAAAGGTAGAGAATCGCCTCGATGACGCCGCCCGCGACGGCGCGCCTTGTCCGAGACGCCGCCGCAATGGGTCGCGCCCGGCTTAACCTGAATCAATGTTGGGGTGGGCTGGAGCGGTAGGCTGCGAGCGTTTTCCGGCGCTCGACAAACTCATGGCGACCGACGAAGCTCTCGAAGGGTACGTACCTTTCCCGCCGGAATTCGCCGAGCGGTACAGGCGCCTGGGCTACTGGGAACCGAAGACGTTCGGCGAGCGGCTGGACGACTGGGCGGCGCGCTTCGGCGAGCGCACCGCGATCGTCGCGGGCGAGGAGCGCGTGAGCTACCACGAGCTGTCGCGGCGCGCGGACCGGCTGGCGGGCGCGCTCGCCGCGCTCGGCGTGCGCAGGCGCGACCGGGTGCTGCTGCAGCTGCCGAACACGGTCGAGTTCGTCTGCCTCAGCTTCGCCCTGTTCAGGATCGGCGCGCTGCCGATCATGGCATTGCCCGCGCACCGCGAGGCTGAGATCCTGCGGCTGCTGCAGTTTTCCGAGGCGGCGGCGTACTGCGCGCCGGCGAGCTGGCGCGGCTTCGACTACGGCGCGATGATCCGCTCGATCGCGCCGAAGGCGCCGGCGCTGAAGCACGTCGTGATCGCCGGCGCGGCGCCTGCCGGCACCGTGCCGCTCGACGAATTGCTGCGCGCGCGGGAGGCGGCGCTGCCCGAGGGGCCGGAGCCCTCCGACGTCGCGCTGTTCATGCTCTCGGGCGGGACCACCGGCCTGCCGAAGCTGGTGCCGCACACGCACGAGGACTACGCCTGCGTCATGAACCTGGCGGCCGGGCACTCGGGCCTCGCCGAGGACTCGGTGTTCCTCGCCGTGCTGCCGATCTCGCACAACTTCTCCTTCGGCACGCCGGGGGTGCTGGGGGCGCTTTCGCGCGGCGCGAAAGTCGTGCTCGCGCCGACTCCCAGCCCGGAGAGCGCGTTCCCGCTGATCGAGCGCGAGCGCGTGACGATCACCTCGTGCACGCCGGCGGTGGCGATCCAGTGGCTCGACTCGCCGCTGCGCGAAAGGCACGACCTCTCCTCGCTGCGGGTCATGCAGGTCGGCGGATCGAGGCTGCCTGCCGAAGTGGCCAAGCGCATCAAGCTGGAGCTCGGGGTGACGGTGCAGCAGGTCTACGGCATGGCCGAGGGGCTGAACAACATCACGCGGCTCGACGATCCGGAGGAAGTGCGCTTCAACACCCAGGGCCGGCCGCTGTGTCCTGCGGACGAAGTGCTGGTCGTGGGCTGGGACGGAAAGCCGGCGCCGCCGGGCGAACCCGGCGAGCTGGTCACGCGCGGGCCGTACACGATCCGCGGCTACTACCGCGCGCCCGAGCAGAACGCGCAGGCGTTCACGCCCGACGGCTTTTACCGCACCGGCGACGTGGTGCGCATGACGCCTTCCGGCAATTTCTGCGTCGAGGGCAGGATCAAGGACCTGATCAACCGCGGCGGCGAGAAGATCTCTGCCGAGGAGATCGAAAGCTACATGCTCGGCCATCCCGCGGTGCAGAACGCCGTGGCGGTGGCGATGCCCTGCCGCGTGATGGGCGAGCGCGTCTGCGCCTACGTGATCCCGCGGCCCGGCGCCTCGCTCACACTGGAGGAGCTGCGCGAACACCTCGAGCGGGCCGGGATCGCGAGCTTCAAGTTTCCCGAGCGGCTGGAGCTGGTGGAGAGCTTTCCGCTCACCAGCGTCGGCAAGGTGAGCAAGAAGGCGCTGCGCGAGGACGTCGCCGCCAAGCTGGACGCCGCCAAGGCGGCCTGATCGCAAGGAGCGTACCGATGGTCAAGATCGTGATCTTCTTCAAGCGCCTGCCCGGAATGTCGGTGGAGGCGTTCCAGGAGCATTGGCGTACCACGCACGCGGACATCATCGTCGGGCTGCCGGGGATCCGGCGCTACGTGCAGAATGTCCCGCTGCCGACGGCGTATCGCAAGGGCGAGCCGCCGTTCGACGCGGTCGCCGAATCCTCTTTCGACGACACGCAGGCCATGAAGGCCCTCGCAAGCACGCCGGAATACGCCGCGGTCCTCGCCGACGAGCCGAACTTCATCGACCGCGCGACCATGGGCTCGATCATCACGGAGGAGCACGTGGTGAAGGACGGCGAGCCTCCCGCCGGGGCGGTGAAGAGCGTCGATTTCGTGACGCACAAGGCGCAGATGCCGATCGACGAATTTTTCCGTTACTGGCGCGAGGTGCACGGGCCGCTCATGGCGGCGGCGCCCGCGGTGCGCCGCTACCTGCAGTGCCACACGCGCCGCTCGGCCTACGCGAGCGGCAGGACGCCCGCCTACGACGGCGCTGCGATGAGCTGGTTCGACAGCACGCAGGCGCTGCGCGAGGCCGCGGCGACCCCGGAGTTCGCGCGCCTGCGCGAGGACGTGGCGAGCTTCGTCGCGCGCGAGCGCTCGCCGTTCGTGCTGGCGAGCGAGCGCGTGGTGCTCGGTTAAAGAATCTTTGCGCAACGGAGGGTGATCGATGCCTGAACGAGCGGGCGCCAAGCCGATTCAAGATCTGCTCGAACGGCTGGCGCGCGTCGAAGAGCTGGGCGAGCTGATCCGGGTCGGGCAGCCCGTCGACTGCCAGGAGGAGATGAGCGCGATCAGCTACCTCCAGGCTCGCGAGCACTTCCATGGCCTCGTCGCGCACCTCGCGGTAGGTGCCCGCGCGGCGCCACATGCGCCCACCGAGGCCGTGCCGTTCGGCGACGCCGAGCGCCACGTTGTCGAGCAGCGACAGCTCGGCGAACAGGCTCGAGATCTGGAACGTGCGGCCGAGCCCGCGCTTGACGCGCGCCTCCGGCGCCAGCCGCGTAACGTCTTCTCCTTCGAGCAGGATCGAACCGGCCGAAGGGCGCAGGTTCCCGGTCAGCATGTTGACGAGGCTGGTCTTGCCCGCCCCGTTTGGGCCGATGAGCGCGTGGCGCGCGCCCGCCTCGAGCCGCAGGTTGATGTCGTCGGCCACCGTGAGCGCCCCGAAGCTCTTGCGCAGGCCGCGCGTCTCGAGCCTGGCGTTCATGCGCGGCTCCCGCGCAGCGCCTCGAGGGCCCGATCGGCAAGGCCGAGGATGCCGCCGCGCGCGAACAGCACGATCAGCACCAGCAGCACGCCGATCCCGAGGGTCCAGTATTCCGGCGACTGCTTGGCGAGGTAATCGCGCGCCACGATGTAGACGAGCGGGCCGACGAACGCGCCGTACAGGCGCCCGCTGCCGCCGAGCACCAGCATCACCAGGATCTCGCCCGAGAGCTCGAAACTCACTGTCGAGAGCCCGACGAACTGCGTGGTCTGGGTGAGCAGGGCGCCTGCGGCTCCGGCGAGCGCCGCCGAGAGCGTGTAGGCGCGCAGCCGCCGGCGGTACACCGGGGCGCCGACGGCCTGCATGCGCACGTCGTTCTCGCGCGTGCCGGCGAGCGCCACGCCGAAGGGCGAACCGACGATGGTGCGCACCAGCCACCAGCCGGCCGCGAGCACCGCAAGGCTGTAGAGAAACGCCGTCCTGCCGCGGAAGTCGAACTCGAACACGCCGAGGATCGGCCCGACGGGGACGTCGCTCAGCCCGTCGGCGCCCCCGGTGACCTCGGTCCATTTGTTCGCCACTTCGAAGACGATCGACGCGATGGCGAGCGTGAGCATGAGCAGCGCGAGGCCGCGCGTGCGCAGCACCACCGCGCCGGTGGCGAGCCCGAACAGGGCGGCCGCAGCCGTGGCCGCCGCCAGTCCCGCGAGCGGATCGCCCCCGACCCGGACGGCGAAGATTCCGGCGGCGTACGCACCGAGCCCGAAGTACGCCGAGTGGCCGAGCGTCACGATGCCGCCGTAACCGAGGATCAGGTCGAGCGACAGCGCGAACAGGATGATGATCAGGACGTAGCCGCCGAGCGGCACGTACGTCGGCGCGGCGAAGAACACCACGAGGGCGGCCGCCCAGGGCAGCAACTCCGCGGCACGCAGCCCGGGCGCGCTGGCGTAACCGGTCGCGGCGCGGGCGGCGGGCATCTACGCGCGCCCGAGCAGTCCGCGCGGCCGCCACAGCAGCAGCGCCATGGTCGCCGCGTAGATGAAGAACGCCCCGAACTGCGGCACCGCGTACTTGAAGGCGGTATCGCTGAGCCCGATCAGTAGCGCGCCGAGAAACGGTCCGCGCAACGTCCCGAGTCCGCCGAGCGCGACGACGATGAGAAAGGTCACCAGCTGTTCGAACGGGTACACGGGCGTGATGGCGATCAGGTCGGCGCCGAGCGCGCCGCCGAGCGCGGCAAGACCGCTGCCGAGCGCGAAGGTGAGGGTAAACAGGCGCCGGGTGTTGATGCCGACCGATTCCGCCATCGGCCCGTTGTCCACCGCGGCGCGCACCATCGCGCCCCAGCGCGTGCGCTCGAGGCCCGCCCAGAGCACCGCGATCAGCACCGCGCTCGATGCGATCACCGCGACGCGATAGGCCGGGAACTGGCGCTCGCCCAGCGCGATCTGTCCCTTGAGGACCTCGGGCAGCGGGGCCGCCTGCGGCAGCGGGCCGTAGGCGAGGCGCGCAAGCGCCACCGAGATGAAGATGAGGCCGATAGTGAACAGCACCTGCTCCAGCTCGCCGGCGCGGTACAGCCGCGCGTAGAGCGTGCGCTCCAGCACGGCGCTCGCGAGCGCTACCGCGACGCAGGACGCGGCGAGCGCCGGCAGCCAGGGCAGCCCGAGCTTCTGCGTCGCGGTGATCATGAGATAGCCGCCGGCCATGGCGAACACGCCGTGCGCCAGGTTGACGAAGCCCATCAGGCCCATCGTCACCGAAAGGCCGACCGAGATCGCGTACAGGATCATGCCGTAGGCGAGGCCGTGAAAGGCGATGCTGATGAGGCTGTCGGCGAGAGCGTGCAAGCGCGACCTCTCGGTATGCGCGTCAGCTAGGTTCCAGGTCGCGTTGGTGCGACGGCGTCCAGCAACCCGGTCGCCAGCTTGAGAAACACGATCGAGCAGCGCGCGGTGCCGAGGTTGCGAATGTCGTGGGGGACTCCAGGGCCGAAGCGGATCATCGTACCGGCCTCGAAAACGTGCTCGGTGCCGGCGATGCACATGTTCGCGCGGCCTTCGACGACGTAGAAGATCTCGTCCTGCCGCGGATGGGTGTGCATCGCCGTCGACTGGCCCGGCTCGTAGCACACCATCTCGACGTCGATCTGCCCGCCCTTCACGAGCGCCTTGCGCATGCGCTTCCCGGTCGCGAATTCCTGCAGGGCGCCCAGGTCGAGAACCGCCGGGACCGGTGCGGCGTTCGCGAGCGTAGCGTGGTTCATCTCTGCCTCCCGATTCGGGACATCAGCGCCCGAAGGCGAACGACCAGCTCACGCGCATGCGCTCCCCGCCGGCGACGCTGCCGGCAAGGGCGACCGATACCGCGTCGCCCTCGACACGCTCGGGCCACAGCGCAAGATCCAGCCGATCGCCCATGTGAGTGGCGACCCGGAACTCGGCGCCGACGGCGAGCGTCTGCGGGCGCCGCCCGGCGCTCCACGAGCGGCCGAGCACCGCGGCGGACCAGTCCTCGAGCGTGGACTGGAACAGGTCGAACAGGCGCGCGAAATAGACCGCTCCGCCCGGATCGCAGTGTCCGTAGCGCACCAGTTGCTGCGAGCGGAATGCGTCGGGCGGTACGGCGCCGGCCGCAACCGGCGGAACGTCTTCCGCGGCCAGCGGCTCGAGGTAGCGCTCGGCGCGCGCGCGCAGGTCGCGCGGCATCTCGACCGAGCGTCCGCTGCGGCCCGAGATGATCGCGGTGGCGTGGCGCGCTCGGATGCGCTCCTCGCCCGCCACGCGCCCGGTGAGGCGCATGCGGATGGAGCTGCGCCCGATGCGCGTCGGCGCAAGCTCGAGCTCGAGCTGCTCGCCGAAGCGGACCGGTGCGAGGAACTCGCACTGCGTGCTCACGATCGGATTCCCGTAGCCGTGCTCAAGGAAGAACGCGGCGAACTGCATGCCGAGGCCGTCGCCGAACCAGTCCTCGACCGCGTCGTTGACGAGGTCGAAGAAGCGCGGCACCGACAGCGTCCCGGCCGGGTCGCAATGCGAGAAACGGATCTTCTGCGTGAGGACGAAGCACTCGGGCGCCGCTCGCCCGGGCGCCGGCGCCGTCAGACGGCACTCACGCGGCACAGCAGCGCGCGCAGCTGGTAGGTGCCCATCGCCGGGTCGTACGGCGGGCCGTTGTCGGTGAGCACGTTGGCGTTCGATTTCCACACGCCGTACTCGGGGGCCGGCTCCTCGGGGAACCACCAGCCGTGCTCGGCGTTGACGACGCGCGCATCGATCCCCTGCGAGAATTTCGCGCGCTGGCGGATGCGGCCGCGCCGCGTCTCGATCCACATCCAGCCGCCGTCGGCGATGCCGTGGCGCGCCGCGGTGTCCGGATGGATCTCGGCGCGCGGCTCGCGGTAGGCCTTCCTCAGGTTCGCGAGCTGCCGGTGCTCGGAGTTGAAGAAGAACGGGATGCGCCCGCCGGTGGTGAGAACGAGCGGGAACTCGCGCGCCACCTCGGGAGCGCTGAACGGGCTTTCGGGCGGCTCCTCGTAGTACGGCAGCGGCGCGTATCCAAGCTGCTCGAAGCGCGTCGAGTACAGCTCGATCCTGCCGGTCGGGGTGCGGAAGCCGCGCTCCTCGTACTTGCGGTAGCGGAAAGGCAGCTTGACGAAACCCTTGCGCTTCAGCTCGTCGAAGGTGAGCCCTACGCCGCCGTCGGCGAGCTGCCGGTCGAGCACCTCCTTCACCGGCTCCTCGCACAGCCCGAGCTTCATGCGGCGCGCGAGCGCGACGAAGATCTCCTCGTCCGACTTGCACTCGCCGATCTGCACCGTCTTCTGCTGCGCGAGCACGACGTTGGCCGCGATCGTGGGCAGCCCGACGATCTGATCCAGCTCCGGCCACGCGGCAGCGGGCAGCACGATGTCGGCGAGCTCGGCGGTCGGGGTCATGAACAGGTCCGCGCACACCATGAAATCGAGCTTGAGGAGCGACTCGTGCACCAGCCGGGAGTTGGCGTAGGTGGTGAGCGTGTTGTTGCCGAACACGAGGAACGCCTTGACCGGGTAGGGCTTGCCCTCGCGCATCGCCTGCAGCAGCGTCGGGATGTGCGCGGCGGGCAGATCGGCGCCCTCGCCGCCGAGCAGCCTGAAGCGCTCCGCGCCGAGGCGCTTGGCGCTCACCTCGGGGCCGAGGTTCTCGATCAGGCTCGGGAAGCGCCCGAGGCCCTTCATGCCGAACACCCAGCCGCCCGGCACGTCGATGTTGCCGGTGAGCGCCGGCAGCAGCGAGAGCGCGCGCACCGTCTGGATGCACTTCGGGGTGTGCTCGATGGCGCAGCCCCATTCGAGCATCGCGGGCTTGGTCTGCGCGAACAGGCGCGCCGCGGCCCGGATCTTGGGCGCGCTGACCCACGTGATCGGCTCGGCCCACTCGGGCGTGTAGCGCCCGACGTGCGCCGCGAGCGCCTCGAATCCGTGCGTCCAGCGCGCCACGAACTGCGCGTCGTAGAGCCGCTCGCCGATCAGCACGTTCAGCATCGCCAGCGCGAGCGCGTCGTCGGCGCCCGGGCGCACGCGCAGCCACACCTCGGCGCGCCTCGCGAGCTCGGTCTCGCGCGGGTCCACGACGATCAACCTGGGATTGGCGTCGAGCGCGTCGCGCACGTTGAAGCGCGTCTCGCCGTCGGGGCCCGAGTCGAGCGGATTGTGTCCCCAGTAAAGGATGCACTTCGGTGGCGTATCGCCGGTGAAGTCGCACACCGGGAAGTCGCCGAAGGTGAGCAGGCAGGTGTTGACGCGCGGATGGAAGCACTGCGCGAACCCCGGCTCGCACCAGTTCGGCGTGCCGAGCGCGTTCCCGAAGCGCGACACCCAGCGGATGTGGTGGCGGCCGGTGCCGGTGCCGAGCGCGATCGCCTCCGGCCCGTACTGCGCACGGATCTCGAGCAGCCGCGCGGAGATTTCGTCCAGCGCCTCGTCCCAGGAAACGCGCTGCCAGCGCCCCGAGCCGCGCGCGCCCAGACGCCGCATCGGGTGCTTCAGCCGGTCGGGGTGGTACACGAGGTCGCGCGCGACCGTGCCGATCGGGCACAGGCGCCCGCGGTTGAGCGGCGATTCGGGATCGCCGCGCACCTTGACCAGACGGCCGTCCTGCACGTGCATCAGGGTGCCGCAGCCGCCGTGGCAGGCGCGGCAGACGCTCTTCAGGACCACCGTCGGGGCGGCGGCGCCCACGATCTATGCGTCCTTCACCCTGGGGACGACCAGGTGGAAGAGCTTGAGCGTGCCCTGCGGCCCCGGCCGGATGGCGGCCGATTCCGCCGGCCCGAGGTAGATCCCGGCGCCCTTCGCCACCGGATAGTCCTTGCCCTGCAGCGTGATGACGCCTTCGCCCTCCATCAGGTAGACGAGCTGGTGGGCGTCGGCGGGAGATGTCGCGTCGAGGCGCTCCGCGCCGCGCAGCCAGCGCAGCATGCCGAGGACGTTGCGCGCACCGCACAGCTCGCGGTTGACGATTTCGGCCACTTCGCCGACGTTGCCGGCGGGCCGGTCGCGCCGGCATTCGGTGGTGCGGATGAAGGTGAGTGCCATGTGCGCTCCTCAGCTCTGCACCCAGACCTTGCCGTCGACGCGCTCCCAGAGCAGGTCCTCCTTGGTGCCGTCGAGGATCGTGGTCTTGAAGCGGTTCGGCGCCTGGAACTCGAAGTAGAACAGGGGATCCAGCGCCCGCAGTCGGTGGCGGTCTTCTGCCGGGATGAAGATCATGTCGCCCGGCTCCACCCGGCGGATGCCGTCGTGCGTCTCGACCGTGCCGCGGCCTTCCATGATGAAGTAGAAGTGCTCGCAGTTCTCGTGCAGGTGCAGCGGCGAGGCCGCGCCCGCCCGGTAGCGCATGATCCCTGCCAGCATGTCGTCCATGCCGGTCAGCTCCTTGCTGACGAAGAACACCCGCTCGCGCCCCGGCACGGTCGAGAGCAGCTTGGGAAGCTCGCTTTCCTGGAAGAGATAGGCCATCTGTGCCTCCTTATTCAGTCGCCCGAGCGCAGCTGGATGGTGCCGAGGTTGCGGCTCGCGCCGAGCTCGAGCTCGAGCGACTGCGTCGCGAAGCGTGGATCGCTGAACGAAACGCGGTAGCGGCCGCTGCCTTCGCCCAGGCCGTCGACGCGCCAGTCGCCGAAGTCGTCGCTGACCGTCTCGGCGAGCGTCCTGCCGTCCTTCTCCAGCGCGACGCGCACGCCGGCGGCGCACTCGTTCACGCCGCCGATCGGGCCGGCGAGGCTCCCGCCGACGAACGCCTTGCGCCAGCGGTCGAGGTTCTTGTAGTACACGCGCGGCTTGGTGCCGAGCTCGGGGCGCAGCGTTTCCAGACCCTCGCGCCGCGCCATGGCCTGCATCTCTTCGTCGCTCACGCAGACGCTGCGCATCGCGCGCGTCGGGCACACCTGCGCGCCGCGCGTCTGCGTCCAGCCCGAATCGATCAGGTGCGCGTCGAACGGCCAGGCCTGCGGCAGCTGCTGCGCCTCGTTCCAGAACGCCGCGCCGTAGGGACAGGCCTCCGCGATCTGGCGCTGGCCCTTCGCCTTCTCCGGGACGATGAGCACGATGCCGTCCGGGCGCTTGACGACCGCTCCGTCGCGAGCCGCCTTCAGGCATGGCGGGTCGTCGCAGTGGTTGCAGGTCACCGGCAGGTAGGCGACGTCGACCATGGGATAGGCGCCGCGCTCCTTTCTGCGGATGTCGATCCAGCGCTGGCCGTGCTTCGCCATCTCGGCGGCGTAGCCGGGAAATTCGTTGCCGTAGTACTCGTCGTGGCAGGCGAGCGCGCACAGGTTGCAGTCGCAGCACCTGGCGACGTCGATGACGAGGTTCCATTTCCTCATGGCTCAGCCCGCCGCGGCGGCCTGCGGCACGGCGCGGCGGCGCAGGTTCGGCGTGCCGTCCCAGCGCTCGACCTCGACCAGGCAGGAGTTCGCCGCCGTTCCGGTGACCTTCTTCGCGATCGAGCGCTTGGGCGTGAGCTGGTTGACGCAGCCGCCGCGGTCGACCGACGCGCCCGGCTCGCCCAGGGGGTCGTAGCAGGCCGAGGATCCGTAGGAATGCACCGTGCCGGGCGGCAGCCGCTCGGTGAGCTTCGCCGCGCAAAGAACCGTGCCGCGGTCGTTGTAGATCGCGACGATGTCCTGGTCCCTGATGCCGCGCGCGGCGGCGTCCGCGCTGTTCATCCTCAGGATCCAGTAGTAGTAGCCGTCGACCAGCACGCGGTGGTCGCGGATGTCGTTCACCGAGCTGTCCTTGCCGTCGCTCATAGTGTGGTAGGTGAAGCGCGGGTGAGGCGTGATGAGCTGCAGCGGATAGCGCGCGTACAGGTCCTTTGCCGCCGGCCCTTCCCACGAAGGCAGGTACTTCACGATCGGCGGGCGCTCGGGGTCGTCCGGGTCGAAGCGCTTCAGGCTCGAGCACTCGAACTCGAATCTTCCCGATTGCGTCTGCAGGCCCTCGAGGAAATGCTGGCTGTAATCGCCGGGCAAGGGATGCGGCTCGGGCACGTCCTTTTGCCGGCCCTCGTAGAACCAGCGCAGCGCCACCGGGTCGCGGTGCGCCTCGTCGAGCGCGGGGACGACGAAGTAGCCTTTCTTCAGGAACTTCTTCCACGAGATGTGCTTCGGCAGGTCGGAGGCGTCGAACAGCCGCTTCACCCAGTCGATCTCGCCCATGCCCTCGGAGAAGTACGCGCCCAGGCCCAGGCGCTCGGCGATGTCGAGGAAGATCTGGTAGTCGGACTTCGACTCGCCGAGCGGCTCGATGCACTTGTGCTGCAGGAACACCACGCGGTGATTCATCTGCGTCTGGCCGTGCAGCGCGTAGCCGCCGGTGCCGCCGAACTCGCTGATGTCCCAGCGCTCGAACTGCGTGCAGGCGGGCAGCAGCACGTCGGCGAACTTCGCCTCGCCCTCGAGCCAGATCGACTGGTTGACGACGAACTCCAGCTTGTCCGTGCGGTACGCCTTCACGTAGCGGTTGGTGTCGGTCATGGTGCCGATGGAGGCGCCGCCGTACTTGTAGAACATCTTCACCGGCGCGTGCCCGGCCTGCGGATAGACGAATTTCTGGAACTGGCCCTCGATGGACTTGCCGTTCCAGGGATAGCCCTCGGCCCTGCCCTCGAGGATCGCCTCGGGGATCTGCAGGCGCGGCACGCGCTGCGCCGACGGGTTGTAGGAAGGAAGCTGCGGCATCCTCTGGTAGAGGTTGATCGCGATGCCGCTGCCCTCGATGTCGCCCGACAGGCCGCCGTCGGCGTAGCCGGGAAAGTAGAAGCTGCGCACGTCGATCGGCGTGCCCCACTGCAGCAGGCCGAAGTTCACTCCCGGCCTGCCGATGCCCTGCATCGCCATGAGGCACGCAAGCGCGCGCGCCCACTGGATCCCGGTCGCCGAGCGGCACGCGCCGCCGTGGCCGTTGCCCCAGCCGCCCGCGCCGAGGTAGGTCTTCTTCCTGCCCCACTTGCACGCGAGCGCGCGCACGTCCTTCGCCGCGATGCCGGTCTCGGCTTCCTGCCACTCGGGCGTCTTCGGCACGCCGTCTTCGTTGCCCATCAGGTAGTCGCGCCACTTGTCGAAGCCCACCGTGCGCTTCTCGACGAAGCTCTTGTCGTAGAGCCCCTCGGAGATCCATACCTGCGCGATCGCCATCGCCAGCGCGGGATCGCTGCCCGGTTTCGGCGCGAGCCACTTGCCGCCGAGCAAGGCCGCGCTGTTGTTGTAGTAGGGGTCGATGTGCACCAGCTCGATCCCCAGGTCCTTCAGCCACAGGCGCCGCGCCGTGCCCTCGTAGGCGGCGTACGAGCCGCTCGTCGTCTCCGGGTCGGCCGACCAGAACACCACCATTTCGGCCTGCTGCATCAGGTCCTCGACGGTGTTGTAGGTTTCGGTCTGGCCCAGGCGCATGCTGTAGCCGTAGTGGTGCATCGCGCCCCAGTACCAGCCTTCCCAGCTGTCGGGGTTGTGCACCACGCGCGTCGTGCCGATGGCGTTGAAGAACTTGAAGGCGGAGCTGATGTAGTAGCCGATGTTGCCCCAGGTGTGGTGCGAGCCGTGGTTCGCCAGGATCGCGCCCTGGCCGTACTCGCGCTTGACGCGCTTGATCTCGGCGGCGACGATGTCGAGCGCCTCGTTCCAGCCGATGCGCTCGTAGCCCGAGATGCCGCGGTTGTGCGGGTTGCGCGCGCCCTTCGGATCGAAGTCCACGCGCTTCATCGGATAGAGCAGCCGCGCGGGAGAGTAGAGCGTCGACTTCTGGCACAGGGTGTGCGGCGCGACGCTCGTCTTTCGCGGCGGGGAGTAGCTCCTGCCGCGCGCGCGGATCGTCCAGGAAGGCGCGTCCTCGTCGGTGAACTCGAGCGGCGTGAGGCGCACGACCTTGCCGTCCTTCACGTACACGAACACCGGCCCGCCATTGGTGTGGCTGACGTAGCGCATCGTGCCGTCGGGCATCGGGGTGCCCCAGCGCATGCCGAGCGACTGCATCCGCCACAGCGTCTGCATGAACCAGAGCGTCACGTCGTCCGGCCCCGCCATCTGCAGGTTGAAGTTCTTGATCGCCTCGATCTGCTCGAGGTGGTCGACCGGCGGGGTCATGAGGCGCGCGCCGAGCGCGGCGTTCGCCACCGTGATCGTCATGTCGGGCGCCGGGTGCAGCCCGCGCCGCGTCGTGAGCTTCCCGTCGCGGAAGGTGTACCAGCGGCCGAGACTGCCGTCGCGCGTGCGGATCTGCGCGGTGAAGTTCTTCTGCTTCAGCCGCGCGGCGAACTCCGGGAAACGGCGCGCCTGGACGCGGATCGCCTGTGCGAGTCCGTACAGCAGCAGGGGAAACCTGAATGCGCTTGGCATGCCTGGTACCAGGATCGACTTTCGACATTGCACCTCGCCTGCCGGGCGCTCTTCTTGATGCATGTCAAGTCCCGTCGCGCGCCGTGGCGTCAGATTGCTAGTCTGGTAGTCGCGCATCCAGGCGCGGCAAGGAGGAAGGGGCCATGCGAGTCACTGGGACAGGCGCCCGCGGACTGTTGCGGGCAACGCTGTCGATCGTCGCGATGGCGGCGCTCGCGGCGCAGGCGCAGGAATATCCCGCCAAGCCGGTCACCATCGTCGTTCCCTTCGCTCCGGGCGGCCCGACCGACATCACCGCCCGCACGCTCGGCGATCAGCTCGCCAGATCGCTCGGCCAGCAGTTCATCGTGGAGAACAAGCCCGGCGCCGGCAGCCGGCTCGGCGCCAAGTACGTCGCGGGCGCGACCCCTGACGGCTACACCCTTCTGTGGGGCAGCGGCAGCTCGCTCGCGGTGGCGCCGCTGCTGTACAAGGACGCCGGCTACGATCCCGAGAAATCCTTCGCGCCGGTCAGCATCGGCGCGAGCACGCCGTTCCTGGTGGCGATCGGCGCCGT
>Ga0209641_10000100_pt1 | contig 64124 bp, 57 predicted proteins | sample RifCSP16_1_FD_184022 | JGI IMG/M metagenome (GOLD analysis project Ga0209641, IMG submission 184022) | Soil microbial communities from Rifle, Colorado - Rifle CSP2_sed 16_1 (SPAdes) (version 2) | ecosystem: Environmental > Terrestrial > Deep subsurface > Rock core/Sediment | place: Rifle... | reverse complement strand
CCCCGGTCAGGACCTTTGGCCTCACACGAACCTCGCCACGGCCTCCACCGGTTTCCGGTCGCGCGCTTTCCCGGGAGCGGCCGACCAGCCGAGCAGGACCAGCCCCTGAGGCTCCCAGTCAGGGGGCAGATCGAGCGCCTGGCTGATGACCTCCGGGGCGAAGAGAGGGGCACACAGCCAGCATGCCCCAAGCCCGTGCGCGTGCGCTGCCAGTAGCAGACCGTGCCCGGCCATGGCTACGCTCTGAACGGCCATCCGTCGCTCGGCGCGCCTCCGGCGCTCGTCCGGGTAAACGTCCATGTCCTCCAACGTCAGGCAGACCACGATGGCCACCGGCGCGCCCGTGATGCGCGTGTGAGATCGCGTAACGTCGATATCAACATCACGCGGATCATCACCGTCCTTCAGGCGGTCGGCTCTCAGACGATCCCCGAGCGCCCGCGCCAGGCGATCTTTGTCGGCCGGGTCACGCAAGACGGCGAAACGCCACGGCTGCTTGTTGTGGGCCGACGGCGCATGGCACGCCGCGGCCAGAACCGCGCGCACGAGATCATCGGCTACAGGCTGAGGTGTGAAATTCCGGATCGATCGCCGACTGGCCATCAAGGCGGTGAGTTGGGCAGCCGCGCTTGACTCGTTCATCCGCGAATGGCCGCATCCTGCGGAAGGGCCATGAAGGTAACCGTCTCCTTCGCCTCGGGAATATCGAACGTCTGTCCTCCTCGACGCATCCGTTTCAGCTCTTGAATTGGATCGACGGCATCCACTTCATCCCTCGTCCATGAGGTCGTGTAGGTTCGGATAGATCAGCGGTTCGCAGTCCAAGACTATCCGAGCGACAACCGGCTTCTCCCGCGTCGCGTTGTCTCTCAGCCAGGCGCCGTTCTCTTGACCTGCTATCACAGCCCAGCTCTTCCCACACAGATTGGCGTTTCAGATGAGACCGCGGCGTAGCAGAGCTTCGCGGGTCATCGGCCGCAGATCCGCGGCGTATGCGCATGTGCGATGATAAGTCTTGTAGCTAAACTCGTTGCGTTCCAGGTGATACGCACGCATGGCTGTCTTCCAATCGACCTTTTCGCCAAGATACTCTTGGAGGCGGCGCGCCAAGATGACAGCGTGCGTCGAGGCTTGATCGATACCCTGCCCCGACCAAGGGTCCATCACCATTCCCGCATCCCCAACCAACGCCCATCCTTCGCCCCAGGGGATACGAAGGTAGCCAGGGATACTCCCGGATCCCCGCACCTCCCCCTCCCGCACTGCCCTGACCAACCGTGGGGCTAGGGCGCTCATCGAGCGGAGCTCATTCAGGAGCATGCCCTCGGGATCGCGCTTGAACTCCTTGAATTGGGTTATCGGCACAGATGAAGCGAGCAGTGTAAGGCCATCGTCGCATGGAAAACAGTACACAAGGGAATTCCCTCGATAGTGGAACTCTGCCCCTTGGCCTTCAACATGCACGACCCCCCGGAAGTAGGCATAGTACATTGCCCGATGGACCGGTTCTTCGTGCTCGGCTCTCGCACCCACTTCCCTGGCCACATACGAGCGGATCCCGTCCGCCCCTATCACTACTCTCGCCTTTGCCTCACCCCTACCGCTCGGCTCTACCCACGCAACACCGGCGATCCTGTCGTTCTCCTTGAGGAGTCCCGTCACCTTCGCTGCCTCACGCAGCTCAACGAAGGGCGTCCTCCTGGCGCGGCGCACGAGGATGTCGTCGAGCGTGATCCGCCGTACGCACATGTAGAACGGATAGTCCTCCGGACGGTCCACCGCCTCTGGAAAAGCGATCCCATCTACTACGTTGTAGTTGACCGTGAGATGCGGCGCCCTTGCCTGAACTTCCTCATATACTCCCACCTGCCTGAGCGCCCGAAACGTGGCCGCTCTGAAGAAGTGGGTCGACAGAGTGTCGCTAGGAAATCTGGATCGGTCTAACAAAAGGACCCGATGACCCGCTTCTCCGAGAAGTGCCGCCACAAGCGAGCCAGCTACTCGCGCTCCCACTACGATGACATCGTAGTCCAAGCTCCACTCCCTCCGAGCCGCGGTCCTCAGATCATCGACATCTAGCCCTCGTGGCGCTTCTTCATCTGCTCGATATCCTCCATCCGGAAACTCTGCAGAGCAGTGATCGTCGCCGTTTGCCGAAACAGAGGCGGGAGGATTGCTCGAGCCTCGTCTTTGCTGTCCATATCCACGATGAACCAGGCTTTGTGAACGTCGTCGCCACATCCCCACTCGGCATTGGTCATGAAGTGCGAACCCGTCTCCATGAAAATCCGGACCGCGCGGTCGCAAGTTTCCTTCTTGTTCTCGTGCGGAACTTCTATGAGAAACCTCGTCATTAGAGACCTCCTTCCCTGGAGCCTACTCAAGCTCAAGAGCAATCACGCCTACGGCTGCCTTGCAGTGTATGCATGGACAGTATTCTTGCGTCTCGGCCAGACTCGCGCTCCTCCCGGACACCACGCGGCTTGAGAACACGCGCCGATCTGTCCACTCCGGGGTTCCCGAGCACGCGACGCTTGCCCTGGCGCGGGCAGCTCGATGCCGGTTGGCGCCGCTCACCGACGCAAGAGGACCTCAACCTTCGGATCAGGTTTTCAGCCTGGCGCCTCATCCGTGCCTCAACACCGAATCGTCATCGGAACAGGTCATCCTCTTCAGCTCGCAACAGCTCTCGCATCGATCCTTCTCCGAGCGGGTAGGGGAGACCCCGCACGTGGATCACCGGCAATCCTTCGTCCGCTTGACCCATCACAAGAGAGGCTCCGGCGGCCAACTCATCCGCCAAGCCGACCTGGGTGACTTGGAGCAAGTCGCCGAACAGATCGGGGTGACCTCTCAAGTCGAGCAGAGGCGGGAACTCCGCCACACCGATGGCTACCCCGACCGTGCCCATTCTCCAGGCCCGGCCGTGTGAGTCGATGATCAGCACGCCGAGGCGCGATCGAGTCTCAGTCTGTAGCCGATCGGCGAGCTGGCGAGCCGAGCGGTCGGGATCGATCGGAAGCATCAGAACCCACTCACCGGCTGCGCCCCGCGGGCCTCTTACGTTTGAGTGATCGACCCCGGCATTGGCGCACACAAAGCCAAGCCGGTGTTCAACAATGACCAGACCCGGCCGCGTACGAAGCACCCTCTTGCTTTCCCTCAGGATTACTTCAACCAGGCGCGGATCTTTCTGTGCCTTGTGGGCAAGCTCGACGGCGGCCGCGGAGGGCGTGATCGCTTCCAGGTTGACCAGCCGCCCCTCAGCTTTCGAGACGATCTTCTGGGCCACGACAAGGACATCCCCATCACCCAGGGTCAAGCCGGCGTCATGCGCTCCCTGCAGGAGCAGCGCCGCCAGATCATCGCCCGGCTCTACCAGAGGCAGGCCGGGCAGCGCGGTCAACGTCAACTGTGTGAGCATTCCGGGGCTTTGGGCCTACTCCGGACGCTGTTCGCCCGTGATGCGGATGCCGGCGCCTTTGATCTTGTAGCGTTGATTGATCCCGACCAGGATCGCCGCCAGACCTTCCGCCACCACGGCGTTCTGGAGCGGCCCAGCATCCCAGCCCAACAATCCGGCTGCCTTGACCAGCTGGAGCACCTGTTGGCGGGCGCCCTCGTCGTCCCCACAGACCAATACGTCGCACGCCACCGGTTCATCGCGCTTGAGATGCTGGTGCGAAACGCTATGGAACGCGGCCACGACGTCAGCCGACGGGCCCAGGATAGACTGCGCCTCCTGGGCGGCGCTTCCGGCATCCGGCATACGCACGACGGCCGGGTTTTCGGGAGCGAGCGGGACGCAGACGTCAACCAATACCTTGCCCTTCAGATGACCCTTGAGTGCTTCAAGCGTAGATCGATGAGCCTCGAAGGGGACGGTCAGTACGGCGATGTCGCATCCGGCCGCGGCCGCGGCGTTCTCCATGCCGTGGACTACGTCCCGACCGAGGCGTTCGTTGACCGCTTCGGCTGCTTTCTCAGCCTTCTCCCGGCTGCGCGAGCCAATGAGGACGTAGTAACCGGCCTTCGCCCAGCGACCAGCCAGCGCCTGGCCTTCTCTGCCCGTCCCACCAAGGATGGCGAGTGTGAGGATCATCCTGTCCGTCATGCTCACTCCACGAGCGAACGCCGGCGCTCAGTCCGCCGGTACAAAGGATCGATAGCGTTCCCAGACACCCGGAGCCAGCTCCCTGGCCCGCGCCGCAATCTCACCTTCATCAAGCGTCAGCATCTGGCGGTCGCGCATCAACACATTCCCGGCTACGATCGTTGTGGTGACCATCGATTCGTGAAACCCGAAAATGACATGCCAAGGGAGATTCCCCGGCGTCATCGGGGTTGTCGGATGATAGTCGACGACGATCACGTCGGCGTGGCTGCCGGGCTCGAGGGAGCCAAACGCCGATCCGGGGAAGAAGGCTTCCGCCAAACCGGCGTTGTTGGTGACGGCGATTTCCTTGATGGTCCCCCCCTGCATCCGGCGCGGATCGCGCTGCCAGACCTTGTGAAGCAGATAGGCCGCCTTCCACTCTTCCCACATGGCATTGGAGAAACCATCGTTCCCCAGGCCTACGCGGACGCCCGCCCTGAGGAGCGACTCGACTTCGGCCACCCCGACGCCGTTGTTCATGTTCGAACGCGGCTGATGCGTCACCCAAGTTCGGCTCTCAGCCAGCAGATGGGTCTCCTTGGCGTCGATGTGAATGGCGTGAGCGGCGATGGTCTTCTCCCCCAGGATACCATGCTTCGCCAGGCGATCCACGATCCGCAGCCCTGACTTCGCCTGGCTATCATACTCGTCTGCTTCATGCTCGGCTATATGGATGTGGAATCCTCCGTCTCGCGCCACAGCCGAGCGGGAGGCGTCGAGCGTCTCATCCGAGAGGGTCAGGCCGGCATGCAAGCCGAAGGTGGCGGATATCCGCCCGGAGGCCACGCCGCCCTTCCGGCAGCGTTGAAGGAAACGCACATTCTCCTTGATCCCGGCTCTGGCCCTGTCCGGGCCATCCCGGTCTGTTACCTCATAACACAGGACGGCGCGCACCCCCGCCTGTTCAACGGCCGAGGCGATCACATCCAGCGAGCCGTCGATGAAGTTGGGCGAGGCATGGTGGTCGATGACCGTCGTCGTCCCGTGCCGGACGGCGTCAACCATATAGATCAGGGCCGAAATGCGGACATCTTCCTCGCCAAGCGACTTATCCAGCGGCCACCATAGCTTTCGCAGGATCTCCGGAAAATCGCGCGGTGCCCGGCCAGGGATGGCCAGTCCGCGAGCGAAGGCGCTGTAGAAGTGCGTGTGGGCGCAGATATTGCCGGGCATGACCAACTGGCCATGTGCATCGAGGCGTTCTTCATCCAGGTAACGGGCGAGCAGGTCGGTACTGCCGCCGCTCTCGACGATCCGGCCATCACGTAAGAGCAGAGCTTGATCCTCAGGGAAGCGCTCAGTTTGATCCCATGAGACCAGGGTGGCGTTGTGAATCAGCATTGTGGTCCTCCAGGCGAATCACTCGCAATCCAGTCAATGGAGTGAAAACGACGACTACATGAAGGGAGGGCATCGAATTCGCTCCCTTAGCGTATGCTCTGCCCTCACGCCTTAGCCTGCATCTGCGCCAGCTCCCGCGCAAGCCAGTCCTGGTCGACGGGCAAGCGCCGGGCGCGCACGCCGCATGCGTTGTAGAGCGCGTTGGTGATCGCCGGCGTCGTTGGGATGCTGGAGATCTCCCCCACACCCTTGGCCCCGTACGGCCCTTCGCTCGTCGGATGCTCGACCACCAGAGACACGATCTCGGGTGTATGGACGATCGAAGGCATGCGGTAGCGCGCCAGTCTGTCGCTGAACACGCGCCCGTCCTCGACGATGAATTCCTCCGTCAACGCATTCCCCAGCCCCATCATCACCCCGCCCTCGATCTGGCCCTGAAGCCCGAGCGGATTGATGACCCGACCGACATCATTGGCGGCGATGACACACCTCACACTCACTTCACCGGTATCCAAATCGACTTCGATTTCGGCCGCCTGGGCGGCGAATGAGTAGGCGAAGTGCATGTCTCCCCCGGTCCCGAGCGCCTGCGTGGTCGGAGCCCAATATTCGTAGGTCGCACGCGGCTCCCGCCCCTCGGCCTTCATTAACGAGACCACTTCGCCGAACGGCAGGCGATCGCCGTTGACCTGGGCCAGACCTTCTACGAAGCGGATCGAATCCGGCGGGACGTCATACTTCTCGGCCAGGGTGGCCGCCATGGCCTGTCGCACGACATTCGACGCATGCCGGACGGCGTTGCCGGTAACGTACGTTTGGCGGGAGGCCGTTGTCGGCCCTCCGTCGGGAGTGAGGTCGGTGTCGGACAACAACACCTGCACCGCCTCGAGAGGCATCGCCAACTCTTCGGCGGCGATCATCTGCAGAACCGTCACCATGCCTTGCCCGATCTCGGCCGAAGAGGTCCGAACCTCGGCGGTTCCGTCCTGCCTGAGCTCGACCTCGGCCGCGGCTTTGTCCGGAGCTCCGCCGCCGAGACCGGTGTTCTTGTAGCAGACGGCGAAACCCCATGCCCGCCGAAGATGGGGCGCGCCCTCCACCCGGCGAGAGGCGAATGGATCTGCCCCTGCCCTTCGCCGAACCTCGGCTTCCACCCGCTCGATACATTCCATCAGTCCGACGCTCTCCTTCAGTATCTGGCCGGTGTTCGTCACCGTCCCTGGGCGGAGCGCGTTCTTGGATCGCAGCTCGATCGGGTTGATCCCCAGACGTTCGGCGAGTTGGTCCATCGTCGATTCGACGGCGAAGGCCGATTGAGTCACACCGAACCCGCGGAACGCGCCGGAGGGCGGGTTATTGGTGTACATGGCATAGCAGTCTGCCTTGACATTCGGGACGACATACGGGCCGCTCGAGTGCGTCGTGGCGCGGGTCATCACCTTCTCGCCCAGCGAAGCATATGCCCCGGTGTCACCGTACAACTCGGTCGCGGAAGCGACCAGACGGCCATCGCGCATGGCCCCCAGACGCACGCGGATTCGAGTGGCGTGGCGCTTGGGATGGAAGAGCAGGCTTTCGTGACGATCGTACAGGATCTTCACCGGCCGATCCGTGGCCTTGGCCAAGAGGGCGGCGTGGATCTGGCCGGCGATATCCTCTTTCCCGCCGAACCCGCCGCCGATCAAGGTGCCGATGATCCTGACCTTCTCTACCGGCATCTTCAGGCAAGCTGCGACCTGGCTTCGATCGGAGTATGGGATTTGCGATCCGACATAGATTTCGAGCCGCCCGCCGGATACCGGCCGGGCAATGCTGCACTCGGGCTCCATGTATGCGTGCTCGGTTGTCGGCGTGAAATACTCGTCCTCGAGGATGACTTCCGCCTGCTCGAAGCCGCGCCCGACATCGCCTTTCCGCACCTGGATGTGCTTCAGCAGGTTGCCGGTTTCGTGAACCAGGGGGGCCCCGTCCTCACGGGCGCGCACGGGATCGGTTACGGTCTCCATCGGCTCGTAAGACGTCTCGATCAACGCCAGGGCCGCCTCGGCGATCCGCCGCTCGTCGGCGGCGACCAGAGCCACCGCATCTCCGACGTAGCGCACCTTATCGCCAATCCCCACCAACACGGGCCAATCTCGGATCACGAGCCCATGGCGGTGCTCGCCGGGGATGTCCTCGGCCGTTAATACGGCGCGCACTCCCGGGAGCGCCTTTGCCCTGGCCACATCCAGGGCGGTGAGAATCGCGTGCGGGACTCCGGCGCGGAGTGTCCTCCCGTAGAGCATTCCGGGGAACGTCAGATCATCGGCGAACCTGGCGCTCCCGTTGACTTTCTCAATCGCATCCGGTCTGGGCACGATCCGCCCCACCGTGACCAGAGTCGAAGCCTCGGGCAGTTCCGACTGCGCTACCGGCTCACCTGTGCGCAGGCTGCGCGCCGCGGCCTGGACCGCCCGAACGATCGAGGGATACCCGGCACAACGACACAAAGTGTCCTTCAAGGCGTCCCGGATCTCGGACTCGGCTGGATCGGGGTTACCCTCAATCAGGGCGGCGGCGGTCATGATCTGACCCGGAATGCAGAAGCCGCATTGGACGGCGCCGAAGTTGACGAAGGCTTGCTGGAGCGGGTGAAGGTTCCCGTTCTTCGCCAGACCTTCGATGGTGACAACCCGCCTCCCGGAAGCCTTCATCGCCGGGATCGAACACGAGAGTATCGGCTCCCCATCCATCAGGACTGTGCACGTCCCGCATTCGGCTTCATCGCAGGCGATCTTCGTCCCGGTGAGACCCAGCCGGTAGCGCAAGACATCGGACAACATTTCGCCCGGGCCGGGTTCTACTTCGACCCAGTGCTCATTGACCCATAAACCCATCTTCGTCATTCACCAACCTCCACAACCATACCAGCGCCGCTCATCCCCAAAGTCTCCGTGGCGTTCAATCATCCTCCGACGGCGACAGGTGTCGGTGTGTCCTGACCCGTGGCGGCGGCGAGAGTCCTGCGCAAGAGGACACCCGTCAGATGCCGGCGGTACTCGACCGTCGCCCGGTGCGGGCTCGTCCGAAGGCGCGCTTCACCGAGCAAAGCCTCGGTCGCCTGGGCGATGACGTCGTCAGACAACTTCCGACCGCGCAGGATTGCTTCCGTTCGCCGAGCGCGCAGTGGTCGCGGCCCGGCCGGTCCGATGGCCATACGGATATCCTCGATACCAGTTTCATTCGATCCTCGAAGCCAGATGGCCATGTTGAGAATGGCGATCGCTACACCCTGGGGGCGCATGATGCGACGGAAGCCAGTCTGTTCGTCCGGCCCCCGCTTCTTAAACCTGAAACCGACCAGGATCTCGCGAGACCGGTCGAAAGAGGCTTGTCCCGGCCCGACAAACAGTTCCTCCAGGTCCATCCAGCGGCGGCCGTGCGCCGAAGCGATTTGTGCTTGCGCCTGGAGCGCCAGAAGGGCGATCGTCCCGTCGCCGGCCGGCAGTGCGTGGGCGACATTTCCACCGATCGTCGCCACGTTGCGGACTTGAGGTCCTCCGATCAGCCCGCAGGCTTCAATTAGGCAGAGGGTGTTTTCGTTCAGGAGCGGGTCGTGGACGATAGTCGTGTGGGTGACAGCCGAGCCCAAATAGATCTCATCGCCGGCCGCCGCGATCGCCAGCATCTCCGGTATTCCGGTGATGTCGACCAGGGTAGTCACGGGCGGGTGCCTACCTTGCTGGATGTCGAGGAGCAGGTCTGTACCACCGGCAATGACCCGCGCCGATCCATCCCCTTCGGCGAGGATCGTCAGGGCTTCGTCCAGGCTGCCTGGTCGGACGTAGTGCTCCCAAGAGGTCATGTTTTTGAACCGATCGAGGATCGTTGGACCGGCCGGCACTTTACAACGAGCGGGGGTGCTCGACGCCGCCCCAGGCACGCCCTGGGACGACCGCCGGTCCGAGGTCGCTTCATTCTACTATGGGGGTGAGGGGGGGACAAGCGGCGCGGATGGCGGACGAACGACGGTGGAGGCGCAGACCGGGGACGGGAGACGGGAGACCGAATCATGCCTTCGTTCGCCACAATCGTCTCACTAGCGCTTGTCGGTCCCCGGTCTCCCGTCTCCAGTCGTGTTCTTCCCGTCGTCTATCGTCAATCGTCCGCCGTCCGACGTCACTCCAACGGCGCGGTACCTCACGGCTCAGCCGCGCGCCGCCCGATCAGGTATCTCCAACGCCTTGTCAATGGCAGTGAACCCCTCCGCCAATTGCTCCTCCGTGATGATGAGCGGTGGGACGACCAGCAGGTGGTTCCAGTGAACGAACGTGTACACGCCCAGGCCGAGGAGCTCCTTGCGGAGTGCCTGCATCTCGGGACCTGTCCCGTTGAATGGAGCCATCGGCTCACGCGTTTCTCGGTCTTTCACGAGCTCGAGGGCGGCGAAGAGGCCGATCGAGCGGACGTCTCCCACGCACGGGTGGGCCTCGCCCATGTGCCGCAGGTGTCCCGCCAGCTTCTTGCCCATCGCCGCGGCACGTTCGACAAGGCGATCCTCGCGCATCACGCCGATGTTGGCTATGGCGGCTGCAAGGGAGATCGGATGCCCGCTGTAGGTAAGCCCGCCCTGGAACACGCGATCCTTGAAGAAGTCGGCGATTTCGGCCTTCATCGCAACCGCGCCCAGCGGGGCGTACGCCGATGTCAGCCCTTTAGCCATCGTCATCAGATCGGGCACGACGCCCCAATGATTCACGGCGAACCACTCACCGGTCCTGCCGAACCCGCTCATGACCTCGTCACAAATCAGCAGGATCTTGTGGCGATCGCAAATGGCCCGGACACCCGGCAAATAGCCGTCGGGCGGCACGATGATCCCGTTTGTCCCGGTTACCGTCTCGACGATGACGGCGGCGATCGTCTCGGCCCCCTCATACGTGATGATCTCCTCGAGGTGATCCAGGTAATCCTGGGTGAATTTCGACTCGGAAGGTTCTTCGCCGCGTGCGTGGAAGGTCGAGCGATATCGGTAGGGATCGAGGAAGTGAACCACCCCGGGCATGACCGCCGGTTCCCATGCCCAGCGGCGCGGATCACCGGTGGCGGCTATCGCACCATAACTCGCCCCATGGTATGACCGGTAGCGCGCCAGGATTTTGTGACGTCCGGTGTAGGCGCGCGCCAGCTTGATCGCATTCTCATTCGCGTCGGCGCCGCCCAGCGTATAGAAGAAACGGTCCAGCCCCGCCGGCATGATCTCTGCCAGGAGGCGCCCGAGCTCGGCCCGGGGCTTGGTCGCCATGCTGGGGGCGGCAAAAGCGAGCTGGCGCGCCTGCTCGGCGATGGCATCGGTCACGCGCGTGTCGCCGTGACCGATGTTAGAGCACATCAGCATGGAGTTGAAATCCAAGTAGCGCTTGCCGTTCGCGTCCCAGAAATAGACGCCCTCGGCCCGGACGACCGGGATCGGGTCAACCGCTCCCTGGGCCGACCAGCTCCAGAAGTTGTGCTCCAGATTCAGATCGAGGAGTTGGTCGTCGCGGATTCCGGGGTTGTTGCTCATCAGGACCTCTCTGATAGGCTCCCGGAGCCTTGAAGGCTCCGGAGGCCTCTTCTTAGACAACCTCGGCTCCGGCCCTTCGTTTGAAGAATCTGCCCATCCCCGGCCGGCCCAGCCATTGCTCGCCATCGACGATCAGATTGCCGCGGAGGTAAACCTTCTCCGGGTATCCGACAAGTTCCCAACCTTCATACAGGTTGTAGTCCGTCCTGTGGCGGGCATGCGCCACCCCATAGGTGAGGCGTCGGTCGGGGTCCCAGATCACAAGGTCCGCATCTGAACCTGGCTCGAGCGTCCCCTTCTGAGGGTAGAGGCCGAAGATCTTGGCGGGGTTGGTCGATGTCAGGGCGACGAACTGATTCGGCGTCAGCCTGCCGGCCTGGACCCCATACGACCAGAGAACGGGCAATCGGTCACCGACACCCGGGACACCATTGGGGATCTTGGTGAAGTCATCCTTCCCCAGCTCCTTGCCTGGGATTGCGACCTGCCGCCCTTCGTACTCGATCGGTTGTGTCCCGTCGTAGAAGAAGGGGCAGTGGTCCGTCCCGACCGTCTGAAGGCTTCCGTCGCTCAGGCCGCCCCACACTGCGGCGTTGTCAGCCTCGGTTCGCATCGGCGGAGAGCAAATCCACTTGGCGCCGTCCGGCCGGCCCAGATGTTCCAAATTGAAGAAGAGGTAGGGTAGACACGCTTCACCCATGACACGCACACCTTGATTTCGTCCGTAGCGGAGCTGCTCTAACTCTCCAGCATTATTGAGGTGGACGACGTATAGAACGGCGCCAGCCTGAGCCGCCAGGGAGATCCCGCGCAGAACTGCCTCGACGCCTCCCCAGGCCGGCCGGGTGAGAGCATGCCACTCGGGTGAACGATGTCCGGCAGCCAGGGCCTCGGAGACCAGGATTTCAATCACATCCCCATTCTCGGCGTGGAGCATGGTCAGCATCCCATGCTCGGCTCCCTCCCGCATGACCTGGAAGATCTCGCCATCGTGCAGGCGAAGCCGACCGTTGTAGGCGGTAAAGACCTTGAGGGTTGTGATTCCTTCTTCGACAAGTCGAGGGACCTCGGCCAACACCGTCTCGTCGAGACGGGTGATGTTCATATGGAAGCCGAAGTCGACCGCCGCCTGATGATCCGCCTTGGCATGCCAGGCATCGACTCCGCTCCGCAGCCCTTCGCCATCAGGCTGGGGCACGAAGTCCATGACGGTCGTCGTGCCGCCGAACGCGGCCGCCTTGTGCCCCGTGTAATGATCGTCGGAGGAGACGGTGTCGAACATGGGAAGGTCGAAGTGGGTGTGGGGATCGATCCCGCCCGGGAGGACGAGCTTGCCACTCGCATCCACAACCTCGGCATCCGGCGCCGGCAGGGCCTTCCTTACCTCGGCAATGGTCTCGCCGTCGATGAGCAGATCGGCCTGCCGTGTTTCGGTACTAGAAACCAGGCTGCCCCCGCGTATCAGGGTGCGAGACATCAAGACGGTCTCCTACGATGAAAGATCGACTGCGGCCCCCGTCTCAGGAGCGCCCGCCCATTATAGGCTGGTTTCACATGAGCCAGCTCCCGGAGTATCGCGCATCGGAGCGTGGCTCTACCCGCACCTGCGGAGCTCAAGATGGCTTCTTGGGCGCGCGGCTCTGCACAACGCACGCGCGATTCGGCTGGACCTCTTGGCCCATGGCATTGTAGAATGCGGGAGTCGCTTTCCGGCCGCTCGCTCGGGCCGAGCGATCTCGGCGCCATCAATCCGAGGCTGGACGATCGAGTCGCGCCAAAGGGGAATTCAGCTCACTCGGTGGTACTCATGGGTCGCAGACAACCCACCTTCGTGGTTCGACGTTCTTCGATCCAGGGGAAGGGCGTATTCGCTTCCCGCAGGATCCATCCCGGGACGCGCATCATCGAATACCAGGGGGAACGCGTATCGTCGGAGGAGGCTGATCGACGCTATGACGACGACCACATGGAGCGCCATCATACATTCCTTTTCACCGTCGACGACCACATCTTGATCGACGCCGCAGTCGATGGGAACGAGGCCCGCTTCATCAACCACTCATGTGATCCGAATTGTGAGGCCGTCCTTGAGGATGGTCGGGTGTACATTGAGGCGATCAAGAACATCCAGCCCGGGATCGAGTTGACTTACGACTACCACTACGAGCGCGAAGGACCGTACGAGAAAGGCTGGGCCGAACTCTACGCCTGTCATTGCGGGGCGGAGAACTGCCGGGGGACGATCCTCGACAAGCCGCGCCCGCCCACGCGTCGCAGCCGCCGGCGCAAGAAGCCCCGCCGTTGAGGCGCGCTCGTCATTCGGATCAAGTCACGCGGCGAAAGGGCTGCAACCCGCGCGTCTGACACACGGCGGGTGAAGGCGGAAGGCCTGCAGCCGGTCTAAACCAGGAAATACTCGGTCCCACAGTACCGACAGGTGACCACGCCCTTCCCGACGAGTCGTAGTTCGCCCCCGCAGTGACGACATTTATCCAGCTTACGTAGACCGGCGGCTTCGCTCGAGAACAGAACCCCTTCTTCCCAGTTGATATAGCCACTGAACAGGCCCAGGCCGACGAGCTCATGAACGTGGCGTTGGACTTCATCGCGCGTGGTTTGAAGCTCGATTGCCAGGTCGCTGACCGGAATCTGACCTCGACTTTGCACGATATCGAGGATCCGGCGCAGTTCGCTCCGACTGGCCTGGTCGGCGATTTCACGTACGCTTCGGACGAAAAGAAAAACCCCAATTCCCCCCATGGGAAGCAAGAGCGCGGCCAGGAACGCCGCGCCGATGAGCGCGCCCCCGATTTTCAACGAGCCGCCAGCCACGGATGACCCAAGCCACACCAGGCCGATCGATCCCAGGACCACGCCGCCGAGGATAAGCAGGATCGCCACCGCTCTTCCACCGGTCACTGCTGCGCCTCGTGGAGCTTATCGGCGAGTGGGAGACTCAAGCACGTTTGCATCCCGTGTGCCTCCTGACGCGGCTCTGCACTGCCGGGCAGGCTGAGCCAGCACTTGGAGAGCGGGCCGTTAGAACTGACGGGACCACTCCTTCGGCCAACGTTCGACGACGACCTTGGTTTGGGTAAAGAACTCAACCGCGTGCTTGCCCTGCCCATGCAGAGTGCCGAAGAAACTCTCTTTCCAACCGCTGAATGGGAAGAACGCCATCGGCGCCGCCACGCCGATGTTGATGCCGATGTTCCCGGCCTGCGCCCCGTAGCGGAACTTCCGGGCGGCGGCTCCGCTGCTGGTGAAGATACACGCCATGTTGCCATAGAGCCCACTGTTGACCAGATCGATCGCCTTATCGACGCTCTCAAGCTCGATGAGGCTCATCACCGGACCAAAGACCTCGGTGCAGGCGATTGTGCTGTTCGGCTGGACCGAGTCCAGAATCGTTGGGCGGATGAAGAACCCACTCTCATGACCCGTGATCAGCGGATCTCGCCCATCGACGAGGATCCGTGCTCCTTCGTCCAGAGCGGTCTGGACCAGACCCTGGATGCGCGACTTGCTCTGGAGTGTGATGACCGGACCCATCTCGACGCCTGGATCCAACCCCGATCCCACCACCCGCCGCTCGGCGGCCTCGGCCAGTGCCGGCCGGAAGGTGTGCTCCGCCCCACCGACCAGGACGACATTCGCCGCCGCCAGGCAGCGCTGGCCGGCGTTCCCGAAGACGCTGTCGATGACAATCCGGGTCGACATGTCCGGGTCGGCGTCCGGCAGAATGATGACCGGGTTCTTGGCCCCGCCCTGCGCCTGAACCCTCTTCCCGTTGGCGGCGGCACGACTGTAGACATGCCGGGCGACGGCGGTCGAGCCTACGAATGTGACGCCCCTGATCTCCGGGTGATCCAGGATGGCGTTTACCGTATCCGCACCGCCGATGACCATGTTGACCACGCCTGGTGGAAATCCGAGTTCCTCAAGAAGATGGAAGATCCTGGACATCGTCAGCGGTGTGCGCTCGGAGGGCTTGACAATCACTGTGTTGCCACAGGCCAACGCATAAGGGATAAACCAGAATGGGATCATCCCCGGGAAGTTGAAGGGGCAGATGGAGGCGACGACGCCCACCGGCTGGCGGATCATGTACTCATCGATCCCGCTGGCGATGTCTTCGGCGAACTCACCCAGCATCATCACCGGAATTCCGCACGCGACCTCGACGTTCTCGATCGCTCTGCGCAACTCACCCCGGGCCTCCTCGAGCACTTTGCCGTTCTCCATCGTGATGGAGCGGGCAAGCTCCTCGAAATGGGCTTCCAGTCCCGCCTTCAATCTGAACAGGTACTGAATCCGCTGCGTCGCCGGCACCTGCCGCCAGTTCGTGAAGGCGGCCGCCGCCGCCTGTGCCGCGTTGGCTACGTCGACCGCCTGCGAAAGGGGTGCCAGTGCCAGGATCTCTGCCGTCGCCGGGTCCTGAACATCTACCCAGCTCTCGGCCGTAGCATCGCACCACGTGCCGTTGATGTAATTCTTCAATCGTTCCGGGGTCGCCATGATGACCTCTTCTGCACGGGTCTTATCGAGGTGTGTGGGTGTAAGGCGCGCCTCATCCGAACCCGCGCCCTCCTCCGCCGCCTCCCCCTCCGGAGCTGAACCCACCCCCGCTGAAGCCGCCTCCACTACTACCGCCCGACGAAGGCGCGGAGCGCATCACGCTGCCGGCACTGTTCAGCATGCGCGTGAGTCCATCGCTCATATTTTGCAGCCCACCGGCCATTCCGTCCGACATGCCTTGCAGGCCGCCCGCACCTGATCCACCCCTGCCTTCAGGCGCGAGCGCCGCCTGCACACCGCCTCCCCCGGCCGGCGCTCGGCCACTCTGGGGAAATGGCACGTACCAGATCGGCTGAGGTGTGCTCGCCAGTCCGGCGAACTTATGAACCCATGAGGTATTGATACCGAATGCGATCGCGTACGGTAGATAGCGTTCGAAGAGCTCTCCCGCCTGGCTCAGATCGGTGAGACTCTCGATTCGCTCGAGGTACTTCTTGAAGGCGGACCAGCGAGCTGCGGACTCTGCTCCCTGCCGGGTCTTGGCCGGCATGAACTGGCCGGCAATGGCGATTGCCAGTCCGAAGGTCCCGAGCCCGATGAAGAGGCCGGTGAGGAAGAAGGCAAATTCGGGGAACAGCGGACCGGCAAACGACCCCAGAATGATGGCCAGCACGAGAATGGCTATGCCAATCGACCGCCAGACCTGGCGGACTTGTTCGGGCGATCGCTTGAAGTACTTCCGTGAGACCATTTCTTTGTAGAGTTGCTCTTGGATCGTTGGCAGATGCGTATAGAACTTGTTCCGAAGGTCGCTGAGTTTGCGGACGGTCTTGGTTCCTGGGAAGATCCCTTGCAGGATTCCCGCCTCGAAGGGCCGTAGCTGGGATTCGTCCGCCTCTCCCTTGCGGAACTGGAAATCATCCGCCTTGAAGATCCCCATGACTTCGAGCTTGACCTCTTCGATCGTTAGATAATCCCGCCGCGCCAGGTCGACCAGCGTGGCAACGACATCTCGCATTTCCGCCCGCTCGTCGATCAGCGTTCCCAGAACGCCCGGCGGAAGAGGCTCGGGCGGCTCGGCCAGATATTCCGGCAACGGACCGACTTTGGGATCCCGCCCAGCGGAGAACCAGGCGACATAGGCGAGCAATGGTCCCCCCAGAAAGAGGCCGAGGGCGATGAAGCCTAACCCGAGGATTACCCATGGACGAACATTCAGATCGAAGAAACCAGATCGGTCGAAGGACGCCTGCCAACCCGGCTGCCGGCCGGGGATCACGCCATGTGTGAATTCCACACCAATCTCGAAGGTGTCGCTGGGCGAGAGCGGTCCGTCGGCGACATACTGGACGCCGGTTCCGTTGCTGTTCTGTTGCCAGTGGGCGGCGATCCCGGCCGAGTCGATGTCCAGGAAGCTCGCGCCTTGCGGCAGATTGACCGTGACGCTGGCGGCCTGGATCGGGAAGTCGCGCTCATCGTCGATTGCGATCCACTGGAGCTTGTCCCCCGAGTCGTACACACGCAGGCCGCCGCGGACCAGGTAGGCCAGATCGAATTCGCGCGTGGCGTTGGTCGTCTCGGGGAAATACCATTGGATCTCGACCTCGTTGGAGGTCCGCGAAACGGAATATGTGTGCGTCTCGTGGATCGGGCTTTCGACGTATCGAAGCCCTCCCGGCTCGCTGACACTGATCCCGTCGATGCCTTCCGTCTTGTCCGTGGGGATGACTGCGTAGCCGAACGTGAAGCTTCCTGAGGTGAAGGTGATCCTCTGGCGCTCGATGACCTGCAGGTCGCCATTAGGAAGGATGTTAAGGATGACGTCGTAGCGATCCCAGAACAGAGTTTTCGATTGAGCCGAGGCGTTCGCGGCCAGGCTGATCAGAATCCCAGCCATGAGAAGCACAGCCAGATACCGCGTTCGACCCATGAGCCCTCTCATATCATCTTTCGATTTCGCCCGGTGGCGATTCCGGGACGCTACGTAGGGTGGAGAGGCGACGCAATCGGCGGATCCCTTGGTGGTGCACGGCAGCCGTGGCGCGCCGAGGGATCACAATCGGAGTGACGGCCCACATCGCGCATGAGCAACGCATATAGTCGCATCGGCTCTATGGGAGGTGGAGCCTCGCCGCACTAAGCCGGGCCTGCTCGATCGTCTTGATCCGGCTCGAAGGAGAGCCAGGTAGCTTGCGGATGGTCTTGCACCTCAGGCGGAGTCCGTCGCCGCTCTTTCGCGGAGTATGCGCCACAGCTTATCCTGCTCATTCGAGTGTGGAACGGTGAGCTCTTTGATCTCCCTCGACGCCAGCAACCGGTCCCCCGTCGTGTATAGGAAGGTGAAACGGCGCCAGCGTGCGGAGTGGATCGCCCGGGCCAACGGCCGCATCGGCCCGAGTTGCACCTTGTAGTATGGCTCGTCGGCCCGCAGGTGATCCGGCTCGTCCCGGATCAAGGCCCGGCGGGTGGTGAGCTCGTACCCGCGAACCGGGAATGCATAACGGACCGACCACCGCTCATCCCCGAATGCCGCCGTCTGATACAGCGCCAACCAATCGACGTGCATGGTCTTGGGGGCCGACGCCAGCGGGACCCTGTACCAGCCCAGAACCCGGGCGATCTCGAGATCACGCCTGGATCTCACCACCGCGACCAGGACCAGGTCATCTGGGTAGATTTCTTCCATCACGCTCCCCCTTCCCTCGAATAGGTCGATGGGAGGACCAAGCCGCCTCAGACGGCCCTCGGGCCACTCAAAGCTTGGCTAACACGCCGGTGCTCTCGTTGAAGCTCTCGATCAAGGCGTCGATCTGCACGACCTGCTCCGGTATGCTGGTCCAATAGTCCGACTGATGCCACTGTGCCATGATTTCTTCGTAGGTTCGGCCCTGTTGCTCGACCCAGGTGAAGTACTTGAGGTTGTGGATCCGCCGCCGGTCGGTGTAACGAAGTTCGAGCATGTTATCTGTTGTCAGGCCGTGGAGGTAGCGAGCGAAGTCGGCGGCGGCGTTGATCTCCTCATAAGGGCCCCGTTCCTCTCGCATCTCGGCCAGCCGACTTTGGTAGAGCTCCATCGAATCGGTCAGCACGGTCAGGACGACATCGTTTTCGCCAAGCTCATAGTACCGGGCGAACTTGATCGCCATGCTGAGATTGGCGATCCCGGAGAAGCCCAACAAATCGAGGTTGTTGACGAGCGCCTCCGGCACGCCCTGCTTCACCAGATACGTGCGGCCGGCCGGCTCGTTGAAGAGTCTGGCCACGTTGACGATCACGTTGTCGTCAAGGTCGATCACCAGATCGGTGTTTCTCACGTTGTGGATCCAGGGCACATGTTTGTCGCCGATCCCCTCGATGCGATGGGATCCGAATCCGTTTTCGAGAAGGGTCGGGCATTGTTCGGCCTCACCGGCCCCGATCTTGCTCGAAGGAAAGAGTTGCTTGAGGAAGTCGCCGCAGGCGATAGTCCCGGCCGATCCGGTAGTCAAGACTACCCCGCGGTACGCATCCCGCGGGCCGAGCTCCTTCTCCAGCACTTCTTGCATGGCACGGCCGGTCACGTCGTAGTGCCAGAGGTAATTACCGAACTCCTCGAACTGGTTGAAGATCATCAAGTCTTCGCCCGAGCGACGGAGCTCCCAGCACTTGTCGAAGATCTCTTTGACGTTCGACTCGGTCCCGGGCGTGGCGATGACTTCTCCGGCGATCTTGGACAACCAGTCGAATCGCTCCCGGCTCATCCCTTCAGGCAGGATAGCGATCGACTGGCACCCGAGAAGGGCCGAGTCGTAAGCGCCTCCCCGACAGTAGTTCCCGGTCGAGGGCCAGACGGCTTTCTGTCGAGTCGGGTCGAATTTTCCGGTGACCAGACGTGGCACCAGACAGCCGAAGGCCGCGCCGACCTTGTGCGCCCCGGTCGGGAACCACTTTCCGACCAACGCCAGGATCCGGGCCGGTACTCCGGTGAGGCTGCTGGGGAACTCCACGTAATTCACCTGACCGAAGCCTCCCCCCGAAGCGACCGGCTGGTTCTTCCAGGTGATGCGAAACAGATTGAGTGGTTCGACGTCCCACAGCCCGATCGTGCTCAGCTTCCCTCTGACATTCTCAGGGACCAACCCGGGGTTTCTCATCTGTGCGAAGGTCGGGATGACGATCCCGCGCTCGCGCGCCCGCTTGATGCCGCGCTCGAGGCTGTCCGCATCCAGGGTAAGGTCGATCATCAGATTAAATCACTCCTGTCCGTGATCAGAATCCGCCTTGGTGAGTTCGGGGTGCTTGCGAATGATATAAAGTGGGCGCCCCTTGGCCTCATCGTAGAGCCGCCCGATGTACTCGCCCAGGATGCCCAGCGAAATGAGCTGTACGCCTCCCAGGAATAGAACGGCAATCAGAGTCGTCGCCTGGCCGAAGAATGCCTGGCTTCCGCTCAAGCGAAGGGCGATGACCAGAGGGATCGCTAGTGCGCTCAAACCGGCGAAGAGAAATCCCAGGTAGGTCGCGATCTGGAGGGGGAAATAAGAGAAACTCGTGATGGCGTTCAGCGCCAGCCGGAGCATCCGGCCGAACGGGTACTTTGTCTCTCCGGCGTAACGTGGCTCACGATCGTAAGGGACGCCGATCTGCCGGAAGCCGATCCAGGCCGCCATGCCACGCGGGAAGCGATGCCTCTCGCGCATCTGGCACAGGGCATCCGCAGCCTCGCGATCCAGCAAGCGGAAATCGCCCGTGTCTACCGGGATCTCGACATCGGTGATCCGGTTGATAATTCTGTAGAAGGCTGCCGCGGTGAAGCGCTTGAACCAGGACTCACCCTCGCGCGAGGCGCGCACGGCATACACGACCTGATACCCTTCGCGCCACTTGCCGGCGAGTTGAGGGATGAGCTCGGGTGGGTCTTGCAGATCGGAATCCATGATGACCACAGCCTGGCCGCGACTGTAGTCCAATCCAGCGGTGACAGCGACCTGATGTCCGAAATTGCGGGCAAAAATGACAGGATTCACCCGGCGATCCTGGCGAGCCAGTTCCAGGATCTTCTCCGTCGATCCGTCGGACGAACCATCATCGACCAGGATCAGCTCCCAGTCTATCCCCAGTGAGACCATGACTTGCTTGAGGCGACGGTAGAACTCGGGCAGCGTCTCGGCCTCGTTGAAGACCGGGGCCACGATCGTGTAAGTGGGGAATTTCTCGGATTTCCCTGTCACGCTATCTCACCCCAGTCCGCTCAAGCTCACGATGCAAGGCCTTCAGGGTCGGCTCAATGACGACCGCTTCGCCCGCCGCCTGCATCCCCGCCCGAACATCTTTGAGGCCGCTTCCGGTGACCAACAAGACCACCTGATCCGCCGGATCGACCATCCCCGCGACGGCCGCTTTGGCCAACCCGGCATAGGCTGCCGCCCCGGCCGGCTCGGCGAAGACCGCCGCTTCTCGGGCGAGCGTTCTGATCGCCGCCAGGATCTCAGCGTCGGTCACGACAACGTACGCTCCTCCGGTTTCCCTCACGGCGCGAAGCGCGCGCAAACCATCGCGCGGCAGATCAACGGAGATACTGTCTGCCAGTGTCTCGGCCCGGACAGGGCGAATGGTCGTCTCCCCGGCTACAAAGGCGTTGTAGACCGCCGCCGATCCTTCGGCTTGCACGCCGAAAAGACGCGGCAATCGGTCGATCCATCCCAGGTCGAGGAGGTCCTTGAACCCTTTGTGGAGTCCGGTGATGATGTTCCCGTCTCCGACCGAAACGAACACCGCCTCCGGTGATCGCCACCGATTCGGCGGCGCGCCTCGAGAGGCACCGGCGGCGGCCAGTTGCTCGCAGATCTCATACGCGGCCGTCTTTTTCCCCTCGACGGTGAAAGGGTTGTAGCCCGTGTTGCGACAATACCATCCCAAAGCCTGCGACGCCTCCAAGGTGAGATCGAAGGCTTGATCGTAGCTACCATCGACGAGGATCACCCGCGCCCCGAAAATCAGGAGCTGAGCAACCTTGGCCGGCGGTGCGGTCTTTGGCGCCAGGATCACTGCCGGCTGTCCGGCGGCGGCGGCCATCCCGGCCAACGCTGCGCCGGCGTTGCCGGTGGAGGCGGTGGCAACGGTCTCGGCGCCGATCTCTCTTGCGCGGGCGACGACGACCGCGCTCGCCCGGTCTTTGAACGAGGCCGTGGGATTGCGACCATCATCCTTCAGCCAGAGATCCCCGAGCCCCACCGTTCGAGAAAGGCGCTCGGGTGCGAAGAGCGGTGTCCAACCGACAGCCCGCAAGGGAGTCCGGTCAAAACCAGGATCCTCAACTGGCAGGAGTGGCAAATAGCGCCAGATCGAATGGTCCCGCGAGCTCGAGATCTTCTCCGGACTCGTCGTGGCAGCGATCGCCGGGATCTCCAGGACGACGTCCAAATTGCCCCCGTCCGCTGGACAGGTGTAAGTCACTCGCCCCAGGGCGTACTCCTCCCCGCAGATCGAGCAGCGATACCCGAGCGCTTGCGCCATCGGAGGCTTCCGTCACTCCTTCTCGAAGGGCGTCCCCAGCCCTGCCGGCGGGGAAACGTAGAGCGAACGCAAGCCCCGCGTCACGAGTCGGCGGGCGTCTTCCGGTAGACCGGCCAGTGTGCGGCTCACCCAGTCGGCGTTCCCAATCGTAACCAGCAGAAGGGTGAGGATCATCAGAGGAAACGGGGCCACCTGAAGGACCTGAGAGGGGATCCCAGGCAAGCTCGGCTGGAGGACAAGGCCGAGCCATTGGAGTAATGCGAAGAGATAGGCACCCAGCGCCGCCCGCAGGGGATCCCAACCCCCAAAGATGGTGAGAGCGAGGGCAATCCAGCCGATGCCGTCCAGACCGGAGATCGTGCCCTTCCAGCCGGCCTTGACACCGAGCGAGTAGGTCGGACCCGCCAGGCCGACCAGCGCGCCTCCCAGGATCGTGTAGAAGTAGCGCAGCCGCCTGACGTTGCCGCCTCGCGCGAATGCAGCCGCCGGTCGCTCGCCCACCCCCTGGAGCATCAATCCCGGTCGAGTCTTGAAGATCCAGAACCAGGCCCCGGCGATGAGCAGGTAGCTGAGATACACCAAGGGTGTGTGCTGAAAGAACAGTGGCCCCAAGATCGGGATCTCGCTCAAGAGTGGCAGAGGCAGCGAGCGCACCCGCGGGCCGGAAAGACCCATGATGGGGTTCCCCAGGAAGTAGGCCAGGGAAGCCGTCGTGAGCGTCAACACGAACCCGACGGCGACTTGCGACTGGTGCAAGGTGAGACTGGTGAAAGCGACGATCAACGCCACCAGGGCGCCGACGATCATCCCTGCCACGAAACCGAGGAAGAGACTCTCCGTGCTCACAGCAACTGCGAACGAAGTCATGGCCGAAAGGATGATCGTCCCATTCACCGACAGGTTGATCACACCGGACCGTTCGCTAAGGGTCTCACCGACCGTGGCGAAGATGACCGGAGCTGCCGTGGCCATCACCCCTGCCAGGCCGATGATGATCGCCGCGAGATCCATTCCCGATTAACCCTCCCGTAGGCGGACGAGACGCCGCCGGGCGCCTTCCATCGCCAGGACGAAGAGAACGAGCGAGCCCTGCAGCACCCCTGAAAGCGTCGAGTCCAGCTTGAGCACGATCGGCAACTGAATGCTCCCGATGTTGAGCGCCGCAAAGAAGAAGGCTACGAATGCAGCGGGCACCACTTGAAAGTTGACCAACATCGACACAAGCAACCCCAGCCAGCCATAGCCGCTGGAGATAGACGGGATCAAGCGGTGATACACGGCGGTCACCTGGACCGCGCCTGCCAACCCGGCCAGCGATCCGCAGATCAAGAACGAGAGCATCATGTAGCGCGAAGTCGGGATGCCGGAAAGGAAGGCCGCTCGGTGATTCCTCCCGACGGCCTTGAGCTTCAAGCCGAAGTAGGTCCCTTGGAGCAGGAGGTACACGACGACGATCCCCCCCAAACCGATGACCAGGGCCCATGGGCTGAGCCTCAGGCCGGGAAACAGAGGAAGCCACAGGGTCACATCGAAAGGCTCAGTCCCACTCATCGACCCGACACCCGGCCGCTTCCATGGGCCGAAGATCAACCAGAGCGTTAGCGCAGTGGCGACGAAATCCAGCCCCAGGCCGCCGAAGATTTCGTTTACCCCGCCGTAGGTCTTGAGCGCTCCAGCCAACAACGCCCACAACGCACCGCCGACTGCCCCAGCCAGCACGGCGACGGCGATCGAGGCAGCCGGAGGGAGACTGCTCGCCTGAAGGGCACGCAGCGCGCCTGTAGTGAAGATCGCCCCCAGCGTGATTTGCCCTTCGATCCCGATGTTCCACAGCCCGGCGGAGAATGTGACGAGCAAGCCGGCCGTCGCCAGGAGTAGCGGCACCCATGCCACCAGGACGTCGGATATCTTCCCTACCGAACCGACCGATCCGAGGATGATATGGCGGAAGGCCTCGATTGGCGGCGCGCCAGCCACCAACAACACCAGCGTTGTGAACAGCAAGGCCAGGATGATCGCTGAGAAACGGAAGCCCAGATCGATCAGGCGCGAACTCTCTCTTTGCATTCCAAAGCCTCTATGCCGATCTAGTTCAGGCCAACGCCACCGATCAACTCGCCCAATTGCTCGACCGTCGTGGCCGAGGCGTCGAGAGGGCGGGAGACCATTCCACCGAAGAAGACAAGAATGCGATCGCTATAGTGCAGGAGCTCGTCCAGATCTGAAGAAATAAAGATGATGGCAGTGCCCAATTGACAGCGTTCCTTGAGTTTGCCCCAGATCCAAATCGCCGACTCGATATCCAGGCCTCGGGTCGGATGTTCCATCAACAAGAGCTTGAGAGGGGTTTTCAGCAAGGCCAACATCGCCCGCTGCTGGTTCCCTCCAGAGAGGGCTTCGACTCGAGTCGTCGGCGTCCCGCGTATGCTGAACTCGGCGATCCGCTGATTCGCCAGATCCAACCCAGCCCGCCAGTCGACGAATGTCCTGCGTATGTTTTGGCCGAGTATGAAATGCTCAGCCAGGGTCAAACCGGAGATCAAGCCTTCCTCTAACCTGGAGGCCGGCATGTAGCTGACGCCACGCTGCATGAAGTTATGGTAATGCCTCCCGGTCAGGTCGTGGGCGCCGACGATCACCTGTCCGGCCACGGGCCGTATCAGGCCGGCGCAGGCTTGCAGCAGCAGTCGTTGGCCGCTGCCTTCCATCCCGGCCAACCCAAGGGTCTCGCCGGCCTTCAACTGAAAATCGACCCCGCGCACAGAGAGCTTGAAGTCTTCGACGGCCAGACCCCTCAGCTCGATGACGGGTTCGCCCTCCCCCGCCGGGGCTCGATCGGCCAGACTGACCTCTTTCCCGAACATCATCTCGACTAACTCAGAAGTGCGGTAAGGCGCTTTTGCTTCGCCGACGAGCTTGCCACGCCGGAGCACCGCCACCCGACTGCACAGCCCCTCGACCTCCTCCAACTTGTGGGACACGAAGAGGATCGCCTTGCCTTGTTCGGCAAGGAGATGCAGTGTTCCGAATAACTTCACGCGTTGCGGTGCGCTGATCCCGGTCGTCGGTTCATCCAGAATCAGGACATTCACCCCGAGCCATAACAGACGCAGGATTTCAAGCTGTTGCCTCTCACCAACAGTTAAGGAACTCACATAGTTGTTGGGGTCGATGGAGAATCCGAAACGCTCCGCCAGCTCGATGAATTCCCTACGTGCCGAGCTACGCCCGGGCAAGATCGAGCCGTCCGCTCCGATCAGAAAGTCATCGATCACCTGCATCGGTGGGAAATCAAGCGGATCCTGGTGGAGCATCCCCACGCCGTGACGGATCGCATCTGCCGGCGATCCGATCCGGGCCGACTTGCCGCCCAGCACGATCTCGCCGGAGTCCGCGTCGATGAAACCGGAAAGGACCTTCATCAACGTGCTCTTGCCGGCACCGTTCTCGCCAAGGATGCCCTGGATCGTCCCGGCCTCAACCTTGAGGCTGATACCGTCATTGGCGTGGACCGGGCCGAACCACTTCTGGATGTTTTTGAGTTCGACGTCCATCGGGGATCCAGAACCGGGGGAAGGCGGCGCGCCTTCCCCCGGTTGATCAAAGAGAAACTACTGTGGAACGCTCTGGCCTTCCATGCCTTCCAAGAGCTGAGGCAAGTACCAGACCTGCTGATCCGTCCCTACCTCACCGTCGGCGAGGTAAGCCGTCCCGTCCTGCAAAATGACGGGGCCGGTCCACAGGTTCAGACCTCCACCCAGGGCGGCGATGAACTCGTCGACCTTGGCCGCAGCCTCGGCGCTCAGGGCAGCGCCCTTCTCGAAGCCGACGGCTGACGTGTCCGCGCTGTTGATGTCCGCCCAGTCCGGCGGGTTCCACTGGAACACCGAGCTGAAGGTGCCGGCCTCGGCGGCTTTGATCTGCTCCAGATACGCCGGCCCCCAGTTGAAGTAGGGGACCCCCAGGCAGACATCGGTCGCTTCGCCGCAGGCGCCCTTGAAGTCGTAAGGGATCGCCCACACCTGCTTGCCTTCCGTGGCAAACCGGCCCGCTTCGGTCAGGCCTTCCGTCGTGTCGATCCCGGAGATCACGACGTCATAACCGCCATTGTAGAACTCGTCGGCAACCTGCGTCGGATCCGAGGTCACGCCCGGGATATTGAACCAGAACCCGATCCAGGTGACCTTGAACGACAGATCGGCTGGGTCCTTCTCCAGGTAATTCTCCCAGCAGTACTTCGCTCCCAAGTAGGCGGACGAAGCCAGGCGACGAGTCTCATCGTTGATCAGCGGTCCGAGATAGCCGATCTTCCCGGTTTGGCTGGTCAGGGCCGCGGCGCAACCGGCGATCATCTTGCCGTATTCCATCCGGCCCATGATGTTGACCATGTTAGCTATCTCGACGTAGGCGTTGCCATCTTTCCAGACCTGATCGCCGGAAGCCATGATCACTTGGACTTCGGGATGGGCCTGCGCAAACTCGGTCGAGCTGTCCTTCATGTCATCGGAGTTGAAGATCACCAGCGTGGCGCCCTTGGAGACCAGGTCTTCCGCCAGCTGAGCCGGCGTGGTGCCGGGGTGATCGGCCGGGTTGACTTTGTCGACGTAGAGCATCGTCGCACCAGGCAGGTTGTCTTCGACGTACAACCCGGCGTCATAGTGCGCCTGGCTCCAGCCGTGATCGTTGTAAGGGCCGACGAGCAGCATGCCGAAGGTGAACGGCGTCGGTCCTTCCGTGGGGGCCGGCTCGACCACGGCTTCCGTCGGCGCAGCCGGAGGCTGCGTGGGCGCCGGGGCTTGGGTCGGCGGCGCTTCCGTCGGCGTCGCCGCCGGTGCGCAGGCTGCGGCCAGCACTACGACGACGGCCGCCACAGCCAACACGCGCCACATCTTGTTTTCGGGCATTTCTAACTCCTCCAGGTAGCCAATTAGATAGTGTATCTTCGGCTCAGCCGTATCGTCGCTTCAGGGGAGATCCACCTCCTTTCCGATTCGGACGATGGCAATCAGGGGACGATCCAGGTTCCGGTCTCGCCGGCCAATGCCCGGCCGATGTTCTCGGGATCGGTGATCAGGGCCTGTTGGCCTCCCCGCTCGAGGTATCCGATGATCGCCCGGATTTTGGGCTCCATGCTGCCCTTGGCGAAGTGACCTTCGTCCAGGTACTGCCGGGCCTCGCCCAGGGTCATCCGGTCGAGCCAGCGTTGATCCGGCCTATTGTAGTGCAGGGCCACCTTTTCCACCGCGGTGGTAATCAGGAACAGCTCGGCGTTGATGCTCGTGGCCATCAATGCCCCCCCGAAGTCTTTGTCGATGACAGCTTCGACCCCGACTAGGTTGCCCTGATCATCCTCGATCACCGGGATGCCTCCCCCGCCGTTCGATATGACGACATAGCCGGCCCGGATCAACGATTCGATGGCGTCGCGTTCGACGATCCGTATCGGGAGAGGTGAAGGGACCACCCGTCGCCAGCCGCGTCCGGCGTCCTCGACCACGGCCCAGCCCTCGGATTGGCTGTGTTGCGAGGCGGTCGCCTGATCCATGAAGGAGCCAATCGGCTTGCTTGGGTTCTTGAATGCCGGATCGTTCCGGTCGACCAACGCCTGGGTGATGACCGTGGCGGCTTGCTTGGCCAGGCCGCGCTTGTGGAATTCGTTGTACAGGGCGCGTTGAAACATGTAGCCGATCGCCCCTTGCGTGTCGGCGCCGCAGTAATCCAGGGGAACCGGATGCAGCTCGTGGATCGCCAGCTCGGTGCGGCGCAGTATGAAGCCGACCTGGGGCCCGTTGCCGTGGGTGATCACGACATCCCAGCCCGCCTCGATCATGTCGGTGATGCGTGCCATCGATTCCACGGAGGCGGCATACTGATCCGGGACGGTTTGATGGGTCTTGTCCCTGATCAACGAGTTGCCGCCTACGGCCACGACTGCGATCTTGCCACCATTGGCATGGCTCATTTTTCCCAATCTCCCGCTTAGTGCATGGTCAGGGCCATGACGGCCTTCTGAACATGCATCCGGTTCTCGGCCTCGTCGTAGACGACACTCTGTGGGCCATCGATCACGGCATTCGAGACTTCGATCTGACGATCGGCGGGGAGAGGGTGCATGTAAATCGCGTCGGGCTTGGCCAGGGCCATCTTGCGCTCGTCCGTGATCCATGATTCGTATTTCTTGATGATCCGAGCGCCCTCTTCCTGATCGGTTGTTGCCAGCAGGGCTCCCCACGACTTGGCATACACGACGTCAGCGTCTTTGAAGCCGGCCTGCATGTCGTCGACGACCTCAAACCCCACCCCGTACTTGCGCGCCTGCCGGCGGGCCTCGTCCATGATCTCGGGCATGAGCTTGAACTCCGGCGGATGGGCCAGCACCACATCCAGCCCGAATCGCGGCATTTGCAGGATAAGCGACTGCGGCACCGAGATCGGCTTCTGATACGAGGCGGCATAAGCCCAGGAGACGACCATCTTCTTTCGCCGGAGGTCTCGACCCTTCTTCTCAACGATCGTCAACAAGTCGGCCAGGATCTGAAACGGGTGATAGATCTCGCACTGCATGTTAAAAATGGGCACCCGGCTGTTGCGGGCGACATCGTTGAGGTACTGATTCCCGATCCCCCAATCCACATGGCGGATGGCGATCCCGTCGAAATAGCGTCCGAAGATCTCGCCGATCTCCTTAGGCGTGTCCCCATGGGCGATCTGGGTCGTCTTGGACTCGATGAAAGCCGCGTGCCCTCCCAGTTGAGCCATCCCGGCCTCAAACGAGCCGCGCGTGCGGGTGCTGCTGAAGAAGAACAGCATCGCCAGCACCTTGTCCCGCAGATAGGGATGGGCTTCTCCCAGGGCACGCTTGCGCTTCAGATCGAGCGCAACCTCAAGAACGGTCTCGACCTCTTCCCGGCTGAAATCCAGATCGCCGATGAGATCACGTCCTCGCAACTCCGTTTGCATAGCGCCTCCAAGTAAAGCAATTAGCAGTTAGCAATTAGCAGTTAGCAATTAGCAGTCAGCTATCAGCCTGGACAACTCCTAAAGTCATCCTCTTCTCAGTGCCTCAACCGGCAGCTTCGTTGGGCGAAGGCGATTCTTGCATCCTGCGCGCCGAGGAATACCATCCCCTCAATGCTCTTATGGCTTATTGCTTATTGCTTATTGCTTATTGCTTATTGCTACTATTCCATCTTCCCCAACACGAGCGCCAGGAGCGCCATCCGCAACACGACGCCGTTGAAAGCCTCCCCCCAGTAGCGCGCGTGGCGGGTATAGTCGACCTCTTCCAGCAGCTCATCCATGCGGGGGAGCGAGTGCAGGATGATCGAATCGGGCTTGGCTTTGCGCATGAGCGCCCTGGTCACCTGATAGTTCGCCGGCGTCATCCCGACGTCCCCCGAGCGCTCGTCGCGCGATTTGGTGTAGTCCGGTTGAACGACCGGCTCCATGTACAGGACGTCCGCCTCGGCGATCGCCTGCTCGACATGCTCCACCTCGCGGTAACGCAGGTTCAAGCCGTCCAGTTCCTTCTTGAACTCATCGGTCAGGGACATGTCGGGCGGTGAAACATAGGCGGCTTGGATATCGAACTGCGACATGGCATAGCTGATGGAATGCATCGTCCGCATTCGCATGTCGCCGATCAACAGAAACGTCAGTCCGTCGAGACGTCCCTTCTCCTTGAGGATGGTGTACATATCGGTCAAGACCTGGGTGGGATGCTCGCCCCACCCGTCGCCGCAGTTGATCACCGGTACGCTCGACCAGCGCGCCGCCTCGGCCGGTGCGCCCTGTTGGAAGTGACGCATGGCGATGACGTCGCCGTAGAACTCGAGCATGTGAACCGTGTCCTTGATCGACTCTTGATAGAAGTCCCCGGCCCGGGTCATCTTGGCATCCGAGAAACCAGTGACGTGCCCGCCGAGTCGGTGCATCGCCGCTTCGGTCGCCAGCCGGGTACGGGTCGACGGCTGGTAAAAGGCGGTGACGAGAGTCTTGCTCGCCAGGAGATCCGTGTTGCGCCGATCCCGGGCGATCGGCGCCAGCGCCTCCGCCACCTGAAAAACCCGGAAGTACTCTTCACGTTCGAATCCTTTGAGTGAAAGGATGTCGCGCCCCGAAAAACTCCTCATCTGTCTTCCTCTCCTTCTTCGATTAGTGCGGTGTCGCTGCCTGGCCGCCGACGGCCAGAGGATCGATGGCCCGTGTCCACCAAGGGTCAGCCGCGAGGGCCCACTCGACGTACGACGTGGAACCGGAACGTGCCTGGCAGAAAATAGCTGTGCGAGTGATCGATCACACCTCCGTCCTTTGCGTAAAGGAAGGCCTCGAACCGCAGCAAGACATCCCCACGCTGGACCCTCAATTTACGGGCAATATCGGGCGCGGCCGGGACGGCAGTGATCTCACTCCGCGAAAGCCCCAGCGCCGGCTCGCCGTGTTTCAACAGCAGATCGAGGACCGAGCCACGGAATCCCTGCTCAAGGGCCTGGTCCGGCACAACCCCCTCGGGCAAGATGTCCACCAGAAAGGCGACGGCCCGGCCGCCGGCTTCGATCACCCGCGAGACCTCCAGGACTGACGTCTCGGCCGGGATTCCAAACACCTCTGCCTCCTCGGCGCGCGCCGGCCGCCGGTCTACGGTCAGGTCGCCCATCTCGACCTTCAGTCCGATACGTGAGCCGAGTGTTTCGATGCTCTCCAGCACCTCAAGGCCGGCGTCGATGATCGGGAGCTGTCGGGCGACGAGAGTCCCGACGCCCTGGCGTCGGACAATCATGCCTCGCTCTTCGAACGCACGCATCGCCTCCCGCAACGTCGCCCGCGAGACGCCCAGCTCGCGCGAAAGCGACGGCTCCGAAGGAAGGTAGCTGCCCGGAGGCGCGCTCGCCAGAATGCTGGCCAGCGCCTCTGCCGTCCGCTGGTAAAGTGGACTGCCTTTCTCAGACCGCGCCTGGCTGCGTTGGCTCATACTTCGATTACTCCAGGCCCGCCCGGTAGAACCTGACTGCGGGGAGGGTGATCCAGTCGCCTCTCGATTCAGCGATTCGACCCGCGGCAGCCTCGCTTACCCAACTGCCTCTGCAAGCGGGACGATCGCATGCCGGCTCACATCGACCAGGCCCTTGTCCGAAATCCGCAACTGGGGGATCACCACCAGGGCCAGCAGACTGAGCTGCATGTTGGCGTTGTTCAACTCGCAACCGCAGCGCCTGAACCCGGCCAGGATCTTCTCGGCTTTGTCGGCGACGATGTTTGCCCTCTCATCCGACATCAGCCCGGCGATGGGGAGCTCGAGCAAAGCCTCGACCACACCCTGGCGGACGACGACCTGCCCGCCGCCGACCCTGGCTAATTCGTTGGCGGCTTGGGCCATGCAGGCTTCGTCGGTCCCCACGACGAGCATGTGATGCGAGTCGTGGGCAATCGTCGATCCGATGGCGCATGGCGCGTCTAAACCAAATCCCTGCACCAGACCCAACTGGATCGTTCCATCCCCTCGATGCCTTTCGATCAGCGCAACTTTGGCCAGGTCCTGGTCGATATCGACTGCTAATTGCCCATCCACCGGCGTGAGGTCGAGGCGGAGGTGTCGGGTCGGGGCCTGATTCTCGATTACCCCGATGACATTCGCCCGGACTACACCGTCGTGGGAGACCGGGATCGAAAAATCGGAGGCTTCGAGTTGCCGTCTGAGATGGACAGAGCGCATCACTTCCCTGGGGTACTCGAACTTGGGGAGTTCGATCTTGAGCCGACCGGCATCCGCGGCGAGCACTCCCCGCACGATCACTTGCTCGGCGCGGAACTCGTCCAGATCGCTCACGATCAAGATGTCAGCCGATCTTCCCGGGGCGATCTGCCCAACCTCGGCGGCAACACCAAAGTGCTCGGCCGCGTTCAGGGTTGCCATCTGGATGGCGGTTATTGGAGGCACTCCCTGCTCGATCGCGTGACGCACGACGCGATCCATGTGGCCATCGTGAACCAGGGTGCCCGAGTGGCTGTCGTCCGTGACCAGGATGAAGTGTCGCGGGTCAAGTCCGAGCTCGGTGATCGCCCGGCTCTGTGCCGCGACGTCGTGCCAGGCCGAGCCCAGGCGCAGCATGGCCTTCATCCCCTGCCGAACCCGGGCCACGGCATCCACCCTCCGCGTGCCCTCGTGATCGTCGGCCGGTCCGCCGGCGGCGTAGGCGTGAAACGGTTTGTCAAGATCGGGCGAAGGGTAGTGGCCACCGATGACCTTGCCTGCCTTTTCCGTCGCCGCCATCTCGGCCAGGACATCGGCCTCACCCTGAATGACTCCGTAGAAGTTCATCATCTCCCCCAACCCGATCACACCGGGCCAGGTCAACGCCTCGGCCACCTCCGCCGGACCGAGGACTGCGCCGGGTGTCTCCATGCCCGGACTGGAGGGCACGCATGACGGTACTTCAAGCCAGATGTGAATCGGCTGGAGCAAGGCCTCGTCATGCATCAGACGCACACCCATGAGGCCGAAAACATTGGCCATCTCGTGGGGGTCAATGAACATCCCTGTCGTGCCGTGCGGCACGACGGCACGCACGAATTCCGTCACCGTGACCATGCCCGACTCGACATGCATGTGGCCATCCAGCAATCCGGGTACCAGATAGCGGCCTCCGGCATCGATGACCTTCGTGGCCTGCCCGAGGGTGTAACTCGCCTCCGCCCCAACATAGGCAATGTGGCCGGCCGCGACGGCGATGTCGGTGTGTTCGATGATCTCACCCGACTGAACGCATACCCAGCGGCCGTCTTTGATCAGAAGCTCGGCCGGTTTGCGCCCCATCGCCACGTCTATCAGACGGCGCCTCAATTCTTGGATGCTTCCCCCACCCATGATCACCTGACCTCCCTCGTTTCCCAGCATGCCCTACTGAGCCAGTGCCCCGGTCACCAGACGCGTTGCCGCCCGGTTGTGGGCCTCTATCAGGAGGTCCTGGTCGAGACGCGCCAGCCGACCCTCCTTCACCACGGCTTCACCGTGGACGTAGGAGAAGTCCACCGTCCCGGGGTTGCAGAACACGGCTGCCGCCACCGGATCGTGGCGGGCGCCAGCGTAGCCTATCCGATCAAGATCGACGGCGAAGAAATCGGCGCACTTCCCGACCTCGAGCGCGCCTAAATCCGGTCGACCCAGGACAGCCGCACCGCCAAGCGTGGCGAGCTCCAGGGCTTCGCGGGCTCGCATCAAGACCCCCGAGCCGTCGGACTCCGCCAGCCCGGCGGCAGCCACCCGGGCGAGCAGCATCGCTTGCCGCACTTCCGCCAGCATGTGTGAGCTGTCATTGCTGGCCGAGCCATCCACACCAAGACCGACTTTCACCCCGGCCTCCAGGTAGCGGCGGACAGGAGCGATGCCTGAGGCCAGGCGCATGTTCGAAGACGGGCAGTGCGCCACACCGATTCCGGCATTTGCCATCCGCCGGACCTCGATAGGGTCGATGTGGACGGCATGGGCAAACCACACATCTGCCCCGCTCCAATCCAGCGCCTCGGCATAGGCCAGCGGCCGCTTGCCGAACTTCTCGAGACAGAACCGCTCTTCGTCGATGGTCTCGGCTAGATGCGTATGCAGGCGGACAGCATACGATCGGGCCAAGCCTGCCGCCTGGCGCATCAAATCAGGAGTGACCGAGAAAGGTGAGCATGGCGCGATCACAACTTGGACCTTGGCGCCGGGCGCAGGATCGTGGTAGGTCTCGATCACCCGCCTGCAGTCCCGCAGGATCTCTTCTTCGGTTTCAACCACACTGTCGGGCGGAAGCCCTCCCTGGCTCTCACCCAGGCTCATCGACCCGCGGGAGGCATGCAGCCGAAGCCCGACTTCGCCGGCGGCCTCGATCTCGTCGTCCAATCGGCAGTCGTTGGGAAACAAATAGAGATGATCCGATGCAGTTGTGCAGCCGGAGAGTGCCAGCTCGGCCAGGCCGAGTTGGGTAGATACCCGGATATCCTCAGCCCGCAGCCCAGCCCAGATCGGGTACAGGGACTTCAGCCAACTGAATAGGTCGGCATCTTGAGCCTGAGGAAGGACGCGTGTCAGGGTTTGATAGAGATGGTGGTGGGTGTTGATCAGGCCGGGAAGGACCAGGTGGTTGGTCAGATCGAGGACTTCGTCGGCGCTTTCGGGAAGCGCACTCGAAGGGCCGACCTGCTCGATCCACCCATCCCGGGCGAACAGACCGCCATCGCGGATCTCTCTGCGGCCGGGATCCATGGTGACGAGCCGCTCGGCATGGTGAACCAGAAGGGTCGACATGCTACCTCCGGTGGAGGTGCGAAGAAGTCTAACATCCCCGCGGGGATGCGTCAATTGTCAGACAACATGCCGGTGATGGTCAATGGTTGTTGGCTCCCTCCGGCTCAGGCCCGCGCCGGGGGGAACTGGAGCGTGCTCGTTTTGAGGTTGCGCGTGGCCTATGGCCGCATGCGCGAGGCGGATCGAAGCGTGTTCTGGAGCAAGAGGGTGATGGTCATCGGGCCGACCCCTCCCGGGGACGGCGTAATCGCTCCGGCCACTTCCATCGCCTCGTCGAAGTCGACGTCTCCAACCTGGCGGTAACCGCTCTTGGTGGTCGGGTCATCGATTCTATTCGTCCCGACATCGATGACGTACGCACCCGGTTTGATCCAATCTCCGCGGATCATGCGCGCCCGCCCGATGGCCGCGATCAAGATATCCGCCCGGCGGCAGACACCCGGGAGATCGGTGGTCTTCGAGTGGCAGATCGTCACGGTTGCGTTCTCTTTCACCAGCAAGAGCGCCGCCGGCATTCCGACGATGTTCGAACGGCCGACGACGACGGCGTTGGCCCCCTCCAGTTTGGCGCCCGCCTTCCGGAGCAAGACAAGACAGCCTGCCGGGGTACATGGGACAAACAAAGGCTCGCGACCCTTCTGAGCCAACCGTCCGATATTCAGCGGATGAAACCCATCGACGTCCTTCTCGATGCTGATCGCCTTCAGGATCGCCTCTTCGTCCAACCCTGCCGGGAGAGGGAGTTGGACCAGAATGCCGTGCACGGCCGAATCGGCATTCAATTCGCTGACGAGCTTCTCCACTTCCGCCTGGGAGGCATCCGCCGGTAGTTCGTGTCCGAAAGACTCGATCCCGACCTCGGCGCACGCCTTACGCTTCGCCCGGACGTACGTGTGAGAGGCGGGGTTGTCGCCGACGAGGACCGTGGCCAGTCCTGGGTGAGGACCTCCGTCGGCCAGAAGAGCTTCGACCCCGGCAGTGATCTCCTTTCGGATCTCGGCAGCGATTTCCTTCCCATCGATGATCTTTGCTGTCATGGTCTTCTCCCATGCACCAGTCGGATGGACGCGCCTCACTAATCCGGCCGCTTCGCTGGGCGGCGGATCACGGGCCGATTCGGATTATCCCCCGGGACGAAGCCTGTAAACAAGGACGTAGTTCCGCCAGGGAGCTGACACCCGTCCTGATCGGTGAGGCCCTACCGCGCTGGTCGATCACCCTGCGGAACAACCGCCGGATCGGGCCTCCGACGGCGTGTGTGAGCCGTCGGATCTCGTCAAGCGGCCGGTCCTACACTTTGGCATGGCGGCCTGCCTTCAGCCTCTTGCCTCCTATCGCTCTCGTCTGGAATCCCGAATTGTCGCTCGCGGCGGGTGTGGAAAGCAGAATGCCTAGAACCCGATTGGCCCGAGGCGACGTGTCCCGCGAATGCGGATGAGGTGGCCCGTTGATGGCTTGGCCGGCCCAACGCGGTCGCGGGCAAGTCTCGCCCGCCTACACGACGCAGGTGCTTGAGTTGTGGCGCGGGAGTGTGAGACAGGCCAGGCCGATCGATCTGCGCCTAGCGGGGGCGCCAGACGGGATCGAAATCCTCGAAAGGATCGGAGGTCAGCTCCCGATAGTTCGTGCAGCTCGAGGTCATGATGGCGACGTCATGTCGGATTCCAGTCGGCCAAGTCTCGTATGCCAACCAACGACCGTCTGGAGAAAGGCGAGGCTCGGCCATCGGTTGCGCCGCCAGGTGCCCCTGGGCACAAATCTGAAACTCGGTCGTACCCCGGTCTTCGAACCGACTGGCGACGATTCGGGGGATGCCGCCGATCTGCTGTTCGTAGATGATCAACTGGCCATCTTTCGACCAATCGGGGTTGGTGTTATCGCGGGCCACGCTCCGGGAGAAACGCTGCTCTTCCCCTCCGGTGCTAGGTATCGCCCACAGCTCGAAAACGGACAGCCGTCGTGAGACGAAGAGCAGCTGCGTACCAGTCGGAGACCAGACCGGCTGGCGGTCATGAGCGAGATCGTCGGTGAGATTCTTCAGCCCCGAGCCATCTAGGTTCATGATGTAGATCTGAGCAGGACCGTCGCGCAGCGAGGTGAAAGCGACTCCTTTGCCATCGGGGGACCAAACCGGATCGAAATCCCCACCAGGCGCCGTCGGGAGCGGAGTGAGGCTGGAGCCGTCGACCTGCATCACCCACAAGCTTGAACCGGGGTATTCATCCCGGTTTGCATGACAAGGTGAGGTGAAGATCAAAGACATTCCATCAGGGGACCAATCGGGCTGACAAGCGCCGTCGTCCACATTCGTCACCTGGACGAGATCGGTGCCGTCGATGTTGATCAGGAAGATCTGCGGGATCCCTTCCAGTCGATCGGAAGCGAATGCAACCTGGGCCACACCTCCTCCGATCGGTGTTGGAGCGACCGTCGGGCTTCCCGGCGTGCCCGTCCCGGGCAGTATTGGAGGAAGGGTGGCGCCTCCCTCTACAGCCGTCGGGACGTCGGTCGGGAAGAACACAATCCCGCCCGGGGTGGCCGACTCGGTTGGATTCGGCGTCTCGGTCAGGACGAGTGGAACGGTCGACGTCGGCCGGCTTTCTCCGGGACCGACGACTGAAGCCCAACTCTCGGCCAACCTCGGGCCGCCCAAGGCAAGCCCGGCCGCGACCACGACAAGCCCTCCGGCGAAGAGGCCCATCCTCAGCCGTCGGCGACGGGGGACCTCCGGAATCCGTGATCCGGGTTCCAAAGGCGTCGTCGCCCGGCGGGGAGAGACGCGTGTCGCCTCCATCGGCGTGTAGCCCCGAACCACGGTCGGTCGGCTGGCCCCAGAGGCGGAGCTCAATGCGGCGCCGAACTCGTTCATCGACTGGTAGCGCTCGTCGGGCACAACCGCCAGGGCCTTCTCCACGGCTCGGGCCACCGAGCTGGAGACGCGGGGGTTCCGCTTCCGCAGCGGAGTCAGCTCTTCACGACCCATCGCCCGCTCAAGGGCGTCCTCGGGGATGGCCGCCGCCAAAGCGGCGTAGATCGTCGCCCCCAGGGCATAGACATCGGTCCTGGCATCCGTGCGCCCGGTCCCGTACTGCTCGGGCGGGGAGAACCCGGGGGTCATGGCCTTGGCCCCCGTGGTTGTGTTCCCCCGGTCATCGACAACCTTGGCCAATCCAAAATCGACCAGGATTGCCCGGCTGTCGGGGGTGATTTTGATGTTCCCCGGCTTGATGTCTCGATGGAGGATCGGAGGCGTTCGGGAATGGAGATAGGCGAGGGCCTCGCAGATCTCGAGGAACCATGCCATCGACTCGGCTTCCGTCACCGGGCCGCCGCGTTCGAGGCGCTGGCGTAGATCCTCCCCGCTGATGTAGTCCATGACCAGATACTGCCCCTCACCTTCAATCACGAAGTGGTCGGTGACGCGAGGTAGATTGGGATGTCGCAGGCTGGCCAGGATCGTCGCCTCACGGCGAAACTGTCGGGCGTACTCCTCGGTCGTAAACAGGTTCTCTTTAACGGCAATCGCCACTCCCAGGTTGATATCGTATCCTCGGTAGACGGCGCCCATGCCGCCCTGGCCCAGGACGTCCTTGATACGATACCGATGGCGGAGGACTGCACCGGACTGGAGAGGCATAGATGCTCAGATCATGAGAGATTGCGCGCGCCGAACCCGAGTCATTGTAGCAAAAGCGGCTAGCTTAAGCCACCTTGAGCCCCGCGCAGGCCGATTCCCACACTTGAATTCTGCGTCCAAGCTACCGACGTCGTCCCTGTCAGTCATGTCTCTGCCTGGCCGTCGGACACCACGCCGGCCTTTGCTCGGTTCGATCAGTCGACCGAAACTCACCAGACGGACTCTGCAGGCCCATATCCCGAGAGGATTCTACGTCGTCCTGTCGGTACGGCGTATGGTCCGGGCGTCCTGTCCGGAAATGGGCGATTCTCGCCTGAGCCGCCCAGAATCCTTGCCTAGTAAGAGTTTCGTGGCAGCAGGAAAGGAATGTCGACAGGAGCTTGCGTATTCGAGGCCGAGGAGCCTGGCTAGGGTCGCCGATCGATGACGAACGTTGGGCGGGGGAAGAGTTGGCTGGGCTGCACGACCAGCCCCGTCGTCTCGTCGGGGAGGTAGTATGAATCGCCGGCGCACGCTCGGCACAGATCGCTGCCTTCCCGCGCAACCTCCCTTCCATTGCTGATTTCTTCCCCGCACGAGCGGCAAACACAACGCAGTCCGGGTTCGCTGATCAGCGCGGCGAGGTCGAAATTGAGCTGCACCGGCCTGACCGCCAGAAGCTCGTCATCCGGCATCGTCTGATAGGCCAGAAGCTGGGAATGCCATTGGTCTTGGGCATTCGGCACGTGGCGGATAGCGTTCGAGCGCGCTTCGGGGTGCGGCATGATGCGGATCGATTGTCCGGTCCCGCTATCGACGAATGTCGCCGCCACCTTGCCATAATCGAAAATGAACATCGTTCTTCGGCCGACCCAACATCCGGTGGCGACCCCAATGCCATCCACCGCACATCCAGCCGTCTCGACCAGGACGATCAGCCGCTTGCCCGCTTGAGGAAGGGTAAGCCCAAGCTCCAGCCCGGCCCGCGCCCCCATGCGGACCCCGAGCACCTGCCGCGGGCACAAGTGCGCATGCATCTGGGAGACCTGGCGGTAAAGGGAACTCAGGTCGGGCATTCCGGCCTCCGATCGGAGGGTTGGTTTGGCTGGAGGCTGGGCGGGCCCGGGTGGTTCCCCAGGTAGGTGTCTCACGGCAAGGATTCCATCTCAGGAATCACTCCGACTTCTTCTCCGCCTTCTCTTCGGGTTTTTCTTCATCACCCTTGAGGCCTTCGCGGAAGGAGCGGATCCCTCGGCCGAGCTCTCCGGCGATCTTGCCGACCCTTCCCACGCCGAACAACAGGACCACGATCAACAGAATGATGATCAGCTCCGTTGGGCCAAGTCGCACAGGCATGCTTTCCTCCGTCTCTTCAACAACTCTGTTAAGTCTAGCGGGACCAGGGTCGTACCCCGAGTTGCCTTCATCCTGGCTTGGCGATCACGAATATCACGTGCCGGGATCCGGCGGCGGGCCTAGAGCCTGGGGTGCCGGGTGTCGATCATGACCGGCGAGGCCCGTTTTCGAGGCACAGGCGGTCGGGTGTGATCCGAGCATGCTCGTCTTAGACGTCCAGGTTCCTCACCTCACGTGCGTGGGTCTGGATGAAGCGTCGGCGCGGAGGGACGGCCGATCCCATGAGCATGTCGAAGGTCCGATCGGCTTCCGCCGCGTCTTCAATCGTGACTTGAAGCAGCGTGCGTTTGGCGGGATCCATGGTCGTTTCCCAAAGCTGCGAAGGGTTCATCTCACCCAGGCCCTTGTAGCGCTGCAGGCTAGCGCCGTCGCTGCCGCCGGAGATCTCTTTCAAGACCCGCTCACGGTCGGCTTCGCTGTAGGCATACATGACCTTGTTCTTGTGCCCGACGCGGTACAGCGGCGGCTGGGCAATGAACATGTGGCCTTCGTCGATCAGATCCGGCATATAGCGAAAGAAGAACGTCAAGAGCAGCGTCCGGATGTGACTGCCGTCGACGTCGGCGTCGGTCATAATGATCACCCGGCCGTACCGCAGGCCGGAAAGGTCGAAGCTCTCTCCGATGCCTGTGCCGAGCGCCGAGATCAGCGCCTTGACCTCGTTGTTGCCAAGGATCTTGTCGAGGCGGGCCCGCTCGGTGTTGAGGATCTTGCCCCGCAAGGGCAGGATCGCCTGGAAGTGCCGGTCGCGGCCCTGCTTGGCCGAGCCGCCGGCCGAGTCGCCCTCGACGATGTACAACTCACACTTGTTCGGATCCCGTTCGGAACAATCAGCCAGCTTCCCTGGAAGGGTGAGGCTTTCCAGGGCGCTCTTGCGGATGACCAAATCACGCGCCTTGCGCGCGGCATCCCGGGCGCGGGCCGATGTCAAGCATTTCTGGACGATCGCCTTCCCGGCGCGCGGGTTCTGCTCGAGGAATTCGCTGAATGCCTCTCCCAGAACCGACTGGACCTGGGTCTGGACTTCAGCGTTCATCAGTTTGACTTTGGTCTGACTCTCGAACTGGGGGTCGCGGTGTTTGATCGAGACGATCCCGGTCAAGCCCTCGCGCGTGTCGTCTCCTGAGAAGTTCGGATCGGATTCTTTCAGCAGGCCGTTCTTGCGCGCGTAATCGTTGATCGTGCGCGTGATCGCCGCCCGCATCCCTGTCAGATGGGTTCCACCGTCGACCGTGTTGATGGTGTTGGCGAAGGAATAGACCGACTCGGCATAGGCGTCGGTATACTGCAGCGCCACCTCGATCCCCACGCTGTCCACTTCGCGATCGACGTGCACTACCGGATGCAGAACCTCGCGATTCCGGTTGAGATAGCGCACGAACGATGTCAGCCCGCCCTCGAAAAAGAACGTCATACGGCGCAGGTCGCGCTCGTCGTATAGATCGATCGTCACTCCGCGCGTGACAAATGCCATTTCCCGGAAGCGCTGCACCAGGGTCTCAAAGCGGTAGTCGACATCCCCCTTGAAAATCTCGCGGTCGAACTTGAAGCGCGTCTTGTTCCCGGTCTCGTCCTTAGCGACCTTGCCAATGGCCTTGACCGCCTCTACCGGAGCGCCGCGGACGTAGCGTTGAAAGTGGATCTTCCCGTCGCGCTTGACCTCGACCTCACACCACTCAGAGAGAGCGTTCACTGCGGACACGCCTACGCCGTGCAACCCGCCGGAGACCTTGTAGCCTCCTCCCCCGAACTTGCCGCCGGCGTGCAGGACCGTCATGACGATCTCCAGGGCCGGTTTCTTCTTCTCAGGGTGGATGTCGACGGGGATACCCCGCCCGTCATCTTCGACCGTGACGCTGCTGTCGGGGTGAATCGTCACGTAGATCTTGGTGCACGCCCCCGCCAAGACTTCGTCTATCGAGTTGTCGACGACTTCATAGACCAGGTGATGGAGCGCCTTAGCATCGGTCCCTCCCACGTACATCCCGGGACGGCGGCGTACCGCTTCCAGGCCTTCCAGAACCTGGATGTCTTTGGCTGCGTAACTGCTGACCTTGCTCGCCCGCTTGGTCACTACCTCTCCTCCTCGGCAGTCGGAGTCAGTCGGTCCTCTCGGTGCTCGGTTGTGCCGCGGCCGATTGCATGGCCAGGGCACTGCGTACCGCCGTCAACCATTCACGCCGAGCCTGGTAGAAGGCGTAACTTCCCATCAGAACCGTGGCGCTGATAAAAGCATGCCCAAGCAGTCCAAGGATACTGAACCAGGATGCCGGTTGAGGCAGGTCCCAGATCAAATTGGTCAGCCAGGACACGCCGACGGCCAGGCCGATAAAGCCGAGCGCGCCCAGGGTATTCCAGCGCACGACGAGTGCGCTCTCAAGCATAGCCTGGATCACGCCCAGGCGGTAGCGGATGATCCCGTGAGGCGTGAAGGCCAAGTAGGTGGCGATCCAGAACAGAAGGCTCAGGCCGATCAACACAACCCCGGCGCTGAAGAGTGGAATGACGACCCCGACAAGTGCGGCCACGAACAACGTGACCGTTGTCCAAAGGAACCCGCCGATGTATACGACCGCCCCCAGAAGCATGAACCCCAGCCACGCTCTCCCCGCCGGCGCTAGCATGCCATCCGGTGCCACTCGCCGGGCGAGCCAACGGTGGTAGAAAGCTCCAAGCCCCAGCCCGACGATCGTCAGAACCACCCACAGGGCAAGCACGAGGGAAGGCTCCCGGAGTTCGAAGCGGGATACCTTCCCCAGGGCGCTCTCCAGAGGGAGCCGCCCGGCCATCAGGCTGGGAACACCCACCGGCAAGCTGTTGAGAGCCGAGAAGAGATTAAAACGGTCCGCCAGGAGCTCCATGGTCTCCGTCAGCGGGGCTGCTTGCTCACGTAGAATGGGATCCGCGGCCGACATGCCGGCGATCGCGCTCGCGGCCTGGCGGAACATCGAGGCGAGTGAGAGCCTCGGACCCAACCACAAGAAGAGATCGAGTAAGAGCGGCGGCAGGATCAGGATGGGTTGTTGGGCGATGCACTCGAAACCGGTGACGAACGCGGCCATCACTCCGAGTGGTTTTACTGGAGGCCTTAAGACTGGAGCATCCACGAGGTTTGATTCTACCATAGCGACGTGCTCGTTACTCGCCACGGATGTCGCGTTGGACTCCGACGTTGTTATGTATGCATGAGCCTACTGACTTTTCTCATCGGACATGCTCGATAGTGGATGCCAGAACAACAATTAAAGGGACCAGGCTGGGCATCTCTCCCGATCACCTCACCCCGGTCTGAAAGAACAAGAGTTTGACCGACCAGTCCGCCTCGGCTAGAATCCCGTCTGGCAGGTGCGAGCGTGGCGTCTTCTCTGATCGCGGTTCTGACGGACTTTGGACTTCAAGATACCTACGTCGGGGTGATGAAAGGCGTCGTCGCCTCCATTGCACCGGAATCCCGGATGATCGATCTCACTCACGGGATTCCACCCGGGGACATCCGTCAGGCGGCCTTCAAGCTATGGCAGGCGGTTCCCTTCTTCCCCGAGGGGACGATATTCGTCGTAGTCGTGGATCCGGGAGTAGGCACGCGCCGCCGCGCACTAGCTGTGGCATGGTCGATGCGCCTGTTCGTGTTGCCCGACAATGGCCTGCTGACCTACCTCCTTTCGAGCTCCCCCGCCCACAAGGCCGTCGAGCTCAGCTCGCCCGCGTTTCGACTGGAGCCTGTGAGCAACACTTTTCACGGCCGCGACATCTTCGCCCCCGCCGCGGCGCACCTCGCCCGGGGGATTCCGTTGGACGAGCTTGGCCCGGAGGCCGGTGAACTCACGCGCTTTGCCCTCCCCCGTCTATCGATCGGCGAGGGGTCGAGGATCCGGGGTGAGATCCTGCACGCAGATCGATTCGGGAATCTCATCACCAGCCTGGGAAGATTCGAGCGGGTGGGTGAATCGTTGGATTTCGTGCCATGGCTTCCACACTGCCCGAGCGCAAGCGTACCGCGGAAGGACCTCCGGCTGCTGCTGGAGGATGGATCGCCGTTGAGTCTCCGAGAGACCTTCGGCGACGTCTCACCTGATACGCCACTGGCGTACATCGGAAGCGAGGGGCTATTGGAAATCGCCGTCAATCGGGGCAGCGCTGCGGAGGTGCTCGGCCTCAAGGCCGGTTCCGGCGTAGAACTCGTTCACGAAGGTCAAACATGAAGACGTTTGCCATCGAAGGCGGCCATCGGCTGAGCGGCGAGTTTACGCCCTCCGGAAACAAGAACGCCGCCCTCCCGTTGCTCACAGCCTGTCTCCTGACGGAAGAGCCTGTGATCTTGCGCAACCTGCCTGAGATCGGGGACGTGCAGATCATGCGCCAGCTTTTGGAAAGCCTGGGGGTGACGATCGAGCCGCTCAGCCATGGCGTGTGGCGCGTGCAGGCGAGCCAGGTTCGGCAGGCTGATGTCGACCCCGACCTGTGCCGGCAGATCCGGGCTTCGATCCTCCTGGCCGGTCCGATGCTCGGCCGGACCGGGGGCATCGACCTCCCGCCCCCGGGGGGCGACGTGATCGGCCGCCGACGAGTCGACACGCACTTTCTTGCATTGAAGGCCCTCGGGGCGGGTGTGGACTATGCCGATCGCGCCTTTCATTTGCGCGCGCCCAAAGGGCTGCAGGGGACGAGCGTCCTCTTGGACGAAGCCAGCGTGACCGCAACCGAGAATGCCATCATGGCTGCAGTCACGGCACGCGGCCGGAGCGTGATCCGAAATGCGACATCCGAACCTCACGTTCAGGACCTGTGTCTGTTCCTCAACTCGCTAGGTGCGCGCATCGACAATATCGGCTCGAATACCCTCGAGATCGATGGCGTCGATTCCCTCCACGGCGGTGAATACACGATCGGGCCGGATTACCTGGAGGTGGTGAGCTTCATCGGCGCCGCGGCTGTGACCCACGGCCGGATCCGGATCCGCGGGGCGGCCCCCGAGCACCTCGACATGATCCACCTCGTGTTTGGCCGGCTCGGCGTGACGTGGCAGGTCGAGGACGGGGACATCATCGTACCGGATGAGCAGGCACTGGAGATCGTTCCCGACGTGGGGGGTGCGGTTCCCGAGATCCACGTGATGCCCTGGCCCGCGTTCCCCACCGATCTCATGAGCATCGCCATCGTGCTTGCCACCCATGCCCGCGGCACCGTACTGTTCCACGACTGGATGTATCCGAGTCGCATGTTCTTCATCGACAAGCTCGTGAGCATGGGAGCTCGGATCGTGTTGTGCGATCCGCACCGATGTCTGGTGCAGGGGCCTAGCCGGCTCTTGGGCGAGCATCTCGACAGCCCCGACATTCGGGCCGGGATGGCGCTCATCCTGGCGGCGCTCGGCGCCGAGGGATCATCCCAGATCCGGAACATCGGTCAGATCGAGCGCGGCTATGAGCGAGTGGACGAGAAGCTCCGTCAGCTCGGCGCCCGGATCGAGCGGCTCGAGTCTTGAGTGGAGGATTGCGGCGAAGGGGTTCGAATGCGCCTGTTCATCTTCAACTTACCGGTCTTGTCCTGCGCGTGCATGTTCCGGGCTGCGGCGGAACGCCAAAGGCTGAGCGGATCCATCTCCCCCTGCCCCTGTGATCACCTCTGACACACCTCTGCCGATCGAAGCGCACTTCCCCGGACGTCCTGAGAAGCTCACCCCGGTAACCTCATCCGGGGCGGACGGCCCCGATAACCTCATCCGGGGCGGACGGCCCCGATAACCTCATCCGGGGCGGACGGCCCCGGTAACCTCATCCGGGGCGGACGGCCCCGGTAACCTCATCCGGGGCGGACGGCCCCGGTAACCTCATCCGGGGCGCGCTCCTTACCCCCCTTCGCTGGTTGGTCTGTCCACAGTCTGCCGTGGCGCGGTGGAAAGCGAGATGGAGTGACTGGACCGAGTCGGGGTGCGAGTGGAATCCCCCTATCCCTCAGCGTGCCGCGAGGTCTTCGATTTCGTACGCCAGGTTCCGGTATGCGACTGCACCGTCGCTGATGGATTGGTAGAGCAGCACCGACTGTCGGGCCGCAGGGGCTCTGGCGAGAGATTCGTCCTCCGGAATGACAGTCTGGAACACCCGGTTTTTGAAGACGGTGCGCAGTTCGTTGAGGACTTCCTGCGAATGGTGAGAGCCTTCCTTATATAGAGTCCCCAACAGACCCAGGAGCCTGAGCTGAGGGTGCATCCGGTCGTGCACCAACCACATCGTCTCCAGCATCGACCTGACCCCGCGTAGGGCGAGATATCGACATTCAACAGGGATGATCAATTCTTCGGCCGCCAACAGCCCGTTTACCGTCAGCAGCCCCAGGCTGGGAGGGGTATCGATCAGAACGTAGTCGACCTGCTCCAGGCCTTGCTGAAGGCTCTGCCGCAATCGCTGCGTCCGATCCGGGAGACTGGCCATGGCGTACTCGGCCGCCGACAGATCCACGCTCGCCGGTGCCAACCACAGCCGTTCCCCTATGGGCTTGACGACCTCTCGCAAACGGCTGTCATCGTGCACGAGGAGGGTATAGGTTGTCGGGGTGAGACGATAGGGATCGAGACCGGTACCGGCGGTGAGTGCTGCTTGCGGGTCGATATCCACCAGTAGGACCCGTTTGCCGCGTTCTGCCAGGGCCGCACCCAGATTCGAGACGGTCGTGGTCTTGCCTACGCCTCCCTTCTGGTTGGCAACGACGATCACGCGGGCCATGAACGTGAGTATAGACTACGCGCGCGGTGCAGGCAAACCGCTGGGGCTCGGATGATCGGCCCGCGCTCGCTCACTCTCAGCCCGGACTCACAGCCGCGACGTACCGGCGGCGCGGCAGCTTATCACCTCGCTTAGCGCTTCGGATCTCGGGCTGTAGGAAAGGGTATCGGATGCCGTCGAAGGCGCGCAGACCTTGACTGTCTTGGCAGGATGATACGGGACCGCAGCCCTGGGGAAGCACTCGCCGTCCCCCCGTCACACGTTGACCATCATACCTGCATAAGGTATAATCGCCCGGTCGGGCTGGGGCAGATGAGCCCGGCAAGTCATTGAGGAAGAGTCGATGCCTAAGAGAACTTATCAGCCTAAGATCCGGCGCCGCGTGCGTGTCCATGGTTTCCGGGCGCGCATGGCAACCCGGGCGGGGCGTAGTGTGCTTAAGCGGAGGCGGTTGAAGGGTCGCCATCGCCTTGCAGTTCGCTCCAACGCGCATGTGAAGAAGACCAACTGGAAGGCATGAGGCGATGAGTGCGCCGGGGTGTGCACACGGTTGTGTCCCCGGGCGCGCGCCCATCCAGCCAACCAGGTGAATGAACCGAAGGTACCGGCTTACAGCTTCGGCAGACTTCCAGCGGGTGCGGCGTACGGGAAAGGCCCATGCCCACCCGCTGGTTATTCTGATTACGTGCGCCAACGGTCTGGCCGTGTCCCGCTGTGGGGTTGCAGCCGGGCGAGGAGTCGGGAGCGCCGTTCGCCGTAACCGGGCCAAGCGTCTCTTGCGCCAAGCAATTCGCCCATACCTCGGACGGGCGCGGCCTGGATGGGACATCGTACTCGTCGCCCGGGCCGCGATATTGACCGCCTCGTGGGCCGCCATCGAGGAAGCCGTCTCGGGCTTGGTGGCCCGAACAAACTGTCTGGTAGATTCTGTTGACCACACCGGTTGAGGTCCATCCTGGCGAGCCGTCCTTGAGAGAGATCCCGCTGACCTGGGAGAATCTGGCGCGTCTGCCGGTCTTGGGTCTGATCCGTGTTTACCAATTGACGATTTCCCGGGCGCTGCCTGCAAACACATGTCGCTTCACCCCGACGTGTTCGCATTACGGATATGAAGCCATCGCCAGGTACGGACTGCTCAAAGGCGGAGCAATGGCGATCTGGCGGGTGCTGCGCTGCCAGCCCTTCAGCCGTGGCGGGTACGACCCGGTGCCCTAGGAGTTCAATGAGGCATAACCCACATGTGGGGCCGAGTCCCCTTGTCGCGCTGACATTGGCCCTCCTGGCGCTCGGCCTGGCTGGTTGTTCCGGGAGCGCGGCGGCGGCGAACAGTTGGCCCGGCCTGTCGGCCGACGGGCAGTTGGTTTACGTCGCGTTCAACCAGGCGGTGCACGCGCTCGATCCAAGCTCGGGCACGGAGCGCTGGCGCTTCCCGGCCGAGGCCGAACGTAACGCGGCTTTCTTTGCAGCACCTACTCCAACCGGAGACGGCCATGTCATTGTCGGCAGCTACGACAAGAAGATCTATTCGCTCGATTCTTCCGACGGAAGCGTGACTTGGACCTTTGAAGGCGCATCCAACCGGATCGTCGGCCCGGCCGCTGTCGCTGGGGATCTCGTGCTCGTGCCGAGTTCTGAAGGAGTGCTTTATGCGCTACGGCTGGCCAGCGGAGTACAGGTCTGGTCATTCCAAGCCGCCGAGGCCCTTTGGGCTGAGCCTTTGGCCGCTGGCGGGCGTGTGTTCATCGCCTCTCTGGATCACCACATCTATGCGCTGGATGCCGAGACCGGGGCCGAGATCTGGCGCCAGGATCTCGGGGCGGCCGTCGCCGGCGGCCCTGTGCTGGCCGACGGTCACCTGCTCGTCGGAACATTGGGGAGAGGCCTTCAGGCGCTCGACCCGGCCACCGGGGACGTCATCTGGACCTTTGCAACCGAGGGCTGGGTTTGGGGGATCCCGACCATCTACCTGGGAATGGCGTTGTTCGGTGATGTCAACGGCGTGGTCTATGCCGTCGATGTGTCCCAGGGCAGTCAGGTATGGCGGATCCAATTGGACGGCGCTATCACAGCCAGCCCGGCGGTCGAGGGCGACATGCTGTACCTTCCGACCGAGGCGGGAACGGTGTACGCTCGACGTGCCGGAACCGGAGATCCCGAGTGGCAGATCCCGTTGGGTGGCAAACTCCTGTCAGACCCGATTCTGACCGGTGACAAGCTGCTGGTAGCCTCGTTGGGTGGAGAAAGCCTGGTCACAAGTCTCGACCCTCAGTCCGGGGCCACCCGCTGGGCTTTTCAACCGACGCAGTAATCAAGGAAAAGAACAATGTGGGATACGTTCATCCTCAACCCAATGATCAACGCCCTGCTGGGCATCTATGGAGTGTTGGGCAGCAACTTCGGGCTGGCGATCATCGTCTTCACGGCAGTCGTCCGTTTGATCACCCTACCTCTCACGCTCCAACAACAGCGCAGCACGCAAAAGATGCAGGATCTCCAGAAGTCCAAGCGTTGGGTTGAACTTCAGAAGAAGTACAAGAACGAGAAACAGAAACTTCAAGAGCAGCAATTGAAGCTGTACAAGGAGATGGGCATCAATCCTCTGAGCGGGTGCCTGCCGCTCTTGATCCAGTTCCCGGTCATCATCGGCCTCTATCAGGCGATCATCCAGTCTCTGGCCGCCACGCCCGTCCAGCTTCTGGATCTGGGGAAACACCTCTACGAGTTCGTATCCGCAACGACCATCCCGCTTAACAGCAGGTTCTTGTGGATGAACCTCGGCCAGCCGGAAAACGCGAGTTTCCCGATCCCGATCCTGACCATCCTCGTCGTCATCAGTACATTCCTGCAGACCAAGCTGACCACGCCGCCTACGCCTGACTCACAGGGGAGCCAGATGACGCAGATGATGACATATTACATGCCGATTCTGCTGGGATACTTCGCCTACACCTATGCCGCAGGCCTGGCCCTCTACTTCGTCGTGTCTAACCTCCTGGCCGTAGCTCAATACGCCGCCATGGGGAAGGTCGACTGGCGCAATGTGCTCTCCTTCCGACGGACGACGTAGTCGTTGCAGAAGTGGTGAGAGCGGATGCGAGCGTATTGAGAAGAAACCGATTGAATCGATGGCCTGCGATGTGAGCGGAGCTTCGTGCCGGTGTTGTTGTCAGGCCGGAAAGCGCGGTTCGAGGGTGACATCATGAGTAGTATGAGAACGAGTCTGGAGGTGATCGCTCCAACGGTCGACGAGGCCGTAGCGCGGGGGGCGGCGGAACTCGGCCTGCCCGAGAGCGATCTGGAGGTGGAGGTACTCGACGAAGGGGGCAAGGGCGTCCTCGGTCTGGGGGCGCGGCAGGCGAGGGTCCGTCTGAGCGTGCGGCCCGTCGAAGGCCGAGTACATTCGCCCGAGGCGCCCGCCAGCACCCCTGTCGAAGATGACGGCCAATCGGTTCAGGTGGCCATCGATACCGTCTCCGAACTGCTGACCCGAATGGGGTTCGACGCCAAGGTCACGGCGCGCTGGGGGGAACCCACCGAGGCCGATCAGACGCGCCCCCTCCACGTCGACATCCACGGCGACGACCTAAGCACGCTCATCGGCCGCAAGGGTGAGACGTTGGCAGCCCTGCAGTACATCACACGCCTGATCGTGACCAAGGAACTTGACACGCCGGTCGCCATCGTCATCGACATTGAAGGCTACCGAGACCGACGAGAGCGTCAGCTACGCCAGTTGGCCCGCAAGATGGCCCAACAAGCCGAAGAACGTGGTCAAACGCTCACCCTCGAGCCGATGCCAGCCAACGAGCGTCGCATCATCCATATCGAATTGCGCGATCACCCTACGGTCTACACCGAGAGCATCGGGGAAGGCCCGAGCCGGAAGGTCACGATCATCCCTCGCCCGTCTGACACCCACTGATTGGTTCGTCAACGAGGCTGGGCTATAATCCCCTCATGCCCGACTCCTCCCCGCCTCTAGAGATCGACTACCTGATCATCGGCCATGTCGCCCGGGATGAAGCGGGCGACAACGCTCGATTGGGTGGAACTGCAGCCTACGCCGGTGTCACGGCCCGGGCACTGGGCAGAAACGTCGGTCTCGTTACTTCAAGCGGGCCTGGGCTCGATTTGCAGCCCTTATCCGATCTTGAACTGGCGGACTTACCCTCCCTCCGTCCAACGACATTTGAAAACCGGTACGAACAGAACGGGCGACAGCAGAGGCTCCATGCCTTGGCTTCGCCGCTGGGCCTGAAGGACGTCCCGGCCGCGTGGCGAACATCGCCTCTCATTCACCTTGCGCCGATCGCCGGGGAAGTAGATCGGTCGCTCGTCCATGCTTTCCCGCAAGCTTTTCTCGGGGTAACAGCGCAAGGCTGGCTGAGGCAGTGGGACGATGCCGGGCAGGTGAGCGCCTCATCCTGGACGGCGATCAAGGATGTGCTCCCGTCGGCGTCCGCCGTCGTGGTGAGCCTGGAAGATCTGGGTAGCGAATGGGCCGCGGCCCGGGCAATGGCCGAGCAGTGCCGCCTGCTTGTTGTAACCGATGGCGCACATGGAGCGATGATCTTCCAAAGAAACGAGATGCGTCACGTCCCTGCCCCCGTGACGCAGGAGTTGGACTCAACCGGCGCGGGTGACATCTTTGCCGCAGCGTTCTTCATCAATCTAGCCCAGACTGGCGATGTGTGGGAGGCAGCCGGGTTTGCCACCCGGCTGGCCTCGGCCTCGATCACCGTTTCGGGCGTCTCCAGCATCAACTCACTCGTTGCCGTCCATGTGGCTGAAAGACAGGTCGTCGAATGACGCGTGTGTACGCCCTGGTCAACCAGAAGGGCGGCGTCGGAAAGACGACGACTGTCATCAATCTAGGGGCGTACCTGGCCGAGGCCGGGCAGCGCGTCCTGCTGGTAGACCTCGATCCGCAGGCCAACGCCACCGCCTGCCTGGGGATCGACCACGATCAAGTCGAGGCCGGCACGTATGACGCGCTGATCGGTCGGGCGAATGCCAAGGACATTCTGTTGTACAACCCGAACCTGAAGCTGTCGCTGCTGCCCTCATCTCCGGCCCTGGCCGGAGCTCAGATCGAACTTGTCGACGTCGAGAATCGCGAAGGGCTTCTGAGGTTGGCGCTGGATCCGCTTCGGGAGCATTTCAATTACATCCTGATCGATTGTCCCCCATCGCTCGGTCTGCTGACGATCAACGGATTGCTGGCAGCCACAAGCGGCGTGATCATCCCCGTCCAATGCGAGTATCTGGCTCTCGAGGGATTGACTCAACTGATGCAGACGTTGAAGCGAGTGCGAAAGGGTCTCTATCCGGGCTTGAAGACCCGAGGTCTCGTCCTGACGATGTACGACTCGCGCACGAATCTCTCGCAGGACGTCGTCCGAGAGGTCCGCACTCACTTCGGAGACGAGGTCTTCGAGACGGTCGTCCCGCGCAGCGTTCGCCTGGCTGAAGCCCCCTCCCACGGAGTGCCGATCTCGGCTTACGACCCTTCCTCCTCCGGTGCCAGTGCGTATCGCGGTCTGGCCGAGGAACTCATGCAGGGCGACCGCGTAAGAGCGCCGGTGGCCGTCGCCGGGGTTGGAGGCTGACATGCCGGTGAGGCGCGGGCTCGGCAAGGGCCTGGACGCGCTGATACCCAGCGGGCAGACGCTGGGTGGCGTGGAACAGGTAGCCATCGAAGCGATTCTGCCTAATCCGCGCCAGCCTCGAACGTCGTTTGATCAGACCGAGCTTGAACAACTGGCGGCGTCCATCCGTGAGCACGGGGTCCTGCAGCCGCTGATCGTGACCCCCGAGCCCAACCGGGATGAGTTTCGCCTGATTGCGGGCGAGCGTCGTTTGCAGGCGGCCCGGATGGCTGGACTGCATGCCGTGCCGGTTATCGTCCGGAGCGTCAGCGATCAGCAACGTATCGAGCTGGCGCTGATCGAAAACCTCCAGCGCGCCGATCTCAATCCGCTTGAAGCGGCCGAGGGATACCGGCAGCTCACCGAAGACTTCAAACTGTCGCACGAGGAGGCCGCCGCCAGGGTCGGGAAGACGCGCACGTCGGTCACGAACACACTCCGCCTCCTGAAGCTCGGCACCCAGGCCCGGCAGGCGCTCGCCGCGGGGAGTATTAGCGAGGGTCATGCCCGCGCCCTGCTCGGCCTGCCGACGGCGCAGTCGCAGACGGCGGCGTTGGGGGTGATCCTCTCGCGCGGGCTCAATGTACGCCAGACGGAAGCGCTGGTACGCCGGCTTGTCGGCGAGCGGCGTCCTGCCCGGAAGACCAGGTCCAAATCCCCCGAGGAGTCCGATCTCGAAGCCCAGCTGCGGCAGGCGCTCGGTACGCGCGTGATTCTCAGGAGGAGCGGCAAGGGAGGGAGTCTCGTCATTCGCTTCTACTCCGACGAGGAACTCAACGCCCTCCTGGACCGTCTGCTCGACGGCTCGACAGGGTAGCCCATTGCGCTACCTCGTCTACGGAGCAGGTGCAGTCGGAGGTTACCTTGGCGGCTGCCTGGCGCTTGCCGGGGAGCCGGTTGTTTTCCTCGGAAGACCCGATACGAAACGCTCGCTGAAAGCCCACGGACTTCGATTGACCGGAGATCGCACGGCGGGAGTGCTGCCCGCGCCGGAAACGGTTGAAAGCGTTGATCGCGTACTCGAGGGATCCCTTCCGGATGTCATCCTGCTCACGATTAAAGCCTACGATCTCCCGTCGGCCGTCGAAGATCTGACGCAGTTTGCCCCACTTACACCTGCCATCGTGTGCGTTCTGAATGGGATCGGCGCGGAGGCTCTCCTGGCCGACCATGTGGGACATGACAACGTCATCGCCGCTTCGCTGACGAGCGCCGTCCATGTGACCGAGCCGGGGACGGTGAGGGTGGAGCGCCGAAGGGGCCTGGGCCTCGCCGCAGGGCACCCGATGAGCCGCAAGATCTTCGCCGAAATGGACCGGGCCGGGGTCAACCCTCGGCTCTATCAGGACGCCGACCGGATGAAGTGGTCCAAACTCCTGACGAATATCGTCGCTAACGCCACTTCAGCCATCCTTGGCTGGACGCCGGGCGCCGTCTTCCGCCACCGGGCTGTCGCCCGCCTCGAGTTGGAGAGCCTGCGCGAGGCGATCAGGGTGATGCGCGGATTGGGGCTGGCACCGCTCAATCTCCCGGGGGTGCCGGTCGCCCTCCTGGAACCTGGGATCGCCTTGCCTTCGCTTCTGGTCCGCCCAGCTCTTGGTCGGTTCGTCGCTTCCGGGCGCGGGCGCAAGCCTCCGTCCTTGCACTTCGACATCGGTCGGCGAAAGTCCGAAGTAGGCTGGCTCAACGGGGCGGTTGTGGCCTGGGGGGCGCGCCTGGGGATTCCGACGCCTGCCAATAACATCTTGACTGAAACGATGTCGGAACTGGTGATGGGTGAGGTCGATCCTTCGATCTTCCACAGCCGTCCCGAGGCTTTGCTGACCCGAGCGGCAGCCGCAGGCGTCCCAGGCGTCAGGTATAATGCCGCGTCGGGAAGGGAAGCCGGCGGAAACCACACAGTCGGATCCCATTCCCGGGTCTGACTGAGTGCGCGCCGGGGAACGGATCGCAACAACCCGGTCATGATATGGCGGACTTCGATCGTTGCGGCCGCATGCAGTCCGGCATGGATCTTCCGTGATCGGTGCAGCAGATCGAAGTGTGCCTCGAGGTTGGCCGATGGGTTTCGACGGGAAAGTGGCCCTTGTTACTGGCGCTTCGCGGGGGATCGGCCGCGCCGTCGCTCTCGAATTAGGTTCGCAGGGCGCCCGCGTCGCCGTGAATTTCCTCCACCAGGCGGCTGCCGCCGATGAGGTGGCAAGAGCCATCACCGAAGCCGGCTCGGAAGCGGGCACCTTCCAGGGAGACGTCGGAGACTTCGCCCAGGCTGAGAAGCTGATAAAGGCCGTCATCGAGCATTTCGGCGATCTCCACATTCTCGTCAACAACGCCGGGATCACGCGCGATGGTTTGATCATGACGATGTCTGAGAATGACTGGGACGACGTCATCCGTACCAACCTCAAGGCGACATTCAATTGCTCCAAACCCGCCGTCCGACACATGCTTCGCCGGCGGTATGGACGGATCATCAACATCACATCCGTCTCGGGGCAGATCGGCAACGCCGGGCAGACCAACTACTCTGCCTCCAAAGCGGGCCAGATCGGTTTCACCAAGTCGCTTGCCCGCGAAGTCGCCTCGCGCAATATCACGGTCAATGCCGTTGCGGCCGGGTATATCGACACCGAGATCTGGGAGACCGTACCCGAGAACCTCAGGGAAGGGATGGTCGGATTGATTCCGCTCGGTCGCAAGGGCGAGACCTCGGATATTGCCAAAGCTGTCGCCTTCCTTGCCTCGGACCAGGCCGGGTACATCACCGGACACGTGCTGAGCGTCGACGGCGGCATGGCGATGGCTTGATGCTCCTGAGACCCGCCAGCGGGCATTGACTCGGGCGGGGTGGTTCTCCGAGACGGGAGATTGCGATGGATGAGAAGAGCGATACGGCTGCTCCTTACAAAGGTACAACGACAATCGCTCCCGGGGTCTTGCTCACGATCGCCAGACTGACCGCATTGGCCGTCCCGGGTGTAGTGCGCATGGCCGATGTTCCCGGTGGGGTGGATCGCATATTCCGCCGCAGTATCGCCGAGGGAGTCAGGATCGAAGTCGAAGATGATTCGGTCGCCGTCGATCTGTATCTCGTCCTGGCGAATGAGACGAATGCCCGCGAGGTGAGCCGCACCGTGCAGTCCGAGGTTGCCCGCGCCGTAGAAGACATGGTCGGCATGCAGGTTAAGCGGATCGACATCCACATCGAAGATATCGACTTTGGCGAGGCGGCCGGATGACCGTCGCGGCTCGATGAAGCATGAAAGACGCCGGGCGAGAAGCCTGGCCATCCAAGTCCTCTACGAAGTCGACTGCGTCGCCCATCCGGCCGAGGAAGTCATAGCCCGCCACATCCAGGCCAATGAGACCCTCGGCCCGGATGGCTCCGAGTTCCTGCGCCGGCTTGCCCTGGGGACCCTCGAATCCGGCCAATCCTTGGACAAGCTGATCGCCGAATGCGCCCCTGAGTGGCCGGTCGAGGAGTTGGCCGTCGTGGACAGGAACATCCTGCGTCTGGCCCTGTGGGAGTTCGCCGTTTCGGGGGAGACGCCGGTCAGGGTGGCGATCAACGAAGCGGTGGAGCTGGCAAAGCGCTTCGGCTCAGACAGCGCCCCGCGGTTCATCAATGGTGTGCTCGGCACGCTGGCCGAACGCGAGCAAGAGATACGCCGTCAATTCCAGCCGGCAGGTTGAATGGATGGAGCTTCTCGGTATCGGCCCGCTCGAACTGGCCTTTATCATCCTGATCGCCGTGATCGTGATCGGGCCGCGTGATATCGGCAAGTTTGCCCGCGGGGCCGGGCGTTTCCTGAACAGGCTGTATCACTCGGAGGAGTGGAAGGCGCTCAACCAAGCCTCACGCAACTTGCGAACTCTGCCAAACCGCCTGGCGCGAGAAGCCGCTCTGGACGAACTGGAGGAGAACCGGCAGAAGGCGGAGAAGGCCGGCGACGCGGACAAACAGACCGCGCCGGCCGCGACTCAGGGAGGCGCCTCATCCCGTCCGTCATGGGCTGCGCAACCGGGTGAGCCGAAATCCGGCATGGAAGCCTGGGTCGCGCCGACGGACGACCCGCCCGCCGCGGAGAAACCGGCCAAAGTGCCTGAAGAGTCTCCCTCTCCGGATCCCCCGGTCTGATGTTCAAGCCGTTGCTCAGGACCATTCTGCGTATCCTCCTGGCGCCGATACGGTTGATCACGTGGCCGTACCGGAGGCTGCAACGGTTCCTCTCCTACGAGCCCGACGATACTTCGACCGTTGACGTCTTCGCCAAAGCCATCGAGAGCCCTTCCATTCTGATCGAACACCTCGAAGCCTTGCGCGGCCACCTGTTGCGATCGGTAGCCGTGATGGCGATCACGACCGCGTTGAGCTTTGTCATCGCAGGGCGCATCCTCGGGTGGCTGACGGAGCCGATCGGCGGGATCCAGGCCCTGCAGGCGATCGAGGTCACCGAGTCCATCGGGGCCTACATGCGCGTCTCTCTGTTGAGCGGTTTCGCCCTGGCCTTCCCGTACATCTGCTTCGAGTTCTTCGCCTTCATCAACCCCGGGCTCCGCCGCCGGGAGCGGGTGATGATCCTGACTGCCATCCCCGCCGCCTTTGTACTTTTCCTAGCCGGCCTCGCCTTCGCCTACTTCATCATGCTTCCGGCGGCCCTCCCGTTCCTGCTCAACTTCATGGGGATCTCCACCCGGGTCCGGCCGATGAACTACGTGCGCTTCGTGACAGGGCTGATGTTCTGGATCGGAGTGTCGTTCCAATTCCCGCTGATCATCTACGCCCTGGCCGGGATCGGGCTGGTCAAGGCGCGGTCGTTGATGAACGGCTGGCGTCTTGCGATTGTCGGCATCGCCGTCCTCGCCGCAGCCGTCACCCCCACCGTGGACCCGGTCAATATGGCTTTGGTGATGGCGCCGATGGTGGTGCTGTATTTCCTGAGCATCGGCCTGGCAGCCCTCGCCGGCCGACGGCGCGGGCCGCCGGCCGAGGCCTAGCCCACTCCTCCGAAGTCTAGAATCTAATCTCACGTCCAAGGACCGTGGCGTTCGCGATAAGCATTCATCCTCATCCCTCGGCTCCTCCCGACGGCGATGAGCGTGGGCGAAGGCGACGTCGGAGACGCCGGGCTTTCCGGGGGTGATGGAAATCCGGTGCGAGCTCGTCGCCGGGCTCAGACGCCGCATTCGGCCTATCTCAGCCGGCCAAGGTTTCAGCGCGGCAGCGGGCGGAGGCGTGAAATGCGCACAGACTCTCGGAGGAGGATCTCCTTGTCTTGCTGAGGCGTGCGCAACAAGTCCTCTATGGCCAGGATGGTCGTGTCTTCGATGAAGGCCTCCTGCCACTCCGCCTCGAGATGGTCCTTCAGTTCTCTCAGCGTGCCTGCGTGGGTTGTGAAGTCGAACTGCCCCTGCCGCTCGAGGACGAACATCCCAAGCTCTATCGCGTCATCGATCGCCCGATCTGCTTCCTCGTACTCGACATAGTCGTCCGCTTCGCGCAGCCAGCCGGCGGCGTGGATCTCGCTTCCGACTCTGACCTGGATCGCGGGAGGCTCGGGCGTGGGATGAATATCAACCAGGACGCCGGTCGGCTGGAGCAGGCTGTGGATTTTCGCAAGGGCATGAACCATGCCCGACGGTTCGATTCATCAAAGGCTCCAGGCAAGCAGCACCAGATCGAAGGATGGCGCCCCCGACGACAGGCGATACTCCTCGATCCCGACGGCCTGGAACTCGACTCGGTCTCTCAGCTCATCCGGTAGCTTGTCCTGCGCGTGTAGGATGTCATCGCCATCCGGGTCGATCGCCGTGACACGGGCCACTTGAGCCGCGTATCGGCGCGTGAGCCGGCCGTCGCCACAACCGACTTCCAGGACTTGGAGCCCTGAAGAAGCTTCAACGAAGGCAGCCAGCGCTCGAAGTTCCTCCCCTTCAGGATCCAGAACAACAGCCATCCGCACCATCTCCTAGGCTTCTCTTACGTTGATCGACCGGCTTGCGGCAGACATGAGGTTGTTGATTCATCCATTCACTCCGGTCACGCCGACGATCGGGAAAGTGGCCCCAAGACAAGCAGCAAGATCCGTCTCTTCTTCTGATTGTGGCTCGGGTTGCGCGAATCGATGGACCAACCGGACTCGACACGTAACCTAAACGAGTAGGGTCATCCCTTGGGGCGAGGCCGAACCCGGCGGCGCATGATCGGCCGGGTAGGTGAGCGTCGGGCGGCTTCGCGAAAACCGGCCCGCCGAAAACTGGCCACCGATCCGGGAAATGCCTCGACCGAAGAGAACTTCTTCCCCTCGAGGCGGTCGACCGGATAGCCCTCAACGAGCGTTGCCCCATGCTCAGCGGCGTACTTGACGGCCGCCTCCAGGAGTGCCTGCGAGAGGCCTTGCCGGCGATGTTCCTTGGAGACGAAGAAACAGACGATCGACCAGACCGGCTTATCGTCCACTCGCTTGAGCACATTCGACCTCTCGAGGGATGAGAAGTCCTCCCGCGGAGCGACAGAGACCCAGCCTGAAGGTTGGTCGTGGACGTAGGCCAACAGACCAGGTGTCCCTCCACTGTCCACGATCTGTTTGAAGGCTCTGCGGTTCCCGGCGTTGGCGTTGCTGCTCCATTCAGAACGCTTGATCCGGTACCACATGCACCAACACCCACTGCACGCCCCCCGTGGTCCGAACAGCCGCTCGAGGTCGTTCCAGCGGTCGGGCGTCACAGGCATGAAGGTGTAAGCCTGCTTCCTCGCCACTGCCATCCTCCTTTGAGCTCAGAGCGCCGCTCATCCGTGTGAGAAGCGATTCGCCCAATTATGCAGCATCTGAGCGGGGAATCCACGGGCGCTCGCGTCCGTCTCCGGCACTGACCCTCCAGCCCGCATGATGCCTCTCGGGCTTCTGGGGCCCGCCTCGTTTCTTTCGGGCAATCGCGCCACGGGGTACAATCAGTCTACCCCGGTCGTCCAGCACAAGGAGGCCAAGCATGCGCCCTGTCTTCGCAGTATCAGGGGGTGTCTCCAAATTCGCGAAGGCTCGACCCGACAAGACTTTCCAGGCTGTGATCAAAGAGGCCTACGACTACGCGATCGAAGACCTGGGGATTGACTTCCCTGCGTTCACCTCAGCAGTTGACGGTTCCGTCGCATCCTACTTCTCGGATCACTTCAGCCGGCAGTTGATGGCAGGCATCATGGCCCAGGATTACCTGGGCCTTTGTCCCAAGCCCAGCCATCGCGTTGAAGGCGGCGGGGCCACCGGTGGTCTGTGCCTCCAGGAAGCCTGGAAGTCGATCGCCTCCGGCCACATGGACGTCTGCGTGGCGTATGGGTTTGAGACGATGAGCCATGTCGAGACGTGGAAAGGGAATGAGTTCATCGCCCTCGCCTCGGATGTCTCGTGGGACTACCCGGTCGGCGGATTCTACTCCGGCTACTACGCCATGATGGTGACCCGTCACATGAAGGAGTTCGGCACCACCGTGGAGCAGATGGCGGCGGTGTCCGTCAAGAATCACATCAATGCCTATTACAACCCTTATGCTCAGAAGCGCCATCGTTACACGATTCAGGATGTGCGCGAGTCTCCCATGGTCGCCTGGCCGCTCACCCGACTGGACATCTGCGTGATGTCCGACGGAGCGGCAAGCGTCATCCTGGCTTCGGAAGAAGGGTTGCGTCGTCTCGAAGGCGCTGGAGCGCGGATCCCCCGACCCCTGGTGCGGGTCACAGGCATCGGCCGTGGAACGGATGCCATGCGCATGTCCGACCGTCCCCACGTCGACTACGATACCTTCATGCGAGACTATGCAACCGAGAGCGAGAGGGGTTCGGACGAAACACGCCGGTACTACAAGAAACTCTGGGATCATGGAACCCGCTACCCGGGAGTGCATTCCTTCCGCGCGGGTCGAACGGCGGGGAATATGGCCTACAAGCACGCCGGAATCCATGACCCCCTGCAGGAGCTGGATTTCATCGAGCTCCATGATGCTTATACCTCAAGCGAGCTTCAAACGTACGAAGACATGGGATTGTGCCGCTACGGCGAGGGCGGGTCTTTCGCCGTCTCGGGGAAGGCCTTCATGCCGGGGTTGGACTACGGCCTGGAGCTGCCCGAAGCGCCCGAGTGCCCGGTGAACCCCTCCGGGGGATTGATCGCTTGCGGGCATCCTGTCGGCGCGACCGGGTTGATGCAGGCTGTGTTTGCAATCTGGCAGCTTCAAGGTTCGATCAAGAAACACTTCGGCGACGAGACCCTGCAGGTCAAGAACGCTCGGCGCGGCGCCATTCACTCCCACGCCGGGACGGGCACGTACGTCACAATCAGCATTCTTGAGCGCGAGGAGTAAGCGATGTCCAAGATCCCCGACAAACGCCCTGAGACTCTCGGCGGGTACGTCATCCACGGGGTTCCGTTTCCGATCGACACCGATCCGGAGGCACTGGCGTTCCTCAAGAGGATGTCTCCGATCCAGATCGAGCAGAAGTACCAAGTAACCTACCTTCATTCGTACGGACAGGACAGCCCGTGGTTCGCCGCCGCCTCAAACCGCAGATTGCTGGCCACCCGCCATGCCGAAAGCGGCTATACCTATGCCACCCCGCGCGGCCACGACATGTACTCCGGTGAGGAGACGGTTTGGATCGACATCACCGATCGGCCGGCCAGAGTGCACGCCTTCACCGTGTGTCATTTCGGTTCAGAGGAATTCTTGCCTGAGACACCCTTCGTTCTGGCGCTAATCGAATTCGAAAATGTCAACACGCTGTTCTTGACGCGGCTCGTGGGTGTCGATCCGGACCAGGCCACGCTCGATTGGATCGGAATGCAGGTTGAACCTCGCTTCCTGCGCAACAGCAAGCTCAAGCCGACCGACGTCTATTTCGCGCCGTCGGCCTGATCCGGGCGAGGCGGGATTCGATTGCCCAACACTCTTTCGCCCGACGACCCCAATCTCGTCCACGCCACCGCCCGCCTGCGCCGGAACCTGTGGGTATGGGCCATCCTCTTCTTGGCCATGGCCGGCCTGGTGTATCAGACCCTTGGACCTGCCCACCTCCTGCGCGTCGCTCCTTGGCTCGCCGCAGCGATCCTGCTTGCGCTGGGCCGACAGCCGGCCTACCTGGCGCTGGTAAGTATCTTCTGGGGGCTTACCTTGATCAACCTTGTCCCGGGAAGCGAAGCCGCGCTTGGTGCGAACCCACTCGCCGCTTCATTGGGATCAAAGCCGCTTGAAATCCTGGGGTACGCGATTATCCAGGCGATCATGATGGTCACCTCCTGGAATCAGTTCATGTTCTACAGGATGCTCTACGGAACCCAGGGCGCCACCGGCCTGGATCCCGACAGCCCTCTGATCCCCGAAGTCATCCCCAACCGCACGGATCGGTTGGCCTGGTCGGCTCGATTGCTCGGGGTCGCCAGCCTGATCGCTGCGATCTCGGCCATTCCCCTGGCGCGGACCGGCGGTTTTGCCTGGGCGGTTGAGGCTGGTTTGGGACTGTCTGTATTTGCGATCGGCCTCGGTCTGGGGTCGGCGTACTCACCGACCAGAAAACGAAGCCGGGCGCTGGTGGGGATTCTGCTGGGTGCCGTCGGGTTTGCGATTTGCCTGGCAGTGAACCAGGCATTTGGCGGGAGTGGGAGCTAATCGTTGAGCGGATCCGCGATGGCCACGCCGACTTCGGTTCTCGGCCTGCAGACCGGTGAACATCGGCTTCGCCGGAGTCTCCGCCTTGCCTACCCCACGCTCGGCCTCACCGGCCTTCTGGCCACTCTGGCGCTGTGGGCCCTGGCCGCCCTGCGATGGAGTTTCTTCTACTCGACGTACGGACCGGCCCTCGTCTGGCGCGTGGCCTTCCCGGTGATCCTTCTCAGCATCGCCACCCTTGCCGCCGGACTGGCCGGTGTCGCGGCGACAATCCGCCTCGCCCCCCTGGTAGTCACCACCTACGAGAAGGGGATCGTTATCCGGCGCGGCCGCCGAGGGAAGCTCGTGCGCTGGGGCCTTATCCGTCATGTCCGCACGACAGCCGTTCGCTACGGTTTCTCCGGGCTGAGTTGGGGGCGTCGGGCTACGATGACGATCGTCCTCGACAGCGGCGAGAAATTCCGTCTTACAAATGCCCTGGAAGACGTGAAGAGCCTGATCGCAGCCGTGAAAGGCAATGTGTATCAGAGATTGTTGGAGGAGTACACACTCCAATTCAACAGCGGGCAGGCATTGAGTTTCGGACCGTTGATCCTCAGCAAAGAAGGCATCCGCAAGGGTAAGAGCCAGCTGGCTTGGAAAGACCTGGGACGAGCCTCGCTGGAGAATGGGCGCCTGGTCCTGGCGCCCGCCTCGGCCGACCGCGGGACCAGAATTCGCATCGAGGCCCGGCGCATTCCGAATATCGACCTGTGCCTCCAGTTCATCCAACACTTGAGTCAGCCGATGTGACGAACCCTGGCGGCGGTCAGATAGCGACTCCTGCCCCTCACCTGGTTCCGCATCATGCCAGGAGGCTCAAGCGGCTCTTGTTTGTCGTTCCTGTCTGTCTCGCCGCCTGTGTTTCTGCGTTCCCCACCCCGATCAACGAGCAAACCCCAATAGCCGAAGACCAGGGCCGGGGCACAATAGCGGCTGATCTGACCTTATCGGTGACGCCTCCGGCGGAGACGCCGGATGGGGCGCGACTGGTCGTCTTGCTCGTCGACGAAGTCAGCGGCTTGCCTTTCAACACTCAGGAGCTGTTGTTGGAGATGCAGCCCGACGGCCGGTGGCAAACCCGCCTCCCGCTTCCGCTAAACACGATCGTGCATTATCGCTACGCGCTTCGAGGAACGGCGACCGGGGATGAGGTCACAGCCGATGGGAATAGCCTGCGTTATCGGACGATCTGGATCCGGTCGACGATCGCCGTCGAAGATCAAGTCGCGGCGTGGACAGGGGGCTCGTACGCCGGTTCGACGGGGCGCATTGTCGGCTTCGTCGTCGACGCCACTACGGGTGAGCCCCTGGCCGAGATCGTCGTCAGTGCTTCGGGAGTCTCCGCATTCACCGACGGCCGGGGCGCCTTTCGCCTGGAAGGCCTGCTCCCCGGTCTGCACACGCTCACGGCTATCAGCCCGGATGGTTCGACAGTCCCCTTTCAGCAGGGCGCGGTGGTGGCGCCCGAGAGCGCGACGTCGGCCCAGCTCGGACTCCAGGCTGCACACGCCGTGCAGGTCACGTTTGAGGTCGAGATTCCTGCGACAACCGCCCCCGGAATTCCCCTCCGGTTTGCCGGCAACATGCGGCAGTTTGGCGATCGCGTTGGAGATCTTCCGGGAACCTCCGGGGGCGCGGTCGGCAGAATGCCCACGTTGGTGCAGGTCGATGCCACGCATTTCATCATGATCGCCGAGTTGTTTGCCGGCTCCGATCTACGCTACAAGTACACCCTGGGGAACGGTCTGTGGAACGCGGAGCGCGATCCACAGGGTTTCCTGGTCACACGACAGCTGATCGTCCCTGAGTCGGATCTAGCGGTCCGGGATGTCGTCGCCAGTTGGTCGACGCCGGATCGCGGCTCGGTTGCGTTCGCTGTTACGGTGCCGGAGGCCACGCCCGGCAACGATCAAATCACTCTGCAGTTCATGCCATCCGAGGGCCTCGAGCCTTTGCCCATGTGGCGAACCGGAGGGACCACCTGGTCCTATATCGTCTATGGGCCGCTGGACTTTCCTGGTCCGATCGAATACCGCTATTGCCGAGTCGGCGATTGCTCCGGTTCGTTTGAGACCGATTCCGCTGGCGACCCGGTCGAGACGCGTCAGATGACACCTTCGCCCCAGAGGCTGAACGTGAACGATGAGGTCGCCGCCTGGGCATGGTGGACGCAATACACCTCGCCCATCAATATCGTTGCGCCGGAAATCGTCGCCCGCCCCGGGTTCGAGACGGGTGTGGAGTTCCAGCCTGCATTTGACCCGAACTGGAACGGTCTCATGGGCCAGGCGTTGGCGGAGGTCGCTCAAGGCGGGGCCAACGCGGTGACTCTAACCCCAGGCTGGCTGCTGGGCCAGCCGGGCCGAGACTCTCTGATGGCTCTGGATCCGACGCGCGCGCCGTTCAGGGACGAAGTTCTGGCCGATATGAGTGAAGCCGAACGCCTGGGGCTTAAAGTCTTCCTCAGGCCAACTCTCACCGCGCCGGATGGCGATGACGCCGGCTGGTGGATGGCCTCACCCCGGGACCCGACATGGTGGGTGAGATGGTTTGAGGGGTATAGAGCTTTCGTCTTGAGCTACGCCCGAATCGCGGCCGAGGGCGGGGCGGACAAACTCATCCTGGGAGGTCCGGAGGCGGCTCCGGCATTTCCTGGTGGAAGGATGACCGATGGATCTCCAT
>Ga0209641_10000096_pt1 | contig 65115 bp, 53 predicted proteins | sample RifCSP16_1_FD_184022 | JGI IMG/M metagenome (GOLD analysis project Ga0209641, IMG submission 184022) | Soil microbial communities from Rifle, Colorado - Rifle CSP2_sed 16_1 (SPAdes) (version 2) | ecosystem: Environmental > Terrestrial > Deep subsurface > Rock core/Sediment | place: Rifle... | reverse complement strand
CGACGTCTGACGGCTTGGCGACGCGCGTTTTCGCCATCTGGCTCACGGGAACCAGGCCGTCCTTGGACGCGCCAATGTTGACGAACGCGCCGAACTCCTCCACGCGAACGACTTTGCCCGTCAGCTTCATGCGCTTCTGCAAGTCGCCCCAATCGAGCGCCGGCGGCGCGACCATCGTCAGCGCGATGAGATTCTGCTGCGGCTTGACTTGCTTGACCCACACCGTGATCGCGTCGCCTTCGTGCAGCACGTCGGCTACGCGCGTCACGCGCTGATCGGCTATGATTTGCGAAATGTGGAGGAAGGCATCCGTCCCGGCGCCGATGTCGACGAGCGCGCCCGCCAGCTCGACCCGGGTGACTTTGCCTTCGAACTTCATTTTCGGCTTGATATCCTTCAAGGAGAGGACCCCATTCTCAGACACGGCAGCCTCGCGAAAAGCATGTGACACACGGATTTCCCACGGAATCAGTGTGACATGATAATGCCCCGTTTGAACGGGGCATCATCACCCTGGCAGGGATTATACCGCGCCGTGAGGGGGGTGTCAAACACCTAGACGGCCATCTCTTCTGCCATCTGCTCCTTCTCGGCGCCGGAATCGTCCGCGCCCTCTTCCGGCGCAGCCATTTCTTCGTCCGCGTCTTCGTCAAGTTCTTCGTCGTGAGCCGCGCTGCGCTGGCCGTTCCTGCCGTTCGGCGACGGCGTCGCCATCATGGCCGCCGCTTCCTGGCTCACCTTGTCGCGGATGACGGCCTCGATCTCGCTCGCGACTTCGGGATGGCTCTTGAGGAACTCCTTGGCGCTCTCGCGTCCCTGGCCCAGCTTGATGTCGTTGAAGGAGAAGAACGCGCCGCGCTTGGCGACGATCTCCATTGCCGCGCCGATATCCAGGATGTCGCCGGTCTTCGAGATGCCCTCGTTGTACATGATGTCGAACTCGGCTTCGCGGAAGGGTGGGGCGATCTTGTTCTTCGTCACGCGCACTTTGACGCGGTTGCCCACGATCTCGGCGCCGGATTTGATGCTCTGCGTGCGGCGCATGTCCAGGCGGATCGACGCGTAGAATTTGAGCGCGTTGCCGCCCGTCGTCGTCTCCGGATTGCCGAACATGACGCCGATCTTCATGCGCAACTGGTTGGTGAAGATCATCGCCGTGTTCGACTGCTTGATCGCGCCCGATAGCTTGCGGAGCGCCTGCGACATCAGCCGCGCCTGGAGACCCATGTGACTGTCGCCCATCTCGCCCTCGATCTCGGCGCGCGGCACGAGCGCCGCGACCGAGTCGAGCGCGATGACGTCCACCGCGCCCGAGCGCACCAGGCTCTCGGCGATTTCGAGCGCCTGCTCGCCGGTGTCGGGCTGGGCAATGTACAGGTTGTCGATGTCCACGCCGCAGCGCGCGGCGTAGGCCGGATCGAGCGCGTGCTCCATGTCGATGTACGCGGCGATCCCGCCGCGCTTCTGCGCCTCGGCGACGATGTGCTGGCACAGCGTCGTCTTGCCGGACGCCTCCGGCCCGTAGATCTCGGTCACCCGGCCGCGCGGGATGCCGCCCGCGCCCAGCGCCAGGTCGAGCGCCAGAGAGCCGGTCGGGATGGTTTCGACTTGCATGTGAGTGGCCTCGCCCAGCCGCATGATCGCTCCATCTCCAAAGCGTTTAAGAATATTGCCCAACGCCTGATCCAGGGCGCGAACGCGACCCGGATCGGCGACGGGCTTGACGACTACAGTGCTGGATTCTTCTGCGGCTTCTTCTTCTGCCGCCTGCTTGCGCTTTCGTGGCGCCATGGGTGCCTCCCTCAAGGTTTACAGTGTGCGTGATGTGCCAATCGGATGGTTGGATCGGGTGTGCCATATATTAGCACAAATGTTCTGTTCTGTCAACCGCCATTTTCTAGAGATTGTGCAGATTGCCACAAAGGCACAGAGCTATCCATGTGCCTCTGGCACGCCCCGACGGTAACTGGTCAGCCGTCATGCCCGAATGCTTTTGTCGGGCATCCAGGCTGCAGGTTACTGGATTCCCGCCTAAAGCGTGCGGGAATGACACCGCACGGTGCGAGCGCAACGGCTGAGCATTTACCCCCGACGAATGAAAATACAGGTGCTCCTGCCGGGTGTGTCATTCGGCGGACGGGGGTCAGGGGTCACAGACCCCTGACGAGCGGGGCGGGTCTGAACCTGGATTTCGCACCCGCTTCGCGTGATCCATCCGGCGGCCAGGGGGCGGCGGATAGCACAACAACGAATTCGGGATGAAACGAATGTGGTTTCTCACGTTGGCGGTTTGCTTCCGGTTTCGCCGGGTATATAATGTTGGCATGACTACTCAGGCGTCACTGCGACCCCGCTGAGATTGCTTCGCAAAACTTGTCCTGAGCGGAGTCGAAAGAAGACGCTCGCCATGACGTGCGGGGCAGGTGAGAGCTGTTTGCGACGAAGCAATCTCAGCGGCCATGAGCGAACACGGCTGTCCGTGCAGGAGATTGCTTCGCGAAAAGATGCTCGCAATGACGTTGGGCTGAAGCAATTACATGTTGGCCCTATAGAGCTGCGGCTTCCGCGCGGAGGCGTCATGCCCGACGATTTACCTCGTCTTCTTTCTATCCTCTCTGATCAACCCGCCTACGACGACCGTCTCAACTTCGCGCCGTACGCCAAGACGCTCGCCGACATCCTGGCCGACCCGGACACGGACACGCCGCTGACGATCGGCGTGTTCGGCGGCTGGGGTCAGGGCAAGACCAGCCTGATGAACATGGTGCAGCGCCGGCTGGAGGACACGCTTCAGACGAAGTTCCCCGTGCGCTCGGTGTGGTTCAACGCCTGGCTGTACAGCCACCAGCAGTCACTGTGGCGCGCGCTGATCTCGCGCGTGCTGAGCGGCGCGCGTGGCTTCGCGACGCTGAGCGCCGACGCGCAGGCGCAGTTGAACCGGCTCGAGGCGCGGCTGTATCAATCCTCGACGCCCACAGCCGGGCAACTGACGCTGCCCGCCGGAACGCTCACCGGGCTGGATGCCGTCGCACTGCCGCCGCTCATGGGGCTGGAGCTGCTGCGCCGCCAGTCCGAGCGCGGCGGGCAGGACGCAGAGGCGCGCCGCCTGGCCGAACTCATCGCGGACGTCGAGCAGAGCGAGGCGGACACCCGCCGCGACCAGATCGCCGCGCTCGACGACTTCCGCCGCGAGTTCGAGAACGTCAGCCGGAAGTGCATCGTCGACCACGGGCGGCTGGCCGTGTTCGTCGACGACCTGGATCGCTGCCTGCCCGACCAGGCCGTCGAGGTGCTCGAAGCCGTCAAGCTGTTCCTCGACGTGCCGGGCTGTGTGTTCGTGCTGGGCATCGCCCGCGACGTGATCGAAGAGGGCATCCGCGTGCGTTACAAGGATTACGCGACCCAGCTCGACGGCGCGCAGTACCTGGAGAAGATCATCCAGATTCCTTTCGCGCTGCCTCCGATCGCGCCGGAGTCGGTGCAGACCTACGTGCAGGGCGTCACCGGCGGGGCGCTGCCCGACGCGCGCTGCGAGAAAGTCTTCGCCATCGGGCTGGAGCCGAACCCGCGCCGCATCAAGCGCACGCTCAACATCTTCCTGCTGCTGTGGCGGCTGGCGCAGAACCGCGAGGACCTGCGCGACGCGATCAGGCCGGTGCGGCTGGCGAAGATCGTCATCGTCCAGCAGTATTATCCGCGCCTGTTCGAATTGATCACGCAGGGGCCGCACTACCTGATCGACCTGGAGGCTCGCTTCCGCGAGCAGGAGCGCCCGGAACGCGCGACGGTAGACTCCCCCTCTCCCGCACGGCGGGAGAGGGGGCCGGGGGGTGAGGGCGGGGGTGAGGGCGGGAGTGAGGGCGAAGTCACCGCCGGCCCGCTGACTGAGTTTCTGGGCAAGAGCCTCCTGCGCGCGCTGCTCACCTGCACCGGCGCAGACGAGGCCGACGCCAACTTTGCCGACGTCGGCCCGGTCGGCGTGCGCGAGTACGTCTATCTCACGCGCAGCACAGTCGAAGAGGCGCCGAAAGTCGAAGCCGCCGCGCTGCCCTTCGAGCCGCAGATGGTCACTATCCCGGCGGGCAAGTTCCTGTTGGGCACGTCCGAGAACGAGCTGAAGGAGATCACGAAGCTGCACAAGGGCAGGGACTATCAGGGAGGGATCAAGCGAGAACTTCCACAGCATGAAGTGACGCTTGCGGCATACGCGATCGGCCGTTACCCGGTGACGAATGCTGAGTTCAGGCGCTTCGCCGAAGATGGCGGTTACACCAGCCGCGAGCATTGGACAGAGGCCGGTTGGCAGGCGAAAGAAAGCAACGGCTGGAAACAACCTCGCTATTGGGACGATAACCAGTGGAACGATCCGTCGCAGCCTGTCGTCGGCGTGGCGTGGTATGAGGCCGCCGCCTACTGCAACTGGCTGGCGCACAAGACCGGCAAGCCGTATCGCCTGCCGACGGAGGCCGAGTGGGAGCACGCCGCGCGCGGCAAAGAGGGCTACCGTTATCCGTGGGGAGACGCGTGGGACAAGGCTCGGTGCAACAACAAGGAGAGCGGCCCAGGTCGCACGACGCCGGTCGGGCAGTACCCTTCCGGCGACAGCTCGTTCGGCGTGGGCGACATGGTTGGGCAGGTGTGGGAGTGGTGCAGCAGCAAATACGGAGGCATAGATCTGAAACCAAAGTTCGGCGATCCTTACCGATCGGACGATGGACGCGAGGACCTTGAAGGAGACGACACGCGTATCCTGCGCGGCGGGTCATGGTACGACGATCTGCCTGCCGCCTATTGCCGGTGCGGCTACCGCTTCAGGCTCGACCCCGATATCAGGTACAACTACAGGGGATTTCGTTGCGCCAGAACCCTTTAGCGAATGCAGAATGCGGAATGAGGAATGCAGAATGCGAATTCAGGAGTTCGCGCCATGGCATCGGACGGCGAAGTTGAATCCCTTAACCGGCAGCTCCACAACCTGCGCGCGAACCTGTACCTGATCGACGAGCGCATCTCGGAATTCGTCGAGCCGAGCAAGGTTCCGCTGCAATACGTCCGCGATAAGCGCAAGGTCGAGGAGCGGTGTGAAGAGGCGTCAACGGATGCTTCGCGCAACGGATAAGCGGATGGCGCGCCGCGCGGGAGTGGACAGGTGGGCAAGGGATGTGAAACGGATTAAAGGACTGTAGCATGAGTCTACCACCTGAACTGATGCGTGCTTGCCGTGAAGCGCGGCTGCTCGTTGTGTGGGGCGATGTGCCGTTCGCGCTGGCGGAGCGCCCGCCCGCTAATCGCGCGCTGGCGTTCGAGCGTCTGCCTGCCGCCCCTGCACTCTCGATTCGGTTGAGCGACCTGCCGCCGCTGCCGATCCTCAGCCTGGACGCGAGCGATCGGATCGAGCGGGCCTTCCGCCAGGCGGGCGTCGCGCTGCAGGTCGTGCGCACGCGACGCGATGCGCCTGCGCGTGATCGACACGTCTTGATCAAGCTGGCCGGCGATCTGGCTGCGCGTGCGGGCGTCGTCCTCAGCCGCGCCGAGATTCGAGACCTGCGCGGCGACGACGACAAGCGGTATCTGCTCGACGAGGCGCGGCGCGTCGCCGATGGCGGGGCGGCATTGCTCGTCGGGTGCGATCCGGCAAACGAGGATTTCAAGGCGTGGTGGTCGATGCTCGCGCCCGTGCTCGAATGCGCGGCCTGGTTCGCGGTCGGGGAGCCGTCCGCGCCGTGGCCGGAGGGCGTCGCCTGCCTCGAAGCCGACTTTGCGACGATCGCGGGCGCGCTCCGCGAAGTGGCGGTGACGGTGCGTGAAGGCGGCGTAGAAATCAGTGGCGGGCAGATTAGCGTCGGCGGTGATGTTGTTGGGCGCGACAAGATTGTCATCGTCGGCGGCGAACGGCGCGAGGCCGAACCCGCGCCGATGGACGATGCTGAGGCGGCCTCGCTGAGCCGCCAGCTCGCCGAAGCGCGCGAGAACTTGCGCCTGATCGAGGAACGCAAGTCGCAATTCGTCATGAGCACCGACGTGCCGCTGCAACTGATCAAAGAGGAGCGGCGGCTGACGGAGAGGATCGCCGATTTGAAAGCGCGTATGCAGGGCGGCGGTGCGACAGCAGCTCAATACTCCCTCAGCCTCCCGGTCACTCGGGGATCGGTTTTCGCGCCTCCTTCGGCGCCGCCGCGCATCGAGGCGCTGCGTCTCGACGCCGCCGTGCCCGATCAGGTATTCCTGGACGTGGTCTTCGATCTGGCCGTGGCCGTGCGGCAGACGACATCGCCCGTGCTCGCCGAAGCCGACTTGAAGCGGGTCGATTCGGGCGACGTGCAGGTGATCTGGCCGGAGACGGCTGCGTACATCCGCCTGCGCGTGCACGTCCAGGCGCCCGACTGCGACGTCGAGGGGCGGGACAGCATCTCGTTCCGCTTGCTGCCGGGCCAGGACTCGCCGGTGTTCTACTTTCATCTCGTCCCACGGCGCATCGGCGACATCAGCCTCGTCGTGACGACCACTCAGGAAGACGACTGGCTCGGTAGCGCGCGCGTGCACACGACGGCGGTCGAACAGGCAGTGGGCCGCGTGCAGATGACCGTTACCAGCAAGCCGATCGACACGTGGTCTGATCTCGAAATACGCATTCTCGATCGCAAGGGCGACGCTTACCCGGTCGAAATGACGCTAAATGGACAGCAGGTCTATCGTGGCGCGCTTTCGGCGGGCATTTTGCCGTGGATACCCACCGGAGATCTTGCAGACGATGGACGAAAGCTGTTCGACCGGCTCTTCACGAGTGGCAACCTCCTGAAAGGGTGGGGGGTGGTGCAGGACCGGCCGTCTCCGTGGCGCATCCGCCTGCGGATCGATGCGCCCGAGCTTCACGCGCTGCCGTGGGAGCTGCTGCACGACGGCGAGGTCATGCTCTCGGCTTCCGGCAGGATGCCGCTCTCGCGCTACCTGCCGATTGAGAAGCGGTGGGGCGAGCCGATCGCGGCGCGCCCGATCCGCGTCCTCGCGGCGATCTCGAATCCCGACGATCTGGAGAGCAAGTACGGCCTGTCGCGGCTCGAGGTCGAGCTAGAAGCGGGCACGTTAGGAGAAGCCCTGACCCCGATCGGCGAAGTCGAGATAGGGATCGACTTTCTCCATCTCGAATCACACGTGACGCTGGCGAGCATCGAGAAGCGCCTGCAGCGTGGGGCGGGGTATCACATCCTGCACTTCGTCGGCCACGGTGCGTTCCAGCGCAGGACGCAGCAGGCCGCGCTGTTTCTCCAAGACGAAGATGGGCATGCTGCGCCCGTGCTCGACGACGTCATCGCCGCGATGCTGGCCCGGCTGCGAACGCCGCCGCATCTGGTGTTCCTGACCGCGTGCCAGAGCGCCACCCGTTCGACGGCGGACGCCTTTCGTGGGCTTGCCCCGCGCCTCGTCGAGATCGGCGTGCCGGCCGTCGTCGCCATGCAGGCTGCCGTCACCGTTTCGACCGCCCGCGCGCTCAACGCGACGTTCTACGCGCGCCTTCTGGAGCACGGCCAGATCGATCGGGCGATGAACGAAGCGCGCGCCACGCTGTTGACTGCCGGCCGGCCGGATGTTGCCGTGCCCGTGCTGTTCATGCGGCTGCCGTCCGGTCGATTGTGGCCCATCGCAGGGCAGGCAGGCGAAGAAGTACCGCACGATCGATGAGTTTGGCAACAGCCATATCTGGCGTTCGGAGTGCAGGCTGCAGCCTGCGGAGGCCCAAGAGATGGCAGCCTGAAGAGCCTGCCCTGCGAAGTCCCCAACCGAACCCCCTACAGGGGGCAGGTGGAGTCGGGAGCCTGCTGAAGGGCTGCACTCCGGCAATTTGCCAAGGTCCCGTCATCGATCAGGAGACAGGATGACCCGCCAGAATGAGGCCGAACGCCTGAAGACGACGAGGATCGGGAAAAAGATCCTCGTCATTCTGTCGCTCGGTATCGGGATCGCGATCGTCGTCGGCGCAATCGTTGCGCTGGCTGCCCGATCGATCGGCGCTGCAAAAGACGAGTGGATCATGATCGACGGCGGTGCGGGGACGCAGTGCGCGCTGGGCGATCCTTACCGCTTCTACTACCGGCCGGGCGCGGACGACGATAAGCTGATGATCTACTTCCAGCTCGGCGGGGCGTGCTGGTCCGGCCTGTCGTGCCAGCCTCTCAGCCCGGTCTACGACAAGCGAGTGACTGAGCGCGAGCTGCGCTGGTACGGAGGCATTTTCGATTTCGAGAACCCAGACAACCCCGTGACCGGCTATTACATCGTCATGATACCGTATTGCACCGGCGACGTGCACATCGGCGCCGCAGAAGTCGAGTACGACACGATTCCGGGTGATGCGCTCAAGGTCGCCCATTACGGCTACACCAACACGATGTCCGTCCTGAGCTGGGTGTACGAGCGCTTCGAGGCGCCGGATCACATCCTCATCGCCGGGAGCAGTGCCGGCTCGATGGCGTCGATCTACTACGCGCCCGAGGTCATGACGCATTATCCCGGCGCGCGCATCGTGCAGCTCGGCGACGGCTACGTGGGCGTCGCGCCTGCCGGCTGGGGCGCGCTCGAAACCTGGAACGCCTTCGCCAACCTGCCTGATGAGATTGCAGCGCTGGCAAACATTGACCCGGAGACGTTCACGATAACCGATCTGTACCGCGCCGTCGCGGATCACTTTCCGCAGCATACGTTCGCGCAGTATACCCACTCTGCCGACGTGGTACAGATGGGGTACTTGCTCGTGACGGGGGGAGACCCAGCGTCGTGGGCGGACGAAAAAGCGCACTACCTGGAAGAGCTATCGACCCTCGACAACTTCCGCTACTACGTCGGCGAAGGAGTTCTGCACACGATTCTGACGCTGGACCAGTTCTATACGATGGAGGTGAACGGGGTTCGATTCCGGGACTGGTTCGCGGACCTGATCTCCGGCGTGGACGTGCCGAACGTCAGTTGCTCCCGAGGGACGCCGACTTGCCCGTAATCAGAGCGTGTTTGGAAATTCGGCAAAGTGGGGCATTGACCCCTTGCGAAGGCTGTTTTTCCTTCGCAAGGTTGCTCCCGTTGACCCCTGCGAGGGAAAGATAGCCCTCGCAGGGAAACGTTTTCTCATTTCAAAACAGGCTCTCAAATGCTCCCGCCGGGTGTGTCACTCGGTTATCAGTTATCAGTGACCAGTGATCAGTGGGGCGCGGGGCTTTTCTGCTCCCGCCGCGAGTGTCACCCGACGAGCGGAAACTTCGTGTCTTGGTGTCTTCGTGGTGAAAAAGACCTGGCAGGTCTTGGGGTCCCAGTGAGCAGTCGAGACCGGCGCAAAAGACCTGCCAGGTCTATCAGAGTCGGTCAGGCCAGCGCCTGCCGCAAATCCTCGATCAGATCGTCGACGTGCTCGATGCCGACGGACAGGCGCACGAGCGAGGGGTTAATCTCGAGCGGCGATCCGGCGACCGAGGCGTGCGTCATCGGCGCGGGCAGTTCGATGAGGCTCTCGACGCCGCCCAGCGACTCGGCCAGCGCGAAGAGTCGCGTACGCTCGACGATCTTGCGCGCGGCCTCCTCGGCGCCGATCGGCAGGAACGAGATCATGCCGCCGTACATCTTCATCTGCTTCTTCGCGACGGCGTGATTCGGGTGGTCTTCCAGCCCGGGATACATCACTGTCCTGACCGCGGGATGGTCGACCAGGAATTCGGCGATGCGCATCGCGTTGTAGCTGTGTCGTTCCATTCGCAAAGGCAGGGTCTTGATGCCGCGCAGCGTGAGGAAGCAGTCCATCGGGCCGGGCACCGCGCCGACCGCGTTCTGCAGGAACTTCAGGCGCTCGTAAGCGGCCTCGTCGGAGGTGACGATCGCGCCGCCGACGACGTCGCTGTGACCGCCGAGATACTTGGTCGTGGAATGGACGACGAAATCCGCGCCGAGCGCCAGCGGCTGTTGGATGACCGGCGACGCGAACGTGTTGTCGACGGCGACGAGCGTCGGGTGATGCGCCTTGTTCGCGCGCGCGATCTCGCTCAAGGCCGCCAGGTCGGCGATCTTCATGAGGGGGTTCGTCGGCGTCTCCAGCCACACGAGCCGCGTGTTCGGCCGCAGCCCGGCGCGCGCCGCGTCGAGGTCGCTCATGTCGACGAAGTCGAACTGGATGCCGTACCCGGCCAGGACGTGGACGAACAGCCGGTACGTGCCGCCGTACACGTCGTCGCCGGCCAGGACGTGCTCGCCGGGTTTGACCAGCCGAAGCAGCGTATCGATCGCCGCCATGCCGGACGAAAAGCACAGCCCGAAGCGGCCGCCCTCCAGCTCGGCCAGACACGCTTCGAGCGCGGCGCGAGTCGGGTTGGCGGTACGTGCGTATTCGTAGCCCTTGTGCTTGCCCACGCCGTCCTGAACGTAGGTCGAAGTCTGGTAGATCGGCGTCATCACCGCGCCGGTGCTCGGATCGGGCTGCTGCCCGGCGTGGACGGCGAGCGTCTCGATGTGGGGTGGGTGTGTCATATACGATCCTCACGGAAGGGTGTCGCGATTGTACTTGGGCTTGTGAGGACGGTCAACTGTGGAGCGATAGACCTGGCAGGTCTTATCGGCAGGCGTTAGGCGTATTCGGGCGCTTGAAGACCTGCCAGGTCTGCCTTTGACCCTGCGGAGGGAAAGCGTGAAGATCGACAAGACTTGGCTGCTGCTCGTCGGGGCTGCTTTTCTGATCATCGTTGCGATGTCGGCGATCGGCCGGTCGGCGCGCGTGCCGATCGAACCGTTGCCCGCCGGCGTCGAAGAGACCGTGCAGGCCCGCGTGCTTGAGGTGATCGAGGAAGGCGAGATCGATCGGGGCGGGATCGCGCAACCGTATCAAAAGCTCCGCGTGGTGCTGCTGGACGGCGATCTGGCAGGCCGCGCGGTGACCGTCGATCACGGCCTGTATTCGCTGCTGTCGCCCGAATCGTTGTATCGCGCCGAGGATCGCGTATGGGTGCTGCGCAGCCGAGGCCCCGATGGGAGCGACGTGCTCATCATCACCGACGCCGTGCGCCTCGACGCGATGGCCTGGCTGGCGATCGCGTTCGTCGCGATCATCGTCGTCGTCGCGCGTTGGCAGGGCGTGCGCTCGCTGCTGGGCATGCTCGTCAGCCTCCTGATCATTACGCAGTTCATCTTGCCGATGATCCTCGCCGGCGGCGATCCGGTTTCGATCAGCGTCGCCGGCTCGTTTGTTGTGCTCGCCGTGACGCTGTATCTAATCTACGGCTGGAAACGGAAGACGCACGCCGCCGTGACGGGCATGCTGTTCAGCCTGATCATCACCGGCCTGCTCGCGGCGCTCGCGGTCGGGCTGGCGCGGTTGACGGGGCAGGGGGCTGAGGAAGCACTCTTCTTGCAGGCGTCCGGCGCGGCGATCAACCTGCGCGGCCTGCTGCTGGCCGGCATCATCGTCGGCGCGCTCGGCGTGCTGGACGACGTCACGATCAGCCAGGCATCTGCCGTCACCGAGCTGGCGGCGGCCAACCCCGACCTCGCGCCGCTCGACGTCTTCCGTCGGGCGATGAATATTGGGCGTGACCACATCGCCTCGACGGTCAACACGCTCGTGCTGGCGTACGTCGGCGCGTCGCTGCCGCTGCTCCTCTTGTTCTCGATCTACCCGCAGCCTTTCGCCCAGACGCTCAACCGCGAGTTCATCGCCGAGGAGGTCGTGCGCACGCTCGTCGGCAGCCTGGGCCTGGTGCTGTCGGTGCCGATCACGACATTCCTGGCGAGCGTGATTTTCAGGGTCGAGGCAGGCGACACCGGCGCGGTCGAGCCGCGACATGGACATTAACCGCGATTAGCGAACTGTAACGCGATCTTTACTTGTCGCCCCTCATGGCGCAGTGTATAATCTCGTTTGAATTACTTGAGGTCAGTATCATGTCCGGCGCCATTCACTTCTTCGATACCTCCGACGAAACGCCCCGCCCGCTGGAAGACGTTCGCATCACCGACGTTCGCGTCGAGGTGATGCCGGACAACCGGCGGGTTCTCGTCTCGGTCGACCTGACACCGTTCTTCGAGAAGCCCAGTTTCGACGTGACGCTGCTGCGCGACGGCGTCGAGGAGCGCGCAACGTCGGTCGTCGGCGCAATGTCTCCGCAGGTGCAGTTGACGATGCACCTGCCGCCGGGCGATCCCGGCGGCTCTTATGTCGCGCGCGTCGATCTGCTGAACAACGGCGCCACCGTCCTGCAGACCGAAAGCGTTTCCTTCGAAGTGCTGCAACGTGTCCCGTGAGCGCCGTTTGAAGTTTGCAATTTGAAGTTTAGAGTTTGAAGGTTTTCCCGTGGAAGGCTTGATCGGAAGAACCATCGGGCGTTATCGAATCACCGAGCACCTGGGCCGGGGCGGCATGGCCGAGGTGTACAAGGCGTTTCAGTCCAGTCTCGATCGCTACGTGGCGATCAAGATCATGCACGCCTTCCTCGCCGACGACAAAGACTTCCAGGTGCGCTTCGAGCGCGAAGCCAAATTCATCGCCACGCTGCGCCATCCGAATATCGTCCAGGTGTACGATTTCGTCGTCGAGAACGGCCAGTATTACATGGTCATGGAGTTCATCGACGGCGTCACGCTCAGGTCGATGCTCGAGATGATGCACGAGCGGGACGAGTGGGTGACCCTCGACGATGCGGTCACGATCGTGCTGTCGGTCGGCTCGGCGCTGCGCTACGCGCACGAGCGGGGCATGCTGCATCGGGACGTGAAGCCGGCCAACGTGATGATCACCCGCGACGGCCACGTCATCCTGACCGATTTTGGGATCGCCAAGATCTTGAGCGCCACCAACCTGACCGCTTCCGGCGCGATGGTCGGCACGCCGTCGTACATGTCGCCCGAGCTGGGCATGGGCCAGGCGGGTGATGAGCGCAGCGACATCTACTCGCTCGGCGTGATGCTGTACCAGCTCGCCGTCGGGCGGCTGCCGTACGACGCCGATACGCCTCTGGCCGTTGTCCTCAAGCACATCAACGAGCCGCTGCCGGTTCCACGCGCGCTCAAGCCGGACCTGCCCGAGGGCGTCGAGCGCGTCATCGTCAAGGCACTGGCTAAGAACCCGGACGATCGATACCAAACGGTCGCCGAGATGACGGCCGATCTGAAGCGCGCGATGGGCCTCCCGGCCGACGTCACGCCGACCGAGCAGATGAAGGGTGGCTCGGCCATGAAATTGGCAGGCGCGACCGTCGTCGGCCGTATCGGCGCGGTGACGCCGCAGCCGGAGCGGGCAGCATCCTCTGCGACCGTCGCGCGCGTGGGCACCAGCTCGACCGCCGCGCGGCCGTCGGCGCCGGCTACAACCGCGGCACCTCGCCCTATGCCTGAGGTCGCCTTGCAGCCAGTCACGCGACCCACCGCTGGGCGACCCAAGTGGCTGATTCCCGTTATCGCGCTTGTCGTGCTGGCGCTCATTGTTGGCGGGATCGGCGTGGTTGCATCCAGCACGCAAGCGCCGCCGACGCCGACTGCGACGGCGACCCCGTCGCCCACGCTCGCACCGAGTCCGACGGAGGTCAGACCGCCCGAAGGCAGATTCACGTCTGAAACCGTCGAACTGCGCGACGAGCCTGGCGCCGAGGCACGCATCAAAGGTGTGGTTGGTCCTGCGTTCGGCCTGTTCACGGTGCACGCCCGATCGGTCGATTCCCAATGGCTGAGGATCGAGTTCCCGGATGGCACGGGTGGCTGGGTGCCGGCGAATGCCGTCGATATGGAAGGTGTGCCGGTCGAGGCGCTCCCGCCCGGCAGAACGCCTGCGACGCTGACGCCGACGCCGACTGCGACACTCGTACCAAGCGACACGCCCACGCCGACGTCTACCCCGACACCGACCCATACACCGGCCCCGACTCGCCTGCCTGCCACGCGCCCGCCTGCCACGCCGACGCAGCCGCCTGCGACGCCGACGCTGCCGCCTGCGACGCCGACGCAGGCCGCCGTGACCCCGCTCGACTGGGGTTTCACCCACGACTTCTGCACTTATGATGGCGACAACTACACCTGCAACGTGACGATCTGGGGCAGCGGTGGTGACGGGAAGTATCACTTCGCAGTCGAGAACCCGGATACCGGCATCTGGGAGGAGAAGACGGGCGGCCAGGCGACTTACCTGGTGCGCTGGCGGCGGTGCAGGATCAGGGTGCAGCAAGTGCGCATCTGGGACGAGTCCGGCAATCACATCGAGCCGAACCTTACGACCGATCCTGATATCCTGGGTTATCTCTTCCCCGAAGGTGTGTGCACCCAGCCGTAGTCGGCCAGGTCTATCTTTTCAATTACATGATCGCGTGCTATGATACGCGCCGCTGGCGAACGGCAGATCACTCTGGCGCGTCAGACGTGAAAGGCAGCGCGTGAATACATCCAGGCGAACCTCTCGTGCCCCCGGCCCACAGGCCGGGGCTTTGTTGTCTCCCCTTCGGACGCGCCGCGCGCCGCCTGCCCGCACGCCGGGCATGACGCGCGCGGTATTCCGACTGGCCTGGCCGGCCGTCGTCGAGCAGGTTCTCATCGCCGGCGTCGATCTGACGGACCTGTTCATCGTCGGCCACCTGGGCGCAGCCGCGCTCACCGCCGTTGGCCTGACCGGGCAGGTCGTCATGCTGAGCATGGCGTTCTTCGGCGCGATTGCCGTGGGCTGCATGGCGGTCGTCGCCCGGCAGACGGGCGCAGGCGAGCGCGCCGAAGCCGCGCGCACGGTTCAGCAGTCGCTGTTGGCGGCTGCGCTTTTGGGCGGCGGCGCGGCGATCGTCTCAGGTGTGTTCGCACCGGGCATCCTGCAAGCGCTCGGAGCGGAGCCAGGCGTGGTCGAGCTGGGCGCGCCTTTCATGCGCACGATCGCGCTGTCCATGCCGCTGGCTGCGATCGCGCTCGCCGGCAACGCGGCCATGCGCGCGGCGGGCGACACGCGCACGCCGATGGTTCTGACCGGGCTTCAGCTCGTCGTCAACGCCGTCCTCGGCATCCTGCTCGTATACGGCCCGCTGCAACTGGGCGTTCAAGGCTCTGGAATTGCGACGGCCATCGCGCGCAGCACGACGGGCGCGCTGGTGCTGTGGCTGTTGTGGCGCAGTCGCCGCCTGGCCGCGAACGGGTGGCGACCGGACGCGCGCCGCCTGAAGCGCATCCTGAGCGTCGGTTTGCCGGCAGGCGCGGAGCAAGTCTTGCTCCAATTTGCGTTGTTGAATCTGGCGACCGTGATTGCGAACCTGGGCACGGTGACGTATGCGGCCTACAGCGTGAGCATCCGGATCATGTCTTTGTCGTTCCTGCCGGGATGGGGCTTCGCCGTCGCCGCGACGACTCTGGTCGGGCAATGGCTTGGCGCGGGCGCGCCCGAACGCGCGCGAGAGAGTGCGTATGCGGCCTTCCGGTTAGCGCTCGGCGTCATGCTCGTGATGGCCGCCGTGCTATACTTCTTCGCCGAGCCGATCTTGCGCATCTTCACCGGCGATCCGGCCGTGATTGCCGAAGCCATCACCGCGATCCATGTCGGCGCGTTCGCGCAGCCTCCGATGGCGGCGTCCTTCGTCTTCATGGGTGCGCTGCGCGGCGCAGGCGATACACGCACGACGCTCGCCATCACCGTCACGTCGATCTGGGTCGTGCGGCTGGGCGTGGCTTACCTGGGCGCGCAGGTCCTGCACCTGGGATTGGCGGGCGCGTGGCTCGGCATCTGGGCTGATTTCAGCGTGCGCGCGCTATTCGGCTGGCTCCGATTTCGCAGCGGCCGCTGGCAGGCGATTCGCGTGTGACGCGGATGGGAAAGTCTTCTTAACCACGGATACCACGGATGTCACAGATAGCCGAGTCTGAACATCTGTGGAATCCGTGTCATCCGTGGTTGGTCTTTTGGTTACGGCACGCAGAGCGAGTCGCGCTATGCGATCCCTGATTCGGCTTGCAGCGTTCTCTCGACCGTACTGGCTTCGTATCGTCGTGACGACGGCATGCCTGATCGCGATTACGGCGCTCAGCCTAGCCGTGCCGCGCTTGCTGCAGACGGCGATCGACTTCGGCCTGGCGCAGGGAGACGCCGCCGTCATCGCGCAGATCGGCCTGGCCTTGATCGGCATCGGGCTTGCCCGTGCGCTGCTGAACCTCGTCCAGCGCTACAATGCCGAGTGGCTCAGCCACCGGCTGGCCTACGACGCGCGCAATGCCCTGTACGAGCACATCCAGCGGCTGCCATTCGCCTTCCACGATCACTCGCAGACCGGGCAGCTCCTGGCGCGCAGCACCGAAGACGTGGGCAACGTCCAGCGCTTTGTCGGTTTCGCCTTGATCGACCTGGTCAACGTGATCCTCTTGTTCGCCGGCATCCTCGCGATTATGCTGGCGACGGACATGCGCCTGACGCTGATTGCCTTGATCCCGTTCCCGATCCTGATCGCCTACACGATGCGCTTCGGCATTCGCATTACGCCCTATTTCAACCGCATCGATCAGGCCCTTGCCCGCATTAGCACCGTCCTTCAGGAGACCTTGAGTGGGATGCAGGTGGTGAAGGCGTTCGCGCGCGAGCCGAATCGGCGCGAGCAATTCGCGGCGGGCAACCGCGAGTTGTATGACAGCCGCGTCACGACGATCCGCTACTGGGGCAGCGCATTTCCCACGATGTCGCTTATGGTCGCGGTGTCGGTCGCGCTGCTCATCGGCGTCGGCGGCCAGAGCGTGATCGCGGGCGAGCTGACGCTGGGCGAGCTGGTCGCGTTCAACTCGTTCATCCTGCTGCTGTCGCAGCCGGTGCAGCGCCTGGGCTTCATCGTGAACATGGCGGGCGAGGCGACGGCGTCGGCTGTGCGCATCTTCGAGGTACTCGACGAGCCAATCTCGATTGCGGATCGGCCCGGCGCGGTCGTCCTGCCTGCGCTGCGAGGCCGGGTCGAGTTCGATCGCGTCACGTTCGCCTACCGGCGGCCACCGTCTCCCGTCCCGGCGCTGGGGGCGGAGGCAAGCCATCAGCAGGCGCGTGCGGCTCTGCAGGATGTCTCTTTCGCAGCCGAGCCGGATCAGGTCGTCGCGCTGATCGGCCCCACCGGCTCGGGCAAATCGACGATCATCAACCTGATCCCGCGTTTCTACGACGTCACGTCTGGCGCGGTGCGCGTCGACGGGTTCGACGTTCGGGACGCGACGCTCAAATCGCTCCGCTCGCAGATCGGCATCGTGCTGCAGGAATCGATCCTGTTCTCGATGTCGATCCGCGACAACATCGCCTACGGGCGAGAGGACGCGACAGACGGCGAGATCGTCGCCGCTGCGACGGCGGCCCGGGCGCACGATTTTATCACGGCGTTCCCGGACGGCTACGACACGATCGTCGGCGAAAAAGGCGTCACGCTGTCGGGTGGCCAGCGCCAGCGCGTCGCCATTGCGCGCGCGCTGCTCATGAACCCGCGCATCCTGATTCTCGACGACTCGATGTCGTCGGTCGATACGCAGACGGAGTACGCGATCCAGCAGGCGCTCGCCGAGCTGATGAAAGGGCGCACCACGTTCGTCATCGCGCAGCGCCTGACGACGGTCAAGCGCGCCGACCAGATCCTGGTGCTTGACCAGGGACGCATCGTGCAGCGCGGCGCGCACGACGATCTGCTGCGCGAGGGCGGCCTGTATCGCGAGATCTACGACTTGCAGTTGCGCGACCAGGAAGAGCTGCGCCGCGACCTGGCGTGGTTCGAAGAAGCTCCGGAGGATGGCAGGCGGAAGAGCTTCGCGTTCACCTCTCGCCAGGAAGCAGTGACGTGATGCGTGATACGTGTTGCGTGGTGCGTGTTGCGTGATGCGTGTTGCGTGATGCGTGATACGTAATGCGTGATAACGTGATGACGTGAATATGTGATCCGCGATAAGCCATGTGCGACAAGCGATCTGCGATAATCGATACACGATACGCGATAGGCGATACGCGATACGCGATAGGCGATAAGCCAATATGAGCCAGGTTGCAGCGAAGCGGATTAACCTGCATACGGACGACGAGGTACTTGGCAAGGCGTACGATGCGCGCGTGGCGCAGCGCCTGTTGAGCTATCTCGCTCCGCAGCGCCGCGCGATCTCCCTGGCGATGGCGCTCATGGTCGTCGGGACGCTGGCCGATCTGGCCGGGCCGTACCTGATCAAAGTCGCCATCGACGGAGGCGTCGCCACCGGCAACGTCACGGTATTGTGGCTGGCGACGCTGGGCTACCTGATCGTCAACGGCGCCTGGTGGTTCGCCACGCGGGGGCGCATCCGCACCATGGCCATCGCCGGCCAGTCGATCATCTTCGCTTTGCGCGCCGAGCTGTTCGACCATCTGCAGCAGTTGGCGCTCGGTTTCTACGCGCGCCATTCGGTCGGCCGCCTGATCTCGCGCGTCGTCAACGACGTGGGCGTGATGCGCGAGTTCGTCACCTGGGCGCTGGTGGCGGTCGCGCGCGACGCGCTTCATCTCGTGGGGCTGGTCGTCGCGATGGTCGTGCTGGACTGGCGGTTGAGCCTGCTCACCTTCCTGGTGCTGCCGCTCATGGGCGTCGCGACGGCGGTGTGGCGCTCGCGCGCGCGCGAAGCCTATCGCTGGACGCGCCGCTCGCAGAGCCGCGTCACCGGCACGCTCTCTGAAAATATCGCCGGCGTGCGGGTCGTGCAGTCGTTCTCGCGCGAGGAGCGCAACACCCGTCATTTCGCCGGCGACATCAACCGCGACAACTTCGATGCGAACGTCGCTTCGGCCCGGCTGTCGTCTGCCTTCTTCCCGACGGTCGATTTCATCGGGTCGCTGGCCGTGGGGCTGGTGGTGTGGATCGGCGGGACGCAGGTGCTCGGCGGGGGGTTAACGGCGGGCGTGCTCGTCGCGTTCGTCCTGTACATCGATCAGTTCTTCAACCCGATCCGCGACCTGGCGCAGCGCTACAATACCTTCCAGTCGACGATGGCCGCCGGCGAGCGCATCTTCGAAGTGCTGGACACCGAAGCGGAGGTCGTCGATGTGCCCGGCGCGAACGAGATGCCCCATATCGAAGGACACGTCATGTACGAGAGCGTCAGCTTCGCGTACGAGGACGGCGTGCCCGTGCTGAGCGACGTGTCGTTCGAGGTGCAGCCCGGCCAGATGGTCGCGCTCGTCGGCGAAACGGGCGCGGGCAAATCGACACTCGTCAAGCTGCTCGCGCGCTTCTACGACGCGACCGGCGGCCGCGTGCGCGTCGACGGGAACGACGTGCGGGACGTGACGCAGCGCTCGCTGCGCCGGCAGCTCGGCGTTGTGCTGCAGGAGACGTTTCTGTTCAGCGGCACGGTCGCGGACAACATCCGCTTCGGCCGCGTCGACGCGACCGACGCCGAGGTCGTCGCGGCGGCGCAGTCCGTCGGCGCCCACGAGTTCATCTCGAAAATGCCGAACGGTTACGACACCGAAGTCGAAGAGGGTGGGGCGATCTTGTCGGTCGGGCAGCGGCAGTTGATCTCGTTCGCCCGCGCGCTGCTCGCCGACCCGCGCATCTTGATCCTCGACGAGGCGACGTCGAGCGTGGACACGCAGACCGAGAAGAAAATCCAGGCGGCGATGGCGACGCTGCTCGAAGGGCGGACGGCGTTCGTCATCGCGCACCGGCTGAGCACGATCGTAAAGGCCGACCTGATCCTGGTGATCGACGGCGGGCAGGTCGTCGAGCGCGGCACGCATCACGAGCTGCTCGCGCAGCGCGGGCGGTATTACGATCTGTATACGATGGCATTCGAAGAACGGTAGCCTGGCGCTACGCTGTTGAGGTGCGGTATAATGCTCGTGGAAGTGTCCGATGGGCGAGAGTACCTCTGTGCACGTTCGCTATACGAGTCAGCTATTCGAAGAGGATGGGCAGATCGTCGCGATATGCCCAGAGCTGGGCGTCTCAAGCTTTGGCGATTCTCTGGATGAGGCACTGGCCGCTCTGCATGAAGCCGTATCACTGTTTCTCGAGGAATGCCAGCGCATGGGTACGCTTGAAGCGGTGTTGGAGGAAGCCGGTTATCGCCGCGTGCCAGAGACTCCAGAGCGATGGGAACGTCGAGAGCCGATAACAGACCTGGCAGTTAGAGGTCGCGCTTGCCTAGAGGCTGGTGGACCGACCTCGGACTTACCCCCGTTCCAAGGTCAGGCAGTTTGACGCTTACACCTACGCCGCCGGATTGACGGAGGAATTTGCTTCAGGCAACCCGGCCAACCATTGTTTGACTTCGGCACGTTGGCTCTGGCTGTCGCTGCGTCGGCAGCAACGATCTTCTTCGCAATGGAAAGGCTGCGGAAGCCACTCGTTGTCCAGTTCAACATCTGGGCATTGACCAACATCCGGATCAGCCGCGAGTCGCTGAACGCGGCGCGCCAGGCGCAGGGTGCGCTGGACGACCCGCTTCACTTCCTGAATCAGGTAGCTTTGGGTGCGACGGGCGAGAACGTCCACCTGATTGCTATCTCGCAGGTATCAGTCACCCCGTATCCAGCGATCGTGGTGTTGACCGATGACCAACGGCGATTCATCTTCTCGACGGTCTCGCCAGAGACGATCCGGCGGCGCGAGAGCCGGCAACCGGCGACGATCTTGCTGGGGGATAACCCCATGAGAGTGCCCGTCTACCCGCTGGATGCGCTGAACAGCAGCCTGTTCATCGCGGACGACCTGGGGGCACTCTTCACGGCAGAAACCAAACAGCGTTTTACCGGCGAGCAGCCCCCGCTGCCTCGTGTGCAACGCTGGTATATCTATATCACCAATCCGCCCACAACGCGTCTCGCCGGCCGGCGAAGTTACCTGCGCGGAAGGTCGGTATTGCGCTGGGTGCGGCAGAGGTGAATACCGACGCTAAGCTTGGAAATCGACCTTTCGATTGCGCTGCCTTGGAATCGGGTCTATACTTTTTTTATCGAAACACGGCCTCGCAGGGTACCATCACGTCTAGCGCTCGCCCGGAAGGGTTGTGTGCCACGCTCCGAATGCTGTCGGCAAGTGTGAGCCGTTCATAGATTGCAGAGGATTTGTTGCCTCCGATACGAAACACTCTTCGTGGCCCGGGCGGAGCCTGAGATGTAATAAGGACTAGCGCAATGAGTGTCCCTAAACTCGACAGCGCCCTTGAGCGATACGCGACTGCGCTTGCTGCAATCGAGGACGTTGCGCCACACGCTGAGCCCCAACACGTTCTGGATACTCTCGTCGCTCGTGATGCAGTTTGGACGGCCCTCAACGACACAACCCGCGATTCGACACCGTCTCTCCTACAGGTAATCGAGCTCGACGGCCGCCTAAAGAAACAGGCTGATACTATAGCGAACAAGATCAATTTGGCTGACTGGCGCAACAGCTTAAATCCTCCCAAGAAAGCCTGGTGGTGGTCGCTTGACAACCTCGCGCGCCCACATCGCTGGGATCGCTTTGACTGGTTGTGGAGTGCGCTCGCCGTGCTGTTCTTGGTGGCATCACTTAGTCTACTGGTGGATATTTCTACTCGGTTTCTTAGCGGCGGGCCGGATACCCTTGGTGCCTTGGCTGTCATCACTCAGAGTACACTGACGTTACTTGCGGCGGGAGGTGCTCTTACAGTCGCTGGGCGCGAAGGCTTCGAGCGGATTCTTGCCAGTCTGCGCATTCCGAAATCGCTCTGGAAGGAAGCTAAATTAGGATTCGCAGCGTTCGTCTTGCTGGGTCTTCTCCTTTTTCGTCTATCGCTACCGCAGATTGCTATATCCTACAACAACAGCGGGCTGAACCATTATCAAGCCGGCCACCTTTCCAGCGCCCAATTCGATTACACTCGCGCGCTCAAGCTTAACCCTGATTATGCGGAAGCTCATTACAACCTAGGGCTACTCTACGAAGACCTGCAGGATTTTGACGCCGCTAAGGCCGAATACCAGATAGCCGTGCAAGGGGGACTCGATGCGGCCTACAACAACCTGGCTCGCCTGTACATTCTGAGCGAAAACTATTCCGCTGCCATTCCTCTACTCCTGAACGGGATCGATCTGGCCCAAGATGACACTGTTCGCTACGACATGCTCAAGAACCTGGGTTGGGCGCGTTTGGGTCAGGCTCGCTATACTGAAGCGGAAACCCACTTGCGAGACGCTATTGCCATAGCAGATGATCCAGCGCCCGCTCACTGCTTACTGGCGCAGGTATTGGAAGCCGAAGGCAATAGGACGGGTCCGCTTACGGAATGGGAGAACTGCCTGAAGTACGCAGATGGACGCAATTCCGATGAGGATACCTGGATTGGCATAGCGCGCCAACGACTCGAGGCCGAGGGGGATAAGTGATGTTGCACAGACTCTCCATTATGGGAATCCTAATCCTGGCGTTAACGCTTGTGGCATGTGTGAACGGAGTCGGTGATAAGGAAACGCTCATCGCTACTGACCCTGGATTCAATCTCCTTGTCGTGGCTGAGAGTGAAGTGCAACTCAAGCGCGATGGATGGTCGGATTTTTACCACACAACCTTTGGAGCGGTGCTTTATCGGGGTGATCAGCTGCGACTCTTAGATGAAGCGAAAGCCGTAGTGCTATGCGACAATCTGACTGTGTGGACCGTACCCCCTGGCGCGCCATCGGGTGTGACGAATGGGTGCCCACCATCACCGGATCCACCGTTAGTAAGTGGCGAAAGCCAGATCGGCAGCACCCGTGGCGGAAGTGATCCTCTTATTCCGTACATCATCAGCCCCCGAAAGACGAAGGTACTCACTGGGACACCAGTTCTGCGATGGAATACTGTACCGAATGTGATCAGCTACACTGTACGCATAAGAGGGGAAGGAGTAGACTGGAAGATCGAAACAAGGGCAACCGAAATTGCTTATTCAGGTGGGCCGCGCTTAAAGCCCGGAGTGAGCTATTTACTAGTTGTTAAGGCTGACAACGGTAAGTCGTCGCAAGATGAAGGTGTACCCGGACTAGGATTTGGTCTTGCTGACGATAACGAAGCCCAACATGTGCATGCGACTGCTGAGCAGATTTCAAAGTTAAGTTTAAGCAACGAAGCAAAGTCTTTTGCCCTAGCTCAGTCTTACGCCGGACATGAATTTGTCGCCGAGGCAATCGAGACGCTTGAGGAGTTGATAAATGCAAAAAGTCAGACACCGGCTGTCTATCGCGCAGTTGCTGCTCTCTATCGGCAAATCGACCTCAACCGTCTAGCAGAAGAACGGTACCTTTATGCGTTAGAACTGTCGCAGCAAATGGGCGACATAGAGGGGCAAGCTCTAGCACAAAATGCACTCGGACTGATCTACGCGGCGTTAGGCAACACGAGTGAGTCAGTTCAGCGGTTACAAAAGGCAAAGGCGATTTATCAGAAGTTGGGGGATACGATCACTGCACAACAAATCCAGGATCGGATAGCCGAACTATTAAAACCTAGATAGTGCATGGCTCCATTTCTATGGAGGTTGATCATGAGCCACCAACACATCCTCTCTTTTCGATCTCGGCTTCTATCTGCAGCTATGCTGATTACACTATTGGCAACACTGATGATTACCACGCCATCAATATCCGCTGGGTTCCTCGTGGCAACACCGACTTCCACGCCGTCGCCCGTTCAGGGGCCAACGCCTACTCCGAATCCCTCGCTCAAAGCGCAGGCCGACAAATTGGTTAACGAGGCTATAACCCTGTATCAAGGGGGCGACGTACAAGGCGCATTGGACAAACTAAACCAGGCGCTCGTACTCTATCGGAGTGCTGGCGATCGTGCTGGTGAAGGAGATATGCTCGGAAGCATTGGAGGTGTCTATCTTAGCCTTGGGCAGTACGAGGAGGCATTGAATTCTTTTCAAGCAGCGCTGGTAATCAAGCGCGAACTGGGCGACCGCGAGTACGAAGGACGGAACCTTAGTGGTATAGGAGATGCCTACTACAGGCTGGGTCAGTATAAGAAAGCGGTCGACTTCTACCAACAGGCACTGGCAATCGAGCGCGAGTTGGGTGACCGTGCGGGCGAAGGAACAACGCTGACCGTGATTGGGTTAGCCTACGATAATTTGGGCCAGTACGACAAGGCGTTGGATTCCTATCAGCAGGCGTTGATTGTTAAGCGTGAGTTGGGTGACCGTGCGGGCGAAGCGGGAGATCTCGACCTTGTCGGGTTAATCTATCGCCAGATGCGCCAATATGATGTGGCATTGGAATACTATCAACAGGCCCTAGCAATACGTCGCGAAGTGGGGGATCGCGCGGGCGAAGGACAAACTCTCGACAGTGTCGGGTTGATTTACGACAATCTCAGCCAGCATGACAAGGCGTTGGAATATTATCAACAAGCACTAGTAATAAAGCGCGAGTTGGACGATCGCGCAGGTGAGGCAACAATTCTCCACAGCATTGGGAACGCCTACGACCACCTGAACCAGTACAAGACGGCGCTGGCGTACTATCAACAGGCCCTGGAATTACAGCGCGAACTAGGTGACCGTACAGGCGAAGGGACCACCGTCAACGACATCGGAACGGTCTTAATCAGCCAAGGTCAGAATGCAAAGGCACTGGAGTTCCTCCAACAGGCACTGACCATACGGCGTGAGGTAGGCGACCGCGCTGGTGAGGGTACAACCCTCACTAACATTGGCTTAGTCTATATCTATTTGAGTGAGTACATGCAGGCGATGGATTCCCTGCAGCAGGCTCTGGAGATACAGCGAGATCTGGGTAATCGCAAAGTGGAAGGTGTAACCCTCGCCAACATAGCGTCAGTTTATAGCAATGTGGGGCAGTATCAAAAAGCACTGCAAAACTACCAGCAGGCGCTGGTTATTCTTCGTGAAACCGGTGCCCGGGCAGAAGAGGGAGCAGTTCTCAACAGTATAGGAGGAATCTATAAACGGCAGGGCAACTATGCTAAGGCGCTCGAGCTCCTCCAGCAGGCACTGACCCTGAGGCGCGAGGTAGGCAACCGCAGGGATGAGGGTGTGACCCTCGTCGACATTGGCGGGGTCTACGATAGCCTGGGCCAGTACGCGAAAGCACTGGAATATTATCAACAAGCGTTAGAGATCGCGCGCGGGGTAGGCGCCCGTGCACTCGAAGGCGAGACCCTCAACAGTATCGGCGTGACTCACGGCAATCTAAGTCAGTATGGGGAAGCGCTGGAATATTATCAACAAGCGCTGGTCATACGGCGCGAGGTGGGCAACGGCGCTGGCGAAGGAGTCACCCTCTATAACATTGGAAGTGTCCACCGAGCACTCAGTCAATACTCCAAGGCACTTGAGTACAACCAACAGGCACTGACGGTTGCACAGGCCATTGGCGATCGCGCTGGCGAAGCGAGGGCACTCAACGGCATTGGAACAACCTACGGCGATCTGGGCGAGTATGCGAAGGCGCTCGAGTACAACCAACAGGCACTGACGGTTGCACAGGCCATTGGCGATCGCGCTGGCGAAGCGACGTACCTCGGCAATATCGGGTCCGTTTATATCGGCCAGGGCCAGTATGCGAAGGCGCTTGAGTACAACCAACAGGCACTAGCGATACATCGTGAGGTGGGCGTACGGGCTGGCGAAGGCGTGGACCTCAACAACATCGGAGGTGTTTACCTCCAGCTTGGTCATTATGAACAGGCGTTGGAATTCTTTCAGCAGGCACTGGCGACTGCGCAAGACGTTGGCAATCGTGCGGGCGAAGGAACGATCCTCGACAATATTGCAGGTGTTTACCGTGAGTTACGCCAGTACGCGAATGCATTGGAATATTCTCAAAAGGCATTGGAGATAACGCGCGAGGTGGGCGACCGCGCGGGCGAAGGAGGGACGCTTAACAGCATTGGGACCACCTACCACTATCTACTACAGTATGATGAGGCGGCGGAGTATTATAAGCAAGCGCTGACGGTAGCACGTGAGGTAGGCGAACGCGACCTCGAAGCGTCCGCCCTCAACAACATGGGGACGTACTACCTCTCTCAGAACCAGGTCGTACAGGCACTGGAGGTATTGCAGCAAATGCTGGAGATAGCACGCGAGACAGGCAATCGCCCTGGCGAAGGGGTGGCTCTCGCTAATATTGGATATACCTACGAACGCCAAGGTGAGTTGCAACAAGCCGCCAACTTTTACCAGCAGTCCATTGACGTTCAAGAGAGCATCCGAACGTCTGCGCGCCTTGAAGAGTTCAAGATTAGTCTGGCCGGGCAGTCTGCTGGCACATATAAGAGCGGCACCTTGGTACTCGTGCGTTTGGGTCAGCTGGCTGAAGCATTTGACCTCAGCGAACGCGCCCGCGCACGTGTTTTTCTCGATCAGATCGGCAACGCTAATCTAGATATCAGCGCAGGGGTAGATGCGCAACTTCTACAACAGGAACAATCGCTGCGACAGGAACTGGCTGCGCTCGAACAAGATCTCCAAAAGCAGCGCGCCAAACCACGCGCTCAGCAAAACGCAGAAGCGATTCAAGCGCTTACGACCCAACTCGCCGGAAAACAGAAGGACTACGAAGAGTTGTCTACCCGCGTCAAGCTTAGCAACCCCGAATATATCTCACTCGTGAGTATCTCGCCGCTGACGCTCTCTGAAGTGCAGAAACTCCTCGACAAAGATACAACACTGCTCGTCTACTTCGTCACACTAGACGAGACGCTGGCTTTCGTAGTGACGCAGAACTCGTTTGAAGTAGTCGAATTGTCTGTGAGCGAAAAAGACTTGCAGGCTGCCGTCGCCGAGTTGCGCGATTTTGCCAGCTTGAGCGAAATACCACCAAGCCTCAAGCAACTACATGCTTGGCTCATTGCACCGTTACAGCCGTACCTCAAGACGCCCGCTGTCAGCATCGTCCCGAATGGCGTTTTGCATTATCTTCCTTTCGCTGCCCTCACAGATGGGCAACGTTATTTCGGAGACGAGCACACACTCTCCTATTTGCCCAGTGCAAGCGTGCTACAGTTCGTCCAGCAGAAACGGAAGAGCGGTGACCGCAATATACTCGCGCTGGCTTACAGCCAAGCTGAAGGACTTCCCACCCTGCACTACGCGGACCGGGAAGCCCAGACCATTGCCAAGCTCTACAATACGGAAGCACTCACCGGAAGTGCTGCTACGGAGTCATACTTCGTTGCTCAAGCTGGCAACTTCAACATCCTGCACCTAACAGCACATGGTCAACTTAACACGGTTAGCCCGCTTTTTTCGCGTATTGTCCTGGCGCCGGACGGAGCAACTGACGGGTCTCTAGAAGTCCGTGACATTTATGGACTCGACTTGAAGAACTCAGACCTTGTCGTGTTAAGCGCGTGCCAGACGGAGTTAGGGGCACAGAGTGAAGGTGATGACATCATTGGATTAAATCGCGCATTCATCTATGCAGGAACGCCTACAGTCATTGCCAGCTTGTGGGCTGTAGATGATGAGGCCACAGCATTGTTGATGGAACGATTCTATACGCATCTGCGTAACGGTATGGGCAAGGCAGAAGCGCTGCGGCAGGCGCAGATAGATGTACGGGCAACGCACCCGAACCCGTACTATTGGGCAGCATTTGTGTTGACGGGCGATCCTGGAGCTGTTTCGACTCAGCCACAGCTCACGATCAGTGCTGATCAGAAAGTGTGGTTGGTCATAGCCGCCATGGTAATCGTGTTAGGGCTGTCGTTTGCGTTAGCGCAGAGGCAACGATCACGACGATAGACGACTTTCCGATCGTCGCTGGATTGGGTACACGAGGGCTGATATGAGGTGCCCGAACTGGATTGTTAAGAGCTTGCTCACCGCAATTATTATTTTTACGATGTTTCCGGCCCCAGTCTTTGCCACGCCCGCGACCCAAGGTGAAGACCCGAAAGCGGAGGCTGATACGCTATTCGCCCAGGGCACTGAGCTACTCAACTCGTTTCAATATCGGACGGCGCTTGAGAAGTTCGAAGAAGCACTGCCGCTCTATCGAAAAGCGCACGACCGCCGTGGAGAGGGTAGATGCTTGGGGTATATCGGTTTTGTTAAGTACTACTTAGGAGACTACGCTGGCGCACTCGAGGCTTATGAGGCCGCTCTGCCAATTGCACAGTCGATTGGTGACCGGTCAGGGGAAGCGACGATATTGTACACCATTGGGGAGATCCACCGCTCTCTGGGACAATATCCTCAAGCGTTGGGCTATCTTCAACAAGCATTGGCGATTGTACAAGATCGGGGCGACCGATCAGGAGAACGGGCAACGTTTAACAACTTGGGAGCGGTTTACGCCGATCTGGGACAGTATGAGCAAGCGCTGGACTATCTTCGACAGGCGTTGGAGGTTCAGCAGGAACTTGGCGACCGAACAGAGGAAGCAAGGACATTCAACAACATCGGACTGGTCTACAAAGAACTGGGCCAATATCATCTAGCGCTGGACTACCTTCGACGGGCACTTGTGATTGTACAGGAAGTGGGCGATCGAGTAGTAGAGACGACAACGCTCAACAACGTCGGATTGGTCTACGCTGGACTGGGGCAATATCACCAAGCGCTGGGGTACTTTCAGCAATCGCTGATGATCTCACAGCAAATAGGCGACCGAGGAGGGGAAGCAAGGATATTCAACAACATCGGATCAGTCTATCATGAACTGGGACAATATCACCAAGCGCTGGATTACTTTCAACAGGCATTGCCTATGTTGCAAGGTATAGGTGACCAAGCGGGGACAATAGATGTATTCATGAACCTTGGAGCGAGCCACTCTCATCTTGAGCAGTATCAGCAAGCGCTGGACTATCTTCAACAGGCACTGGCAGCTGCAGAGGGAATTGGTTATCAAGCTGGCACAGTAACGATTCTCAACAATATTGGCGTGGTCTACACTGAAAATGCGCAATACAAGCAGGCACTGCTCTATTTCCAGCGAGCACTGACGATTTCGGAGCAAATTGGCCAGTTAGAGCAGGAAGGCATAATGTGGAACAACATCGGTACTGTCTTCTATTTCTGGGGTCAATATGATCAGGCATTGGACTACTATGAGCAGGCACTGGCGATTTTCCAGGAAATTGGTGAGCCAGCGAACGAAATGATCGCACTCGGCAGTATTGGATCTGTGTACGAACAACAGGGTGATAATACTCGGGCAATCTCTGATTATCGTCAGGCGATTGAAGTGATGGAGTCACTTCGAGGCGAGATCAAAGTTGAAGAGCTGAAAGTGTCTTTTGCGGCTGGCCAGGTTCCGGTCTACGAGCATCTCATCGGTTTGCTGTGGGATGAAGGCCAATTCCACGTAGCCTTCAACTATGCGGAACGGGCACGCGCTCGCGCCTTTCTTGATCAACTGGCGGGCAGCGGGGTGGACTTTCGCGCCGGGGTAGCTGCTGACCTGCTCGAACGTGAGCGAACTCTCCGAGCTGAGATCGGTGGACTACGCCAGCAACTCCTCACCCTGCGCAACCGTCCCCAGAGCGAATGGGACAGCGATGCGATCGCCGCCGCGCGAACCGAACTCACCGCCCGCGAATCTGAATATGCTCAGCTACTCACCGAGATCAAACTGCAAAGCCCTGAAGTTGCCAGCTTGGTGAGTGTCGATGTGGCTTCGCTGGCCGACGTCCAAAACTTGCTCGATGGCGATACCACATTGGTTGAATACTTCGTCACCGAAGACCGCACCCTAGCCTTCATCATTACCCGCAATTCATCTGAGACCGTAGCTATAGATGTCAGCCGTGATGACCTAACGCAAGCCATCACCACCTTCCGCGACTTTGCCAGCCTCGACGAGCCTCAACCGGTCAGTCTCAGTCAACTCTACACTTGGCTGATTGCCCCACTGAAAGACAAACTCAAGACCCCGCTCGTCGGCATTATCCCCCATGGCGTCTTGCACTATTTGCCCTTTGCTGCCCTCACCGACGGCGAACGGTACTTAAGCGACGACTATGCCTTGTTCACGCTCCCCAGTGCCAGTGCCTTGCGCTTTATTCACGAGAAACGCAAGCCAAATGCCGATACACTCTTGGCATTGGGCAACCCGACCATTTCCGAAACCCTACCGGCCCTACATTATGCGGAACAGGAAGTCAAGACCATCGCCGACTTGTACAAAATCCAGCCATTAGTGGGCAACGCTGCGTCTGAAAGCGCCATGAAGTCACAAGTTGGAAGCGCCAGCATTTTGCATGTGGCGGCCCACGGTGAATATAACCCTTCTAATCCTTTATTCAGCGTGCTCTACCTAGCCGGAGATGCTGACGACGATGGCCGCCTGGAGGTTCATGAGATCTACGGATTAGATCTAACTAAGGCTACCGACCTAGTCGTGTTGAGCGCCTGCAAGACCGATGTCGGTGCGGTAAGTGCAGGAGATGAAGTAGTTGGACTGAACCGAGCCTTTCTGTATGCAGGCACGCCAACAGTGATTGCCAGCCTGTGGAACGTAGATGATGAAGCAACTACTTTCTTGATGGGACGATTTTACACACATCTGCGTCAGGGCATGGGCAAAGCAGAGGCATTGCAGGCAGCACAGACAGAGGTCCGGAACAACCTGAAGTGGGCGCATCCTTACTACTGGGCTGCATTTGTTCTGACGGGAGATGCAGGAAAGATGACAGGAATAACCCCTGGCAAGTTAGCTGAGCCGGTCTCGGTTAATACAGGACTGCTGATCATCCTGGTTATGGCATTAGGGCTGCTGCTGTGGGTGGGATTCAGAACAAGTCGTCATCCGCATGCTCACAGTGGATGACGAAATGCACGGGATGACACGATGGCTCGTGCAACTGCAGCTTTCAGCGGAGACTCTCGTCCATCAGATTGGGGTTCAGTTATCGGCAGTTAAGCCCAGAATGAGTTCCTTGTCCCGAATCGATGTGCAGGTACACGGTTGATAGGGGATTGTATTCCAAAGCCTTCCAATCAAATGCACATAGTTATGCAGCCGTTATGCTGACCCTATTGACTTTCACGAAAGTCCTGATAAACTAACTCACGCTTAAACGCGGGCCCAAAGTCGCTCGCCACATACTGTGTACCTTGAGGGGTGCTCAACTGCGCACAGCGCAGTGAGCGCCCCTTTTTTGCTTGCACTTGGGCGCAAGCACAAGTGTTTCTCGGGTGCAGCCGGATACGCAAACAACAAACTGGAGGAAAAGAGGCAACATGAAGAGATGGATCACCGTCATCATCCTGGCCGGCCTGACCGGAATCCTGATGCTGGGATTCCTGAGCGGGCTGGCCAACCGGGTCGAGGTTGTCGTCGCTACGCACTCGCTGGCCGTGGGCCAGACGATTACCGAAGCCGACGTCGAGCTTCGGCCGATTCACGCCAGCGCTGTGCACGACGACGCGCTCACGACGTTCGAAGACGTGATCGGCAAGCGTCTCGGCCAGGCGCGCCTGGGCGGCGACCAGATCACCCAGGCCGCCCTCGTCGGCGCGGACAATCGGTCGTCTTCTATCGAGATCCGAGCAAGGCATGGTCGCCGCCGGACGCCAACCCCGAGCAACTGGCGCTCAGGCTGGGTATGGAGGGCTGGGAGCTTGTTTCGGTCCTCTCGTACGAGAGGACGGGGATCGGCAGCGGGCCGGAGGTGCATTGGTACTTCAAGCGGCCCCTCGGCAGCAACGGGCACGTGGCTGCGCCAAACGGAAACGGCGCGCGAAACGGAGCTGCGAATGGCCGTTGATGGACTCGTAGTGACATTCCGCACGGCATAGATCGGGATATTTGCCACTGTGCGCCGCGTGGCGCGTAGGTTATAGTCAAGTCGGACATCGCCTGATGTCCGACTTTTCTGTTCTGCCGGCCACACGGGGGAGTGCATTATGCCATCGCGGCCCTCTCGCAAGCAGCAGCACGATCCGGTCGTCGAATCGGCTATCGCGCGGCACGGCGCAGCCGCCGAAGCCACCGTATCGATCCTGCAGGCGGTTCAGGACGAGGCCGGATACCTGAAGCCGGACGCCATCGGCGCCGTGGCCGACGCGCTGCGGGCGCCCGACGCGCAGGTGTATGGGGTTGCCTCGTTCTATTCGATGTTCTCGACTCAGCCGCGTCCGAAGAGCATCATCCGCGTGTGCGACGGCCCGGTGTGCGCGCTGTGCGGGAGCCGGGCGGCGCGCGCGGCGATTGAGGCCGCTATCCCAAACGGCGAATGGACGGTCGAGCGCTCGAGCTGCCTGGGCTTGTGCGACCGCGCTCCGGCGGCGCTGGTCGGCGTCGAACCGTGCGGCCCCATCGCGCCCGCTCGATCAGGCGACATTCCCGGTGGCTGGCGCGGCGGAGTGCCGTCGTACGCCGAACCGCTTCCGGGTGAAGTGCGCGTGACGATGGCGCGCCTTGGCCGGATCGACCCCGATTCGATCGACGGCGCACTCGACGGCGGCGCGTACGGGGCATTGAAGAAGGCCCTGAACGGCCCGCCGGCGGACGTGTTGAAGGCCGTCGACGAGTCCGGGCTGCGCGGGCGCGGCGGCGCAGGCTTCCCGACCGGTCGCAAGTGGCAGATCGTCGCGGCGAGTGACGCGACGCGCGGCGAGAAGGTCGTCGTGTGCAACTTCGACGAGTCCGAGCCGGGCGCGTTCAAGGATCGCGTCGTCGGCGAGAGTGATCCGCACCTGCTGCTCGAAGGCATGGCGCTGGCGGGCTACGCCGTCGGCGCGGGTGAAGGATTCATCTACATCCGCGGCGAGTACGAGTGGATCGCGCGGCGACTGGAGCGCGCGATCGCGCAAGCGGAGGAGCGTGGCTGGCTCGGCAAGAACATTCAGGGCAGCGGCTTTTCGTTCAAAGTGCACGTGCATCGCGGCGCAGGGGCGTACATCTGCGGCGAGGAAACGGCGCTCTTGGAATCACTCGAAGGCAGGCGCGGTGTGCCGCGCATCCGCCCGCCGTTCCCGGCGACGCACGGGTATCACGGCAAGCCGACCGTCCTTGACAACGTCGAGACGCTGTGCAGCGTCCCGCCCATCGTCGAGCGCGGCGCGGCGTGGTATCGATCGATGGGTACCGAGAACAGCGCCGGCGTCAAGGTCTTCACGCTGATGGGACACGTGAATCGAACCGGCGCATTCGAAGCGCCGTTCGGCGTCACGCTGCGCCAGATCGTCGATCAGTTCGGCGGCGGGATGCGGCCCGGATCGAGATTCAAGATGGCGCTGACCGGAGGCGCAGCCGGGACGATCGTCGACGCGTCTCTGTTCGACGTGCCGTTAGATTACGCATCGAGCCGGCAGGGTATTTCGCTTGGCGCAGGCGTGATGCTGGTTCTGGATGAGTCGGTCTCGGCAGTCGAGCTGCTCCGCTCGATCCTGCACTTCTTTGAAGCCGAGTCGTGCGGCAAGTGCACCCCGTGCCGCGAAGGGACGCGCGAGGCCCGCATCGTCGTCGATCACGTTGCACGCAGGCAGGGGCGCGCCGGCGACGTCGACGAGCTCAAGCGGCTGGCGCGCATGATGAACGTGGCGTCGTTCTGCGGGTTGGGCCAATCTGCTGCCTGGCCGATCGAGAGCGCGTTGAAGCATTTCGGAAATGAGTTTCAGACGAAGGACAATGACTAACGACGGCAGCTCTAAAGAGACACCGCGTTTCATTGAACCGGTGTTTCTGGATCGTGCTTCAGGCCGCGAGCGGGGAGGTTACGATACGAGGCTCCCACTCGATTTGCTGAACGACGCGCACGTGTTGCTGCATCTCGATGTAAACCAGCGGGCCGGCTTCGGGATGAGACAACGCGCGGGCGCGCTCGATGCTGGCGCGGTTAAACTCTGGATCATCTGGATCGAGAAAAACCAGCACAGCTTTGTCAGGAATGTCGTCCAGGATCTCGGGCTGGTTGAATACGTGTCGATGAAATTGCTCGGTCAGTTCAAAAACCTTATCGCTGACCCGTTGCAGTGTTACTTCTTCCATCGCAGGAACCTTTCGATGTAGAGATGAAGATGCTATCACATCCTAAGTGCCGTGTCAAAGCGTGGGTAAGGAGCAGAGTATGGCAATCGAGCTGATAATTGACGGGACACCATATGAGGCCCGAGAAGGCCAGACGGTTCTGGAAGTTGCGCGCGACCACGGCATCACCATACCGACGCTGTGCTATCACAAAGACCTGTCGCCATCCGGAAACTGCCGGCTATGCCTGGTCGAAGTCGAAGGCGTGCGCGGCCAGTTGGCCGGCTGCACGCTGGCGGCGAGCGATGGCATGATCGTGCACACGGAGACGTCCGCGCTTGCCGAGTCACGGAAGTTTGTGCTGGACATGCTCCTGCGCCGGTACGTCGAAACGAGGAATCCCACCGACGCGACCCGCGATTCCGAGCTGTTGTACTGGGCCGCGCGTTACGGCGTGACCGCGCCCGATCCGCCGCCCGCACCGCGCTATATCCCTGATAGCGATCCCAACCCGTTCGTCCGCGTCGATCTTAACAAGTGTATCCTGTGCACGCGCTGCGTGCGCGCCTGCGCCGAGATCCAGGGGCGCTTCGTGTGGGACGTGGGGTATCGCGGCGACGACGCGAAGATCATCGCCGGGTTGGATTCGACGATGCTCGACGGCCGCTGCGAGTCGTGCGGTTTGTGCGCCGAGGTGTGCCCGACCGGCGCGCTGGATCACAAGATGTCGTACGGGCTGGGGAAGCCGGATAGGATCGTCACGACGACCTGCACGTATTGCGGCGTCGGCTGTCAGATCGAACTGAACGTCAAGGACGGCAAGATCATTCGCGTGACCTCTAGCCCCGATGCGCCGGTCAACGGCATCGCCTTGTGTGTAAAAGGGCGATACGGCTACGATTTCGTGCATCATCCCGATCGATTGAGGAGACCGCGCGTCAGAAAGTACCTGTTGTCGGGAGAGCCGAAGCCAAAGTCCGAGATCCAAAATCCAAAATCCAAAGCCCAAAATTCAAAGCCCAAGCCCCAAAATCCAAACTGGGAGTGGGTCGAAGTCGATTGGGAGACGGCGCTGAGCATCACGGCGCGGAAGCTGCGCGACACGCGCGACCGGGACGGCGCGGACAGCATCGGCGTGCTGGCTTCAGCCAAGTGCACCAACGAAGAAAACTACCTGATGAACAAGTTTGCCCGGCAGGTGATCGGGACGAACAACATCGACCACTGCGCCCGGCTCTGACACAGCAGCACGGTGGCCGGTCTGGCCGCCTCCTACGGCTCGGGCGCGATGACGAACTCGATGGACGACATCGCCGGCCACGCGCAGGCCATGCTCATCATCGGTTCGAATACGACGGAGCAGCACCCGGTCTTCGGCGCGAACATTCGCCAGGCGGTGCTGCGCCGCAAAGTGAAGCTGGTCGTCGCCGATCCGCGCAAGATCGACATCGCGGAGTTCGCCGCGCTGCACCTGCGGCACCGGCCCGGCACCGACGTGGCGCTGCTCAACGGCTTGATGCACATCATTCTGGAGAAGGGCTGGGAGGACAAGACGTTCATCGCCGAGCGCACCGAAGGATTCGAGGAGTTCAAGGCGACGGTCATGCAGTACCCGCCCGAGAAGGCGGCGGAGATCACGCGCGTGCCGGTCGAGCAGTTGATCCAGGCCGCCGAAATCCTGGCGACGAACAAGCCGATGGCCGTGATGTGGGCGATGGGCATCACGCAGCACATCGTCGGCGTGCGCAATGTCATGGCCCTGGCGAACTTGCAGATGCTCTTGGGCAACATCGGCGTGCCGGGCGGCGGCGTCAACCCGCTGCGTGGACAGAACAACGTGCAGGGCGCGTGCGACATGGGCGCGCTGCCGAACGTCTACCCCGGCTATCAGTCTGTGACAGACCCGAAGGTGCGTCAGAAGTTCGCGGCGGCATGGGGACTGGCGAAGGATGAAGGCGGAACCCCCGCTGCGCGAGGGCAGGTGATGAAGGATGAAGACTTCATCCCTCATCCTTCATCCTTCATCCTTGCTGATAAAGTGGGCATGACCGTCACGGAAATGATTCCGGGCATTCTCGAAGGCAAGGTGAAGGCGCTGTATATCCTCGGCGAAGACCCGGTGATGAGCGATCCGAACAGTCGCCACGTCCGTCACTGTCTCGAGGCGTGTAACTTCGTCGTCTTGCAGGAGATATTCCCCTCGGAGACGTCGCACTATGCCGACGTGCTGCTGCCCGGCGCGAGCTTCGCGGAAAAGAACGGCACGTTCACCAACACCGAGCGGCGGGTGCAGATGTGCCGCAAGGCGATCGACCCGCCCGGCGAGGCGCGCGAAGACTGGCGCATCACGGCCGATCTGGCCGAGCGTATTCTCGCCGAGGGCGATCGCAGGCCGCAAGCAGGGCCACACGCCGGCTGGAAATATGCCGGCCCGTCCGACATCATGGCCGAGATCAACGCCCTCACGCCGAGTTATGCGGGCGTGACGCACGAACGGCTGGAGCGCGGCGAACGCCTGCAGTGGCCGGTGAGGGAGGCATCTCCAGATGCCGACCATCCCGGCACACCGATCCTGCACGTCGGCCAGTTCACGCGCGGCAAGGGTAAGTTCACGCCGATCGATCACGTTCCGCCTGCCGAAATGCCGGACGACGAGTACCCGATGCTGCTCAGCACAGGGCGCGTGCTGTATCACTGGCACGGTGGCGAGATGACCCGGCGCGCACAGGGTCTGATGGCGATCTACGGCCGGCCGCTCGTCGAGATCAGCCCGGATGACGCCGAGCGGCTCGGGCTGAATGGAAACAAGCGTGTGCGCGTCCGCTCGCGGCGTGGGAGCATCGAGGCGGAAGCCTGGGTGACGGAGCGCGTGCCGCCGGGCATGATCTACGCCAACTTCCACTTCCCGGAAGCTTCGGCAAACGAGTTGACGCACGCGGCGCTCGATCCGGTGGCGAAGATCCCGGAATACAAGATCTGCGCGGTAGTGGTAGAGGCCATAGTAGGCGGTGAACAGTGATCAGTAATCAGTGAGCAGTAAGCAGTGAGCAGTAGGCAGTGAGCAGTGGGCAGTAAGTTGCTGTACAATTCCGATGCTCATCCACCACTGATTACCGAACAACCGATGACTGATCACTGATCACTGATAACTGATCACTTGTTATGGGAGTTCAACATGTACCGTAACATCATCGTTCCACTGGACGGCTCCGAAACGGCGGAGCAGGTCGTGCCGTACGTCCGAGACCTGGTTGACGAGTCTGTGATCGGCACGCCCTCAACAGCCGCCCCGCCCGACAGATCAACCTTTATCGCCACAGTAACCGACTTGTCCGCCGCTACGTCGGCCCGCTCAACCCAGGCCCGCACGATGCGCCGCTTGGCCTCGAAGATGCGCTGTGTCTGTTCCGGCGTCTCAGGCTCCCGCTGGATTGCGTCCGCGCCTGCTAGTATCTCCTGCCGCCTCTGCTCGGCAGCCGCCTTGATCTGCTCGGCCTGGTTGCCGGTCGCCAGTTGCGCCTTTGACAACTCAGCCTTGAGACTGGCATCCTGCCAGTCCAGCGCCGCAATCTGTGTTGCCAGATCGTTCTCACTGATAAGCCCCTGACGCGCCCAGGTGATAACCCGTTGCCGCTCAAAGTCTAGCTTCTCCAGTTCCTTGACCAGCCGATCAACCTCGCCCGTCGCGTCGGCCTGCTCTGCCTGTAACTCGGCTATCCGCTCGTCAATGCGCCGCTCCAACTCTCCAGGCGTCGAAATGAGTTCCCACACTTTGCGCCATAGCTCGTCGTCAATCTTGTCCATCTTGACGTACTTGGCGCAGCCGTCCACTTTGTAGCCCCGCTGCTCGTTCAGGCATCCGTAGAATAGCCAACTGTGGCCGCGTGCCTTCCTCGTCCTGACGCCCATGCGCCGCCCGCACGCCTCACAGTGAACCAGGCCGGCCCCCAAGCTTTGCGCCTTAAGGTTGCCCGCGCGATATGCCTTGAATGCCGCTCGACGTTGCTTCACGTGCGCTTCGACGCCCGGATCGGTGATTGGCTCTATGGGTAGCTCGTATATCTCGCCGTCCCATGTCATGCGAAACACCGGATCACTATAGTCGCGCCGTAGGATACGCTGAATGAATTCAGTACGCCAGCCGAAGCGCCCGCCCTTCTTCAATGGCGCGCCGCTGCCGTTAAGCCGCCTGCGAATCTCCCCCACTGAAACGTCATCGGCGTACCACGTCTTGATGTTCCTGACGGCTTCGGCTTCGTCGGGCACGGTCTGCCAAACGCCATCCTCGTAGTGATAGCCGTACCGCTCATTCACGTGCCACATCCTGCCCTTTTCCAACCGGCCTTCGACACCCATCACGAAACGATCATGTTTGGCGTCAAGCTCCTGTCGCGCCGCCCACGCCTTAACCGGTGCCATCTTCTTGTCGAATACCTCCATGACTAACTCGACATCCACGCCGGTTTCCTCAACGCACTCCAGCACGTCCAGCATCGGGCGATAGCCGCGATATAGCCTGTCCTCACGCCATGCCATGATAACGTCAATCTCGCCGACCCGCGCCGCCGCCAGCATCGCGCGCAGCCCTGGGCGGTCGGCCCGCGTCCCGCTCGGCTCGACCAGCTTACGGCCTATGCGGTATTTTTCTGTATCGCGGTAGACCTCGACCACGGGATAACCTTGCCGCTCGGCCAACTCCCGGCACTTCTGTTCTTGCTTGACGGGTGACGTTTTGATTTCTTCGTCGCCGCTTTCCGTCTTGCGCTTCGCTTGCCGCTCGGAACTCACGCGAACGTAGATGCCCGCACGCTTAATGGTGGTCTTGGGTTGCGTTTTGCGTTTCGTCATGTCGCTTGCTCCCTTCTATGCTCACCCGCTCACCACTGGTCATCGGTGCGCGCACCGATGACCAGGGCGTGAGCAGGTCAGCCCTCTTTCGGCGCGTCGGCTAGGATTTGCGCCAGCGTCTTGTCGAATTGCGGCCTGCCTTTTTCGCTCTCGACCACGTTAAAGATCGTCAGCTTCGAGTGGCGCTTGTCCTCGTTGCCGGGACGCACAAAACCATACTTCCCATCGTGCCAGCCGACCGCCGCATCGACGACCCGCCCCGGCAGATGGCCCAGCACCAGGTTTTTATGCGTGACGACGATCATCAGATGCGGCGCGTCGGCGGCATAGTAGCGCCGTGTTTCGTCTTTCAAGGCGACGAGGTTCGCCAGGCCGAATCGACGGGCGGCTGCGTCAATCTTGATCAGCATTCGCGTCATCCTTGTGGATTGCCTCGTCGAGCGTCAATGGGCGACCGTAGCCGGCTTCGTGCCCCAACGCCTCGAAGCGCCCGCCGACCTGGAGATCCGCCTCGGTGACTTCGTGCAGGCTGTACGAGATCGGCTCACCTTGCCAGCGTGACCAGTCCTCGACATGGACGATCAGCCGCCCGGCCTCTGTGCGGTACAGCGTTTCGTTCACGCCGCGCGTGTCGGTGATCCCGCCGCGCTTGTCGTCGTAGCCGTACTCCGTGCGGCTCGCCACTTCGACGCCTTCAAATTTCACCTCACGGCGATTGTCCTGCGTCGCGCCGCCGCTCGCCGTCACGACACTGCCAACTTGTACGGTGATCTCTGCCATGTCTCCCGCTCCTTTCGTGTTGTGCTATCCGGCTTGCGCCGGTCGATCCGCTGCTTCGACTTCTACGGGTTGCTTGCCGTTTTTCGAGGGCTGCACGTGTTCCCATCGCACATGCGCCGCAAGTCTGGTAGACTTCTCGAACGATGCGCCGCAATGCGCGCATACGTGCGAACTGATGCGCGCATCATGCGACGCATCGTGCGTGGGCTGCAACGCATGGCTGCGCCGTTCTTCGCGCTTGACCTCAGCGCCGAACTCCTCTGCATAGAGCGCCAGCGCCACGGGTAAAGCTACTGCGAACAGAAACGGTGTGACCTCTCGCATGATGCCGCCCAGGACGTTGTAGTAGGCCAGGTTCGCCATGACGCTGGACGCGATGAAGAACCGCACCCCGCGCCGCGTCCATTTGCGCGTGCTGCCCGTGACCAGCCGATAGGTGAACACCGCCGTTGACAGCTCAAAACCTAACGCCGCGCCCGCCGCCGTCAGGTAGAAACCATCGCGCTCGATGTCTGCGTAGGCTTGCCAAACGTGCGGGAACTGCGTAATCAGGATCAACACATAAACAAAACCGAACGTGAGTTTGAGCTTCATGGCTACCCCTTTCGCGCGCGACTTGTACCCTACAGGTCGATCACGTCGCCGCTATCGTGCGGCGCGTCGATGATCTTCATCTGCCCGACTTTAGGCAGCAAGTCATCATGCGTCGGCGTCGCCGCCTGCGCCACGCTTCGCGCCGTGCGTGCCATGCTCGCCGTCGCCGACAGGCCACGCCCGACGCTCTGTATCGTGCGCTCTGCGCCGTCAAGTCCGCGATCAAAACCGCGCTGATGCTCGCGCGCCGCGTTCGTCGCCACGCGCCAGACGATGACGACGACGACCGGTACGGCCAGGGTTGCCAGCGTCGTCCACCAGCGCAGCAGGCCGACGTCGACCGTGCCGGTGACGAGGTAGACGGCTCCGACGACGACGGCCACGACTACCAGGACAATCACCGCCGCGCCGATGACTTGCTGTGTCTCTTGCCGCTTGTCCTTCATGCTTGCCCCTTCCGTTCGTTCGTTCGGTCGCCAGCACACACACGTTTTGCTGCAAAACGCGCACTATTCGGCGTCGGAGTGTGTGTCCTCATCACCGAACGAACAGACAGACGCGCCCCTATCTTCGAGGTACTCCAACGCTTCGCGCGCCAGCTTGAGAAGTTTGACGGCCCGCTCCGGCGACATACCGGGCAGGCCCGACGCTTCCAGCGAACGGACAAATTTAGTCCGGCCCTCGCCGCGACTCGCGCTCAGGATCGCCGCGCCCACTTCCGCGCCCGACGGCCAGCCCGTGACGCTGGGCAGTTCCGCGTCAGCTTCCGGCCACTCGGACAAGTCCGGCTCGCCCGTCATCGGATCGGCGTCCAGGTAGGCGCACTGGACGCGATGCACTGCGCCCGGCGCGACGGCGTAACTATCGCCACGCCCCAGCAGGTGATCGGCTCGCGGCTGAGACGCGCCCACGGCCACGCGGGACGCTTCGGCGTCACTCACGCGAAGCGCAAGCCGTCCGACCAGGTTGCGGCCCACCGTAGGCCCGCCCAGCGCGGCCACGACGGGATGCTGTGTAGCGACGATGACATGCACATTCGCGCCGCGTCCCTGGACGACCAGCCGCCGCAGCGATTCAGCCGCAAGCGTATCGTTGGCGATGTCCTGAACCTCATCGACAAACACGATCAGCCGCCGGTCATCGCGCCCGCTCGAATAACGCTCGGCCATATCCCTGACTGCCCACGCCAGCGCCGAACGTGCGGACAGGATGTCATCGGCCAACGGCCCGACACGGCCCCGAACATTCGCCACTCGGCGAAATGATGCGCCATGCTTCGCGTCCACCAGGATCAAGCGATTCATCGGATCGTGCGACAACTGGCCGATAGCCGACACCAGCGCCGTAGTCTTGCCGCTACCTGTCGTGCCGGATACCAGCCAATGCGGAGTGTTGTCAGACAGGCCCATCGTCAACACGCTTCCACGCTCGGAACGTCCACACAGCCAGCGCCCGCCGTTCGTCGGATACTGCCCAAGTGCATGCAACGGTATGTCGTCGTCGGCCAGGCCACGCGGCCAACCGGCCTCGACTCTCACCGTGCGCTCTGACATGAACGCGACCGGCTCGCCGACGAACGGCCACGGGACTAATTGCCTGAGCGTCGCGTGATCGTCCGCCGTCAGTGCTTTGAGCAGCGCGCCCGCGTCGAATCCGGCGCGAAACTCCAGTGCCCCGGCTCGCGGCCCGTTGACCAGCATCACCGATTGAATGGCGATCATCCGACCGAACAGCCCGCGCCCGGCAGCGCCTTCGATGCGCCGTGACCAATCGACAAGGTAGGCTCGCCGCTCTTGCTCTCTAGCGTCCATTGGAACTTACCTCAGCATCGACGTTCGGAATGATCAGCGCGTCGCGCTTGCCGTCGCCCCGCGTCTGTAGCGCGATCGCGTTCTGCATTGCCAGGTATCGCAGCCTCGCCGCTTCCGCGTTGTGCGCCTGCGTGAGCAAGAGAACTTCACCAGTATTCGGATTAATGAGCGTAGGCTGTCCGCTCACAATTGCCAGAATGACGGGAGCGGTTAGCGTGTTCGGATCGTAGTTGAACATCATCGGCACGTTGGCCTGATGCTCGACCTTTGTTGCCCACGCCGATCCCATGCGCCCTATCGTTCGCGCCCCGATGACGCCGGCCACGACCACGCCGACTACGACCAGGACAGTCACCGCCGCCGCCGCAGCCGGCTCGACCCACGCCACAGAAGCGCGCGCCGTGCTCTCGATACGCTCGGCTTCGATGTCGGCCATGCGAACAGAACTCTCCGCATAGACTTGATTCATGCGGATCGTATGTTCGGCTTCCTGCTGATTGCGCTGCTGGTTGAGCGTCAGTTCCTGCAATGTACGCTCGCGCTCAATCTGCAATTCGGCTTGCCCGCGCGTCAGGACTTCGACGCGGATTGCCTCAGCCCGCGCCTGAACCTCTCCGAGCAACTTGGCCGTGTTGCCCGCCGCCTGGTTCTGCGGCGAGTTCACCGACGCGACAACCTCGACGCTATCGGCGATGGTGCTCGTGCAACCATTCAGGATGTACCCACCGCCGACGACAATTGCCACAGCCAGGATCAATACGAGGATGACTTGCGACATGCTTCACCCCTCACGCTTCCGTAGCTTCGGCAGCCGCAGCAGCTTGACCGCCAGCCCCAACGCGCCGGTGAACTCACCGACCGGGATCAGGTGGTGGTGTAGCCCGATCTGCTTGTAGCGCACCGGCAGCAGGTGCACCACGTCCGGCCCGGCCTTCTCCAAGTCCAGCCAGCCGCTTGTCAATTCGATTGCTTCGGTCTGTTGCACGACGACCTTGATCGGCTTTGCCACGTCTCACCTTGCGCCGTTGCGCCGCGTCAGCACCTTGACCATGCCGGCCAGCGCCTCAGACTCGCGCGCCACGTCGATCACCTCGACGACGTGACCAGCTTCGGCAGCCTCGGCACGCCAGCCGCCATGCTCGACGCACCGATACCAGCACACCCGCCAGCAGCGCCCGTCGATCCTGATCTCTCTGTCTGTCAAACCTTCCATCGTGTCACCTGTGGAGGGTAGGGGAGCATCGGCGGTCTGAGCGCCGATACCCCCCATCCCCATGTAAACGCAAAACGGGCAGCCCGCCTGTGCTTTGGCAGGTTGCCCGTCTGTGCTAAAATTCGGGTAGCCCGCCGCTACTCAGACTAGCGGTTGGGTCAGGGCTGCGCTCGTGTTACCAGCACTTGCGCGGCCCGCTTAAAGACTGTTAAGGTAGCACTCTACTACCCCTATTATACACCCGATGTCAAGACCCTGCAAACCTCGGCCCGCGTCCAGCCTTTTTAGACTCCCGAAGGTGACTAATCAGGCTGAGCCTATCCACTTGCCAGACGGTCACAAACTTCCGCGCCTTGATCTTGCCGGAACGAATCAGCCGCCTGATGTACTCAGGGTTGTAACCGCTCAGCTTTGCCGACTCAGCAACCGACAGCCAGCGATCAGCTTGTGGCATAGTGAACCTCAAGAGGTAGTGTCTTGCAACATTGTACTCCAATGCGCCGCGCGTGCAATGGGGTTGCAGCCCGCGCCGCCCGACGGCGGCCACGGCTACCCCAACACTCCACGCGCCTCTATTCGGCTGTTAATGTGCCGACTTCCCTGGACGGGCGATAGCCGCTTGAACCACCTATGCCACGTCGAGGCCGTTCACGCTTGCAAAACGCTTGCACGATGCTGTCCGTGCGCAAGCTTGAACCACCTATGCCACGTCGAGGCCGTTCACGCCGCTACCCCTGGTAACGGCACTTCGGCCATTTGTTGCCAGTGTGCCGCGTCGTGCTTGTCGATGTCCAGGTCGGCGTAGGTGGGGGCGTCGTCACGCGGTCGCACGATACGACCGCGTAGTGACTCCCTGTCACCACCAGCAGCCGCACCCTTCGCCTTCGGCATCTTCTCCAGCAGTTCCCCGGCCCGCCGCTCGGCACGTAACTTCAACGACCGCTTTAGCCTTCTCGTAGGTCTTGCCTGACAGGCCCACGGCGGCAGCAACGCGATCACGGGTGTCGCCCTTGATCGGTTCCGGTAATTTACCGGAACCGGTCGCCTTCCTGCCACGACCTTCTTTCGGCCCGGCTTTTGCTTGCCTTTCTCTCGCGGCCCTGCGTTCCAGCGCCTCGATGTCACGGCCTAATGCGACGGCTTCGTTCGCTCCGCGAGACGCCGCGTCAACACGCTTCGCAGGTCGTCGAGGTGACGACTCCAGTAGACCGCCTTGCGCGTCCCGACACGGGCAATCACGTCGCGCTCGTGCTCGGTCAGCAAGCCGCCTGCGATCATCGCCTCGGCTAGAACGTCGAATTGACGACGCGCATCGTGCGATGACATTCGCGTTTCCTACGATTCTTGCACTTTCACCTGTCCGCCTGTGATGTTTAGGCGTTGTGTCACGTGGACATCGAGCGCCTGCGCCGGACGGCGATCCTCCAGCACATGTCCGCCGGAAAGGGTACTCCAGCGCGACGTGATGTCGCCGGACATAAGCAATCCGTAGGTGACCTGCGCCGACACGATCAGCCGGAGGATGTCATACGCGCCGCGCAACTCGTCGTCGGTGAATGGACGATGCGCCGTGATCGCATCGGTCTTTAGTTTGTCCAGCAGAGTTTCGATCTGCTCAGCACTGAGCGCCGTGTTGATAAGCTGCATTTGCATGATTCACCTCCCATAGCGCGCCGGGCCGGTGGAGAGACCCCATGCCGTAGGGTACTTCTCGCGGGGGACACAAGAAGACCGACCCGGCGCGCACCGCTGGAATGAGTGCTAACCCTTGCGCCGCTGCCGCAGCGCCGTCTTGATTGCTTCGGGCAAGTCGGGCGCAGATGATTTGCTGCTGCTCATGCTGCGCTGCAACTCTTTCGTCATCGCCTCTAGCTCGCGCTGCATTCCGGCGACAGCCTCGCTCACCGCTTCTTTAAGCGTCCGATTGAATCCATCCGGATCGCGTTTTTTCCAGTCCGCGACGGCCTGCCACACGTCGCCCTCTTTTCGTGTGGGCGGCTGTTCAAACAGCGTCTTGAACCAGTCCGGGGGATCGGACTGCGCTGCACCTGCCGCCTTCTGCGCTTGCGGCTGCCCGAACATCGCTTGGAACCAGCCCTCCGCGCCGAGATCAGGCTGCGCCGAGCGTATGGACTGCTGCGCCCAACCTGGATACATCTCGTCCAGCGCCTTGTTGAGCGCATCGAGACCGCCCGACGTGAAGACGCTCTCCGGCTTGCTCGGCTCCGGCTGTTGAATCAGTGCGTCGTCGCCCAGTCCATCATAACCTTTGCCTTCTCGCTTCTTGGTCATCGCTGCTCGCTCCTTTCAAACTCCGTTGACTTGTTCCATGACACCCCGCGCCGGATCGGGATGACACACACCACATACCGGCGAACCATCGGGCCGCTTCCACCAATGCGCCGGGCCGTGCATCCAACACGGCAGTTCGCCATCCGGCGGCGAATAGTCCGGCTCCGGCATAGACTCGCCGATCTGTCGCACAACGTCCGATACATCAGCATCAGCGTCCAACGGTAATACCTCAGCCAATGCGTGAATCGCGTCGCGTAGACCGATGCCGTTGACCATGCTATACAAGTCAAGCGTGTCGCCGGAGTGACGCGCCTTGCACGTCGGCTTATGGCAGCCCCATCGCTGGCGCGCCGTGTCAACCCACAGTGATGGGTGACGATCATCGTGGAACGGGCAAAGGCCCGCGTACCACCGGCCAGCGCCATGATCCGACGAACGCAACTCGACGCCAGCAGCACGCGCCACATCGAGGATCGATAGCCCGGCTTTGATGCGCGCCACAACGCCCGGCTGCCCACCGGCGCCCACTTCCAAAATACCAGGCAAGCCAACGGATGATACGCCCCCATCCGATAAACTCGTTGGCCTGCCTGGTATTTTTTGTTGGGGCATCACGTCGCGCAGCGCCACATGTCGGATTGGCGCGTCGATCAAGACGGTGTATGGCTTGCCGCTCGGATGCGTTGACGGTGGACTCAAGACATAGCGTCCCTGTCCTCTCGTTTCGCCGCCGTCGAAATCGAATGACGGCGCAGTGTCGCAGGTGTAGAGATAAACATGAATGCCTGGACGTGGTGTCAGCACAGTGTATGTTGGCACTGCGTCAGAATGCTCGACGCACCACTGCGCGTAAGCCGACGAGTCGTCGAAATCCAGCACGACCAAGCGCGGCAGTCCGCCGCAGATCAGCGCCAGGTTGCGCGGCTTGGCGAACCAATGCCGCACCAGGTCAACCGGCGGCAACTCCTGCTGCCATCGCTTCCACGGCTCAGCCGCTGCCTTCGTGCCAGGCCAGCAGGGTAGGGGGACAATGCCCCGACTCAACCAGCACTGTGCTGACTCTAGCAGGTTCACGTTATCTCCTCCTGCTCGATCCGCCAATCACCCGGTGCCAGCACAATCAATTGGCGTGCTCGTTGCAGATCAACCCACCCCTGCCAGCCACCAACGATGCTGCCCACGTCGCGCACGTAAACCTCACCGGTACGTCGAGAAACATAGGTGACGAGGGCGCGCCCGTGCTCGATCTTCTGACGCTCCGCCTCAGCCTGCGCCGCCATCTCTGCCGGGTCAGCCTGTGGCGCATTGTTGCGCCAACACGCGGCGCAGGCGAATGACAGTGCCGCAGCCAGGTCGATCTTGCCTACGCGCTTGCTTAGGCGATATGCGTTGTCATCTGTCCCGATCATCTTCGCACGCGCCGCCAGCACGTGCCGGCGCAGTTCGTCATCCGGGTAGACGCGAATGCGTCGATGCGTGACCAAGCTGAAGAGCAGCGAGGCTGCATAACTCAAATTCTGCGGAGTCTGTGGAAATTCATCGAGCGGTAGGTGACTGCGCAGCCGATCCGCGAGATAGACCGCCTGATACGGATCGTAGTCCACCACTCCCACGTAATAATCATCGACCAGCTTCAGCAAGTACGCCTCGACCTCGCTCAGATCGACGGGATGCCCGGTCGTTGGTTTCCATACGCGATGCAGTGCCGTCACGATCTGGTTTGTGTCGTCGTCGAAGTACACGAAGATTGCCGCTGCATTGTCGTGCTTCGTCGCTAGATCCAAGCCACCGAACAGAGCTATCCTGGAGTTGGGCAGCAGCGGGGCGAGACGATGATCAACACATGCGTCATATTGCGCAGCAGTGATAAACGCTTCTTCGTCCTCTGTCCGTTCGTTGAGGTGCATCCGGCGAAACGCCGTCTGACGCAACTGCACGCGCTGATCGGCGTAGTATGCCGCCGCTTCTTCAGGCGTGCCTCGGAAGCAACGCGCCTGCGCTTCCTCGCCTGCCATGTGAAAAAGCAACAGGCCGCCGTTGCGGTAGATCGGCCAGTCGTCGTCGATGCGCTCACCGGCCAACCCACGATCAACGATGCCATGCCAGGTTGACGATTCGCCCTCATAGCCCGCGTAGCTATCGCAGATGCGCAGCGCCGGTAGACCGTACACCTTGCCCGGCGGTGGTGTTAGTTCCTCGAACGCCCTCACGCCCGCCTCGTACACAATGCCCCACGCTTCGGTGTGACTTGCCGTCAGGTGATTGGCGCCAGCGTTGCCCGCCGCATCCACGGCCAACGCCTTGATCGTGCTGCCCGTCGGCTCAAACACGAGCTCCGACTTGCCCGCCTTGACGTTGCGCCGCAAGTAGGGATGACGGCGTATCATGTCCGCGATCATGGCGAATTGACGGCCCGCCGACTGGTCGAAGTCATTGCCGACTGCGAAGTGCTCGCCCGGCAGCGCCAGCCAGCGCCAGCACAGTAGCACGCTGTTTGACGCCGTCTTGCCGGCCTTCTTGATGTGGCTAAGGCCCAGCGTCGTCAGGGCGTCCCTGTGCGTCCACCACGCGACCAGGACGGCGCGCTGCCAGGCTTCGAGGCGGATCGGCTCGCCGTCGATGTCGATCCAGCCGTAGGGCGATTCAGCCCATGCGACCGGGCCGGCTTCGCGCCATTCGGCGATCAATTCACTGACCTTGCTCATCAGCCTTGCCCCTCACGGCATCTAACACGTCACCGGCACTCGGCCCGCCGTCGCCCCGACCCTGGACCCGGGCCAATGACTCCAGCGCCCGGCGTGCCTCGGCTGCCGACGTGAACCAGCGCCCCAACATCGGCGACTCGAACGCCTTGACCGGCCCCTCGGCCTCGGCTTTGTCTTGCAGCCACGCGATCCCCCACTCGAACACCAACACCATCTTAGCCGCGTGATCTTCGAGCGCATCCCGCACGCCATCCGGCGTCGCCAGCTCCGCCCGCAGTTCGACCAGGCGGCTGCGCTGCGGATCGGTCAACGTCGATTCGTCGCCCGTCTCGGCGAACTCGGAGCGTAGGCCGTGTTTGCGTGCAGCCAACCTAACGTGCTTATACACAGCTTCGGTCACGCGACGCCTCTGGGCGGTCTTTTTTTTCGTCATGTACCATCCGATCACCGGTTCGCCGGTGACTACGAACACGATCCGATCTGCGCAGCGATGCAGCCCGGCGCAGTCGAAGGCGCAGTCGTTCGATCCGTCCGAGGTGTTGGGCATAGCAGTCGATTGCATCGTTTAGTTTCATAGCTCAAACCCCAACTGTTCGCATTTGACTATTGTCACGCACTCTTGCCCATCCCATGCGCTACACGATTAGCGCGTTGTGTCTGGCAAGCATTACGCCAGGTCGGACACGCGACAGGTCGGTAGGGTAGGGCGCGTCCCGAATAGCCCTTTTGCCGAGTGAGTGGGAACCGGGAATTTGGGAATTTGGGAATGAACGTTATTCCCGTCATTCCCACATTCCCGTTTTCCCGTCATTCTTACATTCACACATTTACATATTCCCATATTCTCAATTCCCAAGTAACGAGGTAAGCGTATCGGTTAGGGACGGCAGAGACCATTTGCGTTGAACTATTACAAGGCCCAGCCGGTCGTAGCCGCCGTAGAGCTGGCGCTTGGAGATCCCGACCTGTGCGCCAGCCTTTTCGAGTTGGCTGAACGATTTTGGCCCGGCGGACAGTTCAGCGCGTAGGAATTGATCGACGATGTTCTGCTTCGTCGGTTTGTGCTCGACAATTGGGGCAGGGCCGAACGTTGGCCCGGTATCGGTGAGGGTGACGCCCAACGCATCCGGCGTCTTGGCGAGATTCGACTTGGCGACGGATAATCGCAGTCCACCGTTGATCTTCTCCAGCGCCAGCACCGAACGCGCAAACGATGCGATAACGCCGCTGCCCCGAATGCGATCCAGGTCGATTTCTTCTGTGTCGTTCATTCCCCGTTTTCGCAAATGATGCACGACGAGAACGGCGACGTTTTGATCGCGGGCAATCTGCGCAAGAAGTCCGAGGACACGATTCATGTCGCGTGTGCTGTTCTCGTCGCCGCTATGCGCTGAACCCAGCGAATCGACGGACACTAGATCGGGCAAGTGTTCCTTGACTTTCGCAGAGAGTCGCGCAGCATCGATCGCGCTAGAGAGATTGAGCGTGGAGAGTGGATCGTCACCAGGCATCAGCAATCGCTGTTGGGGCAACTTCCAATTGACGACACGATCACAAAACACAGCTTGCGCGGCTTCTGTGTCGCACCACATAACATAGCCTGCATTTCCAGATCTGCGCGATCCGTCCGGCCAATACGTATCTTTCGTAATCAAACATTTCGCTATGTACAGCACGACGGCACTCTTGCCGATCCCAGGCGGGCCGACGAGCAAAGTCACGAACCCACGAGGTACCCAGGGATACCATAGCCAACTAATCGCCGGAATGATCTTGGCGAGATCGGCAGCCGTTGCAGTCACGGCGCGCCGCCTGCGTCGCCGGGCATCCTGGACTGCTCACCGCGAATCTGGAGGATGCGCCGCCGATACTCAAACAACGTGGGGAATAACTCTGCCAAACTCGCCCACCAGCGCACCTGCCGGATCGCGCCGGGCTGTACAGGAAAAAGCTGGTTTCTCGAATTGCAGCATAGTACGACGCTGCCGTTGCCCTTGTCTTCTCCGAAGACGATATAGACTTCACTGTCTCTGTCGTGATCGGCATCGACAACGGCCACCGCGCCGATCTCGAACCCCCCTTTACCTTCCCCGTGGTTTGGTGTAAAATCATAGTCAGGGTTACTCGATGCGTCCGCGTCGATGTCCTGTGTTCCGAATCCTGCGCATTGCTTGGGGGCTGTGCAGGATTCATTTTCAAACATGCTCATGTCGTTCTCTCCTTCCAACAGCCGCTACATCCGCCTCCATTGATTTGTCTACACCAAGCGCGTCATCCAGCTCGTCGCGTTGCGCCTCGGCCTGCGCGCGCTCGACTTGGACAGCACGGCCCAGGTCGGCCAGCGCGTCCAACACTGCACGCCACGCCGCGCCGCGCGCATGCGCGATCGCCAGGCAGGCCGCGATCGGATCGAGCGGCTCAGGCGTCGCGCTCACGCTCGACCTCGACAGGACGCGCGACAACGCGCCGCACGAGTTCACGCGCGCCGATTTCGGCTAAAAACCACACGATATGCGGCAGGGGCGGATCGGCAGGCGAAATACCGCGCCATGTGTTGAGCAGTTTGGCGAAAAGTTCTAGGCTGCCGTCCACGGTGAGACTGGAAGTCTCATCCGCCAGCGAGATGTAAATGCCTTCGGGCATCGAAACCTCATACGGTAAAAAAACGCGGCTCATACTCATTTTGAGTATAAGGCCGCGTCTAAGGAACTTTCGGGGAATTTCGGGGAATTTCGGGGAGTTTCGGGGAATTTGCGCCAGTCAGTCGAGCTTATTGCTCTCGCCCGCGCGTATGATGTCTGTTAGAGTGTCGCGTGAAACCGCCTGCTTAGGATGCATTCTTTTTAGCCACTCGTGTACCTCTGAGGTAGACGTGCCCACTTCGACCTGTCCCCTGGTCCATCTCCAGATGGTTTTCCATTTGCGCTTGTCCTCAGGTCGTTTCGGCACTCTGACCGTGCCCGCGCCGGTCGTGATCGGTTGCGATGTGCCCGCGCCGGACAGTGCTGGCGGTTTTGGTTGCAACAGATTATCGTATGAAAGTGCATTTAGCAGGATACGATGCACGCCGCGATAATACCCCGCCGCTTCGTCGCTCATCCGCTCACTGATGTGATCGAAACGAAAGATGCAGCCATCGGCATGGCGACTGACGGCAATACTCCCAGCGCGAAACGGTATCCCTCGCGGTCTTACCAGGATGTCATATTCAGCGTGGGTCAAGCTCGCGCTTCGTTCAACCAGAACCGGCGCAAATTGACCTTCACTGGAATGATTCAGGTAGTCATTTATCCGCCTCAGAATGTCGATGGCTTCTACGACAGTACAGCGTGCCAGCAGTGGATCAACGTCCCAAAACAGATCGCCTGACTTCTTGCGTAGTTCTCCTGTTTTGTCCATTGCATCACCTCAAAACAAACCGCTTGTGTCTCTGTTGACGCAAGCGGCCTGACATGCTATGCTTTGGCCGTCAGCCGGTCACGTCGGTTGGCCGCCGCCCGGATGTCTCAAGCATCGCGGGCGACTTTGTTCATACTGAGTTTACCATACTCGCTGGGCAAATTGCAAGATTCAAACTCTCCGGGCGAGAGGATCGGCGAGTACGGCCTTCTCCATCATGCCCCTGTTGGAATGCAGGTATTTTTCGGTTGTTGAAATCGAACTGTGGCCTAGCATCCGGCTGATTACGTAGATCGATCCCGGCACTTTGGCTTGAAAGAGCATTCGCATAGCGAATCCGTGCCGCGCCGCGTGGGGATGCGCTTTGTCCGGCGCGATCTTCGCGGCCTCACACAGCACAGTAAACCGCTTTTGAATCGCTCGCGTGGTCATGCGCCGGTTGGTGTCGCCGTCGTAGACGCAGGTGAACAGCGGATCATCTTTGCTCATCTCACCGCGCCCGGCCAGGTACTTCGTGATCGCCTTGTGCGCTTCTTCGGCGATGGGGATGACACGCTGCCGAACGCCCTTGCCCGTGATTCGCAAGCCGGGCAACTCGCCGCGCTTCTTGGGTTCGATCAAGTCGCCCACGTTCAAGCCCGCGACTTCTCCGACGCGCAAGCCGTAGGACAAGATCCATACTAAAGACCGATCTCGCGCGGCATAGGCCGATCCGTTATCGACCGACTGGATCAACTTGCGGGTCTCGGCCAGTTCAAGGTACTCAGGCTCCTTGTTCAGCGTCGGACGCGGCGCTTTGACCTGGGCTGCCGGGTCGCGCTCGATCAAGCCTTCGGCGTGCACCCAGCGGAAGAAACCGCGCAGCGTTTCGACGATCCGCGCCTGCGACGATGGGGCGAGATGGGTTAGCGATGCTTTGTAGTCCAGGATGTGCCGCGTTTCAACGCGCTCCAGGTCGGCGATCTGATATTCGGCTTCTAGCCAGCGGGCAAAGGTTTGCAGCCGGTATCGAGCGTTGCGCGCCGTGTGCTCGCTGCGCTGGCTATCGCTGTACAGAACTGCGGGAGTTTCGATGGTTGTGCGTTTCATCGTGTCACCTCTCATAGTGTCAGCATGACATAGGTGTGCCGATCTGTTATACTTGACCTGGTTCAGGGACGCACGGTCACCGTGCACCTGATTTCGGTCGCCCCGCTGTCGGCGAGCGCGCCGGTGTCGGCGGCCGCCCCGGTGAGGATGTATCCGCTCGTCGTGAGCCGGGCGGACTTCGAGGCGCAGACCCAGGAGCGCGCTCGCATTGAATCGGAGCTGAGGAACTACCTGAACGGCGTCGCGATCACTCTGGCGCACGGCGGCGTTGCGACGAGCGCCGAGGTGCGTTTCGGCGAGCCGGCGGAGGAGATCCTCGCGCTCCAGTCAGAAGTCAGGGCCGACCTGATTGCGATGTGCACCCACGGGCGCACGGGGCTGGCGCGCTGGGCGTACGGCAGCGTCGCCGAGAAAGTGACGCGGCACGCCGACTGCCCCGTGCTCCTGGTGCGCGCCCGGAAACGCAATTCGTAAGCGTTCAGAGGGATGACTGCTCTAACCACTAAGACACCAAGACACGAAGTTTGAAAGTGAGTCACGACCGTTGAAGCCGATGTTCCGGCAGCGCACTGCGCCGACGGCAAGGCAGGTATTGATATTATCTTAGTGTCTTCGTGCCTTCGTGGTGAAGACCGCGTCATGACCTGGATGGTTACGTGACAGGGAGGACGTATGCATATCGGCATCCCGTGCGAGCGCCGCCCGTACGAGTATCGCGTCGGCCTGACGCCGGCTGGCGTCGAGTTGCTGACAGCGGGCGGCCATCACTGTTACGTCGAAAGGAATGCCGGCCGGGGCGCGGGATTCTCGGACGTCGATTACGAGCGCGCCGGGGCCAGAATCGTGTATTCGCCCGAAGAGGCATATGGCCGCGCCGATCTCGTCCTGAAGGTCAGCCGGCCCATTGCCGAAGAGGTCGGGTGGCTGCGCGATGGATGCATTCTGATGGGCTTCCTTCACCTGGCAGCCGGCCGCCGCGAGCGCGTAGAGGGTCTGCTGGATAAGCGTGTCACGGCCATCGCGTACGAGACGATACAGAACGACGATGGATCGCTGCCGGTGCTCAAGCCACTCAGCCAGGCCGCCGGCCGCATGGCGCCGCAGGTGGCCGCGATGCTGCTGCAGAACGATCGCGGCGGGAAGGGCATTCTGCTGGGCGGCGTGCCCGGCGTGCCGCCCGCCGAGGTTGTGATCATCGGAGCCGGCACGTTCGGCACGGCTGCGGCTCGCGCGTTTCTCGGCGTCGGCGCTAGCGTCTATGTGCTCGATCGCAATTTGTGGCGACTGCAGGCGCTGGACGAGATGCACCCGGGTGGCGGGCTGGTGACGATGGTGTCGCACCCGTTCAACATCCGGAAGGTGGTGCGGTTTGCCGACGTGCTCGTCGGCGCGGTCCTCGAGCCGGGCGCGCGCGCGCCGATCGTCGTCACGCGCGAGGTGGTGCAGTCGATGCGGCCGCGCTCCGTGATCATGGACGTGTCGATCGATCAGGGCGGCTGTGTCGAGACAAGCCGGCCGACGACCCATCACGATCCCACATACGTCGAAGAGGGCGTGATCCACTACTGCGTGCCGAACATGACGGCCGTCGTGGCGCGCACGGCCACGCACGCGCTGAATATCGCGGCCTGGCCGCACATTTGGGAGATTGCGCACAAGGGTCTGGACGCGGCGCTCGGCAGCATCCCCGCGCTGCGGCACGGCGTCGCCACGCGCGATGGGCGCGTCGTCAACGCGGCGCTGGCTGTGGCGCTCGGGCTGCGGGAGGCGGCGGAATGACGGCGTGGTTCGATAGGTACCGCGACAAGATCGCCACCCCAGAGCGGGCCGCTGCGGTCGTCCAGTCCGGCGAGCGTATCTTCCTCAGCGGCAACTGCTCGGTGCCCCAGCAAGTGTTGGCGGCGCTGGTGGCGCGCGCTCCGGAACTGCGCGACGTCGAAATCGTGCAGGTGCTGACCGTCGGCAATGCGGATTACGTCGCGCCGGAAATGGCCGGCCACCTGCGCGTCAATACGCTGTTCATCAGCGACAACGTGCGGCGCGCGGTCAACGAAGGTCGGGCGGATTTCACGCCGTGCTTCTTGTCGGAGATCCCTGGCCTGTTCAAGAATCGCTACCTGCCGCTGGATGCGGCGCTGATCCACGTCAGCCCGCCCGACGAGCACGGCTTCTGCTCGTTCGGCGTCGAAGTCGGGGTGACGAAGACGGCGGCTCAGGCAGCGCGCGTCGTCATCGCCGAAGTCAATCCGCACATGCCGCGCACGCTGGGCGACTCGTTCATCCACGTGTCGAAGCTCGACACCATCGTGCCCGTCGATTACGAGCTGCCCGAGACGTCGATGGGCGCGACGACCGACCTGGCGCGCCGGATCGCCGCGCACATCGCCGGCCTGATCCCCGACGGCGCGACGCTGCAGACCGGCATCGGCGCGATCCCCGATGCCGTCCTGCACCAGTTGACCCATCACAAGCACCTGGGCGTGCACACCGAGCTGTTCTCTGACGGCGTTATCGATCTCGTGGTGCGCGGCGTGATCGACGGCGAGATGAAGTCACTGCACCCCGGCAAGATCGTCGCCGGGTTCATGCTCGGCACGCGGCGTTTGTACGAGTTCGCCGACGACAATCCGATCGTCGAGCTGCACCCTTCCGAATACGTGAACGATCCGTTCGTCATCGCTCAGAACGATCGCATGGTCGCCATTAACTCGGCGATCGAGATCGACCTGACCGGGCAGGTGTGCTCGGACAGCATCGGCGCGCGCCTGTACAGCGGCGCGGGCGGCCAGGTCGACTTCATCTACGGCGCCTCGCGCAGCCAGGGAGGCGTGCCCATCCTCGCCATGCCGGCGACGACGACGATCCAGGGCGACGTTGTCAGCCGGATCGTGCCGACCTTGAAGCCGGGCGCAGGCGTGGTGACGACGCGCAATCACGTCCACTACGTGGTCACCGAGCACGGCGTGGCCAACCTGTACGCCAAGACCATCCGGCAGCGGGCGCGGGCGCTCATCGACGTGGCGGCCCCGGAATTCCGCGCCGATCTGGAGCAGAAGGCTATCGAACTGAGGTACCTCTAGTTCTGCAATTCTACTGCAATGCTCGGAGGTGCTCCTGAAAGGATTTACTGACCTCGCGCATACCTTTTCCTAACCAGGATGTGATACGCTCTCAGACGCCAGCCCCCGACTGCCTCTATCGGGGGCCAGCCCCGCGCTGCGCTCGACAGATTTCGGCGGGTGAGTGGGCGCCTTGTGCCGTTCATGCGCCCGGAACGAGAGGGTATGGCCGTCTCGGCTCCTGATTCCGATGCACATCGGCTCACGGCCTCAGGTGAGCCGCCGGAGAGCGATTGGCGCTCTCAACTCCGCGCTCTGTTATCCGTGGTCGGAAGCGGCTGCATCGAGCCGACGGCGTATGACACAGCGTGGGTGGCGCGCGTCCCGCATCGCGAATTCCCCGACCGGCCGGCTTTCCCGCAAGCGCTGGAATGGCTTGTGGCGCACCAGCATGCCGACGGCAGTTGGGGGACGCGGTTGAACTATTACCACGACCGCGTCATCTCCACGCTCAGCGCCGCGCTCACTCTGGCGCGCTGGAAGGAGCGCGCGGATCGCGGCGCATGGGAAGATCGCATCGAAGCGGCTCAACGCGCCATGCGACGGGATGCGGCCGGCATGCCGTCCGACCCTTACGATACGATCGGTTTCGAGCTGATCTTGCCGGCGCTGCTGGACGAGGCGCGTCGCTTCGGTCTCGACGCGCCCTACGACGCGTTCGCCACTGACAGAGGCGTCGCGCGCATGCGCGAGGCCAAACTGAAGCGCATACCGCCCGAGCTGATTTACACACGCCACATCTCCACGATCTTCAGCGCGGAATTCCTCGGCGACGAGTTGGACGTCGAGCGGGTGAACGGCCTGCAAGACGAAAACGGCTCGATCGCGTCCTCCCCCTCGGCGACGGCCTATGTCCTCTTGAAAGACCCTGACAATCTCGCCGCGCGCGACTACCTGGCCGGGGTTCTGGCGCGCAGCGGCGGCGCGGCGCCGGCGGTCGATCCGATCGACGTGTTCGAGCCGGCCTGGACGCTGTACAACGTATCTCAGGTGTGGCCCGACGCGAGCCGAATCGCTTCGGCGATCGAGCCGCATATCGCCGTGCTCGCCGGAGAATTGCAGCGCAAGAACGGCGCGGGATACAACTCGTATTTCGCCGTGCCAGACCTCGACGGCACCTCCATGGTCTTTCGCGCGCTGACCTGGGCGGGGGCTGCGCCCGAACCGGCCTTGCTGGCGCAGTTCGAGGAGGACGATCATTTTCGCTGCTTTCCGTACGAGCGCAACCCGTCGATCAGCGCGCACGTGCACCTGCTCGACGCGCTGCGCGCCGCGCCGCCGTTCCCGGATCGGGAGCGCATGGTTCGCAAGGTCCTGTCATTCCTGGATCGCTCGCGCACGCTTCGCACGTTCTGGTTCGACAAATGGCATGCCTCGCCGTATTACACGACGGCGCACGCGATTACTGCGCTGCGCGAGGATGCCGACCTGACAGCGGACGCTGTCTACTGGATCGTCAACACGCAGAACGAGGACGGATCGTGGGGCTACTACGCGACGAGCACGGCCGAGGAAACGGCCTACTGCGTTCAGGCGCTCGTAACGTATGGGCGAGATCGGCCGGCCAGCCCCCGAATGCCTCTATCGGGGGCCAGCCCGGAGCTGCGAGATGCGATTCGGCGCGGCGTCGATTACCTGGTTTCCTCCGCCGAGCGCATCGACTGCCGCTACACCCCACTCTGGCTCGCGAAGAGCCTGTATTCCCCGAAGTGGGTCGTGCATTCGACCGTGCTCAGCGCGCTGGCGCTGGCCGAATCCTTCTAAGCCCGATTCTCGCTACGGGGTCACTGTAAATCCGTCTACCAAAACCCCATTCGAACCGTCGGGGTTCGTCACACGCACATCCCATACACGGTTGCGTGGCGGGCCGCCGCTCCCCACAGTAAGCGTGGCCGTGATGGTGTTGCCAGCGACGACAACGTTAGAGGCTGTCGGAGCGGGTCCGACGCCGTTCTCGAAGGTCACATTGGCCCCGGCCACAAAACCTGAGCCGGTGACGGTTACATTGATCGTGGTGCCCGCTTGCATTGTGTTCGGGACAATACTCGTCACGGTAACGCCCGGCGCCGGCTCGTTGACTGTTACAGTGGTGCTCTTGGAGTTGTCGGTGGCATCATCGTCGGCGAAGTTGTGGCTGGCCGTGAGCGTGTGGTTGCCCACGGAAGCGCCCTGGGTGTCCCATGAGTAGGTCAGGGTTGTGGTCGCACCTGCTGCCAGGCCGCCGCTGATCGTCTGGGTGCCAAGGGTGATGCCGTCCGTGTCATCGGTGAGGGTGACATTGATGTCGCCGGTGACGATTTGGTTGCCCACGTTCTCCACCGTGACACTGACGTCCACTACGTCACCCCGAACCACAGGGGTGGGCGCGCTGACGGACGTAACCGCGATGTCGGTGGTAGCGGACTCGACAGTGAGGGTGTAGGTCTGCGTATCCGAGCCGGCCGAGTCGGTGGCCTGGATCGTGACGGCAAAGTCCCCCGCCGCGGTCGGTGTCCCGCTCACCAGACCCGTCGTGGAGTCGATGCTCAGCCACCCAGGCCCGCTGACCAGGGACCAGGTGAGCGGCGGCGCCCCGGACGCCTGCGCCTGGTAAGAGTAGAGCTGACCGACAATCCCACGGGTGACCGGAGTCGACGTGATCGTCGGAGCGGTCGGCCCCGTGCTATACGTCACGTTGACGTAGACACGGTCTATTCTGGTCTTCCTGGCGTTGCTGGTATTGTTACGCACCACAAACTTCACGTCATTTGCCAGCGCAGCCGTGTTGATCCACTGCGTCACATCCCATTCCACCGTCGCCTCGTTCTGCTCTCCTAAAAGCAACACGGCGTTGATGCTTTGAAGAACGCTGGGCGCGTTCAACGCCCCGCTCCCGACCTGCCATACGATGGAGTTGGGGCTGATCCGTGCTTCCTCATGATGCTCCACATAGATCTTTACCGACTGCACCGTCGCCCCCGCCGGGACGCCCGCATCGAACTGGAACGACATGAACTGGCCTTTTCCAACCTCCACCCGGACGTCGTCACTCTGCTGGACGACATGGAGCCTGCTATCCTGCACCAGCGTCTTCTGGTTCTGCTCGTCCCAGCCGTCGCTGGCCTGAAGCGTTACCAGTTGTGGAGGCAAGGCCGACACGCTAACGGTGTAGGTCTGCGTATCCGAGCCGGCCGAGTTGGTGGCCTGGATCGTGACGGCAGAGGCCCCCGCCGCGGTCGGTGTCCCGCTCACCAGACCCGTCGTGGAGTCGATGCCCATCCACCCAGGCCCGTTGACCAGGGACCAGGTGATCGGCGGCGCCCCGGAAGCCTGCGCCTGGTAGGAGTAGAGCTGACCGACGAAGCCATCCCTCACCGCAGTGGAACCAATCATCGGGGACGTTGGTACCACGCACTCGTCGAGAAACGCCATTGCGCGCGACGTAAGCGCTTCGCGGATCGATTGGGGATGGATCGTTTCGAGCGGGAAGCCCATGTAGACGAGACGCGTGCAGGCACCGCTCGAGTAAGTCAGGGCGGCCGTGCCGCCCGAGCCGCCACTATACACCAGCGCGCTGGCCGCACCGCCAACCGGCGTGAACGCATCGGGCCGGTCGACATCGTACGTGCCGTGCGTCCCGTCATCGAACGAGAATGTCCCCAGGCCATCGAAGATGCCAGTGTTTGCCAATTCAAGCATACCGCTGGCAAGGTCTGCGACCTCCGTGCTGGACAGGGCGCGGTTGTAGACACGCACGTCGTCGATCCAGCCATCCCAGATTTGAACAGTGCTGTCTTCGCTTGCACCCATATTGACATCTGCCGTGCCTGTCTCAGAAGTTCCATCATAGGCAGCCGTATTACGCTGTGCACCATCGACATATATTCTCAACAACCCGCTGGAAGCATCTGCTACTCCTGCTACGTGATGCCAATTTCCATCATTGATGAGATTTAAGTTTGCAGTGACATTCTGAGTGTTGTCAGCGTAGAACGCGATTGTGGTACTGTCAAGTTTTCCGAGCCAGTAGTTTCTGTTACCTGCGGAACCCCATTTCGACACAATCACGTCTGCCGAGCCGTCCGCATTGCTGGTCTTTACCCACGCCGCCACCGTCATATCCGTACCCATTTGGAGACTGCTGTGATGCGGCACGTCTACATAGCTATCCGAGCCATCAAAGAGCAGCGCATATGGGTTTTCGAAGGTGATGGTGGAGCTAGTATCTGTAACCCACACGGGGTTGCCTATGAGGGCGCCGTCATTGCTATGGCTTGAGGAATCTGCAGTTGAGATACCACTGCCTTCATCCAACTTCCAGTAACCCACGAGTCCGTCGGCGGAGACCCTATACGTACTGGCATCGTCGACGACGAACGACGCGCGCAGCGTATCGCCGTAAAACGACGGGCCGATTCCGTTGCTGACCAAGTCGAAGCCGATCTCGCCCCCGCTGATCAACAGCGCGCGGCCGCTGCCGGTGGCCAGGAACGATTGCAGCAGCGATTGGTCAGTCGCGTTCAGCACCGTATCGGGCGACTGCTCCTCGCCGGCGATCCAGTCGACGACCGCATAATTGCCCAGCCCGACATCGCCGTCGGTCACGGCCGCATGAACGGCAGAGTCGAAGGCGTGGGTCGTGCCCATCGCGTGCTGGATGATGGAGTCGTAGCGATTGATGCGATCCAGGAACATGCGCCGGCTGTTGCCCTCTGGCGGATCGTTCTGCTTGATCAAGCCAAGTCGATCGATGCGGTCAAAGCCATATACGATCAACACGGGCACGACGCCATTCGAGGCGACCCGCGCGGCGAGGACCGGCGTGGGGAACGATTCGCCGCCTTCATTGACACCCGTGACACGTACATAGATCAACTGGCCGAACGTGAGGCCGGTGAGCGTCAGGGTCGTATCCGTCGTGCTGATGGCGTTCCCCCAGCCGAAGCCGTCGGTGCTGGTGTACACACGATACGAGGTCGCCGCACCGCCCAGCAGGCCGATCGTGTCCGTGAGACCCGGTCGCCAGGCCAGCGTGACCTGATTCGGGCCGCTGTTGCGCACGCGCAAGTGCGTGGGCGGTTCGGGAAGGAAGACGAGCGGCACATTCGGGTCCTGCTCATTCCAGTATCGCACGATGCCCTGATACACCGCGCGCGCCGAGAGCAGATTGAAGCGCGGATCTTTGATCGCATCGGTATCGGTCGGGCTGTCATGATAGCCATTTTCGATCAACACGCCGGGCATCGTGTCGAGCAAGCGCAGCTCACCCAGGTCGGCCGCCTTCTTGCCGCGATCCGGCCAGGTCGCTTCCCAGCCGGCGTGAATGTCGTCGAGCAGCTCGCGGTGCACCCAGAACTGCAGTCGATCGCTAAGCGGCGTCGGCTCGAACGAGTGGATGTACGTTTCCGTGCCGCGCGCGGTCGTGTTGTAACCATTGAAGCCGTTGGTGTGCCAAGAAATGTAGACCGCATCTTCACCCGACTCGTATTCCCACTCCGAGTAAATCGGGCGGACGATCACGTCGTTCTGGTTGGACGCATCCGGCAGGCCGACCCACATCGCGTACTGGCGCGCCTGCTCTTCCCAGCGCGGCTTGCCACTCGGACCGGGCGCGCCCGGCAGCGTGACGGATGCGATCCCGCCTCCGATGCGGATCGCATCCGCCAGGATGGTCTTGCCAGCCACGGTCGACTGGTTGCTCAATCGAATCCGACCTAGGCTGCCGACCCGAAACGGGTATGCGCCGATGTAGCGCCAGTTGATCCCGTCGCGCTGCTGGGTGATGGTCACGGCGGTCGTGCCGCCAGCGTGATCGACGGTGTAGCGCGCAGCCGGCGTGCGATTGCTGACGTTGGGAAACCATGCGTACACCGCGTATTCGGCATCGACGGTCGGCATGAAGGTCCAGGTTGCCGTTGCCGTCGCGCCGGAGGTGACCGTGGTGTTCGAGTAATAGGTGGTGTTATACCCACCCGATGTGCCCTGACTCCAGATGCCTTCAAGCGAGAACCTGGGGCTGGCGTTGTCCACGACGATCATTGACGTGACCGCGTCGCGCTCGCGGACAGTCCAGGCGTCGGCACCTGCATTCCACAGATACTGCAGAAGGTATTGGTCGACGAGTTCGGCGTTGTTGAAGTCCTCGATCGTTCCTTCGCCGGCCGGGTACGGCGAAGTGGGATAATGCGGCCGCTGCGTGCGGAACTGACCCAGTGTCGAGTTCCAGTACCAGCCGTGCCCGGCGCTGACGAAGACGGTCTTGCCGCTGAGGCCACCTATGGATTGTGGCTGTCCGGGCTCGGGTGGCTGGCCGCCGAGGAGAGAGGCTGCGGGTGCAGGACTGCCGGTGTCGATCTCGCCGGGCTTGGTGGGTATCACGATCGGCGGCAGGAACGTCGATAGCGGGCGGAAGACATTCGGGCTTGAAGGATCGCGGGCTTCGACGTCAATGCGCGCGAAGTTGAACGGCGTCAGCGTGGTGGCGACCTGTTCGTTTATGTCTTCGACATCGCCTGCATCGAAGGTCGACAGGAATGGCGCCGGTAGATGGAACCGAATGACCGCGCGATCGCTCGCGGCGCTCACATCGACCAGCGCCGCGTCCGGGGGTAGCGACGATCGAACGCCGGCCCGCTGCTCGGCGATCGTCGGCCCGGCGACCATCGCCACCATCAAGGAGCGAACCTGATCGGTCAGCGGCCCGGTCGCTTGGATGCCCATTCGCTCGACGCACGAGACGACGCCTTTGCCGACAAAGCAAACCGTGCCAGTCGAAGACGGTTGTCCCGTCGGCACTGCAGTATCTTGATTCGTAGATGCTCCTTCAACCTGAGCGCCGGGCACGTTGCTCGCCAGCCCCCGACTGCCTCTATCGGGGGCCAGCCCCAAGACCACGATAATTGCCAGCCCCAAGATTACGAAGACGGACAGCAGTGCGATATTCAGCCTCTTCATCGAAGGCTCCCGAAGAATGCGCAGATTCTCTTGCTCCACATGCTTATCTCCGAAATGGTGTAGCCGCGAAGCGGCAACCCTGATCCGGTTTCAGCGTCAGCCGCGTTTGCATTCTTGTCATAATATATAGGAATCATTTGTCCAAGTCAATCGGCAGATAAAGCCTGTAACGTAACTGTCATGTTTCGGTAACCGCTCAGGTCATCGCTTGATCTTCACCACGAAGGCACGAAGACACGAAGAGTCGAGCCTGTAATCATCCGCCTTCGTTTGCCTACCTGACTGGGATGAGGTATATTAAAGTCGGATAGGGCAGGAGGGGGACGGGGTTGAAGAAGCATCTCCGCATTATCATCGTCGACGATCACGAGGTCGTTCGGCTCGGCCTGAAAGCGCTGCTCGAGCGCCATCCCGATTTTACGGTCGTCGACGAAGCCAGCTCGGCCAGGGAAGCGGTTCAGAAGGCCATCGCGCATCGCCCCGAGGTCGTCGTGATGGATATCCGGCTGCCGGGCGGCAGCGGCATCGACGCCTGCCGCGAGATTGTCCAGGCGCTGGGCGACGACACGAAGGTCATCATGCTGACGTCCTACGCGGAGGACGAGATGCTCTTCGAGGCGATCGCGGCCGGCGCCGCGGGCTACGTGCTGAAGCAAATCGGCGCCGACGACCTGGTGCACGCCATCGAGACCGTCGGGCGCGGCGAGGCGCTGCTCGATCCGGCGCTCACGCAGCGCGTCTTCGAGCGCGTGCGCGAGGCGCAGCGCAAAGAGGAGAAATCGGCGTTCAGCGATCTGACCGACCAGGAAATGCGGGTGCTGGCCTTGCTGGCCGAGGGCAAGACGAACCGCGAGATCGCCCAACTGCTGTATCTCGGCGAGGGCACGGTGCGCAACTACGTGAGCAGCGTCCTGAGCAAGCTGGGGTTAGCCAATCGCGCCGAAGCGGCGGCCTACGCCGTTCAGCACAAGATAAAGTCCTTTCAGACAGACAGTTAAGAAACTGGAATACTCCAGTGCGCCACGGCCAAGCTCGACACGTTACGCGGGTATTTCCGCCGACATCCGCGCGCCCCTATCGCGTGTGCCGTCGCCGCGAGTGTATCCAGTAATGTGCAGCTCATTCTTCACTGTATGCCCATTATGATCCATCAATACCCTCGTGTCGCCCGTCGGCGCTAGAATCAATCTTGTCACGCCCGACTACGTCGCCGTAGATGTTAACCGTGTTCGCATTAATCTCGACGCCGCCGGATTTGTTGACGGTCTCAGCGCGCTCATCGCCCGCTGGGTTGACAACCCACGCCACGAAGTTATCCAGTGCGCGCGCCTCAGCACTGCCCGGCTCTGGCGGTTGGTAAATGCCCAACTGCGCCTGCACTTGCCGCAAATAGGGCAAGATTACCGGCTGTGCCTCACTATAGAGCTCCGCGATCCTCTCCAACAGTTCGACGTAGTAGGCCGTGATCGCTTGCTCGTGGCTTGTCACCTCAACCTCAACACGCTGGGATGACACGCGCAGTAGGTCGAACTTGATCACGCCGGGCACAGGATACCCCGACTCACCCCCATCGTCTGTGGCGTAGATGAAAACACCGTCAATGGTGACGCGCGTCGGCTCGCTCTCTGTGTCCGAGTTAGCACGCTGCAAGATAAGCCGTCCGCGCCCCGCCGGAAATTCACGATACGATAAGGTAAGCGTCTCCCTTTCAAGCACGTTCGCGAACTCGCACGCCGTGGTATCCAACATGAATTTTAAGCCCATCATCCTACTCCTGCTCTATTCCGTAATCTCGATCGACCACTCGCCGATTGCTTCAACCTCCAATATAACAGTATCGGGACTCACTATCACAGTACCATCGTATGGGTCGGTTGTATTCACAAGCAAGTCGGAACGGTCACCCCAACCGGTGACAGCGAAGAACCGCCCGCCAGCGTTTCCCTTAACCTTCGCTAGGTCAGGCGTTCCCCCAAGTAGGATAATCATGTCATCTCCTACCCCTTCAATTGTGCCAGGTACTTCAAGGCGACGCGCCGACGTGATGGGTAACACCTCGATTGTCCAATTGCCAACGGCTTGCACCTGGAATCGAGTCGTGTGTTCGTCGGCTCTAAAGTCAAGCGGGCGAACGCCATCATAGGGATCAGTTGTGTTGACCAGTAGCCCTATCCGTTCATTGCCCGCGCCGTAGTTTTCTACAGCAAAGAACCGCCCCGCCGCATTGCCGACGATATGAATGATTCCGAATTCAAAGGGAATATCCACGTCAACGACCGAATCACCCGAACCGGTTAGGATGATAGGCTCAGGCGTCAGCGTCGCCGTTGGAACTTTCGTGGCGGTCGGTCGTGTTAGCGGCCGAGATCTTTGATAGTGATCCGAGGCATCTCGGCTGAATAAGATGGCGTCGTCTGTGTCCGGTGTCAGCAGGGCCGTCCAACGTGGGCGGCCTTTTGCTTGGCGTGACGCGGAAAGG
>Ga0209641_10000095_pt1 | contig 65238 bp, 54 predicted proteins | sample RifCSP16_1_FD_184022 | JGI IMG/M metagenome (GOLD analysis project Ga0209641, IMG submission 184022) | Soil microbial communities from Rifle, Colorado - Rifle CSP2_sed 16_1 (SPAdes) (version 2) | ecosystem: Environmental > Terrestrial > Deep subsurface > Rock core/Sediment | place: Rifle... | reverse complement strand
CGCTCCTTCGACTGCGCTCCCCGACCGGAGGGAGCGGGGAGCGCAGTCGAAGGAGCGGAACCCCCGCTGCGCGAGGGCAGGTGATGAGGGCCGAAGCGCAGACGCTGGGGGACTTCATCCCGCAAAGCGATCCCTCATCCTTCTAGGAGTTGGCATGGAAGCTGCCCTCGCCTCGATCCTGTTGGCTTCGGCGCCGCTGATCTTCGCGACGATCGGTGAGACCATAACCGAGAAATCCGGCATAATCAACCTCTCGCTGGACGGCAGCATTCTCCTCTCGGCGATGATCGGCTTCGCGGCGGCCTACCTCACGGGTAACGTTTGGCTGGGCTTCGTGGCGGCGGCGATCGTGTCGCTGCTCGTCGCACTGCTGGTCGCGTACGCCAGCATTTCACTGCGGCTCAACCAGGTCGCGGTAGGTTTCGTCCTGACGCTGCTATGCGCCGATCTCAGCTCATTCTTGGGCAATCCCTTCGTGCGGATTCAAGGCCCGTCGGTGCCACACATGCCCATTCCGATCCTCGAGGACATTCCGTTCCTGGGGCCAATCTTGTTTGACCAGGACCCGGTCGTGTACGCCAGCATCCTGACGATCATTGCGGCCTACTTGTTCGTGTTCAGGACGCGACGCGGGCTGGAATTGCAGGGCATGGGCGAGCGGCCCGAGGCGGCGCATGCACGCGGTATCCCCGTCAACCGGATGCGTTATGTGTACGCGGCCGTTGGGGGGGCGCTGGTCGGCATCGCCGGTGCGGCGTACTCGCTCGACGTGAAATTGGGCTGGTCCTATCGGCATACGGCCGGCCTCGGCTGGATCGCACTGGCGATCGTGATCTTCGGCGGCTGGCATCCTGTTCGCGCGGCATTCGGCGCGTATCTGTTCGGCGCTTTGCAGGTTCTGGCCTTGAAACTGCAGCCTGTGTTGCCGAACCTGTCACAGGTGCTGTCGATTCTGCCCTTCCCGTTGATGATCTTCACCTTGTTTCTGGTGTCCAGTGACTCGATCGGGCGACTGCTGGATCGCTGGCCTACCGTGCGCGGCGTCTTGCGTAGCGAACCGCCGTCCGCGCTGGGGACGCATTTTGAGCAGGAGTAAGACAGCGACTTTCCGGCGGATCGACCCCGCTGGGCGCCCCGCTGGGCGGGGGGCAAGCACGGGCGCAAGCAGCAGATTTCGAAAGCCGGACCCAGGCCTGTCCTGCGAGGTCCCCGACCGGAGGGAGCGGGGAGCGCAGTCGAAGGAATGGTTAGATTGAACGAGCCTATGCTCGATAGGGTCGCCTCATCTCCCCGCCGCATCCGTGCGCCTCATTTCGACTGGCGCGACGTGGCGCTCCGCGCACTCACCCCGATCCTCGCCGTGCTCGCGGCGATGCTCGTCGGCGCGATTCTCCTGCTGCTGCTGGGCGTTAACCCGATTGAAGCGTACGCGGCGATGATCGGCGGCGCGCTGGGTGACGTCTCGGGTCTCACTCAGTTGGTGGTCAAGGCCACGCCACTGCTCCTCGTCGCGCTCGGCATCGTTATCGCCTTCCGCGCCAGCGTGATCAACATCGGCGGCGAGGGCCAGATCATCCTGGGCGCACTGGCGGGAACTTGGTTTGCGTTGACATTTCGAATGTGGCCATCCTGGCTGTTGATCCCGACGACGATGGGCGTTGGCTTCCTGGCCGGGGCATTCTGGGGCTTCATCCCCGGTATCCTCAAGGCCCGCCTGAACGTGAACGAGATCCTCAGCACCGTAATGCTGAACGCCATCGCGCTGCAACTCATGAACTACCTGTTGCGTGGCCCGATGATCGATCCGGCCGGCGTCGCGGCCGGCACGTATCTGGCCCAGTCGGAGCGGCTGCCGGACAACGTGTGGCTGCCGCGCCTGGTGCCGCAGACCTTGCTCCACACCGGCGCGATCCTGGCCGTGATCCTGGCCGTGCTGGTCTACGTCTTTTTGTGGCGCACGACGATCGGCTATCGTATCCGCGCGGTGGGTCTCAACCCGGATGCTTCACGCTACGCCGGCATTCGCGTGCCGTTTCACCAGGCGCTGGCGCTGACGCTGGCGGGTGGATTCGCCGGGCTGGCCGGTGTGATCGAAGTCATCGGCGTGCAGCACCGGCTCCTGCAAGGCATCACCAGCGGCTACGGCTTCACCGGCATTGTGGCAGCGCTGTTCGGCGGCCTGCACCCGATCGGCGCGATACCGGCCTCGTTTCTGTTCGGCGTGCTGCTCGTGGGCGCGGACAAGATGCAGCGTGCCGTGCAGGTGCCTTCGGCGCTGATCGGCACGCTGCTCGGCTTGATTGTATTGTTCGTCGTCGGGTCTGCCTATCTGTCGCGCCGCTGGGCCGCGCGTCGCGCCATCGAGGTGGCAGCGGAGGAGAACATGCCGGCCGAAGGCGGGACCCTGCCGGCCGAAGGCGCCAGCGCGGATCCGGTGAGGCGCAGCACCGCTGCGTGCGCCCCACCCAGCGGGGTGGAACCCAGTCATGAGTGATCTTTTCACACTGCCCGTCTTCATCGGCGTCCTCACTTCGGCTATCCGTCTGGCGACGCCGTATTTGTACGCCTCGATCGGCGAGACGTTCGCGCAGCTGTCCGGCGTCGTGAACCTCGGCGTGGACGGCATCATGCTCATGGGCGCATTCTCCGGATTCTACGTTGCGCTGAATACCGGCGACCTGTGGCTGGGGGTGGCTGCGGCGGCGGTCGTCGGGCTGCTCATGGGTCTCTTGATGTCCGTGATCAGCGTCACGCTGAAGGCCGAGCAGGGTATCAGCGGCATCGGGTTATACCTCTTCGGGCTGGGCCTGTCGAGCCTGCTGTACAAGGAGGCGATCGGCACGGTCAAGACCATCGACGGCTTTCCGACGGTGAAGATTCCGGTGCTCGGAGACATCCCCATCGTCGGCGAGATCGTCTTCCAGCAGAGCCTGCCGGTGTATGGCGCGTTCCTGCTGGTGCCACTCGCCTGGCTCTTTTTGAACAGAACGACCTGGGGACTCAAGATCAAGTCAGTCGGTCAGAACCCGGCGGCGGCCGACTCGTTGGGTGTGAGCGTGAACGCGGTGCGCTACTTCTGTGTATGCCTGGGCGCAATCCTCTCCGGGATCGCCGGCGCTTCGCTGTCGCTTGCGCTGCTCAATCTCTTTCAGGAGAATCTCACCGCCGGGCTGGGTTTCATCGCCGTGGCGCTGGTGTACTTTGGCGGGTGGCGGCCGTTGGGCATATTGGCCGGCGCGCTCCTCTTCAGCACTGTCAACGCGCTGCAGTTGTGGATGCAGGTACTGGGGTTCCAGATTGCGCCCGAGCTGGCCGTCATGCTACCATACATACTGACGATCGCCGTTCTGGCTGTGACCGTAAGTCGCGTGCGCCAGCCGGCTGCGCTGAACAAGCCCTTTGAGCGCGGTGAAGGCTGAATGATACGGCTTGAACTGATTCGGACAGAAACGGAGGTGACCGGCCACAGATTCAGACCCGGATCGCGACGCACCGCTTTCGAATCTCACATTCTGAGGAGAGGATAGAATGACCCCGCGACGCTTTTGGATTCCGCTGCTGTTGGTCGCGCTGCTGGCTTCGGCCTGCGGCGGCGGGGCGGCGACGACCGCGCCCGCCGCAGCCGAGCCGTTCCGCATCGCCGTGGTGATGCCCAGCGCCACGAATGACATGGCATTCAGCCAGTCAATGTACTCGGCGTTACTCGCCGTGCAGGCCGAGATGGGTGGTCCGTCGGCAGTCGAGATCGCCTATTCGGAAGGCATGTTCAACGTGCCTGACGCGGCGGCCGCCCTTCGCGATTATGCCAGCAAGGGCTACGATTTGGTGATCGGGCACGGCTCGCAGTATGGCTCGTCGGTTCAGGAGATCGCGCCGGACTTCCCCGACACGAGCTTCGCCTGGGGCACCGACGTCAACACCTTCGGCCTGCCCAACGTGTTCGCGTACACGGCGGCGGCCGAGGAAGGCGGCTACGTGAATGGCGTTCTGGCGGCCGAGCTGACCGAGAGCGAGCAAATCGGCGTCACCGGTCCGATTGAAGTCGGCGACGCCAAGACCTACATCGACGGGTTCGTGCAGGGTGTGCAGGCCACCGATCCGGACGTCGAAGTCGCCAAGACCTGGACCGGCTCGTTCTCGGATGTGGCGCTCATGGCAGAAGCCGCGAAGACCCACATCGCGGCCGGCGCAGACGCGCTCACTGGCTCGTCGCAATCGGTGGTCGGCTCGATTGGCGCAGCTAAGGAAGCGGGCGGCGTGCTGTGGTTCGGCACGCAACAGGATCAGGCTTCGCTGGCGCCCGAACTGGTTGTCGCCAGCCAGGTCTATGACTGGGCCCCCTTCATCAAGGAGATGATCGAGAAGCACAAGGCAGGCACACTGGGTGGTGAGGTCTTCACGCTGCACCTGGCGAACGATGGCCTGAAGATCGCGTTTAACCCGCAGTACGACCTGCCGCCTGCAGTCAAGGCGGCTGCCGACGCTGCCATCGAGGGCATCAAGAACGGCACGATCAAGGTCGAGCCGTAGACAGGCTCAATACATAGCCACGGAGTCATGGAGACACCGAGCAGTCAATCCTTCTCCCCCGCGGCGCGGGGCGCAAGCAGCGTGCCTCTGTGTCTCCGTGGCAAATGGACGACCGTTGTGCCATGACCTCCATCGGCCTGCCACCTTCGCACGCTGCGCGTCGGATCAATCGCGTCGAGATGCGCGGAATCGTCAAGCGCTTCCCTGGCGTGCTCGCGAACGCAGGCGTAACCTTCGACGCGAGCGCGGGCGAGGTGCACGCCCTGCTCGGCGAGAACGGCGCCGGCAAGAGCACGCTGATGCGGCAACTGTACGGCCTGTACCAGCCGGATGAAGGCGAAATCCTGATCGACGGGCGGCCGCACGTCTTTCGCTCCCCGGCCGATGCCATCCGCGCCGGCATCGGCATGATTCACCAGCATTTCATGCTCGTGCCGACGCTCACCGTGGCGGAGAATGTCGCGCTAGGGTTGCGCTCGTCGCGCGAACCGCTGCTCGACCTCGACAAAGTGTCGGCGCGCATCCGGGCGCTGGCACAGGCGTATGGCCTCAAAGTGGATCCGAATGCGGTCATCTGGCAACTGGCCGTTGGCGAACAGCAGCGCGTGGAGATTGTGAAGGCGCTGTATCGGGGCGCAAGCCTGATCATCCTCGACGAGCCGACGGCGGTCTTGACGCCGCAAGAGGTGGACGATCTGTTTGTCACGTTGAAGCGCATGGCCGCAGAAGGTCACGCTCTGATTTTCATCTCGCACAAGCTTCACGAAGTCATGTCGATCAGCGATCGTGTGACAGTCCTGCGCGACGGGCGCGTCGTCGGCACGCATCTCACTCGCTCCGTCACGCGCAGCCAGTTGGCGCAGATGATGGTCGGCCGTGAGCTCAAGCCGCTCGCGCCGCAAGAGTCACGCGCCAGAGACGTGCGACTGAAGGTCGAGTCGCTGCGCGCGCAAGGCGACCGCGGCACCGAAGTGCTGCGGGGCGTCGGTCTGGAAGTTCGCGCCGGAGAGATCGTCGGCGTGGCCGGCGTCTCCGGCAACGGCCAGCGCGAGTTGGCTGAATGCCTGGTCGGCCTGCGCAGGCATACCACCGGCCGCGTCTACCTGGACGGACGCGACATTACAGAGGCCTCGGCGCAGGAGCGGATGGCCGCCGGGCAGGCCTACATTCCAGAAGAGCGCATGCGCGACGGCGTGATCCGCGATTTCACTGTGCAGGAGAACCTGTTCCTGCGCGACCATGCCGCGCGGGATTACACGCGCGGCATCTTCATGAATTTCGGGGCGATGCGCGCGCGCGCCCGTGATCTGATCACCCGGTTCAACGTCAAGACACCTCGCCTGGACACACCCGTGAAGAACTTGTCCGGCGGCAATATCCAGAAACTGATTTTGGCGCGCGAGCTGTCGCGGCAGCCGAAAGTGCTGATCGCTTCGCAGCCGACGCGCGGGGTGGACATCGGCGCAACAGAGTACATCCATCGACGTCTGCTCGAACAGCGCGATGCCGGCACGGCTATCCTGCTCGTCTCGGAAGATCTCGAAGAGATCCAGGCGCTCTCGGATCGGATCGCCGTGATGTACGAAGGGCAGATCGTGGGCATCGTCGATCGAGGCCAGGCGACGCCGCAGGAACTAGGCCTACTGATGGCGGGCATCACGCGCACCAGCGTTTGAATCGCACGAAACGCGCATGAGCCAGGACCAGCGAAACACCGCTGAACGGGGTTTATGACTCACGTGCCGTTGGCATCCGGTTCTCTATCCTATACGTCTGAAGCTCAAGCGTGCCTGAGCGCCGCCCGCGTCGAGGCGCAGGCGCGCCGCGCGCCGCAGGTCGAGCCGGAGCACCTGCTAATGGCGCTGCTCACACCTGCCTCCGGCGCGGTGTGGAACGCGTTGGTGGGAACGCTCGGCGATCCGGTGCCGCTGCGCAAACGCGCCGATGCGGCGCTGTCGTCCCCGCCGATCGAGTCGGGCACGGGCGAGCCGCCGCCCAGTCATCGCCTGGAACGCGTGCTGCGCGACGCAGGAGATGCGGCGAAGTCGTCGGGGGCGCCGGTGGACACCCCGCATCTGCTCATCGGGCTGCTCGACGAGGGCGGCGCCGCGGCCAACATTCTGCGCCAGGCGGGGATCGATGCGCGCCGGCTCCGGCTGTGGCTCAGAAAACCACCCGAGGTCTCACAGACTACTCCTCCCTCCGCTACGCTGCGACCCCCGCGCCAAACGCGCGAGGGCAGGTGGCAGGCGAGACCACCGGTCGAAACAGTCCGGAAGACACGCGTGCAGCCCGCACTGGATACACTTCCGCTGCGGCAGGCGCTTCCCCGTCTGATCGACTGGCGCGCCGTGCTGGCGCTGCTGGCCGTGCTCGCCATCGGCGCCTGGCTGGCGACACAGCCGGACTACGAGACGGCAGGCGCAGTTTTCCTGGTCGTCGGCGGCTGGATCGTCAGCCTGTGCGCGCACGAATTCGCGCACGCTCTGGCCGCCGATCTCGGCGGCGACTACACCGCCCGCCAGAAGGGTTACCTCAGTTTCAACCCGCTTGCGTACACCCATCCCCTGCTCAGCATTGTGATGCCGCTGCTGTTCCTGCTGCTTGGAGGATTCGGGCTGCCGGGCGGCGCAGTGTACGTCGAGACTCACCGCTTGCGCAGCCTCCGCTGGAACAGCATCGTCTCGGCGGCCGGCCCGCTTGCGTCGGCGCTCATGGCGTTAATCTTTTCACTGCCATTCCTGTTCTCACTGGTCAGCGACCTCCAAATCTATTTGGCGCCGGTGCTGTGGGGCGCGCTGGCGGCCGTCGCCATGCTGAACGTCATGGGCGTGTTGTTTAACCTGCTGCCGATTCCGCCGCTGGACGGGTTTGGCATCATCGCGCCGTGGCTGCCGCCTGAGCTGCGCCAGCGGCTTAGCATGTTCGGCTTTCTGGGCCTATGGCTCGTGATCCTGGCCTTCTGGACCATCGAGCCGCTGAGCCAGTCTTTCTGGAACACGGTATATTCCATCCTGGAGACGCTGCGTGTTGACCCAACCCTCGCGGTGGATGGTCTCTCGCGATTCATGTTCTGGCGTTGACATATGTATCGTATCCGCCCTTGGCTCTACGTCGGAAAATTCAACGAGACGCAAGACGACGATTTGCTCCGCCGCCGCGAGATCGGCGCGATGCTGCAGTTGGCCGACAGCGTGAAGCACGAGGGCATTCCATCGCTGTACGTACCGGTCATGGACGGCGAGCCGCTGCCGCACGACATGCTGCGCATCGGCGTCGAATTCGTGCGCTTGGAGAAGGCGCTGGGCCGCAACGTGCTCATCGCGTGCGGCGCGGGCATCAGCCGCTCGGCGGCGTTCACCGTCGCCGCGCTCAAAGAAGAAGAGGGCTTGAGCCTGTTGGACGCATTCCGCGAGGTGCGGGCCAGACATCCCCATGCGGAGCCGCATGCGGCGCTGTGGAAATCGATGTGTGAATATTATGGGGAGGACATACCTTACGCGAAGGTGCTTCAGGTCATGTGGCCCGAGCTTGAAAAAGGAGAGAGGAGCATGCCCCGCCCCGGCCATCCGAAATATCACACCGTCGGCGAGATCATGACCACCGACGTCGCCACCGTGCCGGCGTCCATGCCGGTCGAAGACGCGCTGCGCCTGATGCGGCAGAGAGGCATCCATAGCGTGATCGTCGAGCCTGAGCAGCCCGGCGGCGCGTATGGCATCATGACCCAGCGCGATCTGCTTCGCAAGATCGTGGCCGCCGACCGGCCTCTCCCAAACGTCGCCGTGCGCGATCTGATGTCCTCACCCCTGATCACCGTCTCGCCGGACACGACGATTCGCCAGTGCTCGATCATCATGCTCGACGCGAATATTCGCCGCGCGGCGGTGATGAAAGATGGCAAGCTCGCCGGCATCATCAGCGACACGGACATTTTCCAGGCGGTCGAAGAGCGCGGCTGGGGGCCAGATTGATTGCGGGACACGGATAGGCGCGGATTTCACGGATGGTGCTGCTTTCGTCCACAAATCGGCGCCCCAATACCCGAGGAGAATGCGGTGCGAATTGCGATTGGAGCAGACCACGGCGGGTTCGATTTGAAGAACGAGCTTGCCGCGCATTTGAAGACGAGCGGGCACGACGTGGTTGATCTCGGCGCGCATGCTTACGACGCCGGCGACGACTATCCCGACTTCGCTCGCCCCGTGGCCGAGGCGATCGCGAACGGAGAGGCAGAGCGGGGCATCATCGTATGCGGCAGCGGGGTAGGCGCGTCGATTGCTGCGAACAAGATCAGAGGTGTGCGCGCCGCGTTATGCCACGATGCGTACTCGGCCCGCCAGGGCGTCGAGCACGACGATATGAACGTGCTGTGCCTGGGCGCGCGCGTCATCGGCGTCGAGCTGGCGCGCGAGCTGGTGGCGGCGTTCGTCGGCGCGCGCTTCAGCGGCGAAGAGCGGCACCTCCGGCGCTTGAACAAAGTGCTCGCCATCGAGCGCGGCGCGGCACGATCCTGAACCGGAGACCTGCATGACGACCAACCGTGTGCGGGAACTGGCGAAGCTGGGCCAGAGCATCTGGTACGACAACATCAGCCGCAAGCTGCTCACGTCGGGCAGGCTGCACGATCTTGTCGACGACGGCTTGCTGGGCATGACGTCTAACCCGACCATTTTCGAGAAGGCGATCGCCGGAAGCGGCGACTACGACGGCGACATGCGCCGGCTGGTCGCCGATGGTGCGAGCGTCGAGACGATTTACGATGCGCTGACGATCTCCGATGTGGCGGCCGCGGCCGACGAGCTGCGCCGCGTATACGACCGGACGAATGGGCTGGACGGCTACGTGAGCATCGAAGTGGCTCCGACGCTGGCGAACGACGCCGAGGGCACGATCGCCGACGCGCGCAGATTGTGGACAATGCTCGACCGTCCCAACATCATGATCAAGGTGCCGGCCACGCGACCCGGCCTCGGCGCGATCGAGCAGTTGTTGAGCGAAGGGATCAACGTCAACGTGACGCTGATGTTCTCCATGACACACTACGAGGCCGTCACCGAGGCGCACATTCGCGGCCTCGAAGCGCGCGCAGCAGCCGGACGGCCGGTCGAGCGTGTCGCCTCGGTCGCGTCGTTCTTCGTCAGCCGCGTCGACACGATGGTCGACGCCATGCTCGAAGCAATCGTCCGCGAAGAGGGGACAGACGCCGGACTGGCCGCATCGCTCATGGGCAAATCGGCGGTCGCCAACTCCAAGCTGGTGTACGAGCGTTTCAGGCAGATTTACGACGGCTCGCGCTTCGCGGGGCTGAAGGCGCGCGGTGCGCGCCTGCAACGCGTCCTGTGGGCGAGCACCAGCACTAAGAATCCGAACTACCCCGACACGCTGTACGTCGATACGCTCATCGGCCCCGACACGGTGAATACCGTCCCGCCGGAGACGTACGACGCGATACAAGATCACGCCTTCGTGCGGCGCAGTGTCGACCAGGACATGGACGCCGCGCGCAAGGTCGTGTCAGACCTGGCGCGGCTCGCCATTGACTTGAACCAGGTCGGCGAGCGGCTCTCTGCCGAGGGGGTGGAGAAGTTCACCCAGTCGTACGAGCAGTTGCTTTCCGCGATTGCGACAAAGCGCGACGCGCTGCTGGCCGAAATGACACCTGCTCAGAAGGGCGCGACGAGGCGCAAGCCCAGCACGAAGAAGAAGGCGGCCAGGAAACAGCTCGCCAAGAGAAAAGCTGCCATAGGGAAGTCTGCTTCAAAATCCGAAAGTTCAAAATCCAAAGGGCAGAAGCCGGCCGCGAAGAAGAAAACGGCACTGCGCCGAAAGAGGTGAGCCGTATGAAACCGGAAATCGTCGTGCTGGCGGACCCGGGCGCCGTCGCAATCGAGGCGGCCAACCGGATCGTCAGGCTGGCGCACGAGTCAATCGCCGCGCAGGGTCGATTCACCATTGCGCTGTCCGGCGGGTCGACGCCGCGCGCGTTGTACGTGCTGCTGGCGAGCAAAGAGTACCGCGCCCGGATCGAGTGGGATCGGGCGCTCGTCTTCTGGAGCGACGAGCGCTGCGTGCCGCCCCATGACGCCGACAGCAACTATCACCTCGCACACGAAACGCTGCTTTCTAAAGTTCCCATCCCTTCAGGCAGTGTGCATCGCGTGATGGGCGAGGCCGACCCGGAACATGCCGCGATGCTCTACGAGCAGATCATTCGGCGAGAAGTGCCCGTCCGAGACAGCATTCCCACATTCGACCTCATCCTGCTCGGCATAGGGCTGGACGGTCACACGGCCTCGCTATTTCCTGGAACGATGGCCCTGCGCGAAACACACCGGCTCGTCGCGGCGAATTATGTGCCCCAGCTCAATGCCCATCGCATTACGTTCACTATGCCGCTCGTCAATGCTGCCGCGAACGCCATGTTTCTCGTCGCCGGCGGCGACAAGGCGGATGCACTGAGGGCCGTGCTCGAAGGCGAATTCCAGCCGGATGCATTGCCGGCACAGATGGTCAGGCCAGGAAGTGGGCAGTTGGCGTGGCTGATCGATCGGGCGGCGGGGGCCCAAATACGTAAGTGACCGGCAGTAGGATTTCGCTCATCTGCGCTCCTGATCGAGTACGGCCTTCCATACATAGGCCTCATACGACTCACAGGGCAATTATATCATGCGACCGCTTGTGGGAGGTCATTACGGCACTTCGATCGACTTTGATTCCTCATCCTGCTTCGCGACGTATCCGGCACACCGTATCACCGGCAGCCTGGGATACTTCGCAAAGCGCGGGTCGGTCTCCGACAGCCGGCACAGGTAGAACGTGCTGCCGCGCGCGCTTTCGATCACTTTAACGTGCCGGCACGTGCGGCACAGGCCAACCGTATCGAATTCCTCCTGCAGCTCCCGCTCGTCGTTTCTCATACCGTTTCGCAGTCAAAACAACAGCGACGAGCACGTCACCCCGCCGTCGCGCTTTTCGTATTCGCTCATCGGCGCGAAGTGAATCTCGAAACCGCACTGCTCGACGAGCGCGGCCGTCTTGGGATATCCTGCCGGAACGATAGCGTGATGGCCTACGATGAGCACATTGGCCGCCTGTTCCTCGTCGCCGGGCACGAGAATATGCTCGAACCCCGGCATGAGCGGCGCGAGCGATTCGACGACGAGCAGGCGATTCGCGCCGGGAGTGGTGCATCCGCTGAGCAGGTGCAGAAGGTTCTCCGGCAAGGGGACGCCTTCGACCGGCCAGCCCGTGATCTCTCCCAACTGTTCGCACGCCGCGCGATTCGATCGCGTCGACAGTCCGACGACCAGGCGGCGATCCGCGATCAGCACGTCGTCGCCGTCGAGCGTCGCGGGCGGCCGCAGCTCGACGATATCCATGTGCGGCCTCAGAACTTCGACCAACGCATCGGCTTCGCCTCGCCGCGATTCGGCAGCCGAACGGCAGACGATCGCGCGGCCATCCCCCACCAGGATAGGGTCCTGCACGAAGACAGAATCGGGATGCTCGGGATCGGGCGACAGGACGATGACCTCCAGGCCGCACTCGCGCAGCGCCGCTTCATATGCCGCGTGCTGCCGCCGCGCCAGATCCAGATCGACCGGTGGCGGTGGGGCGAGCCGTGTGAGCGAGTCTGGGTACGTATCGCCAGGTGGGCGGACAATCGCGTGGGCAGGAATCATTCTTCCTCGTGCAGGCAAGTGATGCGTGATGAGTGACACATGACGCCGTCAGCTCTTGTCACTGATCACCGGTCACCGATCACTGATTACTGATCACTTCTCGCTGGCCTCGGTACGCAGCAATCGATCGAGGAACTGGCGCGTGCGCGGGTCAGCCGGGGACGTGAAGATCAGCTTCGGTGGGCCTTCCTCGACGATCTGGCCGTCATCCATGTAAATGACGCGATCGCACACCTCGCTCGCGAAGCCCATCTCGTGCGTCACGACCAGCATCGTCGTCCCTTCGTGGGCCAGCCCCTTCATCACGTCGAGCACTTCGCCGATCAGTTCCGGATCGAGCGCCGAGGTCGGCTCGTCGAACATCATGACCTCTGGCTGCATGGTCAGCGCCCGGGCGATGGCGACGCGCTGCTTCTGGCCGCCGGACAGACGCGCCGGGTATTCGTCGCGCTTGTGCATCAGGCCGACCTTGGCCAGGTACTTCTCTGCCAGCGGAATGGCATCCGCTTTCTTCATGCCTTTGACCGTGACGGGCGCTTCGATCAGGTTATCGATGACGCTCAGATGAGGAAACAGGTTGAACTCCTGGAACACCATGCCGGTGCGCATCCGGATGTGGCGAGTCACCAGTTTCTGCTCGGGCGTGAGACGGTGGCGCTCGACGTTCACGGCCAGCTCGTCAACCTCGATTCGCCCGTGCGTCGGCTGCTCCAGGAAGTTGATGCAGCGCAGCAGCGTCGATTTGCCCGATCCCGACCGGCCGATGATGCAGACGACCTCGCCTCGCTCGACAGACAACGAGATGCCTCTGAGGACATGCAGGGGACCGAAATACTTGTGCAGGTCGGTCACCCGGATAATCGGCATGCTTACCGATCCCCTCGCGCGAGCCGTGTCTCGAGCCGCGACTGAATGGCGGAGAAGATCAGCGTCATCACCCAGTACCACAGCGCGGCGACGAGCAGCGCCTCTAGCCCGCGGAAATTCGACTGGCCGACGTCTCTGGCCCGCCACATGATCTCGCGCACAAATCCGGTCATCGCGACCAGCGAAGAATCCTTCAACATGGCGATGAACTCATTGCCGACCGGTGGAATCACGACGCGCAGCGCCTGGGGCAGCACGATGCGGCGCATGGTTTGGCTCTGCGTCAGGCCCAGCGCCAGCGCCGCTTCACGCTGGCCCTTGCCCACGCTCTGCATGCCGGCGCGGAAGATCTCGCTCATATACGCGCCGTAGTTCAGCGAGAGCGCCACCACGCCGGCGATGAAGCCTGAGAGCACGATGCCCATCTGCGGCAGCGCGAGGAAGAAGAAAAAGATTTGCAGCAGCAGCGGCGTGCCTCGAATGAGCGAGACGTAGAACGTGGATAGCGCGTAGATGGGCGCGATGCGCGACAGGCGTCCCAGCGCGGCCAGCAGGGCCAGAATGCTGGCGCAGAAGATCGACAGGAAGCAGATTCTCAGCGTCTCGATCGCGCCCTCGCTGATGTACCGCCAGTACTTGTCGATGAAAGCTCGGTCGAGCTGGATGGTCCGGATAGCGATCGGGCCTATCTGGATGGTCACGCTGCTGAACATGAACAGAAGAAACGCCAGCAGTGCCACCCACGAGATGATCACCTTGACGGCAAACGCGCGCTGCGCCTGGGCTTGCTGCTGGAGAATCTGCTGAGCCAGCGTCGGACGGATTGCTACTTGGGTGGCCATCGTTCCACCTCCCTAGGGAAAGTCTGCGGAGGCGGCTCCTTGCGCAGCACCCCGGAGCGAAGCGGACACGCCGCCGGATGGCTGGGCACGGGAACCAAGTCCGCCGGTTTTCGGACAGGCACTTACTGTCGCCGATCGATGCGAGCGTCACCTGCCAGATTGAGGCGCGGAAGCGGCGCCGATCGACCGGGCGGCCGCTTCCACGCCAGCCATGCTCGTCGTTTACGGCGCGGTCGTCAGGTCGGCGCCAAACCACTTCATCGAGGACGCCTTCAACGTGCCATCGGCGTGCATCGCCGTGATGATCTTGCTGATCTCATCCAGCAGGCTCTTGGGGTCCTTGGGCGAGTTCTTGTCGATCGAGACGGCCAGGTTCTCGACGAACACCGGCGAGCCGACCTTCACGACCGGGATGCCCTGAGCGATCGCTTCGTCGACCACGGTTCCCGAAGTCAGGAAGGCGTCGAAATCGGGGCGGCCAGCCCGGATGGCCTGCGCGCACTCGGCGTCGGTATCCAGCGGGAATACTTGCACGCCGGCCGGCGGAGGTACCTTGATGTCCGTACTGGGGATTCCAACGTCCTCGCCGCTCAAGTACGATTCATACGTTGTGGCCGTGCCGACACACACGGGTTTGCCCGCAATGTCGTCGACGGAATCGATGCCGGAACCCTCGCGGGCCGCCAGTTGCGCTGGCGTGAAGTAGTAGCCCGTCGTGAACCACAACACTTCCTGACGCGGCTTGGTGATCGTCATCGAGCCGACACTGATGTCCCAGCGGCCGGCCCAATTGCCGGCGGTGATGATCTCCCACTGCGGCGTCACAAAGCACGCCTCGACGCCCAGCCGCCTGGCGATCTCGACGGCGGTGTCGATGTCGAAGCCCTCCAGCTCGGCGGATGTCAGCTCGTCGGAGGCGCACTTCGTGTCGGCCTTGCGTGTTGCATCAGGGACCGATGACGACTGCGGCGCGTAGTTCGGGTCGGTCGAGACCTTGATCGTGCCGCGCGCTTTGATCTCGCCGAGCAGGTCGGCCGGCGCGCTGGGCTGGCACGCGCTCAAGAGCAGCACGGCGACGATCGACAGACTGACGATAGTGAGCGTCTTCTTCGTTGAAGCGGACATGTGTTTCTCCTCCAGATCTAGAAAGAATGTGGATGCGATGGTGGGTATAGCCGATTCGTGTCTCGTGCTAAGCGTGTTCGATCACCCCCTTATCTAAAGATGATGCGCGCCCTCAGAAGCAGAGAGATGGAATACTTTGATTCTAGCATAACCGAAGCGGGGGTCAACTGATGGAGAGGGCGCGAATATCGGCGTATAATTACGTTGCGCGCTTGGGTGGGTCGTCCGCGTGCGCATTGTAGGCTGCAAAGGAGGTCTGAATGTGCGCTCCCTGGCGATCACTGATCCGCCTTGTGGCCGGCGTCATGGCGCTAACGCTGCTCGCCGCGAGCTGCCGGCCCGCTGAGCCGCTTCCCGTCGAAACGCCGACGGCCACGCTTGAGCCAACACCCACTCTCACACCGATTCCCTCGACGGCGACGCCGGCACCTGAACCGAAGACGCTAACCGTCTGCATCGCCGAGCCGGCGCCGCCGCTGCTGCCATACATCCAGACCTCGCTTGTCGGGCGGACGATTATGCAGGCGATCTACGACGGCCCGATCGACCATCTGCGCGACGGCTACCATCCGGTCATCCTGGAGAAACTCCCCCGCATCGGGGACGGCGATGCCGAGCTCCGGCAAGTGCCAGTGAAGCGTGGCGACCGGGTTGTGAATGACGACGACCAGGTCGTGACCTATGACGGACCTGACGCCACGTTGCCGCAGATGGTCGTCATCTTCCACCTAAAGTCCGGTCTGCACTGGTCAGACGGCGAGCCACTGACCGTGCACGATTCCGTCTTTGCTTACCAGACCATCACCGATCCGGATGTGCTAAAGGATGATTATCTAGGCTTCGGCCTGCCGCGCGACGTGACAGATCGCACGTCGAGTTACCGCACGCTGGATGACTTGACCGTCGAGTGGGTCGGCCTGCCGGGCTACCTCGATCGGGAGTACTTCACACGCCTCTTCACGCCGATGCCGAGGCACAAGTTGGCCGGCCGCGATCCGGTCGAGTTCCTGGGTGACGTTGACACATTGCGCGTGGGGTGGGGACCGTACCGGCTCGTCCGGTGGCAGCCGGGAGATCGAATGATACTCGAGCGCAATCCGTTCTACTTCCGCGCGTCGGAAGGCCTGCCCAGGCTGGATCGCGTCGTTTTCAGGTTTAGTGGGTTTGAGGTGATCGATGCTCAAGGAAACGTCGACTACTCATCGGTAGTGGCGGCTGTCGCCGCTGGCGCCTGCGACATCGTGTCCATCGATCCGGGGACCAACCTCTCGCTCGATGTCTGGCAGGCACGCGTCCCTGATGTCCAGGTGTATCGCACGCCGGTGGGCGTGGAGTACCTGTTCTTCAACCTGGATCGGCTCGCCGGCGATCCCCGCCCCGATTTCTTCGGCGACCGGCGGGTGCGGCTCGCATTTGCGTATTGCATCGATCGGGTGGGCCTGGGCATGTCTGCTGCGGCGTTGCCTGCCGACGAGCTGCCGTGGACCCTCTCTTCCGACAAAGCGATCGTCTACACCTACGATCCGGATCGCGGGCGCGCGTTGCTGGCCGAGGCAGGTTGGGCAGACGCGAACGGCGACGGCGTCGCAGACAAGGGCGGCGTGCCCTTCGAGGTGACACTGCTCACGACGACATCGCCGCTGCGTCGGGAAGTGGCCGAGCGCATCCGCAACGATATGGCTGCTTGCGGCGTGCGCATCAATCCTGAGTTTCTCGAACCGGGGAAGTTGTTTGCCGAAGAGCCTGACAGCCTGCTGTACGGCCGGCAATTCGACCTGGCGGAATTTGCCTGGCTGTCGAACGATTTGTCGGTGTGCCAAACGTGGCGCTCGGATCGCATACCGTCTGACGCCGTGGGGTTCGCCGGAAGCTACCAGAACTTTAGCGGCTACCGCAACCCCGACTTTGACGCAGCATGCCTGGCGTATCTGCGTGGGGTTTATGAGGCAGATCGAGAACAGGCCGGACAAGACCTCGTTGCGCTGTTCGCTCAAGACCTGCCCTCGCTGCCGCTCTTCTGGCGCGAGTGGCACACCGGGGCGCGATCTGAGGTGATCGGCTTCGGGTTGGACCCGTTTGCGGCGGAGTTGTGGAATATCGAAGAGATCGACGTTCAACCGTGACAGATGCTGCCGCGCCAACTTGCCCCTCAGGGTCAGGTGTGATACATTCTGCGCAGCGTGGCAACGCGCGCGGAAAGGAGAACAAGCCATGGCAGTGCAAGCCCCAACCCAGCCGCCGGCTGAGCGCCAGTGGCCGCCACCCCAGGGCCAGTGGACCTACGACGATTACAAGCGTCTGCCCGACGACGAATGGCGTTACGAGGTCATTGAGGGAGAATTGTACATGTCACCTGCTCCACGGCCAAAGCATCAGGAGACTGCGGGAAATATCAGCGGTCCTATGCGACAGTTCGTCAAAGAGTACGATCTGGGTAAGGTATACTACGCACCCATCGATGTGATTCTCCCTGGTCTTGCCAGCCCCGTCCAGCCCGATATCCTGTTCGTCTCACGTGAACGCCTGGACATCGTCAAGGATGAGGTTATTGAAGGGGCGCCTGATCTGATTGTGGAGATTCTCTCACCGAGCAACTGGCTCACCGATCGACGCACCAAGTTCCGCATCTACGAGCGGGCCGGCGTGCGCGAATACTGGATTGTGGATACGGATGCACGCTCTGTTGAAGTCTTTGTATTGCGAGGCAGCAGCTTCGCGCAGGTGGGCAAGTTCGGGCCGGGCGATACGGTGCGATCCGAGGTCGTCGCCGGGTTCGCTATCGGCGTGGACGACATCTGCCCCGCGTAGCTCCTCCAGTTCCTCCAGTTCCTTCAGTTCCTTGAATTCCTTACCGGCGGGGAACTGAAGGAACTCAAGGAACTCGTTGCAGTTTCTCTACCTCACGCAGCATTTCCTCAATCGGCGGAATGGTGTCGAGCGGCTTGAAGGCGTTGGCGTAACGGACGACGCCGTCGCGGTCGACGATGAACATGCCCTGCTGCATCGCCGTGAGCGCGTGGTGGTGCAGCCGGCCAAGGAAGCCCTCGGTGAACGTGTCGCCGGCGACGATGCGCGTCGTGTTGAGGCCGTCACCGTGCGTGTAGGCGTAGGCGAAGCTTCTGAACGTATTGATGTTCGCCTCGATCGGCCCCAGGTCACGCAGCCCGTAGCGCAGATAAGTGGCCTTGGTCGGGTCGCACAAGAACGGGAACTTGAGCGGCTGGCGCTGAAAGTAGATGCGCGCCGGGCGGAGCGCGTTCGGCCCGATCTGGAGCACTTCTGCCCTCGCGGCGATGAACGTGTCGTGGGCGCGATCCAGTTGCGCCATGTAGCGCCGGCAGAACGGGCAGTTGTAGCCGCGCGAAAACCACACCACGACGTGGCGTCGCCCGCGGAAATCGCCCAGGCGAACCGTCGGTCCCTGCACCGATTCGAGCTCGATCTCCGGCGCAGGCGAGCCAATTTTCACCTCGTCCTTCGTCGTATCCACTACTCTAACTCCTCACTCTAACTCCCCACTCTAAGCCAGGAACGGTAGCACGAACAGCGAATCCGCGCTGTACCCTGCCTCGCTCACCACCTGCTGGGCCTTGTCCAGATAAGTCGTCGCCTGTTCCTCGTCGCCGATGTCGAGATACAGCGCGCCAAGCCCGTTGTAGCACGGAAACAGCATCTGCGGCTCGCCGCTCTCTTCGGCCAGCGCCAGCGCCTCCCGGTACGCGCGCAACGATTCTTCGAGCATGCCGTGGCACTGGTAAATCTGCGCCAGCAGCACGACTGGCACGGCCAGGTGCGCGCGGTGCCCCATCTGCAGGTCGAGGTCGATCGAGGCGCGCGCGGCGGCGACGCCGCGCTCCCAGTTGCCGACGAGCGAGCAGTACGTCGAGGCCAGCGACGATTGCAGCCACGATTGATAATACAGATCGCCGATCTTGCGCGCAAGCGCCAGGCCCTGCTGGCACAACTGCACCGCCCGGCTGTGATCGACCGCGCCGTACAGCATGCCCAGGTTCGTATAGGCGCGGCAGGCGGCGACGGGCAGATCGTTGTCGATCGCAATCTGAAGGCCGCGCTCGACCTCGGCGATGCCGTGCGCAAGCTCCCCGCCGCGCGCCCGCGCGATGCCCAGCGTGTTGAGCGCGAGCGAGGCCGTCTCGGCGCTGCCCATCGATTCGGCCAGATCGAGCGCGCGCGCCGCCCAGTCGATCGCCTGCGCGTCCTGCCCAGCCCGGAAGTACACGCGGCCCAGCTCGGCGTACAGGCCCGCCAGCGTCTCGCCGGGCGGCAGGTCGCTCACGGCGTCGATGCCGCGCCGGTAACTCTCAATGGCACGCGCCCGGTCGCCGCGTGTGAACCAGGCGTTGCCGAGCTTGCGATTCAGGCGCGCGGCGCTTTCACGACCTCCGAAGCGCGTGTGCATGACGAGCGCTTCCTGCCAGAATCCGATCGCCGCGTTGACTTCGCCCGACGCCGAGCGCGCATCGCCTAGAGCTTCGAGCGCCTCCGCAAGCTGTGCGTCCTCCGCTTCCGATTCCCTGAGCCGGTTCACGACCCGGGCGAAGAAACCCGCCGCCTCGCGATTGGCGTACACCCTGAGCGCGGCGCGGCCGGCGCGCAGACCGTACGTGATCGCCTTCGCATCGTTCTGGCTGCGATCGTAGTGATACGCCAACAGCGCGGCGTACTCGTCGACTTCGTCCCAATGCAGGCGCTCCAGCGCGCCGCCGATCTCGCCGTGCAGTTGGACGCGGCGACGCTGCAGCAGCATGTTGTACGCCGCTTCCTGCGCAAGTACGTGCCGGAAGGAGTAAGTGGGACCCCACGCTGCTTGCGCCCCGCCCAGCGGGGTCGCTTCGCCGGATTCGACCAGCCCGCTGCGCTCCAGCTCAGCCAGCGCCTCGTCGACCGCGGCCTGGCTGCCGATCAGCTCTGTCATGAGGCGACGCGAGAAGGAGCGGCCCACGACCGACGCGATGCCGAGCGCACGCTTGGGCTGCTCGGGCAGCCGGTCGATGCGCGCCGTCAGCACGCCGATCAACGTGTCGGGCAGCGCCGACCGGATGCGGGACTCCACGTCGGGGATCTGCGGGTCGACCACCCAACGCCCTCCCCTTTCTATCAGCAGGCCGGACTCGATCAGCGTGCGTATGACTTCTTCGAGATAGAACGGATTGCCCTCGGCGCGCTCGACGATGGCGGCTTGTATCGGCTCGGGCAGGTCGCTGCGCGCCAGCAGCAAGCGCACCAGGGCCTGGCTCATGTCGTCGGCCAGCGGGCGCAGATCGACCTGATAGAAATGCTGCGATCCGTCTTGTGCGAACCGTCCGGCGAGCTGTTGGATGCCCGTCTGCTCTGCGCCCGGCCGAAAGGCCCACACCATCATCAGCGGATGATCTTCGACGAGCTGCAGCAGGGATTCGAGCAGTACGAGCGACGCCTCGTCGATCCAGTGTAGATCGTCCAGGACGATCACGAGCGGCGTTTGCATCGACAAGCCGCCGACGAAGCGCCGCACGCTGTAGAAAATCTGGCGCTGCAGCGCTTCGGCGTCGAGATAGCGGACGCGCTCGCCACCTACCTGCCATCCTAACAGCGTGCCGAGATACGGCGCAAGCTCGTCGCCCTGGCCGGGCAGCACGGCCTCGAGCGCCTCTTGCAGCCGCTCCAGCGCCTCGCTCGCATCCAGGCTTCCGCTCAACCCGAAGTAACTGCGCAAGACCTGCGCGATGAGACTGTACGATACGGATTGTGTGAATGAAGTGCAGCGGCCTTCCAGCCACAGCACGGCCGACTCGCCGGAAAGGTGTGCGTGAGGCCCAGGATCGTTGTAGGTGTTGGCGGTGTGCATGGCGACGTGCAGCTCGGAGATCAGGCGGCTCTTGCCGAGGCCCGCCTCGCCGGTGAGCGCGACGATGCTGCCCTTCCCTTCCGGAAGCGAGCGCAGCCGCGCATTTAACAGGTCGAGTTCGTCGCCTCGCCCGACCAGAGGCGAGCGCAGCCCTTCGATGCCTCGCATCGTGCCGGGCGAGGCCGCCCGCCCGCGCACTTCGTAGATCTGCACCGGATCGCGCTTGCCTTTGATGCGCATCGGCGCGAGCGGCGCGAACTCGAACAGGCGGCTGGTCTGGCGATAGGTCTCCGGCCCGACGTAAATGTGGCCGATCGGCGCGACGTCCTTCAGGCGCGAGGCGAGGTTGACCGCGTCGCCCATCACCGTGTAGTCGCGCAGGCCGGCCGCGCCGACAGCGCCCGCGACGACGGGGCCGGTGTTGACGCCAATGTGCAGCGTCAGGTTGCCGGTGACAGGTGATAGTTGAGAGATCGTCTGCCGGAGCGCAGACTGCATCTCGAGCGCGGCGTGAATCGCGCGCTCGGGATCGTCTTCGTGGGCGTCGGGCGCGCCGAACAGCGCCATGACTGCATCGCCCAGATATTTGTCGATCGTGCCGCCGTACCTCGTCACGGCGTCCGTCAGCGACTGGAAACAGGCGTTGGCGATGTCGGTAACCTGCTCTGGGTCGAGCGTCTCGCTCAGCGCGGTGAAGCCGGAGATGTCGGCGAAGAGGATGGTGACGACCTTGCGCTCGCCCTCGGCGTCGGACTCCTTCGGATGAAACGCGGGGGCGTGGAGCGCCGCTTCGAGCGCGGCGAGCTTCTCGCGCATCGGGCCGAGCGCGGCGTTGACGACCACCTCACCCAGCACGGCGCGCTGCGCTTCGAGCGCGGCAATCGAGGTGCGAAGCTCGGCGATCTGAGATTCGAGGTCTGACATTACGTCAGATTATACGCCAGATGCGGCCCCGGTGTTTGAGCTGTAACCCTCCCAATCACCTCCTGATCATCGGCAGATACAACTCCTGCTGCTGCGGCGGCAGCACCTGCAGGCTGATCTGGATCGTCGCCTGCTCGGGCAGCAGTGAGTCCGGTTGGAGCACCCGCGCGATTAGCGATTGATTGGTGATCGTCACCACGCCGCTGTATGTGCCCGGCATTAGTCCCTGCGGATTGACGTTGACGTCTAGGAGCGCGCTGTCTTCACCAGCGTTGTCACCCAGCACGATCCACGGCGCTGAGGCTTCCGCTGTCCAATTGAGTGTGCCGCCGCCGTCGTTGAAGATCAGCAGCGATTGCGGCGCGCCCGGCCCCAGGTTGGTTGCGCCCGTGAATTGCATGGTCGCTTCACCGGCCAGCGCGAGTCGCGGCGCGATCGGCGCGGGCGGACGACCCGGTCCACAGATGTCCGTGCCCCGATTGCTTTCCTCGCCATCGTAGAAGCCGTCACCATCGCTGTCGGCGTTCAGCGGATTCGCTCCCCTGTTGAATTCGCGCAAATTGGGTAGGCCGTCGCCGTCATTGTCGCCGAGGGCGTCTGTGATGCCGTAGAGCGTTGCCCATTGATCGGCGATGCCGTCGGCGTTCGCATCGGTCGGATCGATCAGCATGGTGTTGATCGTGACCGCCGGGCCGAGATCGAATTGATCGTCGTAGGGCCGGATCATGAACTCGTACGTCTGCCCGATCGTCAAGCCGGTAAGAGCAACCGTGTTGAATCGACCCGTAACGATGGGCGAGGGGCCTTCATTGGCGCTGCGCGCCGCATCTGCTGCGATGCAGCGCGACGGTCGATAGCTAAACAAGTGGCCGCTGATGTTGCCTGCCGGTGAATTCCAGGTGGCGGTGACCGAGCCGCTGCCCTGCACCAGGACAACCACGCCGGTCGGCGGCCCGACGCGCGGCGCTGGCCCTTCCGGCATCGCCGCGCCGTACACGTTACAGCCGCTGAGGTTGCCCGTGGCATCATAGGCGCGCACGCAGATCGACGTCGTCATGTTGTACAGCAGGCCGCCCAAACGCACGCGCTCATACAATGGATCTTTATCTTTCAGGCTCGGCGGCAGGCGGCGCGTCGTCGTGATGTAGCCGTCGGCGTTCAGCGCCGGGATGCGATACTCGATCTGATAACCGGCCAGATCGGGCGTGGCCGTATCGCGCTGCCAGATCACGATCAAGCCATACACGACCGGGATGGTGTTGGCGATCACAGGCACGGGCGGCGGTGTGGTGTCGGTGATCACGATTGTGCCCGGCGCCCACACGACGATGTGCCCGTTGCCTTTGGCGTGATCGTCAAGGCGCGCACCCACCGCGTATTCACCGGCTGCCAGGCTTCTGGTGTCCCACTCGTAACTGCCCAGCGTCGCCGTGTAGTTGGCGTGAATGATCAGGCCATTCATCAGCGTGGGCGTGATCGGTTTGGCGGCCAGCGGCGCGTAGAATAGATCGAGCTTCACGTCCGGCTCCAACGCTTGACCGCCGCGCGTGACCGACCATTGTAAGTTGATCAAGCCATTGCCTGCGGGCGTCGTGCCGGTGAGCACCGGCGTGATCCAATTCAAGGTCGGCGCCGGCGGATCGGCGGCGAACATCAGCGCGTAGTTGTTCGTGATGCCCGGCAGCAAGCCTACGCCGATGTTGCTCAGCCGCACTTTCCAGTCGCCGCTCATGATCGTCGATCCGACCGTGGGCGTGACGGCGAAGGCGACGAGAGGCTGCCCGCCTTCATCGGTCGCTGAGATCACGACGCCGTGCGAGAGCGCATTGCCGGGATCGATGACGGTGTTATCGGGTTTGATGAGCTGCGCGCTCAGATCGCCGTTCTGCCAGCGCGCGGCAAACATCGCCCGACCGGTTCCGGCGGCGACGGCGAATGTGCAGGTGATGATCGATGTGCTTGTTCCCGTACAACTCGTTGTTGGGTTTTCTACCGGCCAGTTGTTGGCAGGCGATTCAAATTCCGGCAGCAGATATTGCTGTAAGTTGCCAGGGAAGATCGGCGGCGGTGGAGCGTCGATGGGCCGATCGGGCGCCGCACGCTTCGCGCCGATCGGTTTGAGAAGCGCGCCGCCGAATTGGTCAATCAGCTTGTGGCTGCTGCTGCCCAGGATCAGATCAGGCCCGCCGGTATCGACATACACGCCGACCTTGTAGCCGAAGAGTTTGACCGTGGCCGACATGCCCCACTTGGGATTGCAGTTGGCCGCGCTGGTGCAGAATTCGCCAAAGGCCACTTCCGCCGATAAACTGAAACCGAACGGCGGCAGCTTGAAGAATTTCTTGTTGATCACTTCGCCCTTGGGAATCTTCAGCGTCGCCTCGATGGAGCCGGTGAAATGAAAGGCGTTGTCATCCGGTAACCACGCATACTTGTGCTGCCAGCCCTGGCCGAGCCAGCTATGCAGATACACATTGCCGGAGAGCAGGCTCTTGTACGACACCGTGCCGTCGAAGAGCACGTCGAGCGGATTCCACGCGACGTTCAGCAGCACGCTGTCGGCGTTGACCACGCCCACGATCTTGCCGCTGGCCTGCAGCGAGAACAACCCCGCCGTGTTGATCGTTACTGTGCCCGCGCCCTGTGTGAAGGTGTAGCCGTCGAGCGATTGAAACTCCACGTCCAGCGAGATTTCGGCGTCGTCGGTGTTGGGATCGATCGTGACGGTGCCGCCGATCAGATTCACGCCGAAGCCGGTGTTGCCGACGGGGATGCCGGGCGGCGTGGTCTTGAACGTCAGTTGGGCTTGACGCAATTTGGTCTGACACAGCGTGAACTCCACATCGATCCACGGCGGCGGGCCGCTGCCATCATCGCCGATGGCCGACAAGGCGATGTGGCCTTTGCCTTTGATCACCGTCACGATCGGGCCGCCGTCCGCACACTTGGCCTGCTCCACCGTGACGGTGGCTTCCCACGTGTCGAAGCTGAACGCTTGCGAGAAACTGCTCGTCGCATCGGGATGATCGACGCTGAAGATGTTAAGCTGGCCGGGACGACTGAACAAGATCGTGCCCGCGCCGCTTTCGAGGTGCATGTCGGGCAGCGGCCACGGCTGCACTTGTTTCTCGCCATTGCCATTAGCCCAATCGTAGTCGAGGCGGCGCAGATCGAGGCAACTGGTGGGTGTGCTGCCGGATTTGCAGCTCGATTCGTTGCCCGGCAGACGCGCCATGCCCGGCGGCTGCACCACCACTTGCAAGGTCATCAGCGCGCCGCCGAGATCGATCGGTTGCGTGAGCATGCCGCCGGTCGCGCGGAATTGATAAGCGACCGGCCCGCCTGCCGTGCGCTGCCAATCGAGAATGCGCACCAGCCCGTCCGGCGATCCACCTTCCGACATACGCAGCTCGAGGCTGGCGAGGTTTAACGGCGTGTCGAAGGGCGTCGTCTGCATGATCGGGTATGGCACATAACTGTACTTCTGCGCGTTGATCGCATCGTTGGGATACATCGTCCACGGCACGTCCCACTGTTTGGCAATGGGCGCTTGCGCGGCTTCGACGGTGACTTGCCCGTCGATCACGTCGCGGCCATGCAGCGCCATATCGGCAGTGACGATGGCATCGGAGATGTGCGTCGTCGCGCTGATCCAGTATTGATTGAAGGGCAGAATGTTGCGGCGGGTGTTGACGCCGGGCAGCAGATCGCCGTTGCTGCCCAAGTTGATCACACCGCTGGGCAACCCGGCGGGCAGCGGCGACAGGCCGCTATCGCCATACACAAACGTCGGTGGAAATTGGCCGCGCTTGTCGTTGGGATTAAAGTTGAGCACGGGCACGGTGAGGCCGATCGCGCTATCGGGTGTGGTAGTGAGCACACTGCCCGACCGGCAGATCGATCCCTGCGCGACGAAGGCGTACCGCCCGAAATAGTCCGGCCCGACGACGGGCGCACCCTGTGCTTCGTTGGTGCTGCACCAGCCTGTGCCACTGAAATCGACGAAGTTGCCTTCGCTGTAGATCGTCAGATTGCCGCCGGATGGAATCGGCATGAGGCGCGAGGGTGGCACGGTGTTGTCAGGCAGGCGCAGCGGTTGGCAGCCATATTTCGCGGTGGGAATCGATCCAAGCGGGCAGGCCAACAGGGAAATGGTGGGGAAGTAGAGATCGGCCTCGCCGGGCAGGCAGTCATGGCCCGGCTGACAAATGATGGGCGGCCCTTGATTGATCAACGCCAGCGCCCACGCTCCGCTCGTTGGTACGTAGCCGATTACGAGCGTGCGCGTGATATTGTCGGCAGGCAGGAAATTGCGATTGACGCGCGTGTCGTTGTTGCCAATCACGGCATCGGCGATGGGCGAGCTGCCCGTCGGCTCGATCAAGGCCGCGCTCACCGTCAGCGGCGCGGAGATGCGAATCAGCAGCGAATCGCTCGCCGTCAAGTTGAACTCGGTGAGATCGATCAACTGATCGGAATACAGGTTCTTGGTGATCGTGAGCCACGTGCCATACGACAGCGAAACCGGCGAAGCCTGCTCGTAATCGATGCGGTAGTTGCGCTGCAGATCAGAAGCGTAATCGTTTTCGTTCGACGGTGTGACCTGCGCCTTGAGATCGGCGGTGGCGACGCCGCTGGTGTTGTTGTGATCGTCGATGAGGATGAAGGCCGTTTGATCGGGACCTTGCGTCGGCGCGCTGACCAGCGTCGTCGTCGCGCTGCCGGTGACTTGCAGCAAATTCAAGCCGGCGCGTGTGGGCAGGCCGGGGACTAAAGCGTGATTGCCGCGCACCGCGATCGCGCGCCAATAGTAGGCGGGGAAACCGCTGCCCGGCGTGAGATCGTATTGATGCTGCGTGTCCTCGAAGACATCCTCTAAATAACTTGGCACGCCCGGTTTATTCAGCGGATGCTCGCCCAGCCCCAACGGCAGTTCATCGTAGGTGAGGCGCAGGCGCACGTTGCCCGGTGTCAGTTGGAACCAGATGCACTTGGGCACGTCTTGCGTGTTATTGAAGTACACACCGTTCTTGAAGCCAGCCGTGTAAGGCGCATCCGATGGGCATTGATCCTGCTCGCGAAAGCGGAGCATGAACGTCGGGCCAGGTCGATCGGTGGTGTCGGAATACCAGGTGGTGTACCAACTGCGGATCTCATTTGTCACATCCCACGTGGTAATGGTGTGCTCGCCGCTGCCGTCTTTCTTGGCTGGGCCGGCCGTCAACACTTGCGATGCGCCGCCGATCAGCGTGCCGATCGGGCTGTTGCCCCACGTGTACACGGCGGTGTTCGTCAACCGATTATCGTACAAGGCGATGTTGTTGCAGCCCGGTTCATCGGGACATGCGCCGACGTAGTACAACTCCGTGTGGCGCTTGATCGTTTTGTGTTCCCAATCGGGATTGGAGTTGCTGTATACGGGCATCGCCGCGGCGGGCAGGATTGGCTCCACATCCAAAGACGCCGAGATCACTTGCACTGGCGCATTGCTCAACAAGGCAGGCAGGCTGTTGAACTGCACGTAGCCGCGTGTCTTGGTGTTGTATTTGGGCAGATGCGATCCCAACTTGATGTCGCCGAGAGTGTACGCGAAATCGTCCGTGCTGCGCACCCATGCCATGCCATCGGCAAAGCCGGTGCTGCGGTTGACGCGCATCGTCGGATCCAACACGATGGGATAGCGTCGCGCCCGGTCGGCCCACCATGCGCGCGGCGTGCGCACGCCAATGATGAACGCGGCTGGATCGTCGGTCGCGTAGACCACATAGTCGCCTGCCACATCGTCATCAGGGGATTGCTGCTCGAAGGCGCGCACGCGATCAAAGACGATGGTCGTCTCACCCGAAGCATCACGCACCTGCAAGGTATGTGCGGCGCGCAAGCGACCTTGTGTTCCGATGGGTTGATCGTCGGCCCACAAGCTTGCGCCGGGCAGCAGTTCGAGTTTCGCGCGCAGTTCCAGATAGGGCTGCGCCGCATCGAACGACAGCGGCGCTTCAAGAATCAGCGTATGTTCCACGCTGTCCGGCGCGCTGCTGATCTCTTCGCTGAGCTGCGAAACGCTCCAACCATCCGCGTAGCGCAGTACACGACCATCATCACGTTTCTGAACGAGCGTGTTACTTTCGGGCAGCGCTTGAGCCAGCGTGATGAAATCACCAGCGGTATTGCTCAATCCCAACGCGATCGTTTCCCAGATCATCGCCGTTTTGCCAACCGCCGCCGAGAGCCAGGCGCGGCGCAGACCGGCGCGGCTGGTGATCGAGTTATGCTCGACCACGTAGCTATCGCCGCGCGGGCGGAAGGCTGGATCGATTGGCTGCCATGCGCCGTGCTGGTCACGGTAGTGCAGCACCTCGGCGGAGAGGATCGTCGTGTAAGTATCGGCATCTACTCGGAAGGTGGCGCTGTGCGCGCTGCGCCGCTCGACGATCTCTTGTGCCGGGTTCACGGCGTCTGGCAGAGCACGCGATTCGAGCGCTGTCACAGCATCAAGCCCGGCAGCGGGCGGCTGAAGCACTGCCGGGGGCGACGTGGGCGAGGGGACGATCACCCACGAAGCAAACACACCGAGGATCAACGACAGGACGAGCAGAGCGCGGGCAGCACGTGTGGCAAGCATCGGGCACCTCCCCTGGTATTACATGGTGCGGCGGCCAGACCGCCGCGAGGCGTGCGTCACTGCTTCGGTCATATCACGATCAAGCGGCGAAGCAATATGAGGAAGGTCATACCGTTGACCCGAATGACAATCTCTATCGGCTCGGCGCGCGTCGCGATGCGGCGCAGCACGGCGACGGGCAGCGAGGTGACGTACCTGCACACGGACCATCTGGGGACGGTGAGTATTGCGACGAATGCGAGCCAGGTGGTGCTGGCGCGGACATTGAATATGCCGTATGGGGGTGTGCGCTGGGCAAGCGGCACGATGCCGACGCACTACTCGTTCACTGATCATAAACCGGTGCGTCAACCTTGCTTCGTTCGACGGCGCGCGCCAGCATTCGATTCATCATCTCGCGCTCGGCAGCGGATAGTATTTCGAGCGGCGCACCGCCCAGCACGGCGCGACCCAACTCGGAGCGCGCCAGCGCCTTGAGATCCTCGGAATACGCGTCGCCCACGATGTCTTCGTGAACGATCCGGCCGTCCTGCATCATCAGGATGCGGTGCGTGCGCCGCGCGACCGCCGCGTCGTGCGTGACGATGATGATCGTCGTCCCGCGCTGGCTGTGCAGTTGCTCGAACACGCTCAGCAGCTCGTCGCCGCTGGCGCTGTCGAGGTTGCCGGTCGGCTCGTCGGCCAGGATGATGGCGGGATCGTTCGCCAACGCGCGGGCGATGGCGACTTTCTGCCGCTGGCCGCCCGAGAGCTGGCTGGGCAGGTGGCTCAGTCTATCGCCCAGCCCGACCATCGCGAGCAGCTCCGCGGCCCGCTTGCGCTGCATGCGCTCGCTCAGGCCCTGGCCACGCATCGGCACCTCGACGTTCTCGACTGCCGTCAGCGTCGGGATCAGGTTGTGCAACTGGAACACGAAGCCAACCGTGCGTGCGCGGAATCCATCCAGGTCGCGCAGCGCGCCGATGTCTTGCCCGTTGACGAAGACCTGCCCGGACGTCGGCCTATCCAGTGCGCCGATCATGTTCAGCAGCGTCGACTTGCCGGAACCGCTCGGCCCCATCACGGCGACGAACTCGGCAGCGCAGATGCGGAAGCTCACGTTGTCCAGCGCCCGCACCTCCGCCGCCCGGCCATCGCCGTAGACCTTCGTCAATCCCACTGCCTCGACGACCACTCGCCCGTCACGATTCAGTTCCATAGAATCTCCGTGCCCTCTGTGTCTCCGTGGTCAAATCGGTATCAGGTGTCAGGTGCTCAGGTGTCAGGTGCTCAGATGTGCCTTCCGTGTCTCGGTGGCAAGACTATCGATCCACCTGAATGTCGACGAACGCCGTCATGCCCCAGCGCAGCGCAGGATCGATTTCATCCATATCGATGGTGGCCGTGTAATTGACGCCGCCCTGCCCCGGCGTCGACATCGGCGCGATGGTCGTCACTAGGCCGGGAAACGTCGCGCCCGGCAGCGCATCGAACGTCACCTGCGCCGGCTGGCCGACCTGCACGCGCGCCACGTCGACCTCGCCGAGATCGGTCGTTTCGACGCGCAACGTACTCAGGTCGCCTAGCGTCACGACCGGCTGGCTTGGCGCGATCGACTCGCCCTCGCGCACGAATACCGCGCCAACCGTTCCGTCGAACGGCGCGACCACCTGCAGCTTGGCGAGTTGCGCCTTCGCCGTGTCCAGCGCTGCCTGCGCCTGCTTCACACCTGCTTCGGCGACGGCGATTTGCTCCGGCGTCGCCCCGGCTTTGATCCGATCGAGCTGCGCCTGCGCCGCGTCCCGCTGCGCCTGTGCTGCCGCCAGGTTGGCGCGCATCACATCCAGCTCATCCTTCGTCGCGCCGGCCTTGAGTTGATCGACGCGCTCCTGCGCGGCGCGATGCGCATGCGTCGCCGTGTTCAGCGCCGCGCGAGCCTGCTCCTCCGGCGTGCCGCCTATCTCTTTGATGCGATCGTAGACATCCTGCGCCGTCTTCAATTCCATCGCGGCAGCGGCGAGCGCGGCCTCGGCCACCGCGATGTCGGCGGCCTGCGCGCCCGATTGCAGTCTCGCGAGCTGCGCCGAAGCCGCCCAGACATTCGCGTCGGCAGCCTTGACGGCTCCCTCGGCCACCGCGATCTCCTCGGGCCGCGCGCCGGCTTTCAACTGGGCGAGCTGAGCCTCGGCCTGCGCGAGCGCCGCCTCAGCCTGCGCCACGGCCAGCCGGGCATCCACGTCGCCGAGCTGGGCCAGCACGTCGCCCGCTTTGACCTCGTCGCCCGCTTCGACGCTCACGTCGACCACCTGTCCACCCGCCTGAAACGCAAGTGTGGCCCAACGCTCAGGCATCAGCTTGCCCGAGGCGGACACGACGACGGGCAGCACTTCCCCTGCATTTGCCGGCGTCGGCTCGGCGGCCGGCGCCTGCCCGCACGCGGCCAGAAATGCGGCTAGCGCGATTACGAAGATGATACTTACTCGCTTCATAAGAGTTATCCTCCGAAAGTTGTAGGAGGCAAGATGCAGGTGGCAAGATGCAGGAGGCAAGATGCAGGTGGCAAGATGCAGGAGGCAAGATGCAAGGTGCGCACTAGGATTTGCGTTTGGGTCGTTGTTTCTGATATCCAGCGGCATTAACGAGTGCTCCGGTGATCTCGTCCAGCAGTTGCATTCGCTCCTGCAATGTCTTCGGCGTAAGCAGGCGACGGGCGCGATAATACCAGCCTCGCGTTTCGCGCGCCGATCCAAGAGTCACGCGCAAGAAATAGGCGAACTCTGCGCCGAACCCGCGCCCGTAGCCCTCTTCGATGTTGGCGCAGATCGAGCCGGCACTTCGGATGATCTGTTCCGTAATCGCTCGCCCTCGCGGGTCCTTCAACAGTCGCTCACAATCGTCCCAGACCAAGTCGTATAAATACAAGGTCTTTGGATACACGTTGAACTGCCACAGCGCATCACGCTTCAAGTTCTCCGGTACCGACTTCGTCCACTCCTGAAATGACATCTCTGCACCTCCTATAGTGTATGTGTTGTGATGCATTTGCTCTCCTGCTTCTTGCCTCTTGCCCTTGCCTCTTGCCCTTGCCTCTTGCCCTTGCCTCCTGCCTCTTGCTCACTCATACCTTAACGCTTCCGCCGGTCGCAGGTTCGAGGCGCGCCACGCGGGATACAGCCCGCCGAGCATTCCGAGCACCGCGGCGACGATCAAGGCCTGCGCCAGAAGGCCGGGCGAGAATGTGACGATCAGCATTTCGCCCCACAGCGGAATAAGAGAGAGCAGAGCGCTGAACACGGCGGCCAGCAGGATGCCGGCAAGCGCGCCGACCAGGCTGAGCGCCAGCGACTCTCTCAGCACCATGCGCAGCACGCGCCGCCGCCGCCAACCCAGCGCGCGCAGCGCGCCGATCTCGCGCGTTCGCTCATAGATGCTCATCACCATCGTATTCATCATGCCGATACCACCCACGAGGATCGCCAGCCCACTGATCGCCCACACCATCGCGTATGTCGCCTGCAAGTCCGGCAGGTTTTCCGCGAATTCACTCGACGGGGACACGGCCACGCCGGGGACGGACGCCTCGATCTGCGCCTGGATCGATTCAGCCTGCCCGGGATCGACGATCTTCACGCCGTACATCGACACCTGGCGCGGCTTGCCGGTCAGCGCCTGCGCATCGCGCAGCGGGATCACGCCGCCGCTATCCTCGATGGACATGCTCGTCTCGAAGATGCCGACGACGCGGAAGCCGACCTCGCTCATCCGGACAATGTCGCCCACGCGAACCTTCATGGCATCCGCCGCCGCACGGCCCAAGATCATTTCACGACTGCCGGATAAGCTCCGCCCCTCGACGATCCGGAAATGCTCGATGGCCGGCTCGTGAGGCGCATAGCCGAACACGAGAAGAAACGGCATCTCTTCCATCGTGATGGCGCCGATGACAATGCCCGACACGCTCTGCACGCCCGGCAGCGCCGCGATCTTGCGGCCGTCCCGTTCGCTGATCGCGCTATAACTGAAGTCGGTCGCCTCCGCCTGGCGCACCACCAGGTCCATGTCAGTTCCGGCCATCATCTGGTTGAAGATGATGATGAATCCATCCGCCAGGCCACTCAACAGCACGACCGCAGACAGGCCGATGCCGATCCCGACGACGGTCAGCGCCGTGCGCGTGCGCCGCCGCAGCAGAGAGCGCAGCGTCTCCGAGCGCAGCCTGGTCAGGCGCGCGCCGGAACCTTTCGCACTCCCGCCGTGATAGCTCAGCGCCTCGACGGGCAGCAGCCTTGACGCCCAGCGGGCCGGATACAGGCCGCCGACCGCGCCCAATATCAACGCCGTCGCCAGTCCCTGTCCGACGAGCGATGGCGTGACTTGACCCTGTACAAAAGCCAGCGCCGCGCTCTGGGCCAGCAATGCTATCATCGCCGCGCCCAGGGCGCAGCCGAGCAATCCACCCGCCAGCCCTAGCGCTAGGTTCTCACCGAACACCATGCCCAGCACACGGCGGCGGCTCCAGCCGAGCGCGCGCAGCGTGCCGATCTCACGCGTGCGCTCGAACGTGCTCATCATCGCCGTGTTCGCCATGCCGACGCCGCCGATGATCACGGCCAGAAGCGCGATGGCGACCGCGAATCCTTGAATGTAGGTGGTCATTTGCTGCTGGTCGGCGGTCTGGCTCGACTGCGACGCTGCCAGGCGGGGATACAGACGCTCGAGCTGCGCGCGGACTCGTTCGGACTGCCGCGCATCCTTGAGCTTGACCTGCACGGCGCCCACCTGGCGGTGTTTCTGCAGCAACTGCTGCGCATCGCTCAGCGACAAAATCGCCGCTGCATCCTCGAAGCCGCTGCCGCTGTTGTAAATGCCGACGACGTTGAACGTGCCGCCGGTGATGCGCACGGTGTCGCCGACGTTGAGTTTCAGCGCCTCGGAAGCCTGCTTGCCGACGATGATCTCGCGGCCGCTAGCGGCGGGCCGTCGCGACGAGGAGAGCGGCTGCCCTTCGACGATGCGGAACCGCTCGATGGCGAACCCATCTGGATCGTAGCCGAACACGAAGAAATACGGCGCGTCGGCCGCGGCGACGTTGCCGACGACCATGCCGGTTACCTCGCGCACTTCCGGCATGGCCGCAATCTGGCTTACGACTTCCTCGTCTACACCGCTGAGCGTGATGTCGTACGCGCCTTTCTGCATCAGCGTCAGGTCGGAGCCACTGCCGGAGAACATCGACTGGTAGCCGGTGCGGATGCCTTCGGCCATCGCGCCGAGCGCGACGATCATCGACACGCCGACGGCGATGCCGAGCATCGTCAGAAGCGTGCGCGTCTTGCGCCTGAACAGGTTCTTGACGATCATCTTCAGCATAGGCTACTCATCCCAGTACACTCGGAAATTCAAGTGCGCTCAGTATAAGATGGAGCAAGGCACTCCCGAGCGCGGAGGTTCGCCCAAGAGTATACGCCCACTGCACGACAAAAGTCATCCCCGCGATCTGGCAGATACCTGACGGCAGCCGGTCAAACGGCGACCATCAGCGCCGTCGCGTACATGATCGCCAGTCCGGCAGCGAACCCGATCACGTTCGGCCACGTGGCGAAGGTCGCTCCCTCGCGCTTGCCGTGGCGCGCCAGCAGCCTGCCCACTTCGACGATGACCTGCACGATCGCGCCTGTGCCGATGCCCAGGAAGATCGCCGCCGCCGCGTCGCTGTAGACGAAGCCGCCGATCCACGCGCCGAGAATGGCGGGCGCGCCGGCGATCAGCGCCAGCCAGGCGAAGCTGAGCAGCCTGGGCCGGTCCTCGACGACCGGCGCGGCGATGCCGATGCCCTCAGTGATATTGTGCAGCATGAAGCCGACGATGAGGAACGCCCCGAGCGCCGCTTCGCCGGCGGCATACGCCGCGCCGATGGCCAGCCCCTCGGCCAGGTTGTGCAGGCCGATGCCGATCGCCAGCAGATATGCGAGATTCATCCGCCCGGCCGGCGTATCGCGATCCGTGCCGCGCCGCGAGCTGGCGATCTGGATCAGCAGATACGATAAAATCGCGCCCGCGCCGAACAGGATCAATCCGTTGAACGCTTCCGGCACGCGCTGCGCGACCTGCAATCCTTCGCTCGCCGTGTCGATCAGCAGGAACACCAAAAGCCCGATTGTCAGCGCCAGGACCGCGTCCATCGTGCGGCGGCCCAGCCCTCGCATGAAGGGGTGGAACATCAGACCCAGCGCGACCGGGATCACGCCGACGTAGATGCCGATCAGCGCGAAATTGAGGACAGTCGACAGATCGGCCAACGGCGTCTCGACGGCGACCGGAATCTCGGCCTCAAACAATGTGCCGGTCGAGGAGACGAGCGCGATCAGGTGCGCCTCGCTCTGCACCCACGGGTACGACAGGCGAATCGTCGCCGCACCGTAACGCGGGATCTCGTTCCCTGGCTCAATCTCGAAGTCCCAGTACGCGTCGTCGACGAGCACTTGCGCGACCGTCACCGGGTCCGGCCCAGCGTTGACGACCTCGACGACAATCGTCTCTCGCTCGGGCAGCGTCACCCGCTGCACCGCAAGGTTTTCGACCGGCGGCAAGCCCTTCGGCGCTTGAATACCCGCGCCGGTCGCCAGGAAGAACACGACGAGGAGCGCGAGCAGCCCGAACGGGAGCAGCACCCACAGCCAGCGCCGGGGCTGGGCGCGGGTCTCTGACCGCGCCCCCTCGGCCTCGGTCGGGAGACCATCGGCCATCACAGGATAAGAGTTCTCGCTCATTCCGTCACCTCGAAGAAGCCCAGCCAGCCCAGCTCGGCGAATTCGCTCACGTGCGCGTGGAACATGAACTTGCCAGGCGATCTGAAGCGCGTCTCCAGGATCGCGCGCTCGCCCTGCGCCAGCATGAACGTGTCAGTGTACTCGCTCGTCTCCAGCCGTGTGCCAGTGCGGTACACGTCGAAGAAGTTGGCGTGCAGGTGAAACGAGTTGATCGGGTCGAACTCGACGATATTGATCACGTATATGCGAACGAGTTCACCAACCTTAGCCTGAATCGGGTGGCGCAGGTAGTGAAAGCCGACGGTGTTGACCGCGTAGACTTCGTTGCCGCCGTCAAAGTTGGTGTCGAACGCGTTCATCATCATGAACAGCTCACGCGCCGGCGGGCGGCCTCCCTTCGGATCGACGATGAAGCCGCCGTACAGCCCCTTGTGGATGTGGCGCTTGAGCGGCAGCGTGTGACAGTGATACAGGTGCAGCCCGAACGGCTCGGCGTCGAACTCGTAGATGAACGTGCCGCCGACCGGCACCGGATCCAGCCCGTCCATGCCTGACGGGTGGAGGCCGTGAAAGTGGATCGAGTGCGGGTGCGACGTGCCGTTGACGAAGTGGACGCGGATGCGATCGCCCTCTGTGCAGCGGATCGTCGGGCCGGGCACGCGCCCGTTGTACGTCCAGGCCGGGAAGTACACCCCAGGCGCGATCTCGATCTCCTTCTCGCTGGCGAACATCTCGTACTCGCGCAGCGTCTGGCCGCTGGGCAGCGTGCTCACCTTGCCATAATCCCAGTCGGTCAGTATCGCCGTCGGGTCGAACTGATTGACGCCGTTCGGGTCGACGTCGCCGACCATCACGTTGCCGGCATGTCCTTCACGGTGGCTCGGATGCACGTCGACCGGCGGTGAGTCGCCCTGCGCCGGGCGCGTCGCCAGCGCGGCAAGCCCGGCCGCGCCGAGCACGCCGGCCGTGCCTGCTTTCAGAAAATTCCTTCTAGATACAGTTGTCATCGTGCTTCACTCCTTCCTTGGCTATGATTACGTTTTACGTTTCACGTTTCAGCTTGCCCCTGCCCTGTATTAACGACCCATCACCCTGCCCCTCCCAACAGCCGCCACATCTGCGTTACGAAAAACGTCACGATGAAGCCCAACGCCAGCGGCAGCAGGGCCGCCGCCGCCGCCCACTTCCTGCTGCCCGTTTCTTTGTAGATGGTGAGCAGCGTGGTGCTGCACGGGTTGTGAATCAGGCTGAACAGCATCAGGTTGATGCCGGTCAGCAGCGTCCAGCCGCCGGCACGAAGCAGCGCCAGCGTGTCAGCGTCTCCCATCTGAAACATCACACCTGCGCCTGCGCCGACGCCGCTCATCCCAGTGACAAGCACGGTCAGCATAAGCACGGTGGGGATGACGATCTCGTTGGCCGGGATCGCGAACAGGTAGGCGACCAGGATCACGCCGTTCAGGCCGACCAGCACGCCGATCGGGTTGAGCAGGTTCACCAGGTGCTCGGCGATGCTGACCCCGCCGATATGAATGTTTGCACTCAGCCAGATGGCAGCGCCGGCCGGCACGGCGAACGTGAGCGCGCGCCACAGCACGAACAGAGTGCGATCGATGATCGAGGTGTAGATCGTTTGCAGAACGCGCGGCGGCCGGTACGGCGGCAGCTCCAGGCTGAATGCCGACACTTCGCCCCGCAAAGCAGTGCGCGACAGCGCCCACGACACCGCGAAGGTGAGGAACACACCCAGCATGGCGATGCCGACCACGGCGAGCGCCGAGATCAGCCCGGCCAGGCCTGCCCTGAGCGCGAAGTCCCCGACCGAAGGGAGTGGGGAAGCCGAAGGGTACGCCGGCGCCAACGCGCCGATGAAGAGGGTCGCGATCAGGATTTGCGTCGGCCAGCGCCCGTTGCACAGTGCGAAGTTGTTGGTGAGGATCGCGATCAGCCGTTCACGTGGGCTGTCGATGATACGCGTGGAGACGACGCCCGCCGCGTTGCAGCCGAAGCCCATCATCATGCTGAGCGCCTGCTTGCCGTGCGCGCCGGCCTTCTTGAAGAGGCTGTCCAGGTTGAACGCCACGCGCGGCAGGTAGCCGAAGTCCTCCAGCAGCGTAAACAGCGGGAAGAAAATCGCCATCGGCGGCAGCATGACGCTAACCACCCAGGCCGTCGCCAGATACATGCCGTCGATCAGCACGCCGCTCAGCCACCACGGCAGGCCGATGCCGGCCGCGATCTGATGCAGCGCCGGATAGACCTTGCCGATCAACAGCGACGAGAGCATCTCCGAGGGGACGTTGGCGCCGCTGATCGTGATCCAGAACACGATGGTCAAGAGCAGCATCATCACCGGGAAGCTCCACACGCGGCTGGTGACGATGCGGTCGATGGCGCGATCGAGATCGAAGCCCGGCGTGTGGCCGGGGCGTGTGACAGCCCGGTCGGCGATGCGCGCGGCTTCGGCGTAAAGAGTCTCCGTCAGCTTCTCGTGGAAGTCGTCGATCTCCCAGCGCAGCGCCTGAGCCGTGCCGAGGATGTCGTCACGCGTGAGTGGCGGGTTCGGTTGCCGCTCGGTTCGTTGGTGGGCCAGCTGTATGATGCTCATCGCGCGACCTCGACTCAGGGGTGGCAGGCGGCGGCCATCGACACGGCCGTCGCAGCCAGATTTCCCAGTTCGCCTTTGCTCACCGCTTCGGCGACGCGCTCATCGCCGTCCAGCAATCGCAGCGCAACCCAGCGGGCATTCGGCAGTCCCGGAAAGACGGCTTCGATTTGCCGGACGAGTGTCGACACGGCGCGTTTGAGCGCCGGTGGCTCGTTCTGGATGCGATGCGGCAGGCCCACTGCCCGACCGTCGGCGACTTCCGCGATCATCTGGAGCAGGAGGTCGAACCCCTTCCGAGAACGCGCCACGGTGGGCACGACCGGCACGCCCAAATCGCGCGCCAGGCGGCGCTCGTCGATGTGCAGGCCGTGGCGGCGCGCCTCGTCCATCAGGTTCAGACACACCACGGCACGATCGGTGATCTCCAGCACCTGCAGCACCAGGTTCAAGTTGCGTTCCAGCCGCGTGGCGTCGACGACGACCAGCGTGACGTCAGGCTGGCCGAATAGAATAAAGTCGCGTGCTACCTCTTCGTCGTCGCTGGTCGCCAGCAGCGAGTACGTTCCGGGCAGGTCGACCAGCTTGTATCGCTTGCCGGCGTATTCGAACCCGCCTTCGGCTCGCGCGACGGTCTTGCCCGGCCAGTTGCCGGTGTGTTGGCGCAGACCCGTGAGCGCATTGAACACGGTGCTCTTGCCGGTGTTGGGGTTGCCCGCCAGCGCCACGACGTAATCCCAGTTCTCCATGTTAATGCCCGACCGCGACAAGTTGGCGGCAGAGTGTGCTCCGCTGCACGCGCAGCCAGCGCAGGAAGTCGGGTGGTCGGGTAGTCGAGTGGTCATGGTGTGGCCTCGGTCGTGCGTGTGATGTGGATGAACTGCGCCTGCTCTTTGCGGAGAGCGATGACCGCGCCGCGCACACGATACGCCGTCGGATCGCCACCTGGACTCACCAGCTCGGCCTCGACGATCGTGCCTGGCAGCAGGCCGAGGTCCATCAGTCGCCGGCGCTCCGATCCACGGCAGCGCGGCGAGATGCGCACGACGGCGCCCTTCTCGCCGGGCTTCAGCGCATGAAGCGGCTCGCCCGCCGGCTCTGCGACGGCGGCCTCCGGGCGCATCGGCGCAACCGAAATGTTGTCGGCCACGATGGGCGCCAGGACGTGCTCGCCTGCCCCCGTAGCGTAGCGGAGGGGGTCGCCGTTGGCCCAGAAGCGGACCCGCTGCGGCGAGTTCTCGATCAGCCGAACCGTCTGCCCGGGATACAGCCCTTCCGCCACGAGCTGGGCGTACACGGTCTCCGGCTCGTCTTCGAGATGGACGATGCGCGCCGTCTCGTCGAGCGACAGTGCCGTTAGCGGACGACCGCCGTGCGGAACCCACTCGCCACTGGCGGTCGGGATGGGATCGCCGTGCGGGTCGTGCGTGGGGTGTCCCAGCCGCGCAGAGAGCGCGTCCGCTTCGTCGGACGATAGCTCGTGCTCGCGGCGCTCGGCCAGCGGGTGCCATTCGGCTTCGGCAAAGCTGGTGTCCTCTGCCAGGTGGCGCTCCCACAGCCGATGTGCACGGATGACGTGCAATGCCACGTCGCGCCCGGCCGGCGTCAGGCGAAGAACGCCGCCCGTGAGTGTCACCCACTCGTGTTCTTGCATATCGACCAGCAGCGCGGCCGCCTGGTTAGCGCTGACGTAAAGCGCGCCGGCAACGCTTTGCAGGGTGGCAGGCTGGCCTTTCTGTTCGGCTTCGTGAATGTGTTTGAGCGCATCCTCTCTGAGGACTCGGCTCGATAACTGGCGCATGCGTTGCCAGCGACTGAACAGTCCGCCGTTCGGCCAGAAGAGGATTGCGCCGGCGCTGATAAACAGGCAGCCGAACAACAACGCAATCAACGGATCGGGCATCTCACTTAACTCTCTAGTGCGACATAGACTTGCCGCGCCAGGTCGCGGCCGACCGAGCGCACGGCATTCTCGACACGCACGCGCAGCGATCCGCCGAACGGCTCGGCATCGACCAGGGTGACGCGCGCCTGCGGCCGCAGGCCGAGGCCGGCTGCGTAACGCAGCGCTTCCGGGTCGGCGTCGCTTACGCGCACGACCATGGCCGACTGGCCCGTCTCCAATTCGACCAAGCTCTGCTGTTCGACGGCCGCTACACTGCCGTCTTTCGCGGGTATCGGATCGCCGTGCGGATCGATGGCAGGATCCCCCAGCCGCCTGGCCACCCGATCCTCGAAGTCCTCGCTGATCACATGCTCCAGCCGGTCGGCCTCCTGGTGAACTTCATCCCAGGTGTAACCCAGTGTCTCGATCAAGAACAATTCGATGAGCCGGTGATGGCGCACGACCTCCAGCGCGATCTTTGCGCCGGCGGCCGTCAGCGTCACGCCCTGATAAGGCGCGTGCCGGACGAGCTTCATCTCGGCCAGTTTCTTGACCATGCCGGTGACGCTGGCCGGCTTGACCGAGAGCGTCTCGGCGATGGCGTTCGTGCTCGCCTCGCCTGCCCGCTGCTGGAGTAGGTAGATCGTCTTGAGGTAGTCTTCCACCTGGTGGCTGAGCTTCATGATTCGTCAGACCGTAATTGAGATTTAGGTATACCTAAATTTTATTCAGTTTGGCGGATTTGTCAAGTGGGAACGTTGGGATGGGAAAAGTCGCTTGACGGGGCAGTTGATTTGACATAGACTGTTGTTGACACTATGGTATGGCCGACGGGGCAGTCGTTCGCCTCGCAGCCAATCCATCACCCTGCGGGTCGGACGTGATCAGCGATCCCACAACGGGGGGACGTTCTGCCTTGATGGGAACTCAGCATGAGACATGAGCAGACGGGAGCGAAAGGAGTATGAACGTGCCCAAAGCGAAGAACAAGCGCATGATTCCTGAGTTCGCAAGCGAAGTGGAGGAGCGCGACTTCTGGTCTTCTCATGATTCCACTGAATACGTGGACTGGAGGAAGGCCGAGCGCGTCAAGCTTCCCAACTTGAGGCCGACCACTCGAACCATCTCCATTCGCCTGCCTGAGGCGATGATTGAAAGGCTAAAGGTGCTGGCGAACAAGCGGGATGTCCCCTACCAATCTCTCCTGAAGATCTATGTGGCGGAGAAGATCGAAGAAGAGCTGCGTACACGGTAACGTGTTTAAGCCGGGCGCTGCTTGGTCACTCGCTGGGGCGGACCCGCATACAGCCGAGAGCGAGCGGGAATGGATGCAGCTTGGACTTACGACTTGGAATCGAGGCTTTAGCCGGATCCGCATGACCCTAAAGGGGGCTTCGCACAGGCTCGAGTCCGGAATACCGTGAACCCAACTGGAAACCGCTATAGTATTGACATGAAGCACAAACCCAAGCGCCGTTGGACAAAGCAAACCCTGACGCTGAAAGATACCCACTCGTGGAAAGCCCCGCCCGGCTATGCTATCTTCGCCGCCGATCGAGGCGCAGTGCGTTTCAACTTTCCGCACGGCTGGGTGGTCGTTCCAGCCTCTGATTGCGTCGAGTTGTACGATCGACAGCCGCCCGACGACGACTGCCGGTTGGCCGTCTCGTACCTGCGTCTGCCGCCGATGGACTGGAGCGGGCTGCCTCTGGCGCAATTGATCACGACGGTCGTCGAGGGTGATCACCGTGAAGTCCTGGCGCGCGGAGAGGTCGTCAACGTGTCGCGCGCCGATCTGGAGGTCGCCTGGACGGAGATTCGCTTCACGGATCCGCAGGAGCATCGGGAAGCGTATTCGCGCATCGCGCTGGCGCGCGGGTCGAATTTGCAGGCGCTGATCACATTTGATTTCTGGGCGGATGACGCCCCGCGCCTGCGACCGGTGTGGGACGAGGTCATGCGCTCGGTGGAGTTAGGGCGGTACGTTGACGATCCCACGACAGGGGATGTTCTGCATTAAGCAAGAGTGGAATTATGCTATACTCCTGCGAAGAGGAGCATGGCGATGCCCAGCCCATTTCCCGGAATGGACCCCTATCTCGAAGAGCCGGCGCGTTGGCCGGACGTGCATCAGAGTCTCATCACGTATATTCGCGATGCGCTCCAGCCACAGGTGCGCCCGCGCTACTATGCCCGCATCGGCGAGCGGGTGTATATCTTGAACCCACCCCAGGCGCTGTACCCGGACATCATGCTCATCCAGCGCCCGCTCCGCGAGCCGGCTGCGGCAGCCGCCACGGCTTCGGCGAAAGCCAAGGCTGAAACGGCGCTGGACACGCCGACCATCCTCACCCTGCCCCCCGTCGAGCATCGTGAGCCTTTCGTGGAGATCGTCCACGCCAGCGGCGACGAAGTCGTGGCCGTCATCGAAGTGCTGAGTCCCACCAACAAAGCGCCCGGCGAAGGGCATCAGCTCTATCGCCGCAAGCAGCAACACATCCTGGACAGCCCGGCTCATCTGATCGAGATCGATCTGCTGTCGGCGGGCCTGCTCACGGTTGCCATCTCGGAGGAGGGACTCACCTCGCTGCCGCCGCATCGCTACCTGGTCAGCGTGCAGCGCGCGCCCGACCGGTATCGCTTCGAAGTGTACCCGATCCCGCTCCAGCAGCGCCTGCCCCGCATGCGCATCCCACTGCGTGAGCCGGACCCCGATGTGGGCCTGGACTTGCAAGCGGTCTTCACGCAGAGCTACGACAACGGCGGATACGCCGATTTGATCGACTACCGGCGTCCACCATCGGCAGCGCTTTCAGAGGCGGAAGCTGCCTGGGTGGACGGCTTGCTGAAGGGTAAAGGACTGCGCGCCTGACGCCGTACACGGCCAAGACTTCGGAAGTCTTTAAGACTTCCGAAGTCTGCAAGACAGCCCGCCATCATGTCAGCCAAACTCTGCCCGAAGGTCATCCTGGAAGGCACACGCCTCACGCTGAAGACCGAAATCGCCTTCGCCCTGAACGAGCACCCGCGCATCGTCGGCCCGCGCAAGTACCGCTACCATTCGCCGCTCGTTTCCGCCGAATGGTGCGCCTTCACGAACTTCCCGTGGGGACGCGGCCTGATCAACTTCGAGCCGCACGAAGAAGCGCTGGCGATGGAGACGTATCACACCTGGGCGCGGTTGTTCGAGCTGCAGCGTTACTACTCGTGGATCGTCGACCGGTTTCACATCTCGACGCAGGCGTATCAATTGCGGGCGCGCGGCAAGCGTTACGACTTCAAGTGGCTCGAAAACCGCCTGCTGCCCCTGGGCTTCCGGCTCGTCTTCTGCGCGCGCACGCCGGAGTCCTTCGAAGCGGCCAGGGAAGAACGCCTGAAAGTCTCCGGCAATCCCTCTCAGTACGATGACCTTCAAGTGTTCGTGAGCGAGCAAGAGTTGATGCGGAGCTTGATCGAGGAATCGACGCTGCCAGCGCTGACCGTCGACATTTCAGACAGCAACGTTCCGAATGCCGTCGATAAGATCGCCGACTGGCTCGAACAAACAGGTGGACTGTACCTGTAGCAACAACGTGATTCAGCCCACCCCTTTGGAGTTTGAAGTTTGGATTTTGAAGTTTGAACTTCCTGCGATCCCCACCGACCCCCTTCACACCCTCGTCAGTTTCTTGTACTTGATGCGATGCGGCGTGTCGGCTTCGACGCCCAGCCGCCTGCGGCGATCGGTCTCATAGTCCGAGAAATTGCCTTTGTACCACACGACCTGGCTGTCGCCCTCGAACGCCAGCACGTGCGTGCAGATGCGGTCGAGGAACCAGCGGTCGTGGCTGACGATCACCGCGCAGCCGGCGAACTCGAGCAGCGCTTCTTCGAGCGCGCGCAGCGTGTTCACGTCGAGGTCATTCGTCGGCTCGTCGAGCAGCAGCACGTTCGCGCCTCGCTTCAGCATCTTGGCCAGTTGTACGCGGTTGCGCTCGCCGCCGGAGAGCGCCCCGACCTTCTTCTGCTGATCCGAGCCGAGGAAGTTGAAGCTGGCGACGTAGGCGCGCGAGTTCACGCGAAACGCGCGATAGCCCAGCGCGAGCGTCTCTTCGCCGCCGCTGATCTCTTCCCACACCGTCTTGTCGGGGTTCAGTGTGTCGCGATTTTGATCGATGGCGCCCAGCACGACCGTCTCGCCGATCTTGAACGTTCCAGAATCAGGCTCCTCCGCTCCGACGATCATCCTGAGCAGCGTCGTCTTGCCTGCGCCGTTCGGACCGATCACGCCGACGATGCCGCCGGGTGGCAGCTCGAAGGTGAGGTTCTCGAACAGGGCATTGTCGCCGTACGCCTTCGACACGCCCTTCACCTCGACGACGATGTCACCGAGGCGCGGCCCGGGCGGGATGTAGATCTCAAGCTCCTCGCGGCGCTTCTCGACTTCCTGGCTGAGCAGGTTGTTGTAGGCCGTGATGCGCGCCTTGCCTTTGGCCTGCCGCGCCTTAGGCGAGGCGTGAATCCACTCCAGCTCGCGCTCCAGCGTCTTGATGCGCTTGACGTCCGCCTTCTCTTCGAGCGCGAGCCGCTGCTGTTTTTGCTCCAGCCACGACGAGTAGTTGCCCTTCCACGGTATGCCGTAGCCGCGATCGAGCTCGAGGATCCAGCCCGCGACGTTGTCGAGAAAGTAGCGGTCGTGCGTCACGGCGATGACCGTGCCCTTGACCTGCTGCAAGTGCCGCTCGAGCCACGCCACCGACTCGGCGTCGAGGTGATTCGTCGGCTCGTCGAGGAGCAGGATGTCCGGCTCGGTGAGCAGCAGCCGGCACAGCGCGACGCGGCGGCGCTCTCCACCCGACAGCGTCGAGATCGGCGTGTCGCCCGGCGGGCAGCGCAGCGCGTTCATCGCCAGCTCGAGCCGGCTGTCGAGATTCCAGGCGTCGCGCTTATCCAGCTCCTCCTGCACGCGCCCCTGCTCTTCGATCAGCTTCTCCATCTCCTCCGGCGCCATGTCCCCGGCGAAGCGATTGTTGATCTCGTCGTACTTCGCCAGCAGATCGACGATCGGCTGCACGGCCTGCTCGACCACCTGCCTGACCGTCTTGTCCGGATCGAGCTGCGGCTCCTGCTCCAGCATGCCCGTGGTGTAGCCTTTGGTCAGCATCGTCACGCCGACGTAGTCCTGATCGACGCCGGCCATGATGCGCAGCAGCGTGCTCTTGCCCGCGCCGTTCAGGCCGAGCACGCCGATCTTCGCGCCGTAGAAGAAGCCAAGCGAGATGTCGCGCAGCACCTGTTTATTCGGCGGGTAGATCTTTCCGACGCGCACCATTGAGTAAATGATTTGCTCGCTCACGCGACCCCCCATCGCTGACTGCGAAGAACTTGTGACGGATTCGGGGTTGATTATAGCCGATGATGGGAGAAGCGCGGGGCCGTTGCGAGGCATGTCCAGCCGCATCGCATCGCGATACGATCTCATGAACCGGCTGATGACTGCCGGAGTGGAATTATGCTATACTCTTATTAGGAGAAGCACGGCGATGCCCAGTCCATTTCCCGGAATGGACCCCTATCTCGAAGAGCCGGCGCGTTGGCCGGATGTGCATCAGAGGCTGATCACCTATATTGCCGACGCGCTCCAGCCGCAAGTGCGCCCGCGCTACTATGCCCGCATCGGCGAGCGCGTGTATATCTTGAACCCGCCCCAGGCGCTGTACCTGGACATCATGCTGATCCAGCGCCCGCTCCGCGAGCCGGCCACGGCGAAAGCCGAGGCCGAAACGGCGCTGGACACGCCGACCATCCTCACCCTGCCCCCCGTCGAGCAGCGTGAGCCTTTCGTGGAAATCGTTCATGCCGGCGGCGATGAGGTCGTGGCCGTCATCGAAGTGCTGAGTCCCACCAACAAAGCGCCTGGCGAAGGCCATCAGCTCTATCACCGCAAGCAGCAACACATTCTGGACAGCCCGGCTCATCTGATCGAGATCGATCTGCTGTCGGCGGGCTTGCTCACGGTTGCCATCTCCCAGGAGGGACTCGCGTCGCTGCCGCCACATCGGTATTTGACCAGCGTGCAGCGCGCGCCCGATCGGTATCGCTTCGAGGTATACCCGCTCCCACTCCAACAGCGCCTGCCCCGCGTGCGCATCCCGCTGCGCGAGCCGGATCCCGACGTGGGTCTGGACTTGCAAGCGGTCTTCACGCAATGCTACGACAACGGCGGATACGCCGATTTGATCGACTACCGGCGCCCGCCATCGGCGGCGCTTTCACAGGCGGAAGCCGCCTGGCTGGACGGCCTGCTGAAGGGTAAAGGACTGCGCGCCTGAGGTGAAACTGACAACCGTCGCGCTAGAACAAGATAAGCTGACGCTTCGGGACCTGGCCAAATTGGCACAGAATGGTCCAGTGTTGGTTACCGAACACGGTCAACCGGTTATCGCCGTCATTGCGTTGGATGAATCCGAGGCCGAAGCGTGGTTGATGGGTCAGAGTGAGGAATTGATGGAGATCGTCGAGCAGTCGCGCCGACGATTGCGAGACGAAGGCGGCCTATCGCTGGAAGAGATGCGGCAGGAGTTGGGACTACCGAACGACTGAAGAACACGAGAACCTCCCGAAGGCCCTGAGCTTTCGGGAGGCTCGCTTACTCGCGCCGATACGGCTTCAATAGTGCCGCCGGGTATGACGCATTCCGCCCGGCCACGGCCAGCGCCAGGATCGTGACCAGATACGGCAGCGCGAGCAGCGCCTGGTAAGGAATGTCAACTCCCTCCGCCTGAAGCCGCAACTGCAACACCGAGAGCGCGCCGAACAGCAACGCGGCGCCGAACACCCTGAACGCCTGCCAGTTCCCGAAGATCACCAATGCGATCGCCACCCAGCCGCGCCCGGCGACGATGCCAAAGGTGAACGTGCCGAGCTGCGCGAGCGACAGGAACGCGCCGCCGATGGCCATCAGCGCGCCGCCGAGCATCAGCGCCGCATAGCGCACGCGGAACACGTTGACGCCGGCCGTGTCGGCTGCCTCGGGGTTCTCGCCGACGGCGCGCAGCTTCAGGCCGAACGTCGTCCGGCGCAGCACCCACCACGTCAACGGCACGAGCGCCAGCACGGCGTAGGTCAGACCATATTGCTTGAACAGAGGCGCGAGCGGGCCGAAAATGGCAGGCGGCTCGATCAGGGGAAACGCGGGGCTTTTCGGCTGCACCGAAGGCGCACCGAACGTCAGGCGGTAGATGAACAGCGCCAGCCCGCTCGCCAGCAGCGTCGTGCCCAGGCCCGATACGTGCTGGTTGAGGCCGAGTCTGACTGTCAATAGCGCCATCAACGCGCCGAACAGCACGCCGGCGATAATCGCCGCCAGCAGCCCCAGCCAGACCGACTGGCTCACGTAGGAGACGAGGAAACCGGCAAGCGCGCCGATGAACATCGTCCCCTCGATGCCGAGGTTCAGAATGCCCGCCCGCTCGCAGTACAGCTCGCCCAGCGCTGCGAACAGGATCGGCGTCGCCACGCGCAACGTTGCCGCCGCCAGGTCGATCATAACGTCCATGATGCCGTAGCCTTCCGCCTTAACAAAACGTAATTGGTAATTGATTACGCAGATTCGACCTTATCCGCGTGTGTCTGCCTGCTCTGCGTCTGTGTCCGAGAAATCTTCAGCCGGAAGCGGGTCAGCAGCAGTAGCGCCAGCATCGCCAGCAAGAGCGTCGCCTGCACGACGTCGCCCAGGTAGCTCGGCACGCCCAGCGCGCGGCTCACCTCCTGCGCGCCGGTGAGAACCAGGCCGATGAACACAGCGGACAGTCCCACCCCGATCGGGTTCAAGCCGCCGAGCGTCGCGACGACGATGCCCGAGTAGCCGTAGCCGGGCGAGATGCTCTCGATCAAATGATAGTGAATACCGGCGACCTCGCCCGCGCCCGCGATGCCGGCGATGCCGCCGCTGACGAGCGCGGCGATCAGCGTCGTGCGAGCGACGTCGATGCCCATGAAACGCGCGGCGTCGCGACCCAGCCCCACGGCGCGCATGCGTAGGCCCAGCGCGGTGCGCCACAGCACCCAACCGAACGCGGCAGCCGCCACGACGCCGACCAACGCGCCCAGGTGCAGCCGCGAGCGAGCGAGCAGCACGGGGAAATGCGCGCTCGCTGCGATCTCCGGCGACTGCGGCCACTGGCTGATCGGGTCGCGCCACGGCCCGTTGAGCAGCGCGCCGGCGAAGAACACGATCACCGAGTTGAGCAGCAGCGTCGTCACGACTTCGTCGACGTTCAAGCGCGCCTTCAGCCAGGCCGGCGGCAGCGCCCACAGCATGCCGGCCGCGAAGCCGGCGATCAACATGAGCGGGACGGCCACCATTGCCGGCGCGCCGATCAACCGCGGGCCGAGCCACGCGGCCGCGATCGCGCCTGCGTACAGTTGCCCCTCCACGCCGATATTGAAGTAGCCGGCGACGAAGGCGAACGCAACCGCCACGCCGGCGAGCAGCAGCGGCGTCGACTTCACCAGGATTTCGATCGCCGTCGAACGGGCGGTGAATGGCTCGACCAGGAAGTAATAAAAGGCCTCGAGCGGGTTAGCCCGCGCCAGCAGCACGAGCACGGCGGTGAGAACGAACGTGACGAGCACCGCCAGGATCGGGATCAGCCCGCGCTGCCACGCGGGTGCTCCCCCCGCTTCGAGCCTAAACCTCAGCATTCTGCTTCGTTCTTTCTCTACCGACAGCAATCCACCAATTACCGATAACCGATTACTGACAACTGATTACTGACAACTGATTACTGATCACCGCCAACCGTCTACTGACTTCGCCCTGCCATCATCAGCCCTAGCCGCTCCGGGTCCGCTTCGCTCGCGCTCAACACGCCAGTCAGCCGCCCTTCGTAGATGACGGCGATGCGATCCGACAGCGCCAACACTTCGTCGAGGTCCTCGGAGATAAGCAGCACCGCCGCGCCGCGATCGCGCGCTTCCAGCAGCTTGCCGCGCACGTACTCGGTCGCGCCCACGTCCAGCCCGCGCGTCGGCTCCGCCGCGATCACGACGCGCGGGTTTCGCGAGAGGACGCGGGCCAGGATCAGCTTCTGCATGTTTCCGCCGGATAGCGTGCGCGCCCGGTCGCCTGGCGCAGCCTTGATGCCGTATTCGGAGATCAGCGCTTCGGCCGCCTGGCGCATTTTATTGCGGTCGAGCACCCTCACCCCCAACCCCTCTCCTGTCCGAACCCACGACGGGAGAAGGGAGATTCGGTGCGTGAACTCGCCCAGGTGCTCGAGCGCGAGGTTATCCGCGACCGTGAGGTCGGCCACGATGGCCGACAACCGATCCTCGGGAATGCGCCCCACCCCGCGCGCAGCCATCTCGGCCGGCGTGGCCCGCGTGATGTCGGCTGGTTCGTTCCCGACGAAGACGCGCCCCCGGCTGGGATGGCGCAAGCCGCACAGCACTTCGGTCAGCTCGCGCTGGCCGTTGCCCGCGACGCCGGCCACGCCGACGATCTCGCCCGCGCCCACCGCCAGCGTCAGGCCGCGCAGCGCCGGCAGGCGGCGATCGTCCAGCGCGTGCACATCCTCCAGGCGCAGCAGAGGCGCGCCGGCCGCAGCCTCGCCCTCACGCAAGACGCCGGCCATTTCGCGCCCGACCATCAGACGCGCCAGGCTCGCATGGCTGGCGTCACGTGTCGGCGTCTCTCCCACGACTCGCCCGTCGCGCAAGACCGTGACCCGGTCGCTGACGGCGAACACTTCGTCCAGCTTGTGGCTGATGAACACGACCGACAGGCCCTGCCCGACCAGCCGCCGGATCGCCGCGAACAGAGCTTCAGCCTCCTGCGGCGTCAACACCGCCGTCGGTTCGTCGAGGATCAATACCCGGCATTCGCGGTGCAGGGCTTTGAGGATTTCGACGCGCTGCTGCTCGCCTACCGACAGATGGCGCACCTGCACCGTCGCATCGATGCTCATTTGAAAGCGCGCCGCCGTGGCGCTCACCGAGGCCGCGGCGGCGCGCTCGTCGAAACGAAGGCCCGGTGTGTATCCGAGCGCGATGTTCTCCGCGACGGTGAAGGTGGGCACGAGCGAAAAATGCTGGCTCACCAGCCCGATGCCGTGAGCCAGCGCGTCGGCCGGCGAAGAGAAGCGCACGACTTGGCCGCGCACGCGGATTTCGCCCGCATCGGCCGTGTACAGGCCGTAGAGGATTTTCATCAGCGTCGACTTGCCGGCGCCGTTTTCGCCCAGCAGCGCGTGCACCTCGCCTTCGGATAGATCGAAGTCGATGCCGGCGTTGGCCGTCACCGGGCCGAAGCGCTTGGCGATGCCGCGCATCTCGACGACGTTCATGGTTCTCACAAAAGAAACCCGGTTTCCCGAAGGCCCCGAACGAAGTGAGGGGGTAGGAAACCGGGTTTCTCCAGCTTTGTTATTCGCCGGTCGGCGCGCTTTCGCTGATGTCGACGCGGAACAGGCCAGACTTGATCGCCTGCTCTTTGTCCTGCACGAGTTTGACCACGTCGGCGGGCAGCTTCTGGTCCCAGCCGTGCCAGGGCGCCAGCGACGCGCCGCCCTTCGCGTACATCGAGAAGTCCTTCAGGTCCTGGGCCGTGTAGGTGCCGCCAGCGACCTGCGCGATCACGTACTGCACGGTGGGGTTCATGTTCCACACCGGGCCGCTGACGACGGTGTCGGGCGCCAGGCTATTCTGATCGCTCATATTGCCGAAGGCCAGCAGATCGTTCTCTTGGGCAGCCTCGATCACGCCGAAGCGCTCGGCGTACAGCACGTCGGCCCCGGCGGCGACTTGAGCCAGCGCCGCTTCCTTGGCCGCGGCCGGGTCGAACCAGGAATTGATGAAGGAGACTTTCACCTTCACGTTCGGGTTCGCCTCCTTCGCGCCCTGAGTGAAGGCATTGATCAGGCGGTTGACCTCGGGCACAGGAAAGCCGCCGACCACGCCCACCGAATTGGACTTCGTCATCTTGCCTGCGATCAGGCCGACCAGGTAAGCCGGCTCGTGGATCCAGTTGTCGAACACGGACAGGTTCGGCTCCGACGGGCCGAGACCCGAGCCGAAGACGAAGGCGATCTCCGGAAACTCAGCGGCGACGCGGCGCACCGCCTCTTCGTTGCCGAAGGCGTCGCCGAAAATCATGTCCGGCTTATCCTGCTCGGCGACCTGGCGCAGCACTCTCTCCATGTCGCCCGCGTAGCCGATATTATCCTGCCACTTGTATTCGATCTGGCCCTTGCTCTGGGCTTCCTGCAAGGCCGAGTGGATCACGCCGTCCCACGGCTCTTCAATCGGCGTGGCGAAAGCGCCGAACACCTTCAGCACCTTCGGCCCGGCCGGCGTGGGCGTGACCTCTACGATCTTCTCCATGACCTCCGCGGGCTGCGTGACTACCACAGTCTCTCGTATGATCTCTGGAGTTGCGGCCGTCGTCTGGCAGGCGGAAAGGAAGACGGCCACGAGCAGCAGCGAAACGACGAGAACACGATGCTGAGCAGTCATTTTCTCCTCCTTGATTTTGTCATTCACCGATGTCTTCGGCCCACAATTCCGGATGGACCTGGACGAACGTCGCCAGCATGTCGATACATTCCTGCGAGTGGAGATCGATCACCTTGACGCCGTTCTCTTCCAGCCAGCGCATGCCGCCCTGGAAGTTGACCGACTCGCCGACGACGAGCGTGCCGATGTTGAACTGGCGGATCAGCCCGCTGCAATACCAGCACGGCGCGAGCGTGGTGACCATGATCTTGTCGCGGTAGCCGCGCTGTCGCCCGGCGTTGCGAAAGGCATCTGTCTCGCCGTGCATCGACGGGTCGTCCTGCTGCACGCGGCGATTGTGCCCGCGCCCCAGGATGCGGCCCTGCTGATCGGCCAGGCACGCGCCGATGGGGATGCCGCCTTCGGACAGACCGATCTTGGCTTCTTCGATCGCGACTTGAAGCAACTGAGTATAATCCATATTGGCTCCGGCTGAGGGGGATGCCCTATTATACGTGACAATTGGCGAGCACGACAAGTCAACCAGGCGCACGAAAAGCATGACCCATCTCAAAGGTGAAACGCGGGCGCGCTACGTGCAAGACATGTTCGCGCGCATCGCGTCGCGATACGACTTGATGAACCGCTTAATGACCGCCGGCCAGGACGTGCGGTGGCGGCGAGACGCGATCAGCCGCGCCGGGCTGCAACCTGGCGACCGGCTGCTCGACCTCGGCGCGGGCACGGGCGCTCTGGCGCGGGAAGCACGGCGGCAATGCCCGGACTGCTACCTGATCGCCGCCGACTTCAGCCTGGAGATGATGCACGTGGGTCGGGCGCGGACGGATAATGCAGTGACAAATTGGTGCGCCGCCGACGCGCTCCGTCTGCCATATTCCGATGAGACATTTGCCGCCGTCGTCTCGGGTTTTCTCATGCGAAACGTGATCGACATTCCGCTCGCACTGAGCGAGCAGCATCGGGTGCTGAAGCCTGGGGGGCGATGCGTCGTGCTTGATACTACCCGCCCCCCGCACAACCTGCTCTCGCCTTTCATCCGGTTCCATATGCGCCGCGTCATCCCCACGTTGGGCCGTCTGATCACCGGCGAGGCAGATGCCTACACGTACCTTCCCGACTCGACCGAGCAGTTTCTCACGGCGGAGGACCTGGCCACGCACATGGGCCTTGCCGGTTTTCACGACGTCGCCTTCGCGCGGCGAATGCTGGGCACTATCGCGGTTCACTGGGGATCGAAAGCGGTATAGCATAAGCGGTTGACCAGGCGCGCTCGCCCGATTATACTTATGCCCGCCTCTCACGAGGGCTTTGAAATCCTCGCAAGTTTGAGTCACACTCTTATGGCTAGGAAAGCTTTGAAGGAAGTCCGGCAACTGGCGTTTGACGAAATGTTTCGTGCCCCAACGGCAGGCGATGTTTTCGCCATTGACTTTGCTTTCCCTGAGGAATTTGCCGATCAATTGGCTCAGCAGGAAACCTTTAACAAGCATCTCTTTCGACCGAATACCTATCTTCATAAGTGGTGGGCGCGACGCTGTGGAACGACGTTCCGCGCTATCTTGAAGCAGTTTGTGCCTGATCCTGAGCGTCGCGATTTCTACGCGCCGGGCGGCCTGGAAGGCAAAACCGTTCTTGATCCGATGATGGGTGGAGGCACAACTCTGCACGAGGCAATTCGTCTGGGCGCGAAAGTGATCGGCGCCGATATCGATCCGATTCCGATTGGTCAGGCGCGAGCCTCGCTGACTCAGGCCCCACTCAGAGAGCTGCGCGAAGCTTTTGATGCGTTCTTTGCCGATCTCTATCGTCGGGTAGGCCACTATTTCCAAACCGAGTGCCCGGATTGCAAAGAGACCATTGATGCTCAGTATATCTTGCACGGTTTGCTTAAGCGCTGCGCCTGTGGGGAAGCTGTACAAATCGATCAGTACGAGCTACGCCAGGAGGAAGATAGAACGCTTCGCATTTCGCCACACACTTGGGGAATCACTGAAAATGAAGAGGCTACCAAAAGGAGGACCAGGAAAGGACTTCGCCTTATTAAGAAGGGTGAAGCTGTCTGTCCAGATTGTGGTCAGAAATTTCAAGAACTGCTCGACCGACCATTTTATGCCCGCTACGTCCCCATTGCGATTGTGGGCAAGTGCGAAGCGCACGGCATCTTCTTCCGCTCACCTGGCCCCGCCGACCTGAATCGCATTCAAGAAGCCGATCGACAGCGAGCCGCGCTCGATTTTGGTCCTGTGGAGCGCTTCGCAGTGAAAAATGGTCCGAAGTCGAGCGATCTGCTCTCAAAGAACGTTAAGTCTTACCTCGACGTCTTCTCTTCACGCCAACTGCTCTATTTACATCATTCGATTCAGCTTCTCAGCGGCTATCGAGGCGTAGCCAAGCTCAACCTGGCTTTGCTGGTTTCTACCTCGCTCGAATTCAACTCGATGTTGTGCGGTTACAAAGGATGGTTCAAGCGCCGGCCTGGGGCGATTCGGCATGTATTCGCGCTGCACGCTTACGCTTTCCAGTACACCGTAGCAGAGAACAACCCGGTCAACCACGAAAAATCCTCGGGTAATCTGCAGCTTCTTTTCCGTGACCGCATTGAACGTGGGCGCAAGTGGGCCGTTGCGCCGGTTGAACGGAAGATTGCGCGCAAGGGTGAGACACAAGTGATAAAGATTCCTGGCGAACTGGATGGAGGCATTGAGGCTCACGATCAAACGTCTTTGATGGCCACCCAACGCCAAGCTTTCTGGCTGATTCACGGTGATTCGCGCGACTTGCCTATAGATGACCATACCGTGGATTTCGTCGTCACCGATCCACCCTATTATCAACAGGTGCAAAACTCACATACAAACCGCACGCCCTGGACATCACCGCGATTGGCGACTCGCTGCCTGACCGGGTAGAATGCTTCATCCCCACTCAGGACAGAGCGATGCGAAAAGCCAAGGACAACGAAAATGTTCCCAGGCGTTACTTCCGGCCGACGATCACGACTTGCCCGTCTTGTGGTGCGTCTCTCCAGCGGCGTTGCACTTTGTGGAGCAAGTATCTGGTCACGCTGGAGGGGCGTGTCCACGTGGTCAGCTTGGGCTACAGTTGCAGTCGAGTGCGTTGTTCCCAGGCGCCTGTCATCTACCGGTGTGCCGAAGCTGAACGGTTGAGTCCGAAGGGAAGCAGCTTCGGCTTTGACCTGATTGTCCAGATCGGCTGGTGGCGTTTCTGGGAACATCGCACCCTCGATGAAATTGCGACGGTGTTGGCCACCCGGCACTTACCCGTCTCGCGGCGTCACATTCTCAACCTGATCGGCGAGTTTCTGGCTCTGCTGCGTGCGGCCCAACCGGCCAAGATCGAAGCTCAGCGGGCCTACTTCCAACGACATGGACTCGTCATCAGCCTGGATGGGATGGGACCGGAACAAGGCAATGAGATGCTCTTTGTCGTGCGGGAAGCGACCTTGGATTTGACGTTAGTGGCCGAGACCCTGTATAGCAGTCGAGCCGACCTGATCAGCCGTCAGTTGTTGGAACCGGTCAAAGCGTTAGGCTTTCGAATTCGGGCGGTGGTCAGCGATGCGGACAAAAACATCCGCCGCGCGGTGGAGGCCAGCTTACCCGGCTGCCCCCATCAGGCCTGCCAAGTGCACTGCTTGTGCGAAGCGGGCCGGCCTATTTTTGAGGCCGATCGGGCCATGAAAACTGACCTGCGCCGCGATATTCGAGCCAAATTGCGCCCCATCAGCCAAGTGCTGAGCCAGGCGCCGCAAGATGATCCACGGGCCAGCGTGCTGACGGACTATGGCGAAGCGCTGCGGGATGCCTTGCGGGCAGATGGGTTGTCGCCCTTTGAACTGGCCGGCCTCAAGCTCTACGACGAACTGCAGCGCCTGGCAACGTCCCTGCACCGTTGTCAGAAAAAGGGGGGCATCCCCTCTTGTCTGCGCTGCTCGACCTCACGGCCATCCGCCAACACTATGCCGAGCCATATGCTCGACTGAAATGTCAAAGCGAATGGGTGATCGAGTTGGCGCACTTGTTTGAACCTTGCGATAAACAGGGTCACGCACGGACCGCGCGTCAGGTCAAACGGGAAGTCCAACAGTTCTTGGAACGTTTGGAGCAGGAAGCCATCGAACAACCGGACGAAGCGGATGTCATCGCCTGCATCGTGAAGGCTGTGCGCCACCGCTGGTGGGGCCTATTCACCTGCTATCGGGTCTCGAATGTGCCCTCCTCCAACAATGATCTGGAAACGTTCTTCAAAGACATGAAACATCATCAGCGGCGCATCACCGGACGCAAGTCGGTTCACGAGTTCATCTTACGCTATGGGCCGTTCGCCGCCTTCATTGACTACGCCGAGTCGTTCGATGTCTTGCTCGCTCGCCTACGCCAAGTGAAACCCGAAGATCTCAAGCAAGCACGTCAGACCCTGCAGAAAGTCGAAATGCGTTTGAAAAAACTGTATCGCTTTCGCCATCACCCCGACGAGTACTACCGTGACTTGGAAACTCGGTGGGAGAAGGCAGTTTCATCCGGGCGGTAGCTTAGCCGGTTTGTATGTGAGTTTTGCACCTATTGCCTATTATGATAACGTACAATACAGCGACCTGGCAACTTTCTTCCGAGTCTGGCTGGCGCACCTGCTCCCAACGGAAGTCAACTGGGCCTACGATGAGGCTCAGAGCGCCGTAGCGACAAAAGCCACTGACGACGACTCCAGTTTTATGACGGTGATTTCGGGCATCTTTCAAGAATGTGGGCGCGTGCTCAAGCGGCATACAGGCCGTCTGGTCTTCACTTTCCATCACTGGGATCCAAACGCCTGGGCAGAATTAACCATCGGCCTTAAGAGCGCCGGCTTCAAACTCATGAACTATTACGCCGTATCCTCAGAGCACCCGGTCTCAGTGCATATCAACAATCTCAATGCGATCACGCATGATGCGATCTTGGCGCTTGCGCTGGACGGAAACTCACCGGCTGAGCGCTGGCCGTCACTGACTAGAATAGATACGCGTCGGAGCGAAAGATTCTGCCAGCAATGCAGCGCGGCACTGGGGTGGTTGTTAGAAAGCTCACATTCATCTACAGAGATTAGGACTATCTGGAAAAACCTCATCGCAATGCGTAATAACCGCAGCCTTCCGAGTAAGGATAGATTTGTGAGCGCACTAAATACCAAGCTTCGGGCCAGACTCGCTATTAAATTCGATTAGAAGGCTTGGGAGTGGAAGATAACCTCCCGCAGGTTGGAACTCTGCGGGAGGTTCGCATTCACGGCAGAGGCTCATGCTATGAAATCCCACTTCATCAACGGGCGCTTCACATCAGGCCACGCCCAATCGGAAATCACCGTCCACAACCCGGCTACCGAGGAAGTTCTAGATAGTGTCCCGCTCGGAGCGGCCGAGGACGTCGACGACGCCGTGAAGGCCGCGGCGGCGGCTTTCGACGAGTGGAAGCGCACGCCCGCCGTCGCGCGCGCCGAGATGCTGCACGAAGTCTCGCGCAAGATGCGCGAACATGCAGAAGAAATCGCCCGCTTGCTGACGCTCGAGGAAGGCAAGCCGCTGCCCGAAAACGAAGAAGAGACGCTGTGGACGTACTCGACGTTCGACTACTACGCCGAGCTGGGCCGCCATTCGCGCGGGCGCGTCATCCCTTCGCCGGAGCACGGGCAGCTCTCGCTCGTGCTGAAGGAACCTTACGTCGCCGCCTGCATCGTGCCGTGGAACTACCCGCTGCTGTTGATGGCGTGGAAGGTCGCGCCGGCGCTCGCGGCGGGCAACACGGTCGTCATCAAGCCGAGCGAGATGACGCCTCTGACGACGCTGCGGCTGTGCGAGATCGCGTTCGATGGCATGCCGCCAGGCGTCGTCAACGTCGTGACCGGCGACGGCGCGACCGGCGCGGCGCTCGTCGCACACCCGGACGTGCCAGTCATCGCCTTCACCGGATCACTCTCGACCGGGCAGAAGATCGCGAGCGTCGCCGCGCCGATGATGAAGAAGACTCACTTCGAGCTGGGCGGGAAGGACGCGTTCGTCGTCGCCGAAGACGCCGACCCGGAGTTGGCGGCAAAAGCCGTCGCCTACGCGGCGCTGATCAACGCCGGCCAGGTGTGCACCAGCACCGAGCGCGTGTACGTGCCGAAGCAGAAGGCAGGGGCTTTCGCCGATGCGATCGTCGATCACGTCAGGTCGCTGAACCTCGGCGACGGGCTTGACCCGCAGACGGACATCGGCCCGATGATCGGCCCGAAGTACCGGGAGAAGGTGGTATCTCACGTCGAGGACGCGGTGCGGCGCGGCGCAAAGGTATTGACCGGCGGCAACATCCCCAGCCGGCGCGGCGCGTTCTACGAGCCGACCATCCTGGTCGACGTGAACCACACGATGAAGATCATGACCGAGGAGACGTTCGGCCCGGCCATTCCGCTGATGACCTACGGCGACTTTGAAGAGGCCATCCGGCTGGCGAACGACAGCATCTATGGCCTCGGCGCGTGCCTGTACACGAGCGACGCGAAGAAGGCCAGGCTGTTCTTCGAGGAAGTGAAGGCCGGGACGATCTGGATCAACGACCCGCTCACCGATAACTGCGCCGGCCCGTTCGGCGGGATGAAGTACACCGGCGGCGCGCGGGAGCTTGGCGAAGAAGGACTGGACGAGTTCCGCGAGACCAAGCATGTTCACTGGGACATCGAGGTGAAGCCGAAAGAGTGGTGGTATCCGTACCGTAAGTGAAACGTAAAACGTGATGCGTAAAAAGCCACCCACACTTCTGAGTGATGCTCGCGGCGATCAGGCGGGTTGACCACGCGGCAGATTTCGTGTAGACTTATCGTAGGACGATTTGACACCCTCAGTCGGCGAGGATCGACATGGAGTTTGTTTCTGTCCGCGATCTGCGCATCCAACCCGGCCAGGTCTGGAAGCGGCTCGCAGAGACGGGCGAATTGATCATCACCTCTCATGGCAAGCCGATCGCGCTGCTTGCAGGCGTGACTGACGCGACACTCGAACAGACGCTGACGGCGCTGCGACGGGCGCGCGCTCAGGTCGCCGCGTCGCAATTGCGCGCGGCGGCCCAGGCGCGCGGCACGGACAAGATGTCGATGCGCGAGATCGACGCCGAGATCAAGGCGGCCCGGCGCGAACGCAGGAAGTCCGCGCGCAAGCGCCTATGAACGTCGTCCTCGACACGAATGTCCTTGTGTCCGGCCTGCTCACGCCCCACGGTTCGTCGGGCCGCGTGATGGATCTGGTGCTCAGCGGCGATCTCACCCCTTGCTTCGACGATCGAATCATCGCCGAATATCGCGAAGTTCTCGCGCGTACGAAATTCGGCTTCGATGCTGTTCTGGTTGAAGCCATTCTCGATTACGTCGAGGCAGAAGGGCTGCACGTCGTCGCCGCGCCGCTCGGCGTTTCACTCCCGGACCCTGACGATATTGCTTTTCTCGAAGTGGCTGCTGCAGCCGGCGCAGAGTGGCTGATCACAGGCAACGCGCGGCATTTCCCCGCGCGAGCGCGGCACGGTATTCGGGTCGCAAATCCTGGCGAATTCGTCAAGCAGTGGCCGACAAAGCCTGGGTAGCGTTTTGTCCAAGCTTATTAACTCAATCACGGACGTTCCTGGCATCAAAGTCGGGCATGCGCAGGATTACGAGGCGCTTACCGGCGTGACGGTGGTGCTGTGCGACGGCCCTTCGGGGTCGGGCGCGGTCGGCGGCGTCGATCAGCGCGGCGGCGCGCCCGGCACGCGCGAGACGGATCCGCTCCGCCCGATGCATCTCGTGCAGAAAGTTCACGCCGTCGTGCTGACCGGCGGCAGCGCCTTCGGCCTCGACTCGGCGAGTGGCGTGGTGAAGTATCTCGAAGAGAAGGGGGTCGGCTTCGACGTGCGCGTCGCGAAAGTGCCGATCGTCCCGGCCGCGGTGCTGTTCGATCTAGGGATCGGCCGGGCCGACGTGCGTCCCGGCCCGGCGATGGGTTACCTGGCCTGCCAAAACGCGACACGCAAGGAAGCTTCGCAGGGAAACGTCGGCGCGGGAACCGGCGCGACGGTCGGCAAAATCAAAGGCATAAACTACGCCATGAAGTCCGGTATCGGCACGGCGTCGATCCGTCTCGGCAAGGGCGTCATAGTCGGCGCGCTGTTCGCCGTCAACGCCTTCGGCGATGTGATCGATCCGAGCACAGGGAAAATCATCGCCGGTGCACGCAAGACCAAGTCAGTTCCCTCAGTTCCTTCAGTTCCTTCAGTTCCCTTTCGAGGAACTCGAGGAACTCAAGGATCTAAAGGAACTCCCTTCCAGTTCGCCGACACCCTGACCGTGCTCCGGTCATTTGCCGGCAGGAAGATCGTGCGCTTCGCCAGCCGGAGCAACACCGTCATCGGCGTCGTGGCGACGAACGCCGTCCTGACGAAAGAGGAAGCGAACAAGGTCGCGCAGATGGCGCACGACGGGCTGGCGCGCGCGATCCGCCCGGCGCACACGATGTTCGACGGCGACACGATCTTTGCCTTGGCGACGGGCGAGAAGACAGCCGACGTGAACGTGATCGGCGCTTATGCGGCGGAGGTGACGACGCAGGCGATCGTCAACGCGGTTGTTCATGCTCGATCGGCTGGTGGCATACCGGCAGTGAAATGAACCACGGAGAACACGGATATCACAGATAAACCATGAAAACATCCGTGCCATCCGGGGTTGCCTTCTACCGGGAGATGAAGAGTGAAGATTTTTGTGACCGGCGCGACCGGCTTCATCGGCACGCATCTGGTTCCGAAGTTGATCTCACGCGGGCACGCGGTGACCTGTCTCGTCCGTGATCCTCAGAAGGCGGAGTCACTGGCCGCCGTGCGACTCGGCGGTACACTGGCGGCCGGCGACGTGACCGATCGCGAGTCGATGCGCGGATCGGACGCTGTATTTCACCTGGCCGCCTGGTACGCAATCGGCATCGACGAAAAAGACAAGGCACGCATGCGCGCCATCAACGTCGACGGCACGCGCAACACGTTAGAGCTGGCGGTGGCGCTGGGCGTCTCCAAGATCGTCTACACTAGCTCGGTCGTAGTCTTCGGCAACACGCGCGGCCGGATCGTCGACGAGTCGTTCCGTGCAAGCGTCGACGACATGGTATCCGAGTACGAGCGCTCCAAGTGGATCGCGCACTAAGAGATCGCCGCGCCGATGCAGCAGCACGGAGCGCCGATCATTATCGTGCAGCCAGGCGGCGTGACCGGCCCGGGCGATCCGACGCCGCCCGGCCGCTTATATCGCTTGTACCTTCAGGGCCTGCCAATCATGTTTGGCGCGAAGTCGGGACTGACGTATGCGCACGTGGACGATATCGCCGAGGGGCACGTCCTGGCTCTGGAGAAAGGCCGGATTGGCGAAGCGTACATCCTGGCCGGACCGTCTCTGACGTTCAGAGAAGCCATGCAGATGTGGGAGAAAATCACGGGTGTGTCCGCGCCGAGAATGTGGTTACCGGGATGGGCCGCCGGAGGGATGGCCAGGCTCGTCGGAATGTTGGAACGCGCATTCGGGTTGCGCACGACGTTTTCGTCCGAAGCGCTCAACTCACTGGCCGACTACACCTTCTTCGGCAGCGCGGACAAGGCCAAACGTGAATTAGGCTGGCAGCCGAGGCCGGTGGAAGAGACGTTCAGGGAAACGCTGGACGAGTGGCGAAAGATTCGTTGATTTGATGTCCATGCGTTGACACCATTCGTCACTCGTCTTTTACGTCCAACGCATAAGCCACCGCTTGCTCCAGCGTCATCGCCCGGCCTTCGGCCCAGGCCTCCTCAAACGCCGCCTCATCGAGTTGGGTGCGCACGGCGGCTACATCGCGTTCATGGTCGGCACGCTCGACCGGCGGCAGCGCAGCGCCAATCGCTTCGAAGATCGCTTCCGCCACCCCAAACAGTCGCGCCGCTCTCTCTGACTGTCCCTGCGCAGCGGCCACGCCGGCCAATCTCTGCAGCGACTCGGCAATGCCCCGTCTGCCTTCAAGCTCTCGGAGCAAGGCCAGGCTTACCTTGTATAGCGCCGTCGCCCGGCCATAGTCGCCCTGAGACCGCGCCACATTCCCCAGATGGCCCTGCGAAGAGGCGACGCCCGGCTTATCCCCTATTTCTCGACAAAGGGCCAGACTCTCCTCGAGCAATGTCGTCGCCCGCCGATAGTCGCCCTGGCGCCATGCGACTGTCCCCAAGCCGCGGAGCGACCACGCGATGAGCACTTCGGCGCCTAGTTCCCGGAACAGGGCCAGGCGCTGCTCGTAAAGCGCTACGGCTCGCTCGTAGTCACCCTGATCTCGCGCTACACGCCCCAAATTCCCAAGTGTATAGCCGATCTCCAGCCTGACCCCCAGTTCGCGGGATAGGGCCAGACTCTCCTGGTGCAGCGCTTCCGCCCGCTCGTAGTCGCCCTGAACGCGCACTACACGACCAAGGACATTGAGCGAGTTAGCAATGCTCCAATTGTCGCCCAGTTCTCGAGACAAGGCCAGGCACTCTTCCGCCAGCGCCTTCGCCTGCTCGAAGTTGTCGTAGTGGTATGCTATCCACGCCAATTTGATGACCGCATAGAGCATGCCCCATTTGTGCCCCACTTCGCGGAAGTGGGCCAGACTGCCCTTGTACAGCGCTTCCGCCTGCCGCATGTCGCCCTGATACCAGGCCACCTCGCCCATGAGAACAAATGAGAAAGCCAGGCCTTCCTGATCCCCGGCTTCGAGGCACAGCGCCAGGCTCTCTTTGGCCAGGGCTGCTGCCCGCTCAGGGTACGCTTGATGATATGCTATGAATCCAGCCCGATAGAGCGCCTTGGCTCTGGTCGAGACCCCGCTACCTGCTTTGGCCAGCGTTCTCTCCAGCCACTCCCGCCCCTCGCTCCAGTAACCCCGCACGAACCAGAAGTGCCCCAGCGCCCCGGCCAGGCGCAGCCCGGTTTCCACGCCTGCCTGCCCACCTCCCAGCGACCACGCCAATGCCGCACGCAGGTTGTCGTGCTCCGCCTCCAGCCGATCCATCCACGCCACCTGCCCTGCGTCATACAACCTTGGCTCGGCCTCCTCCGCTATCCGCACGAAGAAATCCAGGTGTTCACCCCGTGCCCGCGCTTCCTCCCCCGCCGCCAACAACTGTTCCCGCGCATACTCGCGAATCGTCTCTAACATCCGATAGCGCATCTCGCCGTTTTGCTGCCCAGCGATGACCAGCGATTTGTCCACCATGTGTAAAAGCAGATCAAAAATTTGATCTTCTTCAATTCCCTCTCCCTTACACACGCTCTCTGTCGCTTGCAGCGTAAACCCACCTGCAAACACCGACAGCCGCCGGAACAAGGCACGCTCCGCTTCTGACAGCAGGCCATAACTCCAGTCAATCAGCGCTGATAACGTTTGGTGTCGCGGCAGGGCGGTGCGGCTGCCGCCTGTCAGCAGCCGGAAACGGTCGTCCAGCCGCGTCGCGATGTGCTCCACAGACATGGCCCTGACGCGTGCTGCGGCCAACTCAATCGCCAGCGGGATGCCATCCAGACGGTGGCAAATCCGCGCCACCGCCGGCGCACTCGCGTCCGTCACGCTGAAGTCCGGCTTGACGACGACGGCGCGCTCGATGAACAGCCGCGCGGCTTCCGATTGCGTCAGCCGTTCGACGCTCGGCAACTGACGCACCTCCGGCAGCGACAGGGACGGGACCAGAAAAGATGTCTCCCCCGTGATGCGCAGGGCTTCCCTGCTGGTCGCCAGTATCTTCATATTCGGACAGGCACGCAGCAGCGTCTCCACCAGTTGCGCGCAGGCTTCGATCACGTGCTCGCAGTTGTCCACGATCAACAGGAGCGCTTTGGGACACAGGGAGTCGGTGAGCGTCTTGATCAGTGGATAACCTGGCTCTTCCCGCACGCCCAGTGTGGTCGCGACGGTCTGCGGCACGAGCGCGGGGCTGGATAGCGGGGCCAGTTCGACCAGCCACACACCATGCGGATACTCCGCCCCGGCGGCTGCGCCGACCTGCAAGCTCAAGCGTGTCTTGCCCACGCCACCCGGGCCGGTCAACGTCACCAGACGTGACTCCGATAGCAGCCGCCTCACTTCTTCCAGCTCGCGCTCCCGCCCGATGAAACTGCTCAACTGGCTCGGCAGGTTGCTTCGCCGCCGCTTGACGATCCCCACTGGCTCCGGTAGCCCCTCGCCCGGCAACACTTCGCCTTTCGACAGTCGCTCGAAGACCGCGCGCGTCTGCGCCGATGGCTCGACGCCCAATTCCTCGCGCAGCGCCTCGACACAGCGCTTGTAGGCAGCCGCTGCGCTCGACACATCGCCCCGGCTGGCGTGCGCGATGATCAGTGCCCGGTACGCCGCTTCGGGTGTGTGCCCCAGTGCGATCCAGCGCTCGCCCCACTCCAAGATCTCTTGCCACCGCCCCGCCTCGACGAGCCGATCCATCAACAGCGCCATCTTGTCCTCGAAAGCGGCTTGCAGGCGCTGCCGCTCCAGCACTACCCACTCGTCGTAAAAGCCCGGCAACAGATCGCCGCCGTAGGCCGAGACGGTGCGCATTAGGTTGTCCGCCGACCCATCGGCCTCCACGCGACGTGCCACGAGAGCCGCATCGAGCCAATATTCCGTTGTTGCGTCAAACGCAACCGTGATGTCGTCAGCCAGGAGGTAGTCGCGCTCACCCAGCGCCTTGCGGATGCGCCACAGCGTATGACGCAGATTGCCCTTCGCGTTCGATTCAGGCATGTCCGGCCACAGCAACCCGGCCAGTTGCTCGCGCCGATGGGCAGTGCCGGGGGTCAGCATCAGGTACGCCAGTAGCGATTGCGCGGCACGCAACGGGATTTCGACGGGTCGGCCGTCAACGCGGATGTCGAACTTCCCAAGTAGTCGAGCTTCAAGCATGAAGCGCCCCAATCAGACCAGGCAGCACGACAAGAAGACAGCACCTGCGATGCGAGGAGGTTGCCTGAGAAAAGTATAGCATTACCAACCGGCTAAATCAACCAGGAAATCGCCAGAATACACGCTGAATACACGCTCAACACCCGTTGAGCACATGCTGCTCTCGTATCCTCGTGTCAAACGCGCGAGGAGGAGAGCGATGAACGCCAGACGAGCCACAGCCCTATTCGGGATTGCCTTGAGGGTGCAGCAGCACACCCTCCGTGTGCCTCCGGCGCTGCCGATGCGGCGAACAATCCGCCGGGGTGGGTTGATAGCCCTGGTAGCCGTGTTGTTGAGCACGCTTCCGTCAGCAGCCCGCGCAGACAATCGCCAGGCAGAGCGCTTCTTGCCACGCGACGACAGCATCGTCGCCGCCCAAGTCAACGACATTCCGGCCGGGCTAGAGACTCTGCCCGCCGACCGGCTCGCGAAACTGGCGGTCTGGCTCGAGCGCGGCATTCGCTTCGAAGGCGCGACCTGGGACGCCCACACGGTCGGCCTGGCTATGACTGCCCTGGACACTACCCTGCGCCGGTTCGGCGGCGACTGGGACAAGCTACAACCGCTGCTGGGGCTGGAGGCCAACGCCTCGCTCGTCTACGACGACGATACCTCGAAGTGTCCCAGCGGGCGTCGGGCGAACTGCGCGCTGCCCTGGAACGGCCGGATTCACTTCAATACGTCCAGCCTCACCCTCCACGAGTTCCTGCATGAGAACGGTCATATCGTCGATTGGTTCCTGCAGAAAGAGCGCGGCGCACCTGGAGCCTGGTGGTCTACGACAGGGCTGCTAGGGCTGGGATGGACACCCCGCTCCGACGAGGCGCGCCTGGCGCGAATCCCCGCCGAGGATTACGAGGCGATGTACGACGATGCGGAGCGCGATGCGCCGTATTCGCAGGCGAGCCGGCAGGAGGATTTTGCAGACTCATTCGTGGCCTGGGTGCTCGGGCCGAAGCCGCCCGAACCGTATCGCGAGCTCAGCCCCCGGCGGCACGGGGCGCTGAACGTCGCCTTCGAGGTTTTTCCTGAATGACCTGAACGGTTCTCTCCTCCTTGCGAGCGAGTCGCCTGAGGG